>Ga0210059_1002372_pt1 | contig 29423 bp, 16 predicted proteins | sample Ectturendosymbi2_FD_188042 | JGI IMG/M metagenome (GOLD analysis project Ga0210059, IMG submission 188042) | Ecteinascidia turbinata endosymbiont from Florida, USA - Sample 2 (SPAdes) (version 2) | ecosystem: Host-associated > Tunicates > Ascidians > Unclassified | place: Key West, Florida...
CTCCCCCCGACCCCCCAGACTCGTACGCCTATGGCGGCAAAGTAATACTTTAAATCAGTGCTCTTCAACCATTTTTGTTATGATGCACCCTTGAAGATGTTTTGACGAACTCATGCACCCTATTTCCACTAATGCACCCTATTTACTGAAACGTCCCCCGTGTCCCCCATCTGATTGCGCCCATGTCTGTAAGTACCCTGGCCTAAATAAGCAAGTACCCTAATTCAGTAACTCAGGTACATAATTCAATTGATAATGGCTCATTGTCTGTTGTTTATGAATTACAAATAATAAACTAAATACTGTACAACAATTAGCTTGGCATGGTCTGATGCTTGCGCACCACACTTTAGAATATGCAAAGTCTAGGTTAAATCCTGAAAGTAATTGGTTGGTTAATGATTCATTTTTGCTAACAGAGTTTTTGTAAAAGGTATCTGTTTAATGTGACAAGTTTGTAATGCATCTTTGTGAACCTTTCTTAGTGGTGCACCCCATGCATATTTTGGTGCACTCTAGGGTGTACCGTGCACACCGGTTGAAGAGCGCTGCTTTAGATCGTAACCCGATATTTTACTCCTTTTCCAGATTGATTGTCATTGTGGCCAACACAAATGCACACATCTATGCTAGAGAACAACAGATCTTAACTATTAGGATAAGATACTTGAAAGATACTTGGAAGAATAAGTTTAGAACGTATATAAAATAAGTATATATAAGTGTATAAAAACTTGAAAATGAAGATTCTGAACAACACCTTCCACGCGTGGTGGCATGAACAGCAATTTTTGGTAGGATTTTATTGTAATGAGTTAACATTTTTCAACACAATAAATATTACCATTGTTCACATGTAGCTATGCAGAATATTGATTGTTAGTTGATTGCATACGGCTTTGAACCCAGGTAATTGGTAGGCCTAATTAGGCATGCAGAAACCTTGATTAGTTTACAATGGCACGTTTTAGTCTTAGCATTAAGACTTGCTCTTTATACGTTATTTGGGAAAGCAAGATCAAATCCCCAAAATAAGCACTCCCGCACACTTATGGTCAAAACTGATACGATTTGGCAGCCTACACTTCAGAGACAATTTGGGGTGATCATGTACGGCGGATCGTGTGTGGTTCTCTTAATTTGTTCAAACATGCAATGATGAGATTGCAGTTCGCTCATGTCCTCTCCTTTGGCTGCAGAGGAAGGTTGCGAAACTAGCTATCGGGTTGTTCTGCTGTGTGTCTTTGTTACGTAACCATAACACGGCATTAAATCCTCAAACGTTCACTTCAAGTTACGGTAGCAGGCGTTTTTCCGCACGTGACCATGCAGGACTCCCACTGCGGGTTTTTTCCACCCAGATCTGCTTTTTTAGTCGACCTGGGTGTCTAGTTTTAATTATGAAAAATCACGTTAAATCTGGGTTTTTTGAAGTGATCAATTCATCGGCAACTTCCATGTGTTCAATAATATAAAGACAAGTGTTTGCATGCGCACATCAGGTGAGAAAGAACGCATATCGAATGAAGCAGAACGTGTTCAGTCGGTTTCATTGTATAGTAATCACTGTTTCCATATCCTCATATAAGATCATTGTCGGGAATATATATATAATTTTATTATCTGCAATGCCATGAAGAAACTAATGAAACAAGGGTTAGGACTTGTTTTCAGGACTGATTGCTTAAATTTCGATGTTTCCCCATGGATTGGAATTAAAAAACAAATTTCAATTGGAGAAGGCATTTGGAATGTATTTTTGTGGGATTTTTGTTACTGTTCAAGATTGCACAAAATTTCCTGGTTTAATAACAAATGTAGGCTACTCCTAAAATTAGTGAAAGATGTCATCAACGGAGTATGTTACCCAGTGGTGTATCTATGTAAAAAGGCGCCCATGGCAAAGTTTAAATGTACGTCCTTTTCAATAATTTAAATATTAAATATAGACAAAATTTTACGAAAGACAAACCATAAAGAAAATAAATCTTCCAAAATAGAAAATGTGTATCTTTCCTTGAAACCTTCAGCAAATAAAATTATATATTATCCATAAGGACAAGAAATTCTATAGTGATTTATTCTCATTACAGTATAAAGAATATCAAAACATTGAAATAATTGCGTTATCATAATTTATGAATAGTATTGGCTGACCAAATTGTAAATCTTCCAAAAAAATCACGCAACAAAAAGCAATTGCAAACGAAAATTTGTTTTAAAATGAATCAAATTTAATTTGGATGGTACAATAAGTTACATGTGCAAGAGCAAAACGACGTTTAAACGTGCTACTGCCAAACCACTGCACAGAAAAAGCTAGGTCTGCACAAGACTAACAAAGCTCTTTTTTGTGAGTTAACATTTTTTGCTCAACTGGTACGGTAACAATACTAACTGCTGATTTTTTGAGTACTAACTATAATGTTCTTTTCCTTAGTCTCTGGACTGGGGCGTAGTGTTTAGCTTATTTATCCGACACTAATGGTCATCGAAGAAATCTCGTAACATGGGAGTAAAGTAGGTTGCAAAAGTTTTCAGCAATTTGTAAATCTTTGGGAGTTTATCAGCAGTTATTTGCGTAACATGGGCTTAACTCATCTCATCCAGATTCTGACTAATATCCTCTTTCCTGAAACTCAGTAGCACGGACTGGCTTAGCCTTTCTGATAGCGTGAGAAGGATGAGGTCTTGTTGATATTGGCAAGCGAGCGTTCTTGTTCTGTCACAATGTCTGACCATTGTGTTGTGTCACAATAACACAGTTTTGTCATCTTACTTGGTGGTACTGGCGCAACACGCCCGACTTTATGCATTGGATAAGGGCGCTGTGTTGATGCAGCTTTGCAGTTAATAATTGTATGGGGCGCAAAATAGAGGTTGAAGAAACTGCAAGTCACAAATTTTAATTTTTGCCAAGCACTTTTGCGCCCCCGTCAAACTGGCGCCCATGGCACCAGTCATGCCTGCCATACCCTAGATACGCCACTGATGTCACCACTTATCAGCGTTGTGAAAAACGTCTTCAGCAACAAAAAAGGTCTTGCAGATATTTAATGTTTGCGTTGCAGAGGAAAATGTGGAAGAGGAACTATAGTTAAATCAGTATTCGATTATCGTTCAAATCAAGTAAGCACACTCATATGTTTTTGTTCGAAACATAAATTTTCTGGGTTTGTATTCAGACCCGTCGCCAGAATTTCACAGCGAGGGGGCCAAAAACCACTAGGGGTGGGAACATTTTTAAGATACAATATTGGATGTATGCAGCAACCGGGGGGCCAAACATGAAATGGGTGCACAGATTTTAAATGGGCAGGCAGGGTACCACTGGCCCCACGCTGGCGATGACCTGTTTTTATTGTATGAATGCCGGTTTGTTTCATTGTGCAAACTGGTTTTATTTGAAATCACTGAATGGGAGCCTGCATGTGACTGTTGAACACAGATATCTTGGCAGGTAATGCAGAGAGATGGTGACACTGCTGATAACGGTAGGCCAAGTATAGTTTCATACTGTGTGAAAAGAAGTATGAGTAAATCTGTAGCAGTGCTTCCACAAGTTTGAAAAATCCCTTGTTAGTGTAAGACTGCGATAACCGTGACCGAGTGAATAGCTTAATCCAGTGATTCCCAAAGTGGGGATAAATTACCCCCCAGGGGTAATGTGCGATTCTTCTGGGGGTAATGCAGAACCAAAACCGCAATGTTGGTCTATTTTATGAGTGATCACTGCAAAATGTTGAGGGTAATTAAGACATAACCGCTACCTTGAATTGGGTATCGGCTCGTAGAAGTTTGGGAACCACTGACTTAATCAAACGACTCTTATGCAGGCTTTTTTCACGCAGCTTAAAAATACGTACATGTAGCTTATTGTTAGAATATGTCTATGCAGACTTGTGGGAACACGTCTTTATCGTTAAGGCTTAGTTTTGACTTCTTAGTGAGCACTAAGTGTGAAGTTATATTTGCTGCCGCGAGTTTTCGTGATTCATCTGCTCAGTTTTTAAGCCTGCGTGGTGTTCTAACTTAAGTAAATTGTCCGATAGTCTTGTCAGTTCTACTTCTCATTGCTTGAAACAATTTTGTAAGGGTGTCTTTTCACCGCTCGTGTGGTTCTGGCCCTTGATTATTTTGAAATTAAGACTTATTTGTAGAAAGTGTTCAAAAAATGGTTATTGGGCAGTTTATGAAAAGAAAAAGCATTTCTGATAGCCCAAGTGCAGAAAACAGTTCAGACAAAAGATTGAGAATTGAGGTTAAACGAGCACAGACTAATGGGGAAGAAAGGTTAAGTGTTTTGTGAACGTCCATTTGCATTGCATTGTCAGCAACCTGCAAAGTATAAGCAAAATTTGAACGTTGCCGCCAGTCTAGAAAATATTTGCGTATGTTCATGGATGCACTGATTTCGATCTAATTCTTGGGTCATAAAAAGCGTGGTGCTGTTTGGTTCAATTCTTTTAAGTCACTCAAAAACACGATACTGCCGAAGTTATCAGTTTCCCTGACCTATATCCTAAACGCAGTAATCAAAAAGCTGTACAGTTTTGACGCATGATGAACAGCCTAAAACTATGAAAAAACAGTAAAGGAGTGTTTTGATATCCAAGCGCTAGGCCCCTGAAAGCGCGAGGCACAGGGCATTTGCCCGGCTTCCCCAATGGTTAATCCGGGCCTGACTGGTGGTTAAACGCATTCAATACTGAAGAGGAATAACCACTGCAGCAAAGCAACAAAAGCATCTTAAATTCTGACATCGTCATGCATAAGCCTTAGATAAGTAATTAATCTAACCAAAGGTGATGCATTCGAATCAATTAGTAAAGTTGTTTTAATAATACGATATCGATTTCACGTAACTACGCACATTCTCTGTTCTTATACTGTATCTGCAAGCAATTGCTTACGGGTGAAATGCTGAAGAACTGAAGCCAGGGCAGAGACAGCAAAGAAACTCGAGGAGCGGACAAAAATTTGGATGAAGATGAGCAGCATTGGACATAAATGTTGTTTTTAATCTTAAGAGTTCTTAGGAACCTGTTGGAAGCTGTTTTAGTTTTTAGGAAAACTATTCAATTTCGGAAAACTCCGAAATTAAAACTAAGTTCTACAAAATTATACCCAGAAATTTGGACTCTAAAGTGAGAGTTAAAGCCAGTGGCGTAACTGTCGTGGAGCAGGGGGTGCGAACAGCCCCTCTGGCAGGCTAAATGTAAAAACCGGGCCCCCACACAGCTTATATTTGGGTATTTAGTATTCTTTTGGTTTTCATTAGGTTGTTGTTTTATCGCTTTTCTCGTAGTGTTTTCAAGTGATTTCGGGTTTTTGTATGGACATCCACACCCAGGTTCATTATCATTTCTCAACGTTTTTCTGAGTAATGGCTAGTGGGCTTCTTTCAGCTACGTTTCCTCCCCTTGGCTCAAATCTTCAATTACGCTAGCGGTTATGGCCCTCGTTTACGTAGGTCATATCACAATTTCCTTAGGATTTCCGTAAAATTTAAACAAAACACAAAAAACGAACTAAATCCTGCTCAATGTTTCTTGAGGTTTTGGACCGAGTCCTTGCAAAATTTTTTGTTTTAAGGCTTAGCACATTTTTCAGATTGCATGATTTGGATTTTCGCTAATGTCAAATTCCGCGGAGAGTATATCGCAGACAATCGAAAAGATTCGACACACTGAACTAAACACGTTTGGAATGTGGTCTTTATTTTATTTAATAACCAATAGGTATCACTGGAAAGTCGTTGGTATGAGTTGTAACCTACTATTTGCAACCTAAAACTCATCACCAGAAACGCCAGGTTGTCTGTTAGAGTACAGTCGGTAACCGCATTTGATCAACAGGCAGACATGTGATTCTCTCAAAAAGTAGAGCGAGTTTGTTTTGCCCCTTCAAACTGTATTCGTTGTCACAGGGAACGGCTCAGTGGCTGTTTTGACCAGCATATACAATCTCCTTCGATTTAGAGTGAAAACAAGAACAAATATCTTTTTGAAATGGCACGCGTTGTTTGGAAATACATGAAGGTCATTGCAGACTCACGACTTCATTTCAAGTATGGTTAGACTATTGAAAAAGATGTTAATGTAGTTTTCTTTCAACGAGCGACAAAAAAAATTTGAAGACAACGCCGAACTGTTCACGAACTACGATCCAAGAACTAACAGCCCGAATATGATTATAATAAGCAATATATTACTGTTTTAATGATAGGGACCAACAGTCATGATACGATATTCCAGTGGCTTAAACAGAGCTTTCTGTTGATATCGAAAAAAGTAGGGTAGGCCTTACACCATGCACAGACGATAGGGGCTTGACTTTGCTTGTGTAGTGTGTACATAAGCACCTGTAATGCTCATGAGATGTGTTTGTTGCAAAGTGGTGCAGTAACGTTCCAGTCAATTGTATATTGCTGACGTAATGTCGGTGTATGGAGCAGAAGCGCCGCAACCAGGCGTCATAACCACTTCAGGCAGAAAGGAGAATCAACTGAGTTTTCAAACGATCGATAAATTCCTTTCTACTTTGTCAACTTCATTGAAGTGTTATTTTGAACGCAAAAATCTCATCCGACGATTGTTATAATAACGGAAAGTGTGACAATTGCAGAAAAGGAAAATTAATAAGGAGATAAACACGACTTCGTAAACTTTTCAAATGGTGGCAGTATTCATCTCGTGCCAGTGGGAGAGCAGGTCGGTGATCGCAGTGGTGTGAATCTACCGTGAAGAAAGCTCGGCATTCGGTTGTCTGTCAGCAGATTTGAAACGTGCTGTCATCGCGTTTTCCTGGTTTCGAATACATTCATTTGAAAGCGGTGCGTTTCACCGTACCTGAGAAGTAAGCTAACGGCGGCGTACGAAGAAGGTTACGATGTAAACGCTTATTTCAAACCTTGTTTTTACAGTGACGTTATGCCTGAAAGGTCTTTCTGTCACGTTCTGATGTTTGCTTTTCTTAGCAACCGTAGCCCAGGCAGCCGCAAATGTTAGTTCATCAGTTGTTGGTCTGTTTGTGTCAGGTTTTTGGAAAGAATACATTTGATGCGTTGTATAAAATTGATTAGCGAGAATTAAGTTAGTGCGACCGATGCTTCACATTCGTATGTGCTTTATGATAATAAGTTGTATGCATAGTCCTGAGTCGACGTCAGCACGTCGCTGAGAAAAGTTCAGTGATTGTTTTTCAGAAAAAAAACGATTTGTTTTTGGGAAAACGCATGAATTGTTTTGCGTCTGCAAAAATTCTTCCTCGTTCTTAAGACAATGATCTACAGTTTAAATTACATATCTGGCTATTTTTCCAAGTGTTTGGAAGTTAACTTTGTATGAACGAAATTGACTTTGTCAACAATCTGTTGTATGTTTGTCATTCTTTACACAGATAGCATTTTACTACAAGGTAACAATTGGTAGTGATGAGCTGCGACTGTCTTTTTCATGCAAACCAACAAGCCATTTTCGATTTTGATAGCGTATAAGACCTATGCATGTCATGGATGATGTATTGCTGAACAAAATTCGCGCGATCTACTACATTTCCCGAAACCGGCTACATTTTGTGAATGTACTTCGATCATCCAGTTGTGAATTTGCAGCTGGTCGAGTGGATTTTCAGTTGAATACCACCAGAGTCCAGTTTTTTTAATGTACACCTATGGGCTGCTATTTGCAACGAAACAATAGATCATTAAACAGTTGCTGGCTAATTAAGCTTATGCCTAAAAGGATAAATGAAACGCCTGCAGGTTGTTAGACTGTTTGTTTCCCAGTACGTCCATTTTCCCGCAATATCTGGACTGCCCTCCGAAGCTTTGCTGCCCTAACTGCGCTGCAAGCTTTATTAGGAAAGCTGTGTAGATCCCAGATATGAGCACGGATCAGGACTGGATCGGACTGCAATTTTTTTGAAAATTGGCGGGTCAGGACTGGATCGGACAGAGAAAATTTTTGTTGTTTTGATGTGATTATTCTGCAAATATCCAAAATTTTAGTTGTGATCCGATTTCACACGTTTGCTAAAATGGTTGTGTATATTTGCCATCAAATGCAAAACTCTGCTGGGACTATTTTGCAATTCGAACTGTATCCACCTTTATTCACATATAACGTTGAGTTCTATTCCAGTAGTAACGTTAACATGGTTGAATGGTTAGTGTCTAGGCCAGAGGTTCCCAACCTGGGGTACATGTATCCCTAAGGGTACATTTGCCTATCAGAAGGGGTACATTTAAGGTTGACAATAGAAGAGAAATATATATTTACATATCTTATATTTCAAAAAATTTACACATAAATCAGTAAACATTATTTTAAAAATCCGTTATGTGCTTATTTTAAAATATATCTGTGATTAATCATGACAAAATATTTTGTCACAAGAAATTTTAGGGGTACATGTTCATTTGTTGAAATACTGAAGGGGTAGCCTACATGCTTATCTTTCGGAATGCTGAAGAGGTACATGCTCATCGGTCGGAATGCTGAAGGGGTACATGGTCAGAGAAAGGTTGGGAGTCCCTGGTCTAGGCTATACCTGCTGTGCGAATTTTCCTTGGTTCTGCTCACACCGTTTCCTTTGGCTTAGCTTGTAGAGGTTACACGTTTGATAGGAGTGCTTTTAATGTACTTTTTCAAAAAGTTTAAGGTGTAGGGTTTACATTTAGGGTGTGTGTTTAAGTTTCGCTTTAGGGTTCACCTTTAGGGTTTAGGTTTACGGATTAGGTTTTGGGTTTAGGTTCAACTCAGTTCAACTTTTAGGTTTAGGTTTTGGGTTTAGGTTTTGGTTTTGGGTTTAGGTTTTGGTTTTGGGTTTAGGTTTTGGGTTTAGGTTTTGGGTTTAGGTTTTGGGTTTAGGTTTTGGGTTTAGGTTTTGGGTTTAGGTTTTGGGTTTAGGTTTGGGTTTAGGTTTTGGGTTTAGGTTTTGGGTTTAGGTTTTGGGTTTAGGGTTTGGGTTTAGGCTTTGGGTTTAGGTTTGTGTTTAGGTTTAGGGTTTTAGGGCATGTAACAAGTACCTTACGCTAATCCAAGTGTATCATCCTTGTCACTTGACCAACCCAAGCAATCGGATTCTCCCAATGGCAAAATAACTCCAGCAGTGCTTTTCCTTCAGATGCCAAATGCACACTTCCTTGTTAAATTTTGTAAATGTCAAAAGGCTGTGTTTATTTTGCCTCATGAGGCAAATGCACTGCTGGGACTATTTTGCCTTCAACCAATCGTATTTGGCTAAAAACAAAATAACTCCAGTAGTTCTTTTGCCTCATGAGGCAAAATAAAAATACAGTAAATGATTTTACATTGGCGGATAAGGACTGGATCGGACTGTTGATTTTAAAAAATTTGGCGAAGCAGGACTGGATCGGTTTCAATATTATCGGATCAGGACTGGACTCGGACTGAAAAATTTCACAGTCCGCTCATCTCTGGTAGCTCCCAATATATATAGATTCTTAGACCCTTTGTGACATGCAGGTGAAAGCTTTTGAACTCTCTAAAAATATGCGCGGTACGTAAGGTTTATTGCTCGACACAACATTTACAGATCTTACTTAATAATAGGTTTTTCAACTCTTAGTTCTCTCAGTAGGTTTGCAAGACAGGCAACGAAAACTTCAAGATCACTTAAATTTAATCTCTACAACTGCGCAACTGAAAGCAGAACTTGCAGGAATAATTTGCATTATTATGTTTACACAAGTATTTAGAAAATTCCTTCATGCTTGCGTTGTCTTTTTCCACAATCAAATGCTGTAACTGCATAATGCCTATTAGTCGGTATCATCTTCTCCATTTTAGATTTCGGCAATGAATTGTAAATAAAACGATTTTTTTCTAAGTAAACGGGATAAATAGATTTTGTTGGATCATTCTTTTTGTCGCCTTGAAATTAAGTAAGGCCAACGAGTGTATATTTTATAACTAAGAATTTAATAATAGATAGGCATATAAATTTATTTTCGCGTCTGGAAATCAAGGGCGTAGGCAAGGGCGGTTGGTGCTACACCCACCATTGAGCTTGATATTTTACGAAAACTGTATTACCTACGCAAAGGAGATCAATTGTTTTCGCACACTTTTTTCTTGTTAATTTGTCGACTTAATGCAAATACCGTGGAATGAATTTGCATGCAAATTTCAAGGAACATTGCAAATAGGCCAAAAAGTAATAATTAGGTTTTGGTGGGAATCTGGCTTATCGTCTTCATCCAGAAACCATCTCACCACTTTTTGCAGACCTTTCGTCCACTACCCATTGTTTAAGATTGTGTTCCGCGATAGTTCACTTTATCTGAAACAGTTGTCTTTATTTTGTCTGCTCTGGCTGAGCAGCGCATGCGCTGACCGCATTGGCTACATTACCAATTTCTGTAGCATGATAAAACTGTTGCAGCTCAAAAACAGCAGTTGTTAACATAGAAGCATTCAGGCATTTGGTAATGTTTCAGCAGGGAAAAGGAAAACTAAAAGTTTGCTGGACTTCTATACATAACAAAAAATTGAAAGTTTGCTTGCGTACTTTATGCGCATTCTCAATTCTTGTGTAGTTTAGCAAGATTCGATCTTGCAAACCGGGGTGTGCGTTAGACAGTCCAGCCGCACACGTTCTGTGCTCCACTGCTCGTATTCGACAAGAAATTAGCGCAACCTGATTTTGCAGTTGTAAATTGCTCTGACGCAGTGATGAGTGTGTTTTAATCCGCTGTTATAATGAGCAGCCTGAAATTTTTGCAGTTACGTACTGCTGTGTCGTAGCGTTGAGTATATTTTCTTCGGATATTCAACTTGAAGCGCTGATAGTTTATATTCACTGCAGTGACACATAAAATAAAGGCAGCGCGTGTAGAAGAATAAATGCATATTATGTAAACAAACTTCGCCAAAACGTTGGTTTGGAAGCATGAATATGACGTCAAATTGTGACGTCGCAAACAGCGCAAACCAAATACAAATGAACACCCCATGAAAATTTTCTGCGTACGCCACTGCTGGGGATGGTGGTCAAGTCGCGGCTTGTGCAAAATTCGCTGCGTTCTTTGAACTCTTTTATTCTTCACAATTCACAAACGGCTTGGGGAAAGATCAATCCCACTTTCACAGTCAGCATGATATATATTTCACATTTTCACTTTATGGAGACACAAATACAAAAATTGTAATGCCTTACCAAATAGCGGGGTAAAGTTGGTAAAGATTAACTTTGAAATGATTCGAAAAACTTCGCAAACTAACAAAAACAAGCAGGGTTCCACAGCCAACTACCACTAGAAGGTATGTTCAGGAGCGCGACCAGATTTGGAAAAGGGACGATTTAGACAACATTTAATAACGCGGGAAATTTCCAATTTGAATTGCCCAAATATCCATCTATGAAGTGTATATAGAGAAAGGATTGTTCTCAACAGGCCCGTAACCAGCTTGGGACACCAGGTGAGGCGAAGAGTTTTCTGAGAGAAATTTTTTAAACTATGTCCAATAATTCTAAACTATGTCCAACACATTTTTCGAGGAGGGGCGAAAAAAATTTTACGGTGGGCTTCGCTCCCACTGCGCCCCGTGCGGAGGTAAACGGTCAGTGAAAAAGTTAGCAGATGCCTGTAAGAAATTGAGGGAAATAGCTGTAGTGAACTTGAGGGATAAAGTTTTGTGGTTCATTGTAAGCAATAATGTACATTGTCATTTTTCACGCATTGGAAAGTTGTTACGTTGCATATCTTATGGCCACTGCAAGGATTTTTGTGCAAAAGCATACATATCAGGAATGATTGTTGATTTTACATCTTCCTCACAACTTTTCAGGTAGCAGAAAATACAGATAAACCATTCTGAATATGCTAGGTGCAGAACATGCTCTAATAAAATTTATATGAATTCGGTACCGACGAGCCATAAATACATTTTTCCTCGTTGTCCCCATCCGTGAAAGGACAAGGAGGATATTGTCTCAATTGTGGCCCTGTGTTCACACGTCTCTGGAATGTAGATCAATCTGGGTTTTTCAACTTCACCCTGTGTAAGCAGAGGCCAAATTTGAAATTAAATCAAACACTTCTTTCGTGCTAAATCTGAATCAATGTTAGGCAAGATTACTGATTTTGCGGGCTATTTTTATTGCCTACTTCACCCTACAGAAGCTCAGATCGAACTTGCAAACTTGTTTCATAAAAGATTAACTCGAACCTATCCTCTGTACGATGCCTTTTCGTTTCGAACAAATCTACTGCAAACGGGATACGGTGGCTGCGAACAGCGCAGGAGCAGCGGCATACTTTCGAACCGAACGTAGCATCTGTTATTATCTGCTGTTACTAAGCGGTGAAGACCAACGCGATGTTCAAGCTGTTTGTCACCGATAAAACTCCAATACGCAACTGAAGGATCTCCACGTATTGACAAGCGGTGGGCAAATCGCGCTGCGTGGATGTCATGTAGTGGAGCTGCTTCACAGGTTGACGGATGGTTCGAAAACTTTTGCTGAAAACAAACCAGCCCGAGCGACCTTTAACTGCATTGCGTTTGTCAAAACTTTGACCGTGAAAGCAGATGGTATTATTTATATGCTTCAGTATTTGTACCTCACGTAAGGATGTAATACTTCAAAGCACCGATGGAACGATCAAGCAATAATAAAATAAAATATCAATTAATTGCTCATTGTTTGATTTTAAAAGAGTGAAAATGTTTTTTTAATTAGTCTTATTTTAAAAGTTAACACTTTTTTGACAATGCGAAAAAAGCTTTCTTTTCGAAATAAACAAAACGAAAATGTTACCAGAGAAGCAACATTAAATTTGTTTGATTTTTTCGTTTTTACTTGCTTGTCGCTTTTATCTAATTCTTAGAAATACATTTCTCAAGAAATAAAGCTTTTTTCGCATTGTTTCAAACGGCGTTGCATTCGATTCAAGTGGAGGAAAGTTGAAATATGGCATTCGATCAAAGAAGTATTCTCACAAGACACGCGTGTTGATAGTATCAAGAAATCACTTAATCATGACATAAATAAAGTACCACTTAACCCTCATCTGATAAAAGTCTCGTTTGAGTTTTATCTTGCTAAATTGCACCACAACCAATTATTATGTGTCTTATCCCAGGAAAAAAGTAGTAACTTTTACCCAGTTTAACTTACCTGTGTGGTTGTATCAAATTGCCTTAAATATTTTGAGTTAAGGAAATGTTGTGCATTGGCCTGATAGAGAATAAGAAAGATCTTTTTAAATTGTTCGTTTCTACAGTCTATTAATCTTCGACTTTCGGCGTATTAATTGCTATACTGCATACCTTTGGAAATCATGCTACAGGTGATTGCAAAATTATCACATATTTATCCTTGTTTTCGGGCACGCCCCTGCTTACACTAATGTTTCACTGATTTCACTGCTAGCATGTTCATTTCTCTTTTTTAGTAATATACACTTCAAACGGTTATTCGACAAGAGATATTAAACCTTTACATTGCAAGGTTGTTGTAGGCAAGTAAATTAGTGTCAGATTAAAATAAATACAAAAAACGGACAGCGTAGCAACGCTTTCATTAAAAAAACACGTTTTCCAATAAGTAGCGCAGTAATTTAGACATTCACGAAGCAACAATAACTTTGTTGCACGGTAGCATTTTTTGCGATGGTGATGTGACTTAATAAGTCTGGCACAAGTGCGATTTTAAAATTAGGCAAAATTGGCTGCGTCAGTCCACTTCAACTGCTTCATCCGCTTTGGAACAGCTTTTGCAAAATGATATACGTATGAAAACAGCAAATACACCAGAGAAGCCATGTTTCTGCACGTTGTTTTACTGCTCAACAACACGATTGTATATGATCGTATGGTTATCACTTATAATTGTTTCGAATGCGGAAGTATGCCCTATTTAGCAATAAGCACTTTTCTCGAATAAATGTGTTGCCAGAAAAAAATAGTTAAGTAAACGTCTATAACTGTTAGAACTGATAAATACTCGAAGAAAGGTGATGATTGCTGGAGACAAGTTTGCTATGTTGCAAGTGACATGGTTCACCGATGGCGATAAGGGACGTCAAGATATCTGTTTAGGAGACAATAAAATAAGCGAAATGTCATCATGCTAAAGGTGAAAAAGTATGCTAGTGGTTAAAGGTAAATGATTGTTACAACGCGAAACGACTTGTTTTACGCATATTTTTTCAAGCAGCACAGATGCACATTACACAAGACACACTGCATGCTAACAAGCTGGTACTTAAAATGTGTTAACTTCTGTTGCCAAATGAAACATATTAAGCAACCAAAAGTTTATCTTAGAAAGAGGGCTTAGCGTAAATTTTAACTAAATAAAATAGTCGTTCATCACACTGATAGCCGCAAAGCCATGAGTAGAACGAGTCAGGTTTACAAGGCGCAAGCTACTGATTATGCAGCTGCAACGACTACAATCTTTCAAAAAGTTTTTTTTTAATTTTGAGTACTGCTACTTGTCGGTTACTGTTCACACAAGGTTATCCAAATAAACTACCCTCGTTCAAACGCCAAACGAGAGCTGATTTCGTCACATGTTACTGTAGCGTTTCAAGTGCGATAACTGTGCAAATCATTACGTGCTACGTATCGTCAACTTCGTTGTGAGTGCTATTTTCTGCAAATTCAGAATCAGGGGCTAATCTGCATCAGGTTACATGCCAGTTTTCTTTATACGAGCCTTAAGTCCAACAAGGGGTGTTCTTTATGCAAGTCAGTCTTGTCTGTAATAAGCTATCATTACATGTTTTATTATTTCAAATTGAGGAAGCAGCTTTAACTTACTGAAAAAGTAAAAAATAGGTTTCACCACCGTGAACTTGCAAAATTGAATTCTTGGCACTGATAATGGCGGGCCAACGAAAGAAAAAAGAAGCTCTTTGTTTCTCGTTATCTGTAAAAAGTTCGGTATTTCACTCGGTTTGCCTTCGAAAGCTTGAATTCACAAAGCCATGGCTAAATGGCTGTGGAGATTAGGAGAACTCAATTCGAGGCATCTGAAAAGTTGTTTGACAGGAACTTCATTCTTTGACACACAGGAAAAAATCGAATGTTATGTCGATGTGTTATTGCTGGGTTGAAGAACCTGCGGCCTGCTTGCCATATGTGGCCCGCGCCGAATTTTTCGTTACCCAAATCAGAACACAAAATTGCGTCGAACCGCAACTCCAATATAAGTAGATATACAGGTAATAAGTGAAAAAATCTCTCTCGCTTCTAGTAGCTTTCTTTCGTCAATAAAAAGATGTGAACTTTGTTGTTTTTCATTACAAGATAAAATTATTAAGTTTTTCGGCCCGCCCATGACAATTTATATGGCTCGTCATTGCAAACAAGTTCTCCAAACCTGGTTTGTTATAACATTACAACAGTCTTGGCTCATTCATTCCGTGGGTAATCACTTCAAACCGAAGTCTAACACGCACGTTTCGCCGGGTGTCTTAGACGAAAGTTTTCTTTGAAAGCAGGTTTGCTTGATTTAACACATCTTGAGTAAAACCGTTGCCGAATCGGTAAAACAAGCGGGTTGGCTTCAGTACCAAATGAGTTTTCTTGAAAGTCCCACCGAAAGTAAAATGCTAACGAAACTGTCGGTGCACTTTTTGATATCGTGCAGCAGTTGTGTCTAACTGAGTTTTGTGCCGTAGCCATATATCACGATCTATTAAATCTAGACAATGTACTGCTGAGCCGTTATGTTTTTGCCCGTAAAATAATTAAAGGCAACTTTAAAACAACCGGTGCCGGTGTCAAACGAAATATCTGTCTTGCGAAATTTCTGACTTCACGCTGTGTGCACATGCTGGAGTAATATTTTACATATCAAATACGCTGAGAAAACTCATTATTAGGGCTTAGGATTTAGTGTTTAGGTAAGTGTGTCGGCTTAGGGTTTAGGTTAGGGTTAGAAAAAGAAAAATAATTGAGGTCCAAGACTACGTCCAATATTTTTCAGTGTTTATACTTATTCCCGTGCTGCATCTTGTTGTGGGTATCTGACGTCTTACCAAAAAGTTTTAATTTACACAACACACATCAAAAAAGTAATTGCCAATCTTTATTCCTTTACTCTGATAAGCAAAATAACTGACAATAATAGGTCAGAAGTTTCGCTTGACATCGGAAGCATACCAGGTGCTGGGATGTGGTCCGACAATGACAGCGTTTAGGAGTCTTCTAAGAATTACTTTATAAAAATCTAAAACATATCGGTTGGGTACCTATTCTTTCAGTTGCTTTAAAGTCATAGAAATGACCTGCTTGTGTTTGTTAGTATTCGAACTGCACCCAAGGCCCTCTGAGCGTTTAACAGAGGACTCCGGTAATGGTCAGAGCTGCACCTCCAACAAGCACAGCATTTTTCTAAATACTGTATTTATAAACTTTTCAAACTTTTGTTATAAATAAATGTTGGTCTTTAATGCGTAAAACAGAGATTCATCAAACTATATATCAGAAATTAAGCAAAATTTCCTTAGAGTCGAACAATTAATATTTGAGGAATTTTTATTTTTTATAAATTGCGACACGCTCAGAAAATTAAGTGAGAAAAATTTCTTTATCCTCATAAATATTTTGGTGCCGCTTCGATAAGTTATGTAACCGGGCACTCCGTTGGTATTTTCGGGTGCACTCCGCAAAATACTGAAATAGTCCAGACATATGTGCTTATAAAACCTTTCTATGACGTTTCACTGATCCCTGAATTCAACACAAATTACAATGAATATCTGTGGTTATCGCAAAGGCCACATTTATTACGTAAATAAGAACGTTTTTCAATATTGTGTTGAAATTTTAGCTCATGCATTTTGTACATCAGCAAGTGTATCATAGCATCAGGACTGCTACAAGACTACCGCTTTTTCTTAATTGGTTCTTGCGGAGGAATGCCTCCACTCCTTCCTTCCGTTGGGTCTTATTTCAGGAAGTAGATATTAGCAATATTTACTAGGCGCGAAAGAACTCCTTTATCAAGCTTTTTAGTGTGATATTGTCGTATTTTGCAGTTGACATAAAGCAGGAGCTGATTTAAAAGACCCCTGGGTATTATAACTTGTTAGAACATAAGCTGAACGAAAGTTGGTCTGTGGTAATTTGACCGTTACTTTATTTGCTCCATAAATCCTCATTGAGTGCTTAACTGCACTGCGATCTGATGAGCAGCTTTATTACAGTCAAGGGTTGAAAAGCGTTTTAAAGAAGTTTTGCCACTACTTCTTATGTGAAAATATCTGATAAAAGTTTCCAATTCCCACCTGTGTTAGTCCAGCAATGGATATTATTGCAAACGATGAAAACCGAGGGGAGCAAAGTGCTGACACAAGTATCTTCGGCCCCGATTGTCAACCTGATGAAGAGAATGCTGAAGGAAAGAGAGAAGAAAGTAATCATGTGAATAACTCTACAATCATTGACAGTGATTCCAGTCTGAATCAGAGGGAGAAGCCTTATGCGGAAAACAAGCAAGACGCAAATGCATCTCCTTTGGAAAGGGGCTCTGCTCAAAATGAGAACAACGAAATGAGTGATAATTCAAACAGTCTAGTACCAAAATATGACACAAAGGAAATTGAAAACTTAAACATTGTAAATGAAGGGAAAAGTCCCTCTTCCAGCATATCCGAAGTGCTTGATGTAGACAACGCAAGTGAACTTGGTGACAGTGACATAAACTCTGATTTAACACAAGGTAAAACTTTTGCTTCTTTCTAGTCAGTTTACCGTTGCGCACTCGCTGTAATTTAAGTTGATTTTACAGATGTACTTCCTAAAGCATTGTCGGCTTCCCGATGTGAAGAGCAAGATCTGGGTGTTGACGCACCTACTGCAACACACATTGGCACCAAGGTACACCTATTACCATTTAGGGCTGCATCAACTCGTTTAAAACCCCAACCAATAGGCAAGCATTGGCAAGGATCACTCCAAATATTTTAAAATGTTCTAAGGCTCTGATAAACGCATTCCAGGCATTCACGAATTTTTTGGTCTTTGCTACTTCCGCCTAACATCGAGAGTACCATTGGTATTTTGGGGGGAGGCGCTTAGTGTCATACGAGAAATGGGACAGTTCGGCGATGGACGTTTCGGCAATAAATCGGTTATAAGACATGACCCTGTTGTTGGGAAAGCTTTTTATGTACTTTTTCAGAAAATTTTGGGTTTAGCTTTAGGGTTAAGGTTTGAGGTTTGCTTTAGGATGAACAAACGTCCTTTGTAATCTAACCTTTGACGTACAGTAGAATTCGCCCATAACGATTTCGGCTATAATTATAGTTCGGCTATGACGACGCGTTTTCTTCGGTCCAGGCAGAATCTTTATCTTTTACGTGCAATGGAGTTTGGTTATAATAACTTCGGTTATATCGTCACTTAGCCCGAAAGCTTTTGTCGCTCCCCGTGGAATATTTTGTTCGTATATAACGACAGTTGCAAATTTTCTTCACAGTTTGAAGTTTAAGCTCGGCTCTGAAGCCGCCACACAAATCTCTTATGACCGAGAAGTAACGCAGTTAAGCGGGGAATCATTGAGTCGTGGGCAGCGGCGTAACTAGAGGTTTGAGCTAGGGGGCAAAACTTAACTGAAGTGGGTCCAGTGGACACTGTAGGGGGGCCACTAGCAATAATAAATATCAAAATGTCATGGAAAGCGGGCCCAGTTTTTACATAGCTTGCCAGAGGGGGGCAACTCGCCCCCCTACCCCGTCAGTTACGCCAATGGTCGTGGGTGTGACGTAACAATGACATCTGGGAGTCGTTGGACATCGTTACATGTTTTACTGTAATGTACTCTATTAGGAATTGTTGCGACTGTAGTCAGTTTGACCGAGACTTGGTGGACCAGCAGTGATGTAGTGCTAACAAAAAAGGTATGGGAGCGCACCCAAAAAGCTAGCCATTTTAAAACAGCTGCAAACTCATTTTAAAGCAGTATTTAATGAAGTGCTCACTTTCATTGCACCTCAAATGAAAACATGAAAAAGCTGGGGAACGCCGTACCCACGCGTTCCCGCTCCACTTGATGTTGATGTCACAAACAGTAATTGCACAACCATACTGCGGTGTTATATACGAGATAAATTGCCATTCATTCATTTATGCTTATCCAGGCGCTACACGTAAAAATTGAAATGTAAAATCTAAATCTTCAAGTAACGTTACTATAGTTCAAAAAGGTTACTATTCCAAAAAAAGTGTGGGAACGCCGTTCCCACCACACTACACCCCTGTGGAGCAGTGAGCTGCTCATATTTCCCACGAATATCGGGGAAAATACGCAGTAGCCCATGGTGGAAAAATTCTCTGAAAAAATTCAAAGCATGTGCTAGACTAGATAAAGCTGTCTCAAGAACAACACAAGAGAAGTTTAGCGACATTTTTGCAAGAACGTAGTGCAGTACTGTACCACTGTATGCTCTGTATTGCATGTAAACACAGCTGCTAGTGTTTTCAAATTCTTGTTTGCGTTGTTCTTATCAGAGTATTGGCGAAAACACGATACGGAAAGCGGAAATCCTAATCAAAGAACACTTTTAACCCTTGCCAGGCTCTGGCCTTCAACAAAAACGCCATTTAAGGAACGATTTATTGCATTTTGGCTGTATAAGGTCAGTTCGCCTATCGCGACGCTTTTTTCTCCGGTCCCTTGAAATGACGTTATAGGACAATTCTACCGTATTTCAAAAACATACTTCTTTCATATAAAACATTTGTGACCACCATCACCAAACCGTCCCGTCGCCGAAACGGCGGCGCAGAAACGGCATCGCCGAACTGTCCTAGACCCCATCAGACGGTCCTATGCACACAATGAATCAACCCGTAGTAGATGAGCAAAACCTGGTTCATACTTTTCCCAGCGTAAGGATACAGCAAACAACTCGAGTATGTCTCAGCATCTCGCTGAAAAGTCTGTGCACAAGCGCAAAGAGGATTTCAAGCAATGACATGCAAACGTAGCCACGAACGCCGGTGAATACAAGGCGAAGTAACGATGAGGAGTAAAACATTGCGCTGTTCTAGGTTAACTCTTACAGAACAAAAGTGTTGTTGAAAGCAATCTGATAAATTTTTGTTTACAAAGACTATGAACAGTCTAAATTAATTTTTACCCACAGTCAAATTACACCGGAGTCGAAGCTGAACTGCAACGCATGAAAAAATTTCCATATATTTTCTGTCCACTCTTTTTTGTCTACTTTGGCTTTACAAAACATGACCTTTTAAACATTGCCCACAATACGATGTGCACTGAAAGCCAATTTGAGGTAGGTGGCGGAAATCTTTAGTCCCAAATTTGTGTACTGCTTCAGATTTCTGTCCTCGGCCGTGACTTGATTTTTGAGGCAAAGTGGAACTATTGGCTAATCGTTAAAGAGACGCCTGATTTTTGCCTCACAATGAAATGCAACTCTTAACAAAGGCATTCGTTTTTTTCGAACTGTAATACTTGGCGGGATTTAGTATTTTTAAAGAATCGTCTCCGAATCGTAATATGAAACGTTAGTTATTCGATCGGTATTTTCAAAGTTATCTCCATTATATCAGAATCACTACTTTTAATTCCGCAACTGCCTCTGTCCCGTCTGGTCTGCTTGTTTCCTTCTGCCCAAACAATTTACAATCGCTGCCTTTATTGGTCTGATTTTGACGAATTTTGCTTCAAAAAGCCTCGCCCGCTCAAACCTGTAACCGCTCTGTTTTTCAAAGTTGTTTGAAAGTGTTTATTTTTAGTAAGCGTGTAACATTGAATTAGCACCGATAAAATCTATTTTCCAGGTTGAAGAAACTTTACAGCGAGACGAAATCGAAACCGAAAAGAGCAAAGCTGACGAAACTGAGAATAACCGAGAACTGGTTGAAGAACTGCGTCAGAAGCTTGAAAATTGCCAAAAATTACAAACCCAGTATGATTCAGAACAGCTGCTAAAACGAATAAAGAGTCAAGACGACCAGATCTTTGAACTGAAACAAGCGCTGATTACAAAGCAAAAAGCCGTTGATGATGCTAGGGAAGAGCATGAATCGTTATCACTCCGTCTTTCCTGTATGACGGAAGAAGAGAAAGAAAGCAACATCAAACTGAAGCAGATGCAAGAACGATTAGAAGAACTTGAAACTCAAATTACAGAACTAACCTCTTCTAGTGGGAATGCAACACAATCACAAAACCTTTCAGCAGATCTTGAAAATGGTGATGCTTCCAATCGTTCGCAAACACGCACGGCATCGAGTGATGACGAAATCAAGCGCAGTGATGCAGAGCCTGGCAGACGTAAGCATACAACAGGCAGGAGTTCTAAAATTTGTCTTTTACTTTAAAATGAGGACAGCAATCATGAAGATTATTTTACAAGCTGCTGGAAGAGTGAGTGATCATTCTACAAATTAAAAAAATGTTTTAAATTATCTGCAAATATGCACTGCACATAACTATTTTTTAATCAACTCTAGTACAGTTTAGAAACTTTAAAAAACCTAAGATTTTGCAAAATGTAGGGACGTTCTATTATTTCTTCATAAAAACGACAACTTTCTTTTCTCAAATTCGTCTTAGTTCACCCTTGACACTGCGGTGAGAAGCAATGTCAAGCAAAGATACATCACAAACAAATACGCAACACCTTCACGGTGAAAATAACAATGTTTTGCAAATACTTTAGAATTAGGTGCACAATTGTATCGGAGTTCCCTAATCGTCAGTAGCTATGAATGTCACAATCTTTTAGTACTGAGAAAGATGTCATCGAGATATGACTTTGACGGAAAAGTTGATCTGATCAATTGTTATGTTCTCAGTCACACCATCATAAACAAGCCGTCAATTAAACATCTTTTTCAGCTTACCCAATAAATTTCTCCCATATTTTCTAAACAAGTTACAGGATATAGCACATATTGTGCTTTTTGTTGATATTCTTTCTAACTTGACCTTATACCACTTAAGAAAAGCAGGTAAAATGCCAGTGGTATTTACAAAATGTGAGGTATTTATAAGATTGACTGTATAAATAAGCCTGATAATTAAGAAGCTCACCGCACTTTCACAAAAATCATGAAATCTCCGCAGTATATAGACCAAAGCCTATTTGTGTCGTTAAGACCTTAACCAAACCGTAGAGAACATCTTTGTGGATCAGTTTGAATGCGAAAACGGGAGTGGATCAACAAAAATGGCATCTTTTCAGATCTCGCCTAAAATTTGAAGGCCGCTAACTTCTCTAATTGCAATTGCATTACTTGTAGTGATTTCCTCTCACCAAAAACGCATGGGTTATTTGAAAAAGTCCCAAAAGTCTTTCCTAAAAGCGGAAAATTGGCATACTTCAGCTTGTGAGCAATTTAATATGCTTTTATTTCAAGAAATCTGCTGCTTCGCATCGGTGTTAAAGGTAAATTTTGTCGATATATTAATGCAGACCCGAATGGGCAAAGACTCAACGCAACGTCTGAATAACAAGCTCTATCAACGTCCTAATAATTCGGCCATCAACTTTTAAACGATGATCGAAAATAATGAAATTGTCTGGGGGTGTCCCACGAGACAACCTGCATAACAGTTTTTTTCGGTGTCTCAGCGCTTCAACTTTGACTTGCATGAATTTGTCTAATGTTTGAGCCAATAATCAAAACTGTGTTTCTAGCTACGCACACATAGAAATTTATGGTTTCCTTGGAGGTTTATTTGAACTCGAAATCAGGCATCTGGAAGAAAGTAACAGCTTTGTCGCACATAAACAGTGCCAAATGACAAAACAAATGCAGTTTATTAGTTTTACTGGCAATACCCTGCATCGCGCCATTTCTTGAATGTTGTAGTCGTAGTTCTTATGCATGCATTACTAGCAGAGAGAATTTATTAAAGTGATGTCTTTTCAAGTTACAGTTGTGGCCAAAAGCTTAAGACCAAACAGAGAAATTTCATAATTTTATGAAAGTTTAAGACCAAACAGAGAAATGTCATAATTGTTTGATCCCGTAGAGTAATGAAAGTACACAGGTGTTTCCGATCTATAATTTTCATAGATAGGCGTCATATTAATATATTATTATCCATTTTACATAAAAAATATCAACATTCACTACTTTGTACATCCTCCTTTGACTTCTAACACCGCCCTGATCCGTCTCGGCATGCTCGCGATGAGGTTTCGGCACAGCTCTGTGGGCATGTCGAGAACCCAGGATGACTTGATGGTCTTACTAAGCGATGGAAGACTGCTTGGATGCTTTTCAGCAACTCTATTCTTCAGTTCTGTCTAGAAATTCTCAATTGGATTAAGGTCCGGGTTATTTACCGGCCATTCCAACAATTTGATATTTTCGTCTTGAGAAAGTCCGTGACGATTTTTGCACGATGGCATGGCGGCCCGTTGTGCATAAATATTTCGTAATTATGCACTGCCATATGTAACTCCAACTTCTCTTTCATCAATTCCAGATATTTTTTGCCATTCATGGTGGTTCCGGGATCGAGGAAGAATAGGCCGGCCGTTCCTTGGGTTGAAATCGCTCCCCAAATCATCACACTCGGCGGGTGTTTCATGGTTGGCTGTGTGAATCTTCCACTGTACCGAGTTCCTGGTGGTCTCCTCACAGTTCTTTTCCTCGAGGCAAACTGCTGAATTGTCGTTTCGTCGGAAAACAAAACTCTGGACCATTGCTGGCTTGTCCAGTCTTTGTATTTTTTCGCAAACTCCAAGCGCTTCAACTTCATTGCAGGGGTCAGCCTCGGTTTTCTAGCTGGTTTCCGTGATTTGAGGCCGAATTCGTCGGTTAAACGGCGACTGATGGTTCTTCTGCTGATTCTCGAACCAGTTTCCCCAAGTTCCGCTCGAATGTTTTTAGCTGAACACGTAGGAGACTTCACGACACATCTTTATATCAAAATATCGTCTCGTCGGGTGGTTTTCCGTGGACGACCGCTCCTCTTACAATCTGAATAAGATCCACAATTCTAGAACTTGACCACTGCCTGATGCACTGCTGTTTTACTAACTGCAAGGCGTTCACTTATAGCGCATTCAGTGTATCCTTCCTGGCGTAGAATCACGATCTGAGCTCGCTGTGCCTCAGAGAGAGACCGTATCTTACCCATTCTGAGGCAAGAAAATAATGACGAAAAAACAAAAAACACAACCTCACTGCTGAATGGTTGACTGTTTATGACTTGAAACAGTCTCTTGCGTCACACTCTCGCTCACCAGAAAGGGTGATGCAATCGCGAATGATTTCTGATGAAGTACTGCGCAACAAGTAGCTTCGCACACAAAAATCGACTTTGGTCTTAAACGTTTGGCCACGACTGTATTTTGTTTTTGTTTTTTTATGAAAAACAACCAAGACATCGACAAGATCAGTTCACGTTGTTTGTCCACATGGAGTTTCTGCGCGTTCTTAAGACATGTATAAATATCAACGTGTTTTTTATTTGTTTTTGCTAATTGCTATATTCCGCTCGACTTCGTAAAATTATATTACACTGATCGCATTCCATGAGTAAAGTCTATCGTGCTTCTATGTAAAGCAGGGGTCACCAACACGGTGCCCGAGGGCACCAGGTCGCCCGCAATCATCACGGTGGTCGCTCGCGGGCCTGTTTTGAAATTTGCATAAAGGTGATGAGTATCGTCACATAGATTAACATAATTAATGGTAACTTAAAGGTAAATTGAGCAAAATTTTTATTTCAGAAGTGTGCATCAAACTAGTAGCCGTTAGTGTTAATCGGTACCCAAGAAGTAGCTCTCAGTTACGTAAAGGTCGGTGACCCCTGATGTAAAGATTTTAATAATGGTAAGAAGATTTTCTTTGCTTCCTTCATAAACAAAGGTCAAAATCCAGCCGCGCAACATTGCAAAATTTACGCACAATAAATCAGCGACGTGTTTGTGAGCGTTATTTTACGATAACGTCCTGTTTTTTTAACAGAACAAACACTGTTTGGCTACAATCAATTACGGCTGTTACGTAAAACACATTCTCGAAACAAAAACATGCATTTGGGTAAAATCATAAGGTGACACTTTAGAAAGGACAAATCACAAAGTAGTAGAGTTACTTTGGTGTAGCTCAGTAACTTGACCAAAGACGGCTCTATAAGTTTGCTGTGAGGTTTCGAGCAATCTGTCTGCCGTGCTCTGTTTTCATACTTCTGCGATGATTCGGACTTGCACATAACCGCATTCCAGCAACAAGTCAGAACAAAGTGACGCAGTCGAATCAGTCAGCAGATTCTTTTATTAGGAAATCGATTTAACGTAATTTACGGAAACTGCGAACGAAGGGGTATACAGTCCCGTTTCTCGCAGGTCAGCATTTGGGTATTGACTTGAAAAAAGCATCTTGTCGATGGTGTTTGCAGGTCTGCAGCAGCATAACAGGAGCAGTCAGCCATTTGCGGCTCTTATTACATATAGCGTCAAACAGTCTCTCTTTGCACATTTACCTTTGAGTTCCTTTTCACTTTGTGCAAAAACTTTACGTGACTCTTGTAAATACGAGTTTAAAACCGATGCTGAAGGTGCAGAGCCGTATCAGCCTGCGTACCCCCAATTGGGGGGCCCACGCTGTCGCAGTGGCCCAAAATTAAGTCCCATCACCACTTAGCCACCCAAAGAAGGCTTCGACTCCCCAAATTGAAAAATGAAACACTAAAAATCAGTGAAGTTGGGGGTCCCTTGGAAAGGAAAGTGCTTATACATTACAGGTATTTTGGGCCCATTTGAAAGCAAGGTATTTACACATTGCAACTGCTGTTGGGGGCCCTTTTGAAAGCAAAGTAGCCTACTTATACAATACAGTTGCTGTTGGACGCCCTTGTGAAGCAGAGTACCTGCATATTACAGTTGTTGTTGGGGCCCTCTTTGAAAGCAGAGCAGCCTACTTACACATTGCAGTTGTTCTTGGGGGCCCCGTTGAAGGCAGAGTACTGAATTTTCGATGTGTACGAAAGAAAATACCTTGATTGAGGGGGGCCTCTAAAATGGGGGGAGAGGCAAATGCCTCGCTTGCCTTCCTTTAAACACACCACTGTATACAACCCTGACGATGATCTCATATGAGAATATGAAACCGATTGAACACGTTCTGCTTCATCAGTATGCGTGCTTTCTCACCTGATGTGCGCATGTAAACACTGTAATATAAAGTTATCTTTGTATTATTGAACACATTGAAGTTGCTGATGAATTTGTCACTTCAAAAAACCCAGATTGAACGCGATATTTCATAAGTAAACCTAGACACACAGGTCGACTAAAAAACAGATATAGAACGAAAAAAACTCAGTGGGAGCCCTGGGCTGGTCACATGCGGCAAAACGCTACTACCGTAACTTCAAGTGGACATTTCAAGATTTATTGCCGTGTTATTGTTACGCAATAAAGACCAAGAGTACAATCCGCTACCAAGTTTCGCAACCGGCCTCTGCAGGCAAAGGATCCGACATGAGCGATCTGCGCAGTTGGAGCTAAGCGATTCCGGGACCTCGTTTTCATTTATCCGGCTGTGCCTTAGATGCCTACTTGTGTACATCCAGAAGTCAGACTTCCACTTGATAAACGTGTTTTGTGTAGTGATGGTTGTAAAAAAATGTAGGCTGCTATGTCCAGCCCAGGTAGTCTTCTCTTCTTTCGTACTGCATAGTAGCAGCAAGATACCTTTGGTGCTTACGACCAAAGTTACACATTTGCGCAGCCTGCTGTTCAGACAGTGAGATGGAGTTAATTGTGTAGTTAGAAGAGTCTATTTAGCAATCATTGCTAAGTTGTTCCAAAACATAGTAGTGCAGTTAGGGATTATGGATGTTAACCGTTGCGTCCACGTAGGTCTTAGTATACTTTTGTTAACATTTATAGGCGATTTGAAATATGCAAACTGTTCTTAAATCTAAACGTGTGCCTCGCACCAGGAGATTAACAAGTTCAGACATCAGCAAGGTTTTACATGCGTATTTCGGCCAGTAAAAATTTTTATAAGCATATTTCACTTAAGCTCATGATGAAGTTTATCAATTTGTGCTAATGGAAGAAAACGTTCATCGCGCCGCACATGCTTTGACCGGCCTCATGTTTGGTCGTTCGGTAATAATGTTTTCATAACTGAACAATAGGACTGATTCTGATTTCCTGCAATTTTTTTAAACATTTGCATTTCATTACGACATCTGTAAATAATCGCCGTCAATTACGTGACAATGATTTTACGACCGAATTCCTTTTTTTAAGCTCGTTCAAAAATTTTTATTTGGGAACTACGAGCCTATTATGGGTATTTGCTGGAAAATATTTATAATTAATTTGCACAATCGCCAAATACTGTTCATGTTGTTAATTAAATATAAATTTTCAGAATGTCTAGCTCCTTGCCAGGGGCGTAACGAGGTTAGATGGCGCCCGGGGCAAAAAACAAATTCGGCGCCCCCCTGGTCGAACCGGCGCCCCTATGGTCAAATCTGAGTTCTTTCGAAGGCAAATTTACTGTATTGAAGGAAGTACTTGTGACATTGTTGGGACTTTTCTGTGCCTCCAGCAGTAATTCGGCGCCCCTGCAGTGATTCAGCGCCCCCATAGTGGATTGGCGCCCGGGAAATTGTGCCCCCCTTGCCCCCCCTCGTTACGCCCCTGCTCCCTGCACAAACATGAAGCCACCCACTCGAAGACTTTATGGCGACGGTTCTTCCCAGGCCCGCAGACACGGGGGGAGTTCTGGGGCAGTTCACCCCAAATCCTTTTTGTTTACCCCCAAAAATTGTTGTGCTCAAATAAATTTGCTTTACACATATGATAAAAATAAAAATTTTCACCCCTAAAAACGTATTTGCCCCCCAAAACCTTAAAACCTTGTTACGGGCCTGGTTCTGCCAAATCTGTGTTTGCAATTAGAATATTTTGTTTTGAAGCCCCTTCGGCCTCGAAATGTAGCATAACGTCGAAATTAGGGTGTCCCCTGTAAGCATTTTGGGGGACAGAGTTGGGCTGCTACGGCACTGTGAAGATGTTTTGGAAATGTGAAATATTAGGTTGAGATCGGTGGCCAGATATAGATAATTTTTCCCGACTGCTATCTTCCAAATGTAATTCTTAACACAACTGCAACAACTACAATTTTTAGTTTAAGTTACAAGCCATTAGTCTGCGTATTAAAACTGGCTCTGAGTTTGAAACTGAAAACTTTATTAGGCACGAAACATGATCTTCATGCATTTTATTAAGCACGAAACATGATCTTCATGAATTTTAACTTCTGCAAGTAAACTTGAGGGATAAAAAGGGGGTATTTTTGTAGTCGGCCCCTGGCGGCGCTTAGCCTCGCTACGCCCCTGCCTAAAATACACTTAAAGCCACTTATAGAGGTAGATTTTCAATCAAGTGTTTAATACCGTTTCATATTTTTCGACATTGGATTGCTAATGTGAAGAAAAAAACGTCAATCCCACTAGATCAAGTTAGTTAAAAAAGTTGTTACACTTTTCAGCAGAAGTGGAAGCAAGCGGGCTGAGCGCCACAAATTCACAGTCAATACATCCAAAGTCAAGCTATAGTCTCCCCATGTAGTCATTTTTCAATTCATTGTATACAGTACTATTATGAAGCCCCCGAAGAAGCTCAAAGCCACCCCCAATGTTGTTGATCTGGCGATGGATCTGCTTCTATCCAGACAGTCCAGAAAATACAGAGAATCAGCGTCTCACCAATTTAAAACCACGAGCCTTGGCCAACACCACGGTTACCAGTAAAAAAGTTAAAGTTTTCACCAGAAGATTGCTTTACTGCTCAAATTTATATGATGTAAAATTTACATCATTTATTTGCATTGTAAATTAACGGAATGACCTAACAACCACCATGCTAAGCATTTTTCTGTCGGTTGCAGATATCGCTAACCATGACATATTTGTCTTTTCGTGGCCAGCGTGAGTAGCCTGCCGGTTTGCAACTGCAACAAAAGGATCAAAAACCACGCAGCCATCAGTCACTGTTGCCTGACGCGTAGCCAGGTGAGGGCGAAATGCACCGTCATTCCTCCGATTTTGGACTGCAAATATTCAGATGTTGAGAAAAATTTGTTATGACTGTGTGAAACCAATTATTCATTCCACCAAGCTATAGATAGCCAGTATTTTGCCAAAATTTCTGCGTTAGGGCGATAGGCGTACGAGGTAGGGGGCAGAGTCGGGCAAGATTTAAAAAATTTTAGAAAAAACTTCCCGATCTGTTTGGGCAAGTTGCTTAAGTAGAATCATCGCCCTGCAAAACCATCCTAATCGTTTTCCTCACAGGGGTCAAAAATTCGGGCACATTGAAAATTTTGCTGCCTCTCAAAGCCAAAGATTCCCGCATGCCTCTGGTTAGAGCTGAGTACCATGGTTTGTATTGAGGTGCGTTGCTGCCCGCAGTAATCAGG
>Ga0210059_1002373_pt1 | contig 29422 bp, 21 predicted proteins | sample Ectturendosymbi2_FD_188042 | JGI IMG/M metagenome (GOLD analysis project Ga0210059, IMG submission 188042) | Ecteinascidia turbinata endosymbiont from Florida, USA - Sample 2 (SPAdes) (version 2) | ecosystem: Host-associated > Tunicates > Ascidians > Unclassified | place: Key West, Florida...
ATACCAGTTTTCATCTCATTCCTAGCAGTAGAACTATGGATTTTACTACAATATGTCTTTTTTGCCCATCGCGAGCAACGCCACCTAGTGATACACTCAAAAGCAAATAACTCAGCTGCCCCTTGATAGATTTCAATTATGTTTTATTTTTCAGGCCATTTTACATGTGGGTGCACCTTATATAAAAAAATGAGGCATTTTTGTGACATTGGGTTACACCCCTTGTTGGATTATAATGATTTGACCCATAAGTGATTCGGAAGTGTTAACATTTTCTTCAAAACATGTCATGAGCTGAGGAGGTTATCTGTTTTTGGTGGTAAATTTGTAAAGAGCCTTTTCTGTCTCTGTGTGTAGAAAAGGTATTTTTGATGCAGCTGCAATATGCCATACCCAACAATTGCAGTATGAATACCATTGCAAACTAAGTTTGACACTCACGAAAAAGAACAAATAAATGCATAGATTTTTTTTATTTGTGTGACCCAGACACATAGTAGGGTGCATCAGAAGCCCTCGACATTTTTAAACAAGTTCTACCTAGTGTAAAAGTGTTGCAATTGATTAATGCTTAGGGGTGCAATGGGGCCTCAAAGTTTGACCCAGGGGTGAAACTTCAAAATACTGAAAATTTTGGAGTAGGAACATGATTCTAGTGTCTTACCCCACTAAAATATATACCAGCTATTCATTAAAGTTATCAGAAAGATGTAAAAGCAATTTTCATTTGCACTGTTCTTTACTAAAATAGATCTATAATTTGTGTTTTTGACAAACATTGTACAAACAACATTTGTACTGCATTCTTATTAAAGTTTTAAGCCCTGGTTGTGCTGCTACTGCAACATTTGTTGAAATTAACACATGTATGTGAAATTTGTGAAAAAGAGCTGAGTGTGCACAATAGTCATTAAAATCACTAGTGCAGGACCCCCAATGCCCATGCTGACAAAAGACAATAGAAAAATTTGATAATCATCAAAATGATTCGACTGTCATTATTGTTTTTCTTCTGTGTCACCAGACTTGAAGTTTTTTTTTGTCCAATGTGAATTATATGTTGATCAAAATTTTCGATTGTGCTTGAAATTGCTGTCACTGTCAAACAAGCTTCAGTCTAATGTTTGCCATCCACTTCATTGTTTAAGTTCATCAAATCATCAACATCAATCAGCTTTGGACCTTCTTTTTCAGTTATAAGCAACAGCAGTTAATAACTGTCATATATTTTTTTGAGGAAAAGGTATTCTGTGTCAAGGCAATTAGTGAAGAAAGTTCCCGACATGGCCGTGGCCAGAGAGTGCTTCATGATTACACCTACAGCGAAGGCAACTGCAAGTGTAAGGTTTTTGCATTCAGTGATTCATTAGTATTTTTTGTAATGCTGTGCTGTACTGATGTATGGCAAGTTGTGCATTCTTACATGCACTCAGTTTTGCATTAACACACATCTTTTCAGAAAGTAATGTTTGTTACAAAGCAATCGTGTCTTTCTGTAAAACAGCTTTGGGTTGTGGCTAACATAGTTGTTAGATTTTAGTTTGGTGTTTCATTAGAAATGAAAATAACTCTGATACAATAGCACAATTTCATTAAAAATAAACAGCCAGGGTGAGCAAATGACTGGCATAAGAGAACAAATATGACCAGTGTATGATTTGCTTGATGACTGTGCCGTGTTGAACTGCTTGTTCGCTAATATCAGTTGTCAAGGTATTGAATATGTACCTTTTTCAGGTTATTTTCCTTCACGGCTTGGGTGACAATGGGTAAGTACTAATAAACTAGTTGATGTTCCTAGCTGTTGATATTAAAACAATCAGTGGTTTTGCTGCTTACTTGACTTGAATTTTCGTTTTTTCACTGAGGGCTGCAGTGTTTTCAAAATACTTGTCTCAGCCGCTGGCCTCAACACAGGCAGTTTTGGGGAGACGCCCGATGTTATTATGAGTGGTCAACAACGCTTGACCGCACCTTTTTACCCTATCAAACGTTTCACGAACATTATAATTAGAAGAGGCTACGAAGCAAAACAGGGAATGCCCGCCACGCGTCGCGACTGAAAGATTAGCGGCCACGGGGAAACGTTTTCGGGCTGGGCATTGTGTGAAACAATTAAGCTGCAGCCATAAGTACGCATTTCTCGAAATTGCATCGGAGCTAGTTTGTGGACTATTAATTAATTGTTGTTCTGCAATATCTAAATCCGTATCTTCGTCTTTATGGCAAAGTGAACTGGTGTTCCTTTGTTTCTTTTCAGGTCTGGCTGGTCCCATGCGTTTGATGAGCAAAAGAAAGCACATGTCCGTTACATCTTTCCCAACGCGTATGTCTCATCGTTTTACTGCTTGCTTGCTTGCGTTTTCTTGTTACTGTTTGAGTTACATTCACTTTGATGCTCTCATCCCGCTGAATGATGCGACGGTCTACCATTTTACCCGTGTGTCTGTAATTTCAGCCAAGCTTTTTCAGGGCCTATTGCCCATGACATTGAATTTTGTTAATCTCAGTGACTTGAATTCCACACAATGCACGCGTCATCAGTGCTTGGGCACTGAGTGTTTTTTTTAAAGCAGCCCTAACACTTCAGTTCTACTGAAGTAGCTTGTTTCAAGTTGAAAGTTGTCCTTGATTGCTCCCTTTTCGACGGACTTCCAGGTGTTGTTTTTGAGATTAAAACTTGGTATGTCATTGCTAACTTATCAGATATGCTAACTGCGACGTGCCGTATGCTGTAGGACGAAATAGAAAAGTTCGTTTTATAAAATAGTTACAAAAGGCGCTGGGCTTAGTTCTTTCTTTTAGGAAAGTTGTTGCTTCAACAAGAAAAAAGCGTTGTTTAGCCGTTTGTTTTCTTTAGCTTCGTAGCCATGTCGTTTTCATTACCGTTATCAAGTGTCTTTGCAGCGATAGTCTGTGTTATTTAATTGAAATCTTACTGCTTTTGTGCGCAGACCGCATATACCGGTTACTTTGAACGGAGGCTTCGTGATGCCCGCATGGTGAGCTGCATGTTAATTGCTGTTTCGTGAAAATCCTTAAATTTTGTACCTTAAACTTTGCAAAACTGAACACATGGCGTTATCCACAGCTCGGAAATGTAGTGGTTTTCTTAGTACAGACGGTCGCGGTAGTTCGATCAACATATAAACGGTAACTTCCTGTGGCACCTGCAAACATCGCTGTCTCACACATTTGATTGATTTAAATGGCCCTTGATGCGAGCATGCCGTGTTGCGGTGTGTGTCGTAGATTTGCTGCTTGAGTAACGATTTCCTGTGGAGCCATTTCAGGAGAAAGAAACGAGGCTTCATTTTCATACCATTACAAAGTTCTGAAAATAGTCTGAAGCGTCGATTTTCTTTCACGCAACGCCTGTCTACGAAAAAATTAATTCGATCCTCACAATCTTTCCTTCAGGTACGACTTGAAGGACTTGGATCCGAACGGCATAGAAGATGAAAAAGGGATTAAAGCTTCAGCCGAAAAAAGTTTGTTGACCAGAGCTTCATTTACATTGCCCAATTTAACTGTTAGCCGACCCATAGTTCAGGATTTTAACCATTAGAATTTTTCGCTATTGCGGGTGACTAATTTTTGCTAGATTCGTTTTGGTTTGCTCGGAGCACCAGCAATGGATCACCTTCTCCCATGTTCCAAAAACAAAAGGTGCTTCCGACGTACGCTGAGGTCATGTGGTTTCTTTCACTGGTGTCTGCGTTTTATTTACATGTACATCTGTTGTTTAAGGAGTCTCCAAAATTTGCGTTTGCCTTGATCTTCTTTGTGGCTTAGAAATTAAATATAACAGAACAGTACGAGACAAACCCGATCAGGAGGCATTCTCTGCGAATATCTGTGCAACAGTTGTACACGTACTGCTTGATATGATCAAACTACTACACTTCACGCTGTGAATAGTGTCATTTTTCGTGTTAATTTACGTAAAATTGTTGTGACGTTTCATGTCACGGATTTTGTTTTAGAGAGAACTTAAGACAACTGAACATTGTGAAATTACAGTACTTGCGTAAGTTTTTGCCAACGTCCCGAAATACTCTCCCGAAGTGAGAGGTATATAAAAGTAAAGAAAAATTTGAAAACAAAATTTCTCATTCAAAGCTTCACCGTTAAATATTTTAACTTAATAAATGAATTCCTGTGGTCCAAAAAGGATAAAATTCTAACTTTCATTGCGAGACTCTTTCGAGATAAAAAATCAGCGCTAAAAGATTGAGGTGCGAAACGAAAAAATAGTTGCGCACCCACCCTAAAAACCCTTTCAGTGGCCAAAAAAGTCAAGTGGTCAATCTCGGTAACCGGTGAAGATAATTTTAAATATTCCTCTTGCTACGTTGATAATTTTTTCTATCTTTCTGACACTATATGACTTGACAAAATTCATTTCTAACGGAGATGTAGATAATCAAATTGCAAATGGAATGTCCCAGTAGTAAAATTTAGTGTAGTAAAAGTTTACTACGCGGCTCAGATCCTTTTGTGAAAAAAGCTTGAAGGAGACCTTCAAAGAACAACGGTGAAACTCAGAAAAAAACATAAAGGGGTTGCCGTTGCAGACAGACAGGGGAGTTGGGCCAGGAATCACAAGTTTTCTTTAACGCAAGCTTGCCAATTTCACGCGGCGCTGCTTTGCATTCTGAACCCCGGACATCCTGTGGTATTCTGCGAGCCGAGACAGTGTTTTTTTACGGTGTTAATGCGTGGCAGCAACATATACTGTAAAGAGGATGGTTATTCTGCTTTCACCTGACAACATCTGTGCCACTATGCAGGTCTGATAAGCGTTAAGCAAATGTCAACTTAGAAAAAGCAACTATTTGCTACTACTTTGTCACCAATCAATATTCTCTGCGCAGTACGTCAACTTATCAAGAAAGAAACAACCGAACACGGCATTCCAAGCCACAGAATATTACTTGGCGGTTTTTCTATGGTACGATTCAGCTATAGTTACTGTTTGATTGCTTTTGGAGCGTTGTTTACGTTTCATTCCGAATTTGCTGTTTAACTTACACTTCTTGAAAAACCTTTAACTTACACTTATTGAAAAAGTTAAAAGTGTAAATTTGCCTAACAGTTTTAAAACAGCCGGTATGTCGCGGTCTTTCTGTACGCTGTAAACGGATTGTTGATCCTGAGCAATACGGAAATTTATTTGCGTAATTTCTGCGTTGCTTGCCTAAATGCGGCTTTGCGTCTTGCATTAAACCATTTTTTGAAATGAAGCATTTTAGCGACATGCACATGTTGCCAACTTAAAATTAGTTAAACCCTTAGACACACCTTGCAATAAAATCAACTTCGGATGCAAGTTGTTCCAGTTTACCTTAAGTTCATTTTTTAAATGACAATCGCTAGCCAAGAACCTGCATGGTTTCTAATCCTGTAAATCGCAAACGACAGAGTTTGCAGGTCGATTCAAGCAGTGTTTGCTGTTTTGATTAATACTCGCAGTCTGTATTTTCTGTCGCAGGGTGGAGCACTTGCACTTTACACCGCCCTGACCCACCACGAGCCGCTAGGTGGAGTAATTGCGCTGAGTTCTTGGCTACCTCTCCACAAAGACTTTCGCAGTGTGAGTTGTTTCAAACTGCTTTTTCTTTGCCACCTTACCGATGTTTGTCGGATGCTGTTGAAAACGATCAACCTCACCGCGTTGCGAATTTTTACTTTAGTCTCGAAATCGACACGAATTTGATTTCAATTCACGTTGCATGTTTTTGCTTTCAACTTTTGCTCGCTGACCGATTTCCCTGTGTAACCTTTAAGAAATCCCTGCCCTGGTGTAACCTTCAAGAAATCCCTGCCCTGGCGCTGTCCCTTCCATTCCGTATTAATTTAACAAGCGTATGTTGCGACGGTTGGGTCTTGATCGCATATTTTCGATTGATTGGTGGCCACAAAATGCTTTTGAGAGCGGCTTGCTTCCTACACAGTGTGTGTGTGTGTGTGTGTGTGAGCTCAATCTTGTTGGTATTTTTTCGTTTTTTATAGAGGCCGAAAGAGTCCTTCGAACTTTTTTCACGGTCTCAAAATACAGTTGAACCTCACTGAATAACCACCACCAGAATACGCCAAAACCTCGCTTTATGACTATCTCGGTATTCGGATGAAATAGTTAAACGTCTTAACCTACATGTGTGAGCTGCAGCGCGAGGGTTAGATCGAGTTCTGCTAAAAATAAATCAAGATTTGATTCATAGGGAGCGCTGACTTGTAATGTTTGACCCGCAGGGCGCTGACGGCCACAATCTGGAGAACCAGCGCTGCCCGATATTCCAGGGCCACGGGGATGCGGACCCGATGGTCAATCCCAGGTTCGGGCAAATAACTCACGAACTCTTGAAATCGGCCCGACACCGGCTCGGGAGCCAGACGGACTTCAAGCTTTACCCGGGAATGGCGCATTCGTCGTCTGATCAGGTAAGAGCACTGGGTACGTCATTGAATAGGTGTAGCCAAGGTGGGACAAAGGGGCCATTCCCCCCAAAAAATTTTAGAAAATAGTCATTTTGTGCTTTGAGAGGCGTTTTTCCAAAAAAATAGTGTTATGCGCCTAAAAGCAAACATTTTGCCCCCCCCCGCAAATTTTTGGGCTGGCTATGCCACTACGTCATTGTTTGGCGTGTTTGCTTTCGTGATTTTGCTCTGATACGCAAAACAGTGCAGCAGCAACTGACCTTCTTTTGTTAAGGTTCCGCAAAAGAACGTTTTTTTGCGGAACCTTAATAAAAGAAGGTGTCGCTTTGAAAAATTTCCAAACCGAACCCGGCCAGGGGGTTTGAGTTGTCCAGTCACCAGTAGATCGCAATTCGCACCCCCCAAAGATGGTCCCACGAAAAGGTGTGACCACTACGTTGGGCCCAAGTTAGGCGGCAGGGGGTGACAGACTAGGAGAAATAGTCCCCACCATCCTATTGGTTTTCCATATCTAGACTGATTGCCTTGCGTGGCTGAAGAACTCAGTCTACTGTTTGAATGAGACATTTAATTTCAGCAATATCAGACGTCACCACTTTGGGTCAGAGTACTGTATACCTGGGAATAATGATGTCTAATGGGAATTCACTTCCCCCCAAACCATAGGCGTAGCGATGGGAGGCGCCATGCCCCCCAAACATTTTTTAGAACATATACTCATTTTGTACTTCGAGAGGCGTTTTTCCAAACGAAATAGTGTTATTCGCTTAAAACCAAACATTTTGCCCCCCCCCCCTTATTTTTGGGCTGGCTACGCCACTGCCCCAAACTGCAGAGCTCACGAGTGATCCCCGTGGCCGGTTTAGCGTATGACGTTAAGTCCCGAGTCGGAGCGCATTTTCAGGCTAAGCTTTGCAGTTCTTCAACGATTCCTGCATTTCGAGTCTCGTTCCTCTGGTTCCTTTGCCTGTCTCGGTTTTAAAGTGTAAGTCGGCTCTGAGCATGAACTGCACTGTAAGTAAGAGCTATAGTGGGCCTGCCTAGATTGTTCCAGGGCTCCCGCACGGTCGGTATTGGAAGTATTGAAAAAGTATTTAATTTTGACATCGGTTTTCACAACCTTGAAAAATTATTACATTTTGCCAAAATGCACACAAAGTATTGAAAAGTATGGAAATTCCAAATTCACCCATTTGTTTATTTAAATTTGTTCTTTACCGCTGATGACAGTTTTGTAGATTTTTTTGCGTTGTGTTGCATGAATAAAATCTAAGAAAAATAAAGATAAGCGATGGTATTGAAGTTTTTTCATTTAGTATTGAAAAAGTATGGAAAGTGATATTTGAAAATTTGTGGGAACCCTGCTGTTCAGTGTTCACTCCCCAGTGCTAATGCAGCGAGTGGGATTCGAATCGGTTTTGTGTAAATCCAAAGATGATGCAGCACGCACCATCTCCTTTTGCTCAGTGCAGTGGGTTCGTCAAGGCTCCTTTGCAACTTGCAGGAAATGGACGACGTCAAAGGATTCATCGAAAGAACTGTTCCACCTGTCTGATCATCGACATGACTTCGCAATGCGTACCGTGCCAACTTTTTTCCAGCGGGTTCGACTCTTATCCCGGGTCGCACTTGCGCACCACAACACCAGCCACGCGCAGTGCTTCGCGCTGCCAGTGTTTCGAATTCGTTTGCTGTGTGTCCTTAACCTGTGCGCGGACTTTCTTCAGGCTCAACAGTGTTTAGCTTCGGCTCAGGGCAGAACATTATTGCGGTTGTGGGGGTACCTTTGTGTTGGGGTCATTTTAACCTGCGAAATCGAGGGGACGCGAGATTTGCTTCAAACATCCGCCTGTTGGTATGTTCTGGTCAGCCAGACGCTTCGCTTTCAGTCCACTAGGCTCGTTTCCATTTTGGGACGTTTTTTTATGAAAAGCAAATTGAAAACTGTTGTTGAGTCTGCGGGTAAGTTGAAATTTGGTAGTTCTTCACAACAGCGGATTTCTAATAATTTTGCGCTACTTGGCAGGAGTATTGAAAGTAATCACAGCACAATCAATATCTCCGTGGCAGAAAAAACATGTTCAGGTCTTGCATGAAGTGAAAGCAATTTACCCATACAAAAGTACTCTTGAGTTTTTAGTGGTCCTATACTACCACAACTTTTTCTTGCTTGTTTATTAGTTTTTATATCGTCTTTTTCTTGTAATTTAGTGAGCTTAATAAAATGTTAATTTGTATCTGCCTGTTTTAGGTTAACAACAGAGCCATAACTACCATCTGCCTTGGCCTGCTTAATGACCCGGCCTGCCCCACCACGTGTATCTTGTGAAACGATCGGCGTAATATGGCGTTGTCGGTCGCATGGGGCTTCGTGGCTCTTTTTTTGGCCGTGGTCTTCGCTTGTAGTTGCGCATTGCAATTTCAAGTCCGACTGACGGAATGCTTGCAAGCTGCGTGTAGAAACGTTACTTTGGCGTTTTCAGGCTTTCAAGCAGCGCTCACGCAGCAGCGACTTGATCCGCTTGACATTTTGCTGTTTAGCGCAAGTGATATAATACGTGCACGGCCGTGTGTGCGCGATTGCTCCCTTTTGCAGTAGCCCTTTGCTGCTGCTTGGCATAATCGGAAAAAGCTTCCTGTTTCGTTTAAAGTCTCGTTCCTGCAACCGTCTGATTATGAAAAGCTTTTGCTTCCGAATAGTTTGCAATTACCCTGTATTTACGTCAGGCTGATGACGCGTGCAGTCGTCAGGTTACAAATCGCTGGAACACGGCGTGGACATTACGCAGCACTCGTCTATCTCGACCTGCCAGTCCAATATGCGGGAGAAGAACCTTCGCCTGTGATGTCTGTCGTACTTTGTTTCGCTCGTGCTATGAAACGCGCGTTCAGCATTCACTGCGCCCGCCCCACCCTCCCGTGCGGTCTCGCTGCGCCGTACAGCGCGGTGCGCTTTTTTGCATTGATCAATTATTATTTGCTGTGGCTCCAAATGGCTTGCCGCGCGTCACGTTTCGGTTTTGTATTATCGAAAGATGGGTTGGGATCGTTGCCCTTTGCTTATCTTACGAAACGAAACGAAAGCCGAACGCAGCGAAGTCATCTAAAATTGCTCCTTCGTTCGAAAATCAGCAATATTCACGACAGCGATGCAGTTGCGTGCCGGATGACGAATGTGGTTTTGCTTTTCAATATATCCCGTGACATCCAAGCACAAAATATCCTTGAAATATTTTTCACTGGAGAGTTTTCAAGACCAACAGGAAAAAATTTCTTTGCAGAAAACCTCAGTTCTTGTATATTCTAACACTTCATGTGCACTGCAAGTCAGCACTCATTGTTGGGTCGCATTTTTTGTTCGTACCGAAACTGGTGATTATGTACTATATTTAGTGGGCCGTTGATTGAGTTGCAGTAGCTGTGATCTCTACCGGCGACTTCATCAGTATCGTAGCCACAGGGTGTCGTACGGGGGTAGTGCTCCCAATTTTGTTGTGCCCAGAAAAACTTATTTTAAACATATAAAAAACAAAAGTATTTTGCCCCTAAAAATGTATTTTATCCCTCCAACCTCAAAACCTGGTTACGGGCGCGCACGGGACACGAATGCGTCTGTCGCGAAGTTGCGAGATCACGACTGCAACTCGCGCGGCTGATTTCTATTCAGAGTAAATGCTGCTTTTGTAACTTCTGTTTTTCTAAAAATGTTTCTAGTGTCATCGCAGAACGATGATTCGCGAAAACTCGCTATTTTGTTTGGAACGCGTTAGATGATGAAAGTCGTGTATGGAATGCAAACGTATAGAAACACAAGCGTCGCAGGTTTGAATCTCCAATGACAAGTTCTTGATTTGAATGCGCGACCCTGCAAACATAGTGCATGTTAGAGAATGCAACTGGCTAGACAGTTACGTTCTTTTTCGTAAGCAGAAGCCGGTGTGGCAATTAGTGCGGTTTTTGCAATCGACGTGGGGTGTGCATTAAATTGCTGTCAATAGACGATTTCTCGTTTTCCGTCGTGCGATTTTCTGGCGCAGCGTATAATTTGTAAAATATACAGAAATTCCAAGCAAATGTCGTCCTGTTGTACCAAAGTTGTTGTTGCTCGACATTTCACGATCTCGCTTGTTTTTGGGAGGAACAGTCATGTGGTACCAGTTGTTTGATGGCCCAACCATTTCAAGGCCTCGCATAAGTGGACAAAATTAGCCGAGGTGGACAAACGCTCATTTTTCGTGAGTCCGCATTCGCTCCAAGTCAAGGAATATTTCTTCCCCAATCCGCTGCGTCAAATCCGAAAGCAAGCTCCGCAAAATTCTAAATACTGTAGTATGCAGACACTTCGATCTCTGAACAACCGGCACAGACGCAACAACAAAGTAGGCTGGTGACTTGCGAAAAAGTTGGGTAAGTCGGGTGAAATAATGAGACCACGGCAAATTAGCCGCGTGATCAATTGATCATAAACGTTAAGAATATGGTTTGAATGGCTTTGAAATCAGTAAACCTTGGAACGATTGCATTCGGTGATATTGAATCTCGATGATGGTGAAAACAGATGATTGAAATTACTGGTTTTACCATTGTTTTCACTCTGTATACAACCATTTTAGTAGTTTGGGCTTTTGGCGAAATCAAAATATAACTTATAATAGTATCAGTGTCGAAAATTGCAGCATTCAAGCATCAGCCCTAGAACAGCGCTCATCGAAGATGCAAAATGTCGAGGAAATGTGGTAAACGCAAAGACACTATGCTGTGGTGTATGCGGGGTATCACTGTACGTGATAACACGTTTCCACGAAAATAACACTAAAACGTGTAATTTCCTTTTTATGTGTCGGACCACCATTCCTTGTTTTTTTGGAATATCAAAATTAATTGCTTTTAGTGGCATATTACGAGGGCAACAATAAGTCGATAAAAGTCAAATTTTTTCTGTCTTGAACAGTGCTATATCAGTCCTACTCTGCCCCACACCCAAAATGCTTACAGGGACCCCCTAATGGTGATTTATAAAAAAAAGTTTTCGACATGCTACATCTCGAGACCAAATGGCCTTCAAACCAAAATATCTTAATTGCAGACACAATTTTGGCAGAACCAGGACAGGTTTTAAGGTTTGGGGGAGGAAATACATTTTTGGGGGGAAAGATTTATCTTTAACACAAATTTTTCTGAGCACAACAAAATTTGGAGGATACAAAAAAGATTTAGAGGAAACTGTCCCCGAATGACCCCCGTGTGTGCCGGCCTGGGCAGTGGGCAGAACCGTCGCCAGAAAGTCTTCCATTGAGTCATTCAGGCTTGTGCAGGGGACTAGACATGCTGAAAATGTATATCTAATTCACAACATGAACAGCATTTGCAGATTGTGCAAATCAAGTATAAACATTTTCCCGTAAATACCCATAATAGTGGGCATATCATACGTCCCGTTTTAGCCGGGACAGTCTCAGTTTTAAGGTTTTATTCCGGCGGCCCGGTCATTCAGCCAAAAAGTCCCGATTTTCACATTCAGTCACCAGCATAGTCCTACACCTGGTACATCAGCTCTCGTTGAGAGAATTTGTTCTATCATAAATAACATGTGGTCTAATATAACAGAAGCAGAACGTGAAAGCACTTATCACCTGTAAATACAGTCATGAGCGTACGGCATGGGCGTCCGCGGGGGGCAAAACGGGCATTTGCCCCCTCCCTGGAAATTGGGACCAAGAAGCAAAATTTCGTGAAAACGTGAAATCAGCAATTTAATTCTGATTAGTTGGGTTAATTCTTGTAATGACAGTTTGTTTGCTGACATGATACTCACACTGCACAAGAGTCAGATTCACTGTTTTGATAACATGCAGCTATGAGCTTGCAGTTCTATAAATCCGCTTCTTTGCCTGCAGAGGCAGGTTTCGAAACTCGCGAGTGAATTGTTCTACTATTGGTCTTTGTTGCGTGACAATAACATGGCAACAAATCTTCGAAGACGCATTTCAAGTCGCGGTTGTAGGTGTTTTGTTGCATGTAACTGTTGAACGCAGGCATTTTGGCAGGTAATGCAGCGAGACAGTGACTGCTGATAGCGGTAAGCCACGTAGGTCTACACCAATGGTGGGCGAATTGCGGCTCGCCGACATTTTGCTTGGCTCTCAGGGGCGTAACGAGGTTAGATGGCGCCCGGGGCAAGTAGCAAGTTTTGCACCCTCATGTTCGAACCTGACCTCTTTCGGAAGCAAATTCACCGCATTGAAGAAAGTACTTGTGGCATTTTTAGGACTTTTCGGCGCCCCATATTGACTCAGCGCCCGGGGAATTGCGCCTCCTTTGTCCCCCCGTTACTTCTATCTCAAATTGATAGTGTTGTTACCTCACATTTAACGTTTGTTTCATTTATCAATGTGTTTACACAAGTTCGTGAAGTTAGTCACCAGCAGTGTTCCCTGTAAGAAAAGTTTACATTGAGCAAATGTTTGTTTCAGTGCGCATGCAATTCCACAACCATGTAGGCAAACCAGTGAAACGTTTCGAAAGGGGTATGCGATGTATATAGGATGTCAAAGTCGGAATGTTGCATGAGTGCAAATGCCCTGGTGGTTCTGCGCAGTTGCGCACCTTAGGGGAAAGCTGGCCACCAGAAAGTCCGCGATTTGACAACAACGACAGTGAACCTAAATCGCAAGTTAGATTACTTAAGTTACCAGAAGAAAATTAAAATTTTTCAAAAACACGTTTTGTCAAAAGCAATCTGTCATTTTCCCAATTTCAGAATGAGAACGAATGTTTTTCGCGAAGAGGCAGTTGCCGACCACAAAGTGGAAGAATACTACTAAAATAAATTGTAAGACTACTGCAGGAGGAGTTTAGCCAGATTTGACCATTTCCAAGAGTTAAGCCATGCTTTGCATTCCTTGTAAATCCATTCAATGTTAATGTATCGGTTGGTGCTGTTCAGTTGGCCAACCATCTGTTACAAATTTGTCTGCTGTGGAAATAAACTGACCGAAATGCAAGAAAATCTGGCTCAATAAAAGACTTTATTGAATGCCACTCGGCGACAGGCACCAGAAAGTAAATACCCAGAATTTAAAATACCAGTGTATGACTCATTTCTGCATATAGCACAACCATAGGTATAGGAGCAAGCAAATTTTGAGGGTGCGAAGGATTTTTGCCCAAATTTTCCCAAACTTGCCCGAAAAGTTGTTGCGTGGCTTTTGCCTAAAAATTTTCTCCCTCAAAGATTATTTAGACCTTTTTGGTGTCACCTCCAAAAAGGTCTTCATTTGTTTTTCTGCAAATGTTGGGTGCCATTTTTTGAAGTTAAACAACGGTGGGAGCCATTTCTGCCTAGATTTTCAGGGATTTTGCCTAGACATTTCAGGATTTTGCCCAGATTTTCGACAAATCAAAACTTTTGGTGGTGCGCTTGCACCCCCTGCACCCCCGCCTCCTACACCACTGAGCACAACATATTTCTGTGAATATTTTTTCTCCGTAATGAGGTTCTTAAAATCACACCATCGTGCAACCTTGAAAAATGAGCACTTGCGAGAATTAATTCGCACAGCTTTAATAACGTACTCTCCAGATTTCCGGGGACTAGAAAATCAAACAAAAACTTATTTAATGTAAAACTTGCATTCTTTACCGTATTTGTATTGACACTACAAACCGGTTTTGCGGCTCGCTGGTATTTTTGGTTTTCTGCAAATGACTCTTCCATTGATCAAGCTTGCCCACTCCTGTTTTATATTATATGTGAAGAAGCATTGCTGCCAACAAAGAGCATTATTTGCAACCAATGCTCCCTCTAAAGGTGCGCAAATGCGTAGCACCACCGAACCATTTGCGCAGTGAATCCCATCTCGCGCACTTGCAACATTCGAAAACTTTGGACAAGTACGAAAACAAGAAGCTATTTGAAGTACATGTGTAGTTTGTTCGTATTTTCATAGGATTTTACACTATTCTAAAAATTCACAAAGTTTGTAATTCATTCAGAACTCAGAACTCATTCAGAATTGACAAAATTCCACTAATTTATAGTTTTCATATTTCAATTTGGGGGGCTTGGAGCATTGTTTGGGAGAGCTTAGCGCAACAAATCCCCCTTTGGCGACGGTGCTGGCCGTATGTGAGACATGAAAGTCAATAGCGGTGCAGCGATCAATCTGATTGTCCAACAATTGTCGCAAAGTATTTGCCCGGTTTGGGCAAGTTCACCTTGTGTGTCTGATTTTCGTAAAAAAATTGCCCATTTTGGGCAAGGTTGATTAATGTGGCTGAAAATTGTAATGAAAATAGAAAAATTTCATGTCTCAACCTAATTTACTTTTATTGCAGATAGAAACACAAGCTTGAAATTAGGTTCTGTTTAAACCTTGAACCGACCACCAATGACGTCTACTGGCACAATTTTTGGATTTTTCTTTACTTTTTCGTTCATTTGTTAAGAGCACTTCCCACATTTTTGTTTGGAAAGTTGCTTTTGTTCTTCATCATACAAAAAATTTTCCAAAATCAACGCGTTGTTTTTTACTGATCGAATGAGCTTGAGAAGACTTGCTACGTTGTAAATAAACCCGCGCGCGCGTCTAAACCCGTCAGTTAGTCCAGTATAAGCGAATAAACAAAATCTGCCTATTTTGGGCAAGGACAACAAAAGTCTTTGTGTTCAGAGGTTACCTGAGCAGAGTTAAGCAACAATTTTTTCATGTTAGTTTTCTTTGTTGTTGCCGGAGAAAGTGCATAACCAAACAAATGTCCTCAATTTTGTGGGGATGCTTTTTTCTAGAAAAAGTCATCGTTTTTGAAAATTTGAGGAAGGCGCCGAAATCTTCCTCCCCTGCTTGGCCACCCACGGCACATAGACCCTGCTTGGCCACCCACGGCCCACGGCACATAGCATGCAATCAAAAATCTATCAGACTCAAAGCAGACAATAAAAACATATAATAAAACAAAAATATTGCCCCCCTAAAAATATATTCCCCGTCGAAATTTAAAAACCTGGCTACGGGCCTTATCAACCCAATCTGACTAACGTATTCAATGCAATCAGTCGCCGGATGAAAATTGTGCTGATATTTTCTACAGATCCTTTCAAAAATCTTTGCTTCGCCGCTTTAAAGCGCATTCACCATTTTCATAATCATTTGCTTGAAATTCAAATCCTGCGCTGCGTTCGCTTCTTCTAATAAACGGACCAGTGGTACCGAACCGGCGTCCCGCCGCATCAAAAGCTACCTCCAAGTGCCGAAAGACTGTGTTGAAACGAACCAAATATCTTCGAATAAAATGAGTTTTTTTGAAAGGTGTTGAAAAAAAGACTGGCAACCACGGAATTGAATAACTTTCATCTGGCAACAAAGCAAATTCAGAACATTTGAATTCAGGGGCGTACCACGGTCAGATGGCGCCCGGGCCAAGAAACAAGTTTTGCACCCCCGTGTTCCAACCTACATCTTTTGGTCGTAAATGCACTGTATTGAAGAAAGTACTTGTGACATTGTTAGGGCTTTTCGGCGTCCCCCTCGTTACGCCCTCGCCTGAATTTGCAATCAGTGCACGTTGAATGTTGCTGCTACTTTTAAACAAAACGAGCCACATTTGCCAGCTTGCTTTGCAGGAAACCAAAACAATCGCCGACTTGGGCAAAACAATAGCATCGGCTATACCTCCACTCCAGAGATGAGCATCGGAATGAATCGTGACTACAACGAATTTTTTACGATTTGATCCGGACTGTACATCGCTTCATAAATTTAGCGCCAGGAGTGGATTTGAACTGATTTAATGGATAACAAATGTGGCATTTTTTGTTAAAAGGCTGAATTTTGTTAAATCTGTAGACTTCATATTAATAAAAAATTTTGGACTTTGTTTCAAAAATTCCAGACTGGATCTGGATCGTATAATATGACAGTCCGCTGATCTCCGCTCGGCTCCACTCCCTCTCAGTTTTGCTGGAGGAGTCTCCTGGAGGGAGACTCCCTTGAAATGTTATTTGATGCAGGTAACAGACCAATGTTCGAAAAAATGTTTTTGCAACAAGTAGACTGAACGGTTCCGGTGTCAAAGCGAAATTTCTGACCTATTATTGTTTGTCAGTTACTTTGCTTCTCAGAGTGAAGGAATAAAGTTTGGCGATTACTTTGTTAATGTGTGTTGTGTAAATTAAAACTTTTTGGTTAGATGTCAGATACCCACAACAAGCTACAGTACGGGAATCATCACTGCAACCACTAAAAATATTGGACTTAGACCTCTATTTTTATTTGTCTAACTCTAACCCTAACGCAAATCTTAACCCGACACACTTACCTTAACACTACACCCTGAGCCCCAATCATCAGCTTTCTCAGCGTATTTGATATGTTGAATATCACTCTGTGCATGCTGACATGGCGTGAAGTCAGAAATTTCGCTTGACACCGGACCAGTACCGTCGCCATGGGTGGGCTTAGTCCCCCCAAACAAAGCTCCAAGACCCCCAAATTGAAATATGAAACTCTGTGAGTTAGTGGAATTTTTGTCAAATTTGAACGTCAAGCCCCCCTGAACGAACATAAAGCCCCACCACACAAACGTAAAGTCCCCCCTGGCGACGGTTCTGCACCAGACAACCAACCACTCGATGTGCATTGTGTAATGACCAGAGACCGCGTGCATTCCGTTACTGAGGGCCGCTTGCCACGTTGACAACAGGGTAGCGAAAAAACAACCACACACGAGCCTCAACATGAGACTGTGTCATGCGTGTTTGCATTAGTTGCTCCCAAAATCGGCATGCGCTTCGAGATCACTTTTATACTCCCATTATATCAGATGCTTTTTTGCCTTGCGTAGAAGTAAAATCGTGCATCAAAACACTTCGCAGCATGTTTAGACTACAGAGTGGGAGTTTAGCCACTCTCGGCGACGCGACCCAAGAAGACAAATTGCAAAGCATAGCCAGCTGACATCTCTTCCGCGCGAACTATTTTAAAAATAGCACGTGACGTGCTATTTTTAAAATAGTTCTCTACCTAAATTGCAAGCTCCAAAAAATGCCCAGTTGCAGCTTTTCAGAACGTTATGCAATGCAGTTTAATACAGCCTGTAAGTAGGGGAAATTTTTTCGTGAACACACTGGTGTCACGCTCACGTTGGCCACGCGTGCGGCCAGAGCGATAGCGATAAGAAGTTTCAGCTCTGAAGCTGACAACGCTGTAAAGCAGGCGGATGCTGCGCAGGCGTCCGCATTGCGAAGAAACCAGGAAACTGGAACGCGACAGGATGCACGTATCCCGGACCTACACAGGCAATTAGGCACGTCGACTGACTCAAACAACCGACCAAAAGCTGTACGTTCGTCTGACAAGCCATATGCTTTTATTGATCTGACGGAAAAACAATCTCTTGAAGCAAGCATTCCAACGGTGGGAAGACAGTAATGAAGAACACGCAAACTTACGAACATAAAATGGCGCGAAGAGGGCGGTAGGCAGTGGTATGTGCATATAAGGAGGCACTGTTATTTGAGTGCTCATAAAATAGACAGTGCAAGAAAACAATTCAGTAAAAACTTTGCCACTCGATGTAATTTTGATGCTTGGAAACACGACTTAGTGATGAAGTACTATAATGATTCCTAATAAGTCATTGAGAGTCTACGCTGCTGCGTTGGCCGTGCTACGTTTACTTGGTAAAAAGCAAAATCTAATCCACTGTTTTCGTTTCGGCCAAATTACATTCACATTTCATCTATTAAATCTGTTAGAGCAGTGGTTCCCAACCGGTGAGGAATGCCTTACCGGGGAGGACTTTCATTAATTCAGGGGAGGAATTTCCACTTCATACTCAAATGAATTTGTGCAATAAGGGAGGAATGAAAGGTTTGAAAATGAGCAAAGGAGGAATGTATCAACAAAGGTTTGAAAACACTGTGTTAGAGAATGCCGGCAATCGCCCGCAATGCGCCCATCGTGTTTGTTGCAGAAGCACAAGGCAAACAAAAACTTGAGTTGAGTCCGAAAGGACCATCAATCAATCAATCCTGAACTCACCAAAAAATCGATGCGTTCTACTCTAAATTCAGAAAAAAATAAAACCAAGCGAAGAAGTTGGGTGTACAAGTAAATACCAAGAGGATAATCAACCTTTCTAGAACTCACTAACAACTGTACGCCCCACCCAAAATGCAAGCAATTTTTTATAGCGGATGGTCCGATTAAAACAAAGCATTTGCGGTCTACTGCCAATCTTAGGGGCAATAAAGTATAAACATCGTAACTGATAGCCTCATGGAGCGAGTTGGACTGGAATAGCCAAACACATAATACCACTGTGCCAAGAAGTTAGCAGTGCTGCTCGCACTCTTGAAAGGGACATGAACGGGCTTGCGACAGACCAGCAAGACGACAGACAAAAGTTTAACCTGACATTAGCGTCACACACAACACGAATCCAAGCCGCCATTCACGCTGATCTGTGACACTGTCAACGCGCACGTGGTTAGTGAAACAAAAATTCTATAAAGCACTGCAAAACGTGTATCTTTTAGGAAACTAATTTACGCATTAACTGAAGAGCTCACGAAGTCCACACACGCACATATACACGCAAAATGCTGCAAAGACGTAAGGGTTTTTCTGGCAAAACAAGGTTTGGGTGGATGGGTGAAACAGTGAAACGACGTTGGCAGGAGTTTGGTTGCAATATGAATTCCATTTGGCAGACTAGGAAATATTGTAAGAGCGACAACAGGAACCTGCCGAATCGCTTTTAAAACAGACCACAGCTACGAATTTAAGCTCTTGCATAAAATTCGCAAAATATTGCACTTTCAAATGTTGCGCGCTTTGATTTGGCGCAATAAAAACGGATGCAGTGACGAAACATTTGCGAACTATGACGAATATACAGTGTTTGCGGGTCAATGGAAAACTCCATCATGATTGCCGGCGACAAAAACCTTTGAAGTCACAAACATGGATAGCATGGTTGGAACGCTGAACAACACGATTTACCCCGTCCAATAGGAGACACTGCTATTTGGAACACAGTCAGGTATGCTCAGGCACGAAAGACGTATTGTAAGGAGACACAAGCAGTTTTCAACTGCAGGTTAGTTGTAGGAATATCCAACTCCAATTGCGACAGCTTCCTCGCTTGATGGGCGATAAGCCACTTTGAATATGCTGAATGGAATGTTCACTGCGTAAAATCAAGATGGTACGACCTTTTTTTAGTTTCTCCAAAGCAGGTATTCACTGACATTAGTGGTTTAACGCTGGACAAACTATGATTACGCCTTACTGAAAATGATCATACTGCATCAGTATAGCAGAAGAACCTGAAGATTTTTTCCACAAAACGGGCAGTTGCACACGCTGGGCTGTTTGGGGCTAACGTCAACCCTAGCAAGGGTCGAGCAGTAAAAACCATAGGTCGGAGTGAATCACGGGATGAAGCGTGACAAATGGTCACGACGGCTAAGGAAGAACTCACTAATATCCTAAATATGCTCAACCGACAAACGCATTAGAGATACGTCGTTAAAAATCAATTAACAGATTCTTTTCAAAATGTTATTTGATGCACGATTGAGACGCTGGAATTTTAAGTATGTCAGTTGTTTTGATTAATACATCGCATAATGCAAAACACACACAAGCACACTGTGAAATTCCACAGACATGCGGGAAGATTTAAAGAGTACTTACAAATTTGGCCTTGCGTCAAGTTGAACCTCAGATTGTGACAAATTTTTCGGCAGACTTCAACTGGCTGCAGTAGAAACTCGAAATTTCCGTACACTTGCGCGACCCACATGCCCGGCTCGTCGTTTCGTGCTTTCAGCTGTGCAGCACGCCGCATATTGCGCATGAAACAATCAGCAGTGGAAGAAGAAGAGCCGGTGCAAATGATCAAACGCTTTTCGGCACACAGCAACCTCGCAACTTTCTAGTATTTGAGATTTTCGGGGCAGGGACACGGAACGGCCGCGAGTGAAAACATGAAAGGCCCCGAACAACGCGGTGCGACGGTCTGCGAATACTAATGGTGTGGCCCATAACATTAAAATCATCTTCCCCGGCGCGAAACACGGCAAGGCTGCTTGGACAGGAGCGTTAACTACGTTTGTTTGGTGAAAAAAGTGCATTACGCGCCCTGGTCTGCTGGCCGAAATATTAAGCAATGTTTTTTGTCCGCTCGCCCCTTTCGGCTGTGCTGGTGTGGAATGTCTGACACCGCAAAAATTGGGTTTCTGCGACGATGCCGAAAAAAAAAACGAGAACGAGCTGCTTGTAACAAGGCCTCCTACTAAATGAGACTATTTAGAAGGCCTTGCTTGTAATACGTGCCATGAGCAACCTGCTGGACGTACTCTGGCAGAGACGCGTCTTTCGATTTTGCGTTCAAAATCGGCTGATCTGATTATACGCAGCGCAAGCCAAAAACACTTTGTTTGGGATCGCAACTGCCGTTATATCACCAGAAAAAAACGTAGGTAGAACACCAAAGAAGCACTCACGTAAAGCGCTTTCGTGCTTGCCGCACTTTTTATTCCAGTGAGCAGGTAGTTTCTGTGCTGGATAGGTTCGCACATAGCTGGTATGTGGTATGGTTTGTAATAAAGCTTGTGCATTTCTTTGAAAGCATCCACGTTGCACGTCATCCTGATGAAAAGGGACACGTCAAAACGCGCTCAACCGCAACGAACATTATTAGCAAAGTTAGCGCATTCTTGAGATTCAATTTCAAGCCAGTTCACAATTACGATAGAATGCAATAAATCATTAATTCTACGCATGACCCATCCATCAAGCTGCTTCATGTACAAATCATATCAGCACAACTGAACAACACACGCCTGACTCTGAAGGCAAGAGATGTGTGTGTAGGAGCGTATGTAGCATGGAGTCAAAACGCAAGGGCACAATGTTATTAAACTCACAAGTTCGTTGGCGAAAAGAAAAACGATAGAAAAAGTCATAACATACCTCAGATAAACAAGTTAACACAAAAAAGACCAAATCGGAATAATTACCCTCATTAGCATGAAGGTGTGCAGTGACCGCATCGAAAATTTCACAAAATATACAGTGTTATGAGATAATTAGCAGTGAGTCGAAAAACCCGCCAGAGAGAAAAACCTTTATCTTTAAGTAATTTCACACCAGTAGAATTTACAAGACTGTCGAAAGAACAACATTGCTTTGAGCTACGTGTCGACGAGTTACCAATTCGCAGTAAAGTTTGGTCTCCTTCCCGCTTTTCTCTCCTCGTCCACAAACTGTACTATCTGCGTGACGGTAGCATTCGCGATGGGGAATCCGTGCGATATCCGGGTATAGCAGAAGTTCTCCTTTGTGTTCAAGCTCGGGACGCGGAGATGCATCTGGCCGTCGAAAAGCAAGCACACAAATTAGGAACTTGAACTTCGCATGTCACCTTTTGCTGTTCTGTTTGCTGGACATTCACTGACCTTTATGATATCGTCGAATGTTACAGAGTCTTTAGCAGCTCTCCAGTCAAACATGGCATCGCCAACTATGTTGGGGATCATCTTGAAAATCTCGTCGCTCATTGCATCACTCGATTTGTTAATTTGCACGGTAAGATTCTTCAAATCTGAGCAACCCTACAAACAAAACATAACGCTTTGACAGCTGAAAAAAACTTTCTATGCAAGTTAAATTTCAATAAAACAGAAGATCTGTAAATCAAATCATGCAAATGGAAAGTGTTTTGTCAGAAACGTGCGTATGACTAGTATGTACGCGAATAAACTTAGGACCGCCTACTTAAAATCGTAAAATCTCAATGAAAATTATTCTAGAAATGAAAAAACGATGTTTAGTGCTATTGCTGGTTTTTCGTCTTTTTATTCAACCAGTATTCAACATTCTTAGCATTGAATAAGACAGCACTCCAGTTAATCAAGCTGCTGCTAGTTTCGCACAATTCTGACAGAGTTTGTTAGTTTATTTGTTACGATACAGCATATCAAAGCGGAAGCCATGCTGGTAGAATGCACTCGCAACCAGGACAGCGAAAAAACTCTTAAGTTGTCCAATGGAGGCGCCCCGAAACTTTGTTGAATCAAACACAGTGCCACAATTCACAAACACACGCAAAAATACAATCGACAAAACACACAATTGACAAAAACTAAGCAAACGAAAGCATTACACTCCTGGAAAAGACAGATGCAACCGGAAAAAGGCATATAGCTGAACATGGTTAAGCAAAATGCAACCTAGTCATAATATGAGAAGAGACAATCCATACTGTTTGCAGAAGGTGACACGGGCCAGGGTTTTCAGTCTGTTCTATTTCTGTCTAGAGTGCAGCCCCTCTAAAAGAAATACTTTTCCAGAATTTCTAGAAACCTTTTGTACTAAATCATTTTGGTTGTCATCGAATCTGGTTTTGTAAGAATCAACAATAGAAAGATTTTGAAAATATTGTCATAGATTTCGGGTAACGCACTGTGATATAATTTGTGCATAAATTTTGCCAATTCAACTCGGTAGATATCATTTAGCTTCAGCACATTAAGATTTCTATATAAAGGAGTAACATGACAACTATACAACTATAATTATTACATGTCATTATGCTTAATATATTATTATGCAAAACGTTCAAACGTTCCAATACGGAATTGTGAGTTATACCCCGTGACATAACACAGTACTGTAAATGGCAATAGACAAAGCTATAGTATAAGATTTTAAAAACGGCAATAGGAAGCAACTTTCTCCGGCTATGTCACTAGAGATGACAGCTCTCGTCGATTTTTCCTTATAGTGCTAACCATTGTACCCTTGCTCTGCGCCAGCTTTTCTGCCAAAGGCAATGATGTGAAAAAGTTGTCGCTGGTAATTTTATAACCTTTTCTGTAATTTTTTCTAGTAGCTTGGTCACTGTATATTCAGACAAAGGAATGTCTCCATGATCTTCGCGCTCTTGAGCACCTAAATATGGAACAATATTTGCGACATACTTTGTTTCTACGTCTGCTAGTGCCCAAAATTTAATGCCGTATTTGTCAGGTTCGTTTAACATAAATGTAATAAAAGGGCAGCGCGTCTTCAGAACCTTCAGCTGCTTATCTACCGTCAATGAAAATAATTGCATGTGTGTTTTGACTGACACATGGACACGAATGTCTGGAAGACACCGCGTATTGGTGCGAATCGAAAAGGCCTCCTCATGATAACATTCATAAACACACGCAAGGACCGCTCCAGGACCAGACCGTCTTCGATTCGGCTTATCATCAAATCGCAGATATTTCAGGATAGCAATAAACTATGACGTGGCACTGTTTTCGAAAAAAGTGGAATGCCGTAAAGTTAATTGTAGAGGAAATGAATAGGATGATTTTTCCCATAGTTCTCTAGCATATTGCAGACCAAAGAAATTTCCAACTCACATATGCTAAAGTCAAAATCATGCTCTTCTCTTCTTTGAGCTTCTTCATTGGTGTACTTGACAACTGTGAGAGGAATTGCTTCTGGTATGAAGTGCTTCCATGAGTCATAGGAGGTTGCAATACTTTCAGATGCTTCCTTAGGTACACCACCAGTAGCAATGAAAATATTGCGTGCGGAGCCTCGTCCTGCCTCTGAGGATGGAGCACACTTCCATGCTGTCTTATTTTTTCCCACATACAGCAGAGCTTGCAGCCAACATACCTTGCGGAGTTTTCACACTGCATGCATCATCCCCCCAATCACTGCTATCTTCTAAATCAGGGGTCGGGAACCTATGGCTCGCGAGCCAGATGTGGCTCATTCGCTGACGGCATCTGGCTCGCTTCATATTTTCTTAAAACGTTTGTTACGGATTAATTTTTTTCTGCAATTTTCCATTTGCCAGACTACAAAGCCATCAGCAACACCAGAAGTGGCATTAACAGTGAGAAGCATGCTATTAAAGAGAAAATTCAGACATTTACCACTGATTAAAATTGTTGGTTTTGCATAAAAATGCAGACGTTCGTTAGTAAGTTAGTTGCATTAAGTTTTGAAAAATATTATATGGCTCTCACGGAAATACAATTAAAAATATGTAGTTTTCATGGCTCCCTTATCCAAAAAGGTTCCCGACCCCTGTTCTAAATATCTGAGTCGCTGCTTTTCTGGTCTGGGCTGACATTAGCGGGTATGGCTTCAACGTCACCTGATTCATTTTTCTGATCTTCTTCATCCAATACATTGTCATCCATCAACCAATCAAGGGCTAGATCCGCAACTTCTTGCGCTATCACTCTACTGTGCGTCATGATAGCAGGAAAAGTAATTCAGCTCAGTAACACAAAGGCATGCACATCAACCGCGGTCAAATGACTAATGCCTGGCTAGCTGCACAACCAAACCGCCAACCAAAGATGTAGCATCTAAGAACTATCGCAATGGTGGTGAAAACGAACTCTCCAAACGAAAAAGTGCACGTATTTGCCGGCTACCACCGCAACGGGTGCCAAATATATTACCTAAGTTAAGAAGTCTCAAAAACATCATCGGAAAATGCAGATAATTTCAGGTACTCCCCAGTTGCGAGGTGTCGAAAACGACACCTTGGTTAACGGTGGGGTACAAATTTTGAAACATGTACTTAAATACCATCAAAGCAAAAAAGCTTGTAGCAACCACATGTCACATCATTTGGAAGAAATTTAAATTTTAGGAAAAGTCAATGAATGTTGAGTTCATATGTTGCTTACACTGCATACACATTTATATAATCCTCGCAGGTATCCAACCTGCTGAGCTTCGTCGCAATGGAGCCACACTGTCTCTAGCACGCCGTGCCATGGAGCCTGTAGATCTGCTTCACTCAGCTCTCACCCGCCCATCGAGTGCAAATGCACGGCGCCTCTAATCGAGACACCCATTTGTACCCGCCACACAACATCTCATCAGTTTATCTGACAACATACGTGCGGCGCAGTGGGCGGATTACCAATGGAATGCGGAGTGGACGGACAACCCCACAAGACCTGCATTTTCATCCCCGACACCGGCACCCCCCCGGAATGACCCTCCCAAGAAGAGCCTGAGTCCGGCTTAACCGCCTCCGCACCGGTGTCGGACGTTTCCGCTCCTGCTTGTACAAATGGGGTATGGCCTCCTCTGCGGCCTGTGAGTGTGGTGCAGAAGAACAAACCGTTGACCACGTTGTCCTCCAATGTCCAATCCATCGACCTCCCCACGGACTGCATGGCCTGACGGTTCTGGACGATGAGACAACTGAATGGCTGCTCAACACCTGCCCGAGATCTAGTGCGGCCAAGCAGTGGTTTTAACCACTCGCTCAAAAGAAGAAGCAGAAGATTTAAATAAAAAATCAGTTGGTGTCGACACCTTCGTAGTTCTAGTGATAACCGATTTTAACAAAATTTAACAACTTTGACACACACGAGAACTTACCACTGCGGAAAGCATAATTTTTTTACCGTGTTTATTCTATTGTTACCCGCTCTTAACTCTAAGCTGCAAGAAATTGTGTTAAAAAGTTTATGTAAGCCGTCCATGACTGTAAGCCGTGCTTGAACACTTGAACATAGGTTACCTAAGCCTCTGAGATTCTTTCACATACTACCACGTTTCGTGTTTACTTGGCAACCCTGGTAATGATGCTTACACCACTACAACTGCCTTCTGTTCATCATAATCCCTCCTGTGATGGAGTGTGCATGTGATGCTGAAAAGAGAATGCGAAAAGAGAGTTTTGTCTACAAATCATAGCCAAGGACAGAATGAACGTCATCTAGACCAGCTCTCTTCAACCGGTGTGCACGGTGCACCCTGGGGTGAACCAAATTATGCGTGGGGTGCACCACTACGAAAGGATTCACAAGGGTGCATCACAAACTTGTCACACTGAACAGATACTTTTTACAAAACTTTATGTTAGCAAAAATGAACCATTTAACCAACCAATGACTTTCAGGATTTAACCTGGACTGTGCACATTATAAAGTGTGGTGCGTAGGCAACAGACATGTCAGGCTAATTTTTGTAAATAATTGATTAATTATTTGTGATTCACAAGTGACAGACAATGAGTCATAATCAATTGAATTATGTAGCTGAGTTACTGAATTAGGGTACTTGCTTATTTAGGCCAGGGTAGTGAGGGTACTCACAGACATGGGCGCAGTTAGGTGGGGATGTGTCAGCAAATAGGGTGCATGAGTGTATATGGGGTGCATGAGTTCGTCAAAACATCTTTAAGAGTGCACCATAGTAAGAAAGGTTAAAGAGCACTGATCTAGACCTTTCGATATGGTACAGAAACGAAATGTAAGCTGCCCATGATTGTACTGTAGACCGCATGAAATGATGAAAAAAACCTAAGCCGTGGCTTATAATCGAATAAATATGGTATGGCTTATTTTCTACTAAACATACAAATCTTGCATCCTACTGCAGTTTATCTGAAACTAATGCAATTGACCTCAAGTGTCTTTGGATGCAAGCCAATTGCAAATACTTTGAAAAATTTAGGAATCACAAATCACTGACATTCATTTCACAACAAAAACACAAATTAAAAGTGATATTGGTTGCATGGTTTGCTACCAAAGAAACCTCAAAACTGACATACATAGTAAATACAAATTGAAATTTTCTATTTCCTTATTGTCAATCAAATTCTATAGTCAGCAAACAATGAAATCGGCAGAGCACCTCATTAGGCTGCAAAATGACCTATCACATGCAAAGACACAAACAGTGAAAATGAGTATAATAGCTGTGTAGTTCTGAAGCAAGAGTTTTAAGAGCAAATTATTGAAAAGGTGTGCAACAAACACAGACAACGCATACATACATCACAGTCATCTTCTGTCAAGGTTTCCTCAACTGGAACAAAATAAGGATTGTTCATGAAGCATTCAGATGTGAACATCCATGTCCAATCATAGTAAGGCAGAGTCTATAAAAAATAGGAAATTAAATCCATTTTAAAACTGAGCATATTATCAAATGTCATGAAGTGTATAGCCAGGTGCAAATATAGAAAGCACTTCAAGCAAACAAGTTTCTGTCCCAATATAAAACTATGATAAGCAGACTAAAACAGAGCCCTAACAGTGTGCACACACAAATGTTGCAATTTTTTAATCTCATAACTACATGTCATAGGGCAGCAGTTTTATTAAAAGCTTTGTAAAGAATTAAGCTGAAGCAATGCTTTCAGTTTCCTGCAATATGCAGTACCATAAAAACAAACAAGACCATTACAGGAATTGGCTTTACCACATTAAAACTTTTTTCCTCACGGGATAATTGTAGTGCAATTTTTGTACAAAACAAGTCTCTAAGTGGAATAGTCATTCCGATTCTACAATTAGAAAGAATCCTAGTATTTAAGCAAAATGTTTGTAAAAAGAGAAGAATGCAATCTGCTTGACTTGTGTTCCATGCTGCTGGTAATGTGAAGCACTGTGAAGTGTGAAGTCTATAATGCAAAGACTGTCAAAGCATTTTCATAGCTAATAACACAGTTTTCGTTTGTGATAAACAAGTGAATCTTTATGCAAACGAAGCTTTTAAGAGACTACTGTAAGCAAACATAAAAAGCTGTAAATCATGAACAGCATGCAAATCCCAGAGCCCATAATTAGACTTCAGTCTTATGCAGTACAGTCAACTGCATTACTGCATGCTTTAATTCTCTTTGAAAAAGATTTCAGGACTGCGGATGTACAGAGTTATGTGAAATCAATTTCATATCAAAAAATATTTGGTGATTGATTTGTCTGTGTCCTTATGGAGACTTCTTTCTGGAAAATAACTTGTGTTAAGTCACATTTTGAAAAATGAAGTGACCAGCTGTTTCTCAATTTATTTGCATAATAAAATGAGTTATGAAAATAGAAAAATTGTTTTAATTTTTTGAACAAAAGTATGTCATCATACTAAAAACGCCATGAATTCAATCATAAGCTTACAGATCATATTTTTACAAAAAAATATTGCAAATGAAATATTACCAGAAACAACTCACAATCCAAAAACGCATAAACTCTTTGGCGTCTGGCCGCTTTCGGGGATTTTCGAAAAAAAAACGCCTAAATGCACGTGGCTTTGCACAGGAATTTCTCTGGTCTGATATGCTCTACAGACCCGGTAAAAGTCTCTAAAGACGTGGCAAGTCAGTTTTCTAGTCTGCACTAGAAAAAATTTTTTTGCTTGGAGGGTGCGAGTTTTTGTGAGTGACATCATAAGTGGAGGACTTTTAGGCCACCTTCGCCCACTTTGCCTGGCCCTGGGTGCCAACCGTCAGGTGGTAGTATTTCGCTGAAGTTTTTACTGGAAACTAGGCTACAATCCGAGTTTTTTGATACTTTGGATGACCTGCTGGGGTTTCGGGTTCAAAAGTTGTGATTTAAGTTATTTTACTAATTAGATAATTAATTAATTAGTTTATTTTAGATCATAACTTTTGAACCAGAAATGCTAGAAAGTCGATCAAAGGTTCAAAAGACTCGGACTTGAGCCTAGTTTCCAATAAAAACTACAGCGAAACACTTTGGCCTAGTGGTTGGGCCCTAGGCCAGGCAACATGAGCCAAAATGACCCTAAAACTACTTCACTTATGACGTCAGTCCCAAAAAATCCGCACCCCCCAACCAAAAAATTTTTTTTCGGGTGCATTCTACTTGAGTGGCCGATCCGTTTGAGCCCTTGAACAGCTCTCTAGCGCAATCGGCAGAGGAGCTAGGGCGTTGGTAAGGCAACCAAAAACTGCTGTTTTTTTAGGCCGAAATCGAAGTACGAATATATCGTATGCCGGTTGTCAAAGTGTTAACATTTCATAACATCATGAATGATTGTTCTTTAGCAATAAAACTTATTTAGCCAGACTTAGGGATGCCCAATATAGAATTTCGAATCCTTGAGATTCGGAATCTCGTCGGAACCGTATTTCATAATTGCAATATTTTCGGGTCAGTGGATTCGAAAATCAAAAGGCAATTCAC
>Ga0210059_1002374_pt1 | contig 29421 bp, 24 predicted proteins | sample Ectturendosymbi2_FD_188042 | JGI IMG/M metagenome (GOLD analysis project Ga0210059, IMG submission 188042) | Ecteinascidia turbinata endosymbiont from Florida, USA - Sample 2 (SPAdes) (version 2) | ecosystem: Host-associated > Tunicates > Ascidians > Unclassified | place: Key West, Florida...
GCACCCGATCTCGACTTACAGTACAATGTTGGTGAAAAACTAAGAAAATAAACATCAATATTCTGATCGCTAAGGGGGGGGGCTTGAGCCCCTTCAGCCACCCCCCTGGCTGCGCCTTTGACTGTGACCATATCAAAATTTTCGATTGTGATCCGATTTTACAGATTTAAAAATTTTGTAAATGCCAAAAACGGCAAATTTTGTTGATTTCAAAAAGGCCTTGTGTTGCAGGTTTGGTAGACTAGGTGACCTCATGGTCTTTCACCAATGCTTTGTGACAAAGGAACCAGTTAATGGTCATTGCTTGTGTAGAAATTTGCTTTAAATTATGTTATGGCTTCTGCATTAGCCAATATTCTACGCAATGCTGTATGATCAATTGACTGTGTGCTGTGAACCATTATTTTGTCGCAAAAGAAAATATACTTGCTTGTCTATTTTACTTCGTGAGGCAAAAGCACTTCTGGGGCTATTTTACCTTCCACCAACCGTGTTTGGCTAAAGGCAAAGTATTTCCAGCAGTATTTTTGCTTCATGAGGCAAAATAGACACTGTCTGAAAAAATACACGATTTTACATGGATGGACAGGACTCGGACTGGACTGATGAATTTCAAAAAATTTGCAGATGAGGACTGGATCGGATTTAATTTTTTGCGCATCAGGATTGGACTTGGACTAAAAAATTTCACAGTCCGCTCATCGGTGCCGGATACACTATGTACTTGTGTAATGTACACTTCGTGATTACATTGTGTTCCTAATAAATGTGCTTGAAAACCCATTGTTATCCTTCAATATTTAATTGAAAAAATGTGCTATACCACTGTATGTAAAGAGTATTGAAAGCGGTCATGAAGTAAAATTTCTATAATTACAAAAAGACAAAATGTCGTTGAAAAAATTTTAAGTATCTGGGAGTGGCAAACCTAGATTAGAAGGTTGCTTTTTACTACCTATGGAGCAAACCAGTAAACCACGTTCTTTATTGACCTAAATTACTTCCGCCATCTAGCGTACGAGTTACATGTGAATTGGGAAATCTGCAAAGATCAAATGGTTTCGTGATTTTGCAACCGTACCCCGCTGCTGAAGTGGATAGTTTGTGGTGATGCTTGTTTGCGAAAACGTGGTACCACGGCAACACTAACAGGCCTACGAATGTCTTTGGTTGCGAATAATTATTGCGCATTTTTGCGTAAAGCAAAGCATCGTTTCATTCTTCGTGGATGTTTTGCCTGCAGCAGCCGGAATCTTTTTACTCCAAGTTGTCAATCTCCCTGCGCGACTAGCTTTTGCTGCCCTTTGAAATATGACAGTATTTCAAACCGTTTTTTCAGACCAGTGGCTCACCCAATCTTGTTGCCTCAGAGAAGGCCATTTGCTCTCTGTTGCACTGCGTTTGAAAAGTCAAAGCTTGAGGAATCATTAAAAGAAAAAAAGAAGCAAAAACAGCAAGCTGCTAGTGCTACTACGTCTCTCCAGCAGAACAAAACTGTGGAGGTTGCTGCAGGCCAAAGGGAAAGCGAAGCAACAGCTAAAAAAACTAAGAAAAAACCATTGCTAAGTAGAATTTGGGCGGAAATAGTGCATTACTATCATGGTTTTCGTTTGCTTGCTCTTGATGTGAGAATAGCTTCAAGAACACTATGGAAAATTCTCAATGGAACACCTGTCACTCGTCGGGAACGTAATCAGTTTCGTAAAGCTGTTGCAGACATTTTTAGATTAGCACCTTTTTCTGTTTTCATTATTATCCCATTTGCTGAAGTAGCCTTACCTTTTGTGGTAAAGTTGTTTCCAAACATCTTGCCTTCAACATTCGAAAGTTCATCAAGCAGGGACCTACGTTTGAAGCGAGAGTTAAAAGTTAAGCTAGATATGGCCAAATTTTTACAGGATACTGTTGAGGATATTGCTGTGCGTTCAAAAAAATCATCAAAAAAGAATGTTGCAGCACAGGATTTTGTTGCTTTCTTTCAAAAAGTCAGAAATCAGCATGAACCGCCAAGCAATGAGGAAATTTTAAAACATGCCAAACTGTTTGAAGATCAGTTAACCTTGTCTAATATGACAAGAAAACAATTAATTGCTCTTTGTCGTCTAATTAGTGTACCTGCGGTTGGCAATAATGAACTACTTCGTTTCTTGATACAAATGAAGTTGAATCAGCTTCATGCAGATGACTTAATGATCCAAGCAGAAGGAATTGATAGTTTAACTACTGCTGAACTAATGGCGGCATGTCAAGCACGTGGAATGAGAGCTCTTGGAGTCCCCCGAGCCAGATTAAAGCAGCAATTAGCAGAATGGGTTGATTTGCATGTTGTTCATGATGTTCCCAACTCTTTGCTTTTGTTGAGTCGTGTCTTATACATGCCTGAAACAGTTTCTGCTCAGGATAAATTGAAAGAAGCAATTTCCACTTTACCAGAAAAAGCTGCTGGTGAAGCAGAAGTCAGAGCTGCAGAGTTAAATTTGGAAAGAGTGGATAATGTTGCCAGGTATAAAGCTGCCAAGTTAGAAAATGAAGAAATTGTAGAAGAAGCAGCAAAAGCATTAAAAAAGCAAAAAGGAGAAGACATGGAGATTTCTAAACAGAAAGATGCTATTGTTGAACCTAAGTTGTCTTCCAACATGCCATCAACTTCAATTGCTCAAACCACTGATGCAGAAATCATTGTGGATGATACTGTTTTGGTAGATAATGCTCGTCTAATATGTGAAGACAACAAAATCACGCAACAAGAAATTGATGTAATTGATAATGCTATGGAACAAATATCCGCAGATGCTGAAGATATGCAGAGTGTGAAATCTGGATTGGAGGATCTTCGCGAAGATGCAAGAGAATATGAGATTGGTGTTACATCACTTCAAGATGAACTGAAAATTGAAAATGATGAAGTCATTGGTTCTGATGCAAAAGCAAGCAAAAGAATTCTGAAACGCATTGTTAAGCTAATTAATAAGATGGAAAACACAGTGAAGGATTTAGAACAAGAGGGTTCACGCAGCATTCCTCAAACAAGCAGCATATCTGTGAAGGAACTTATAAAATCTGTGCAATCTATGGAAAAGATACCTATAGAAAAACTGGAAAAAGTTTTTGAAGTTTTGGACACTAATAAAGATGGTCATGTTGATGTCAATGAAGCAAGGCAGATTATTAAACTTTTAAATGAAGAAGATGTTGAAGTGACACATGATCAGTTGCAACACATTGTAAACTTGCTCAAAGGAGAAGCTGGAAGTTCTAAGGTAGCTGAAAAGCTATGACTTTTTAATGCTGACTTATGCTGTCAGTTGCATTGATGACCACAAGTAAAAAGTACACAATTTTTTCACTGAAGTTTGGTGGCATAAGAACTGTGATAATGCCATAGGTTTTCTCAGCAAGTAGCTGATAAAAATCAAATGAAAATTGTAATTTAACTAGTGATAGTTGGTACCGTATGAAACACGTCATATGTGTGATTTTTTGTCAACAAACACATAGGAAGTAGATTCTTTTGCAGTACAAAAGTAAGTTGGTAATTAAATTATGCTTTTACTGCATTGGTAATATACCTATTAATATTTTATTAGTTTGAAAATAATGTGACAATGTGCATAATTAAAGGTTGATCGTAGTTAGATCACAACTGCTCTGGCAATTTTCAATTGCTGTATTTTGGATCATAAATATCAAATTTTACTCATGTGGTTAGCTCTTTCACGAAAACATTAGCAGTTACTTTAAAAAACGTATTTTATTATCAAGATAAGTGCAAGAAACATTTGTAAAAAGAAATTTATTGAAACATTTCTGCCTACTTGGCACTAGTAATATATTATCGTTGGTTAGGCAGTTGTATTTTTCAGATGGTTCACACCAGATGTTTTGTTGTAATTGGTATTTACAAATATTTTATGCAATCTATGTGGATGTACTAGTACTAAGATTAATTCAACATGGTTTGTTGTAGGCATGTAAAAGCATGCCATGATCTGGAATTTGTCAGATTTTTATGACAGCTATTGTCTTTAGGCAATTGTTTGCAAATGTATTGATGTTCACCTTGGTGTTTGTTTTCTTGGTAGCTATTCAACAGGCACTTTAAAGTTTCAAGGTAAAACTTGAGAAAACTGTGCAGTTTCATAATATGCCTTTTTCTGTTGGTTGTCTTTTTGACTAATTTTCCCTCTTTATGAAATCAACAAAGCACAAGAGATCTTTGCAGTCAGTAAATGTAAAGCTGTCACATTCTCTGTTGTAAAGAATAACAGTGGATAGAAGCATCTATTAACATGATGTTGGAAGTTGAAATTTTCGTTTTAACTTTTGTAGTTAATACTGCTTGTCATAGAAAATCGTTTAACTATTTTGGAGGACTGTGCAAAAGTGTTTACTTCTTGCAACTGTTCAATTCTTCTTATTGTTCTTAGCATATCCTTTCCATTTTATTTAACTAACTTATTAAACATTCTGTTCTACTACACTTCATGAAGAACTTACTTTAGTTGTGAAGTATGGAAAAGAAAAGGCTTTTATGAACGTAATGTTCATTCTTCTCTGTTTTATTCCCATCTTCAGATGTTTTTCGGCATTTTTATTGAAAAATAACAACCATTTTACTGCTGGTTGAACCTTTTATTGTGAGAAACATGGAGCAGTGAGTGTACTTTTATGCTTAAAGAAAACTTAAAGAGGTAATTGCTTAACAGGTTGGGAGCTGGTGTACAAGTGTATCATACTTTGAAATCACACATTGAGCTGCTAATTTCGTGCCACCTTCTTGCAGCTCCATAACTCGCCAGTCGATTATGCTAGCGAACTATCCAAACCCTCAAAAGACTCAGTGAGTCTTCTAGTTTGCAATTAAAAAAGATTTTTTGTTTTTTTTGTGAGTGGCATCATAAGTGGGGTAGGTTTTTTGCCTAGAGTTTCTGGTTCAAAAATAATTGCCAAAAAACATAAAACTGATGATTTTACTAAAAATTAAGAACTTTACAAAAATTAGTAAATTTACCCAAACTCTTGAACCAGAAATGCTAGAAAGCCGATCAGATGCTCAAAAGACTCAGATTTTAGCCTAGTTTCTAATAAAAACTTGAGTGAAATACTTCCATCTTGTAGTTGGACCCAGGGCAGGTGACCTTAACCAAAATGGCCAAAAACTTACCCCACTTATGACGTCACTCACAAAAAAAACAAAATATGTTTTTAGTGCAGACCCAAAGATTTGCCGCCTCTTTTAAAGGTTTGAACAGCTCTGTAGTGCAATCAATAAAGGAGTTACGGAGTTGCAAAGTGATAGCCTTTTAAGTGGCTCACGTGGGTCTTAAAGGTAAAACCAGACCGCCTCGTAGGGTGTTAACAGTGAATTGACGTGAAGTGCATTCATGCATTGGATGTTTTCACACTGATGAATACTACTGAGTTTGTACATGCATTTAGTTACAATTTAATGCAAAAACCTATGTGTTGCAATGACAGAAGAAAGTGTTGTGGTGTTGTAATATATGTGTATAAGAGTTTGTATCAGGGATATTTGCTTTTTGGCTAAACACAACTGATATGTAGTTTTTGATGAAAAGCTGTTTTGTTTTATGGTTGTAGTATCAAGACTTATTTGTCGCTAGAAGTAGCATCCAATGCCTGCCAAGTTTAGAGAACTTGTTAGTAGTGTTGTTATAAGCTCCAAGGAGCTGTTACGAAAACCAGGTCATTAAAAAAATGGTATTGCTTGTGGTTTTTATGACTTGAACTGATAACTGTAATGATGAAAATCAATGTGCTGTGATTAGCTGCAAGCCCATGTTTGATGTGGTTGTTGAAATGAATCAACCTTTATAAGAACTTGTGTATTGAAGAATTGTGCTGCATGTGTGATTGTATTTTGCGTATTTATCAAACTTACTAAGGTATGTTTGCTTCAAGATGAACAGTTTATGGTTGCAGTGTATTTTTAAATGCATTTGGTGTTTTTCACTGCACAAGATTTTTATGTGTCATATGTTGTAGTATGACTATGTATTGTTGAGTTAATATGCTGTGAGTTAGGAAGTTCATGTGTGGAAAGAATAGTTGTGTCATTGATTTACAGTGTCAAAGCTGCCAGTAATGTTGATGCTGGAAGTACTGTTTTTATTTTTGCACTAAAGCACTATTCCATGTGAGCATTCATGTCATATAGTTGCTTTCAACTGTAAGCTGCTTGTTCATGTTTGATTAACATTAATGAACTCACAAAATTACAGATAGAACCCAACCGGGCAAGTAAATTACTATCTTCTAACAACGTTTTTTGGTCATTTTTTTCTGGAAATGTATCAAGAGTAAAACCAAATTATCAGCAGCTAAGGGAGAGCAGCAAACTGTTGCAGTGATGCCATATGTAGCATGCACTTTCACTAATAAACTGTTCCTTTAATTTGATCGTTAGCACCACTAGTGCACATTCAGCATAGCCTATAGGTAAAAATGACAGAAACTGTGACAGTAAAGCAAGAACATACAGATGCCTTGGCATTAGAAGCAGAGTAAGTAATTCAGTTGTGTTGAAGATAAATGAATATGTTGCTTTTGTTGAACAAAGTGAATACATTAGAAATAAATAAACAGTTGCTGAAAATTAGTTGCAATTATTTGTGCTATAAATGTATTTTTGTTGCCATTAAGTAAACCAGGGGTCTCAAACATGTAGGCCACAAACGGCCCACGATGCTTCATGGGAATTTTCAAATGATTAGCATTCATGTTGTTTGATCTATTCACTGGTGTTCAAAAGTGCTTAGCCAGCAAGTGAACAAATTCCTTCTAAATGAACATAGACATGGCTGGAAATGTTGCCTATAACTCACGATATGAAATACAATGTAAAAACTGTTTCTAGTAAGGTTCAGGTACTGCCACTGTTGCATGAGTGTCATAATGTGGCCCTCGGGTTACTTTATAAGTCCTCATTAAAGGCCTCTGAGCAATTTGAGTTTGAGACCCTTGAAGTAAACAAATAGATTTAGTAAAAAGTGGTGAGTTGCATCGTTAAAGTGCTGTGCAGTAAACACCTGGCCATAATGTTTAGTTTTGTTTTATGAAAGTTAAAGGAAATTTAATTAGTAAATGTCTCACTAGCAATTATGATCAGAAATACTTTCACTTGAATTTGTCTGGCGTGATTTGTGAACAGGCATTCTAGAGTAATTTAACAGAAGTGTGTGCACATTCACAGCACAGATTTGATGATTGTGTCTGCTATAGATCTAAATAATTGTTGGTCATTCTGACAGTAACTTCTGCAGTGTATGGAATCATTACATGTGTAGATTCAACTACCAACCTGTCATGTTCCCAACTTATTTTCCTGAACCTGTCTTGATTGGTGGGGTTTCTATGTTGTTATGACAATAGGCTTTGAAACCATTTTACTGTTGTTTAAGGATCTTGAACTTATGTGCAAAAAATGCAAAAGGAGTCTCAGACAAGAGCATCGAGGACGCTATTCCATCACTGGATGTGCGGCAACGAGTAGCTGCTATAAACAGACTGCTCACCATGGTAAACCATTTGAAACGTGTGTAACAAGCTCTGAGCTCCCTGTATGCTATGATCCCATGTTTGTTGCCTGCTGGCAGGGGTAGGGGGCAACAGGGACAAGAAACATTTCACACAAGTAAAGAAATTCAGAATCCTTATTTTTCAAAAAATCTTTATTATGATCAGGGTTCCCACGCGGTATTGAAAGTACTGAATTTCAAAATTGATTTTCAAGACCTTGAAATAGTATTGAATTTGGCCAAAATGTGTATTAGGTGTTGAAAAAGTATGGAAATTCTAAATGGAAAAGAAATCAGAAATATCTGAGCAGAATTTTACTGTAAGCAAAGCAGTTCATTATTTATGCAATGTGCAAAACTGAGTTTGATGATTAAGAATTTCGAAAAATGAAGAGAAGTAATGGTATTGAACTTTTTTAATTTAGTATTGAAAAGGTATTGAAAAAGTATGGAAAATGATTTTTTAAATGTGTGGGAACCCTGTATGATATAATTTGCTCGTATTGTCTTGCTCTTCAGTCATTTAGGTCCTGGCTAATGTTGGTTTTATCCTAACCAGTTTGTAATGTTTTGTGAAGCGTGGTAAAGAAATGAATATCAACGTTTGGTTTGTAATGTTCTCTTCGTTTTATAATCATTTTGCTTGTTGCCTTGAAGACAAAGCGACATTGCAGTATAAATGTTTGTTTTTCATAGGGAAAGATTGAAGTTCTCAAAGGCAAATCAGGTTTGATCTACAGGTTGAAAAGTTCTGCATCCGGGTATGATCAATTCGTAAGCGACGCACGCCATTTCTGACTCGTGTTATTCGTCTAATACTTCTTTAAGTCTTTTGCAGTGAAGTAAAAGGAGTGGATCGTCAGGAGAAGCTCGTTTATCAAATCATTGAGGCTGCTGGGAACAAAGGGATTTGGACAAGAGATATCCGCTTCAAATGCAATTTGATGCTGACTGAAGTGAACAAGATACTGAAGAACTTGGAGAGCAAAAAGTTGATTAAAGCCGTCAAATCTGTTGCTGTAAGGATTTTGTTGGTCGATTTAAAATTTGTCATCTTTTCATCCCTTTCATTCCCAAGCCGTCAGTGAACAAAGTATTTGGCAAATTTTTTGAATGTCGTTTGGTTCGAAATGGATCATGAAAAGTCGTAAAACTATCGAGTAAGTGTCGTTTATGTAACGTTCAGTGATTGTGTTGTTTCAAAGGGCACCTGTCCAGTAACCCTTAAGGTTGTACAGATGGCCCGGGACAAACAAGGCCCTGCTGCGATCGGAAAGCCCGAGCGATAAGTGCGCAAAGCTTCACACTGTGGCAGCAAGCAACAATAGAGATCACACGACGAGATCTCGTCGTCAACATTAGCATGTAGCGATCGACCGATATAGCTTTTTTGGGGCCGATACCGATACATCGGCCATTCATGAACCTATAACCGATATTTCAAAAAATTTTAAATCTTGTTTTCTGCTTCATTATCAAAAACATAATGTATTGTGTGCCTTACCTTTTTTTCAAAAACTTCAAAAATCAGGATTTACGAACTAAAATTTTTCAAATTGCAGCTATTCCAACGTTTTGCTATGATTTATATTTAATCTGATTAACTTGTAAGTATAGTACACACTGTCTGCAATGAATAAAAAATGAATGTTAAAGAACAGTATTTACAGTAGACCGACTGGAACAGAAACATTAGCTTTGCGTGTTTCGCTTCTGCTGACACTGCCTTAGTCTTTCGTTTGGTTAGAAGACCACATTGTCAGATAAACGTTTGTTTATTCTTTTTAGTATTGTCTTTTCAAATTGATTTCTCGAATAAACGAACTGAACTGGAGTGCAAGTGAAATGGCGTTTATTGCAGCTCTGGTGCGACATCTCGCGGTTGACCGTTGGAAGGAAAACTGATCGCTTTTTGTTGCGTCATAATTGGATTACGTGCAGCGTCAAACTGAAAATCATGTGCGCGAAAAATCAAACAATAATGAATTTCACAGCTTCTTGCCGGCAGTGTGTTCCAGATCCATGAAACGTTCTGCATGTGGTTATTTTCAGGCGTCGAAAAAGAAAGTCTACATGCTTTTCCACCTCCAACCTGACCGATCGGTCACAGGCGGGGCCTGGTACAGTGACCAAGATTTCGAGTCAGAGTTTGTCGAAGTCCTGAACCAACAGTGCCACAAGTTCCTTCAGCAGAAGTTGGAAAGAGCCGAAAAAGACGTAATTATATTTGTGTTATTTTTCTTTTTATGCTACGTTTGCTTTTCAGGCCCATGAAAGGTCACAATTAGCCTGTTTACATGGCGCATTTCATTGTGGCTTTTGGTCGATTGTGGCTTTTATTTTCTGAGTCACGTTTAGGAGCGTGGCGTTCTTAAGCGCGACTCAGCAAATAAAAAGCCACAATTAGGCCACAACGAAATGCGCCATGTAAAGAGGCTAAATGTGAAGTAACCAGTGACTTTCATGTCAATGTTTTTGAAATTCCCTGTTGCGAGGGAATTCGCTTGATATTGAATCTTTAACTGTATTTTGTTTCTCAACCCAGTAAAATGGGTTTTTCTTTTCCTCTTCGTCTGGAACCATGCGGTTCATGACAATTAAACGTCATGGCCATTTGTGTCCGACAAGAGAAACCTCTTCACAATTGGCCATTAATCCCGCAACCTATACATCGGAGTACGACAGCACGTCTAGCGGTCGACACAACCTTCACCATGGAAACATCAATCTCACGTAAATTATGGGGCACCTGACTAGATAACCTCTGTGTTTTTTCGGTGCCCCGTCGTTTTTTTTCTGTTTTAGAGAGTACATCTAGCGCAATTAATTCAGTACCGCCAAATAAATCTATCTCAATATCCTTCGCAGTTTTTTCCAATATTTTCTGAAGAAAACAGGTACTTGCATTCACTCTCTTCTGGCTTCTCGATCCCGAAATCTTGACAGTCATTTGTTGATAAAAACAGGGTTTTGTTTAAGGCTTTTTAGAGACCCGATTCGGGTTCCTAGAATTTCAAACCGGGTCCCTAAAATCAGAGAAAATCGGGTCCCTACAACCAGAGAAATCGGGTCCCTACATATCCATACCGGTTACCTAACATTTTCCTTAAAAAAACCCTGGATAAAAGTGAAATTTGCTTCGATGTTCATCAACGAAGCACACTCCTGTTTACAACTCCCGACATGCTTGCCATATCAGCGGCACGGTCGTCATGATGAGTGTGGAGTAGTGGTGGGGGTTGAACACCATCGCCCTGTGCCTGGCATGGAAAGCAGTAGTAGAGTGGTTTTCAACCTGGGAGATGCGACGCCGTGGGGGTCGTTCGCCTTTTTTCTAGGGGTCGCGAGAGCTTTTGATAAAAATATTCTTAATTCTCTATATTTCCATGTGGAACCACTTTTGAGGCCATAATGATAGGATCATCTGGCAAAAATGATTGCCTACTTTTTCATTCAAAATTGTTTTAATGTGATTACAATTACGAAGTTTTGAGTGTGATTACGACCATTACAGTATTGTTGCGTTTGGCAACGCACGAATAACTTTGTGACATAAGAATGTACTGTGTTTGTGAATTAGATGGTAGAATTAGATTATCTGATGGCGGTAGCTAACATGGGAGTTCTTGTTTTCAAGTTGTGCTGTTGAGTGATTTGCATATGGCACAGGTCTCTCTCACTGATGCTGCCATGTGCATGAATTTAACAAATGAGTCTTGGTTCAACACAGTGATATCGTACGTTATTTTATAGTCATTGTGATTTTCTATTGTGCAAACACAACTGCATTTCATATGTCTGACTGGAAATTTTTGGAAGGGGGTCGTTAGGTTAAATTGGGTTGCAAAATGGGTCGCCGCATGAAAAAGGTTGAAAACCACTGCAGTAGAACAATTGACTTTGGTATAAAATAAAAGAATTGCAAGTCATTACACTCCTGGCGTTTGCCTTGGATCAAACCGTCTGCTCAGTACATAATCTTATTGCACTCTATATTCTCTGGCACTTGGTTTCCAAACGAATCCGAACTTGTGCAGTCGACCTTATCGCCGATGGCAAAGAACGCGAGCAGCTTCTGTTCATCGCATGATGTACTTGACTTCATATCAAAGCTGGGAATCAGCAAGGTCGGTGTGTTGATGAGCCGTGTGCTTTGAACACACAGCACGCTTCTGGTCATTGGGTGTGTTTCGCAGGTGGAGCTATCTGTGGAAGACATACAAACCATCCTGAACACGTTGATATACGACGGGAAGGCGGAGATGACCGTTGTTCCTGGGGCGGATGGGGAAAACAAGAAGTTGTACAAAGCTGCCAAGTCCTTCATCGATAACACCGATGTGTCGAAAGCGCCTTGCTCCGTCTGTCCCGTAAGCAGCACGTTATCTTCACACTGTTTGCGGCGAGGAACCCAGACAGGGCCGTCGTCATAGTAAACGTCACGCTCTTTCGTTGTAAACACTAAGAACGGGGTGGGGGGTCAAAGGTTGTGCGCGGAAACAGCGCTACCTTGCGGGTGTCACCATAATTTTTGACCAACCGTCGCAGAGAAATCTTCCTTTCCTGCTGAACTTCTTAATCTGCGTGCTGTTGTTGAAAGATCGTGCCCTTGCTTTGAATCCACTGTCATGTTCAAATAACGCTCTCTTATGGGAATGTCTTCAGTATTAGTTCATTCCAACCGCTTGAGCGTGTTAAACGATTGTTATGATGTTGCAGGTGTTCAAACTGTGCCGGGAGGGCTACGATATCTCCCCTGCGAAATGTGTTTACATGGACCAGTGGATGGAATACTGATTCCACCATCAGCAATTGTCCGGCTTCACTGTGAGGCGCATTGAACAAGGTCGTTGTGACCTTTCACCTTTCCACGTGACCCTGCGCGAAGTACAACAGCGCAGCCAGGAGCGTTCAATGAAGGAGTATTCTCAGCTTTGGGGGAATCATCGCCCGTGAGACTTGGAGTGCTGAGGAAAGTTCTGCAGTTAATGGACAAATCAACGCATTTGAAGCAAATCATCACCAAGCTTCACCAAAGATGCACGCAAATCATCGGTACCTCCCCTGCCAATGGTGCTACACAGTTGCAATACTGTTGTTGCTTTTTATATGTTATTTATTTGTTTTCATTTCCGTTTCAGTGAATCCTGCGAAACCTAAAAATAAATTATAATTGTGATGAGTTTCGTGATACATTTGCCGCTGGTTTTTTTATGAATTATTGGCTAAATTGCCATAAACACGTATTTCGCTGATTCCAAAACTTTTCCCACAAATTTGACACAGAATTCGCTTCTCTAATGCAGGAAAACATCAACAAACGGGTTCTCTTTGTGATTTAATATGTAAATAACGTGGTATGTTTGGTTGTTCACTTGGGAAGGACATTGGCAAGCTAAGACAAAAAATCTTTAATTAATTAAATTCCGTAGGGGATTAATTTTCTTTGTTGTTTTAAGGCCATAACTGCCTAACGACAAACGCTAGAAGGCCACCAAGGGCTCCAAAGATGCGCATTTTGTGCCTAGTTTCGTTTAAAATAACGAAAAATTCAGGATGTTTGGCCAAACAAGCAACCTAAACCCACACTCCCACTTAATACGTCACGCCCGAAACAACCTCAAATCCAAAACACATTTTTTTCAATCGAAGGTACTAGTCCGGGGCTCCCAACCTGGGGTACATGTACCACTAGGGGTACATTTGCCTATCCGAAGGGGTACATTTAATGTTAGCAATAGAAGATAAATATATACAGTGCATCCTCGATTATCCGGCCATGTTGGGCAACCTTTTTCCAAAATCTTGGCCGGATAAGAAAAGTATCTATCGTAGGGTGCCCACCGTCCACCACACTTAAAAGAACCTAAAGCAAAAAGAACGAAAAAACGATTACGTAATAATATAAACTTACAAAATAAGAAACGAGCTTCTTAACAACATCGTTTGTTGGCTTTCTAGTTTTTTTCCACTGTAAAACGTGTAGATTTTAGAATAGATAATTGAATGTACCTCCCTGTTGAACCCGGCCGGTTAATCGAGGATGCACTGTATTTACATATTTTTTATTTCCAAATATTTATACATATATCAGTGAATATTATTTTCAAAATCCGTTATATGCTTATTGTTAAATATATCTATGATTAATCATGATAAAATATTTTGTCATAAGAAAATTTAGGGGTACATGTTCATGTGTCGAAATGCAGAAGGGGTACATGCTTATCTTTCGAAAGGCTGAAGGGGTACATGGTCAAAGAAAGGTTGGGACCCCTGTACTAGCCTAACCGGATCTTTTGAGGTTTTCCACAGCTCTCTAACTCAACCGGCTGGTGTGTTACGGTTGAAAGTGTTGAAAATTTTGGCTCGTGCGGGAATTAAAAGGGTTTTAACCAGGGCGTCTCTCGGTTGCTGCTCCGCGTATAGTAACGATCCACAAAAGCATCAAACTCTACCACACTTGCTGACGACACCTTATTGGCTGGATCTAATGACTCTACTATCAGCCACACAGTGCGAATTGTGACTAAATGTCTCCTCTCTACACCATCAAACAATCTGGTGGCCCTGGCAGGCAACCAAGCTACTGAACTTCGTTACAAAAGAGCTACACTGTGTCCCTTTCCAGCCACGCTTTAGTAACCTGGACAGCTACTCCACCTGATGATATGCAGTGTCAGCAAAGTATTAATCAAGATGTCAGTTTGTTCCTGCTGCCCAGAAACTATTCGATTCCATCGATGGCAGCGCTGGGTGACAGAATGTAGAACATAGTAAGGCGAGTAAGCAACAGCAAACCCCGTAATTTCACACTCGAAAGAAATAAAAACCTACTCGCATGTGTAAAATACGCGTTTTAAAAAATCTTGATGCGGTTAAATCTGAAGATTAGTCATGCACACAGTTGAGCTCATGCATCACTGTAGCGCACTTCCAAGCAACGTCTGTCAGTAAGGTCCAATGCGACCTAAAGTGACGTCACTCTTGTGCTGTACAAGGTGGTTACTTGGGGGGGTTAAAGCTCTTATAACATGTGGGCACTTCGGGAAACATTGTTTATCCCTGAAAAAGCTATATCGTTACCTCCAATTAGTTTTACAAAATGAGACACAATACTTCCACATGTGCCGAGCAGTGCCGGATTAACAATAGTAGCAATTGCTACGAACCCCGCGGTCTTAATAAATGGTATTTATTACATTATATATAAGATTTTTTCGATCCAAGAAGTCAGTATTTTGCTAAATTTGCCGTAAGTAGTAAGCAAAGGTTTTCGGTTGAACGCTGTCTGTGTCCAGAAATTCTTGTTTGAATCTTTTTGTGGAGTTACGTAACAAGAGACATACGACTGCGGTCAGCAGTGTTGTGATTCTAGCTGATTTGCAGCTAAATCTTGCAGGATTTTCTCGCTGTTAACTGCAAAATTTTAACGTAGCAGTCAGCTGATTTTCTAGCAGGATTTTACCGACCGTTTGGCAGGTAAGAAATTCCTGACCAAAAACCTGTTTCAACAGTTTTTCAAGACGAAAACTTTTACACCTTCATCAAAAAATATACTTCGCTGTTTCAAGACGTTTTTAATTGTGTAACAGCAACACCAAGACAAAGAGCATCCAGCTGCCTGCAATTATTTGGAATTTTTATTATGAAGCAACGAAGTTGCTTCAAGCAGATAATTGCATCATAACAAGTAATTAGATGGCTTGGTGAAGCTTAAATGATTTGCTTGTGTGCTTAGTGAGCGCGTTAGGTTAAAGGACAACATTGGTAGAATGTTTTTATAACACGGCACGACATTTCCAAGTGGTTCAGTTACGCTATTAAGTAGTAATGTAGTATGGTAGAAAACCTCCTGGTAAACCAAAGCTGTCAAAAATTTCGACATGTACAGAATGGTTGTAAGGGTCAGAACTTAAAAGTCGGCTCAGTGCCTGCTACCTATCCTGCTGTTTAAATGAAAAGCCTTTTGCGAAGTTCGCATTGATGCAATTATAGCGAAACATTGTGGGCTTAAGAGGCATAACTGGTAGCAAAAGCACTTGGGTAAGACTAAAGAACTTTTTGCATGCCGACTGATGTAACACAAAGTTTTTAATTTACAAAGACCAGACTTACAGAAGTTGTAGGGCTGAAGCCATGCTCAGATTGTTTATCGCTGAGCATTGTTCTACTGTACAGAAACATGCAACCATTTGAAAGAGATTGTCACAAACTTTGTGTTGTGCAAAAATGAGGTAAGCTGCAGTTACGTTGCTCAAAATGTTGACTGATAGAAAATTGTGGGCCGAAAAGTGTGTTGGCCAAGACCACGATTTTCAGCCCATGCTAATTCAGAGCGAGTGCAAGACGAAAAATTAGTATATTGAATAACTTTATACATTTCTTTTAATCATCTTAAAAATAAAAAATTTTTCAACAGAATTTCACTGCTTTTAGCTGAAATTTATGACAAGACTTTTAGCAGAATCTAGCAGTTTTTTGTGACCCATTTAGCAGATTTAGGTCACAACCATCTGGCAACACTGACGGTCAGCACGATACACTCAGACTATCATGGCACGATGCGAACTGGAGAGAGCATGCAGAGAGTAAAGCTAGTAGCAGTGATGCCTTGCCCGCACACTATGATTTAGCACGTGTTGATGTGTTTTTTAAACTTAGGGCCCCACGTTCTTGAAATACTACAGGCCCAGCGCTGCCTTAATCTGGCACTGGTGTCGAGTGATTGGTCAGCGCTGAAATAAGGTGTAGGATCAGTTTTTGTTTAAATGTTGGGTGATGTTAGATTCTTCTGCATGTGTGCCATGGTGATGAGCTCTTCTCTGTAGTTTTGCATTGGTTGTAGCTGGGTTGCAGCCGGGGATTTGCCAAGTGGTGGGGGGGATGAATTTGTACAACCTTCAACACATGAAATAATCCCTTCACAGTAACTGCCATATGTATGCGTGTATTCAATGGATAAAGAGATTACTGCGCGCACCACGAGAACTAGGGGTTCTTCCCAATAAGTGGCATCGCTGTACGTTGACTAACTGTAAGTTTTGCAAATAAGGGGGGTGTTAAGGTTGGGACTCAGAAAAAGGGGGATGTTATGGTTGGAACAGGGACTTCAGGTTTAACTTTTCCTCTTATTCGTGCAACAATCGCATCGACAGTACAACGACTGCGATACAAAGGGGTTGAAACAATTGCTTATTGCATCATAATGACTGTTTGAAACGCCCCCCCCACCTCAGTCGCCGAGACTTTTCCGCAGGGCATTGTTTTCGTCGCTGTTATTGTGACGTTTGCAGCGAAACTGTCGCATATTTTTTACTTCGACGTTTTTCACCGTTTCTTTCCCTCCTTTTATTTATCGACGTGAACGATTGCGATACAAAGCTCGGGGGGGATAATACTTTACTGCATCATAAGTTTTAATCAAATGCGAACAATCAGTGGTGAGAGCAACAATAGCATCGATGAAATATTGCACTTTGATCAAAGATGGCTGGAAATGGAGTCAAGCGATGCTGGACCTGAACTCATCCAGAAGGAAAGAAGGTACGTCGTCTTCCAGTTGCTGCAAAGACCAAGTCGCGTTTATTCACTGAACGATAACTTTTATAAAACATCGAGCGAACGGCACGGACTCTCACCTTCCGTTTGATCCTACCGTAGAAGGTGAACTCCTCAAGGAAGGCGCAGGCGTTCACAACTTCCTGCGGCACATCGATCGATCTCCCGCTGGACACATAAGAGATATCGCGATTAACGATCTCAGGCCACTCTACCTTGTGCGGAGGGTGGGGGGGTGCAGTTTAACACCAGGTACAAGTAGGAACGGTGTGCAGTGGAATTTTATCTGCGATGCAATGACGGCGATTATTTCGAAACGAAGTGTGGCTTCGCAGTTTTTTCATTCATTCATTTTGACAACGGCTTTACCTCTACGGAGGGTCGCGGACCCAAAATACCTCACGGAGCCATCTCTGGTGGCCCTGCTGGCTCCACACCAAGACGGTGCCAAACAATGTGGGAGATGTAGTCACTTCATCTGGTCCTTGGACGACCTCTGGGCCACTTTCCCGTGGGTTTAGCCAGCAGGACCTCGCCAATCCTTAGTAGAGCATTCTGGACACACGGCTGAACCAAAGTAGCTGGCATTGAACTTCACCACCCGGTCAACAAGTTACGGGAAGAGGAAAACAATTTGCCAACAGAACATGAGATATGCAGAAGTTCCCAATAATATCATAAACTTGTGTAAAAACTACTGCTAAAAAACAATTCCTGGTCCGAGTCCACAGCAGCGAGACTCGAGTTGAAGTCGAGTTCATCGAAACTGAGCTCCAGTCAGACTCAGAACTACTCAACGCTGGCAATACTCGAACGATAGTCTGAACTACTCACAACACAAACGAGTCAACACCAGATACCGACCTGGACAGAGCAGCCCCAGTGTGCGACCGGATGTACTGGCCGATCATTCTGACGTAACTCGATAGCTCGTCAGGGTGGAACTGTCTGAGGAGGGTCAGCACCCCTGTGATGAATGGGGGGGCGTCGACCCCGTCGTTGACTTTGCGCATCACGAACCCACCTGGCGATGAACGAGGAGGAGTCGATGACGTTGCAGTGATTTATTTCAAGTCACAGCAGACAATGGCGATGATGAGCGAACAATGAACGTCGCAAATTTCCGTTCGCGCGGCGTGAGATTTACTGCAGCTGGTCACAAACCCCCTCCCAGCAAACCAAACCCCCCACCCGCTCAAGTTCGAGCTGCCAGCGAACATGGGCGTCAGAAGCTGGATTTTGAAATTTTCAGCAAAAAAGGTTGTTTTCTTAGTTTCGAGGGGGAAAAAACAAATTTCACCACTTTTGGCCCCCCCTAGAAAAATTTTTGTAAATATTCCACTGGTGCCCCCCTCCATGGAAAAACCCTTCCGACGGCCATGCCAGCGAATAGACTGTTAACGTCGAGTGTTCGGCCAAGGTGTCAAAACATGGAAATCACATATGAGGCGGTGGTGCGAGGTGAGAGGGAGGAAAGTATGACGCGCGACTTTTCGAAACGCGCAAGAAGTCCTTTACAAGAGCTGATCCCCCCCTACTGCTTCGCACAGCAAACATCGGCGCAACTGTTGCTGCATTCCCAGCAGCGGCAATGCGCACCCAGACTAAAGCAGAACAACGTAATGACAGACAACTACCGGGTGACGCAATCATAATGCGTATTTGTGATGACGCATTTGTGGCAGATAACCGAACAACGAGCAAATCTGGTAAAGAGTGACGATTGAAGTTCAACCCGCAAGTTTTTATCCCCAGCAGCACGGAAGTACACGGTCAACCATTCTCAATCACTGGTTGCTTGTTTTTAGTCTCGCCACTTCGTCAAATCCAAACTTTACACTTGTGTCAGTTCGTAAGCTTCGCAGTTTAACAGCCATTAATGACGAAGAAACTGCCATTAATGACGAAGAAACTGCTATTAATGACGAAGAAACAGCCATTGATGACTCATTAATGATGGAGTTCGCTATGGTAACCAAATGAGATCCGGAAAGGAGAGGATGCAGGTCAGATGTTCATCATTTTGTGAACCTTCCAATTTTCTCTCAGCACAATAATCTCATCACTGCATTCGTTCCGAGCTTGTGCTTGTTTAAGGTCACCTTCACACAGACCGTGTTTTTGAAAAGCTTTGAAAGACCTCACAAAACGAAACTGTCCAGGGTTAGGGCCATGCTGACTTAACAACCTTTACGAAGATGCAATGACATCCACACGACCTTCACAGTCACTGCCTGTGAAGTTTCTTGGAAATGGTCAAAGTACGAAAAAATATCGCTATGTACATTTCTGACTTCAAAATTCCGGACATGAAAGCAAATTAAAATATTTCGATGCCTTTGATAACAAAAACCTTGGGAGTCATAACTGTCTTATGCGGCAGTTGTCCCTGGTGGCTGGTCCCCCCATTCCCTGGCCAGTGGCCAAGACCCCCTTTTAGCCGCAATGATGCAATAGCCTCACCTGCCATTACACTTACAAGCTAGAGCGACAACAACTGATGAGATGTTCAAGTGTTTCTTTTCCTGCGAGAACGTTGGTTTTTAAACAATAAACAACCAGTGAAAGCAACACTTGGGCACTGTTCTTTTTCGCTGAGACATTTCGGTCATTTGTCTCACAGTTGTATTGAAACTCGCCATTGCAGTATTTCTAACCTATATTTCCAGACATTCTGACCGAAATGACTTAATTTTTTTCGGTCAATTCAAAAAACGTTTCGGTCTACGACCGAAAAACAACAGCTTTGGCGCAAAGCACGAACCAATGTGAGACACTTACAGATCGGTTTGCTATATTGAAGCTTCTGGAGCTGCTGGATTGTGAAGAGAAAACACAGCAAGGAGAAATGAGGGAGGCGTCTGCACAAGAACAACAAAACAATTAGCAAAAGCGCAAGAACACTCATTTTGATAATGGACAGTTAGAAAAAATGTTTTTCTCCTATTTTTCAACGGACTCACAAAACGCATGAGTGCATGTGGTCGACAATGTAACGCATGAGTACATGTGGTCGACAATGTAACGCATGAGTGCATGTGGTCGACAATGTAACGCATGAGTGCATGTGGTCGACAATGCAACGCATGAGTGCATGTGGTCGACAATGCAACGCATGAGTGCATGTGGTCGACAATGCAACGCATGAGTGCATGTGGTCGACAATGCAACGCAAACCAGATGTTTGGAACCGGATCCGGATATTTGAGTTCCGGCTCCGCAACCCTGGTTTACCCGAACTCACAAACAATCCGATGACTCACTTGGTCGTGACGTAGATCTTCGTGAGGGGATCTCCCATCCCAGTCGCCTCAAGAAACGTCGTCAGCTCTGACATCATGGGGTTTTCCTCTGAGGGGTAAGGTTTGGTGGGGTCCTGGTAATGTGCCCGGGTGGCGGTCATCAGAGCCCTGCAACCACCAATTAATGGTTGAACCACTTTGTTTACAGCAATTTCCAATTTTTACACAATTTTCGGGACTTTTTCCGTTTCCACCCACAAAGGAGGCGATAGTTGTGTTTGATGGAAGAACAGTTCAAAAACTTTCAAAAAGTTTGACACGTATCTGGACAGAATTATACCGCATCGCGTTGCCACCCCTCGAAAAAAAGGGCGTCTGTTGCTGCGAGAGCACGACTGTTGCGAAAGGGGCGCGGGGTGTTTCCATGGCGACGCCTGGTTTGAGCGAAAACCAAACACGAAACACATTCCTGCGTGACGTCAGCACCCGCATGCAGTGGTGGGGTAAGTTGTGTGGGGACCCTGGTTGAAATTTAGAAAGGGTCCATTCCGATATATGTATTACATACATAAAAATGCCGTTAATAGGGTGAAAGCACTAAGCATCAAAAAAGACGAAGCAAAAAACGTGCTGGCGTCGGCAAAACGGGCGAGTCTGGCCCCACTTCAATCGTGATGGGGACTTGTAAGGGACGAAATATCTAAACATACATGCTGGAAATGACAGCAGGCATGCCCGGGAAATCGAGACTACGTTGATTTTCACTTTCATGAAAAGATTTGCTGTTCATTCCTGATGAATGGCTCGACATGAAGCTGCGTCATCAATCGTGATTAACGTCGACAACGGCTGCCTGGATCAATAATTTCGTCACCCAAGCAATGAGGGTTGTTTCATTAAATCCATGGAAATCCAACAATACTCAAAACATGAAACACTTGTTTTGCGCGTCAATACAATTGCTTTTTCAGAAGTCCTACCCCCCCATGAAGTTGAATGCGTTTCGTGCGAAAAACATGAAAGACCCAATTCAGCAACATCACCCACCTGTTCATGTTGTCCAGTCCAGAAGCGAGGAACTTGGAGTGAAACCTGCATGACGAGTTCAGTTCGTTCGCAATCAGACGCTTCAGGATTTGGATCTGACCAACTCTCATTATTACTTCAATGAAAGTCACTGAGGTTCTGCTCATCCTCTGCACTACGCTCGTGTAAACTCTGTTCGGGTTCTCTGCAGCGTAATAACAAAACTAGTCAAGGATAATTTCCAAACAAGCGTGCTATGCGTCTGTGAGCTGCCTTCATGTGTTTGTGCCTCACGGAAAACAACCAATTTTGCATATATTTGTTTTCGAGATCCCAACGAACAAACAACAGCTTATGTTTGAACCGAACCCAGCAAGTTACGGTGTGAAACCAAAGTCCTGGATAGAAATGAACCCGCGACGATTTTAAATGAACCCTCGACGAACTCAAGACTTGGCAAAACAATCAGAGGTGCTTGGTTTTACAACAAAACGTTGTTTGAATGGATCCACAAGTAAGGTCATCTGAGGTCAAGCAAGGTCATCAGCATAAAAGCTGAAAAGTCGAAGATCGGTTGTTTCATGAAAGAGACAGAAGTTAATGAAACCAACATCACTTTGTTTGGACACTTTTTCTTGGCCAGGCCCTGCTGGCCAAGTTGGCCGGGCAGCAGGCCCGAAAGTCACTCACCGACAACTCTCCGGTGAGGCGTGATGCGTTGTGTGAACTCGGACAGCAGGCTGAGCCACTCGTTGCTCTGCACGATGCTACCTCTGACGATGCGAATGAACTGCTGGAGCTCGCGCACGATCATGAAGCTGAACAGGCGGTCCAGGCCGCACAGGCCATACGTCCCCAGGCCCTCCTGTATGCTGCGGAAATACGGGGCTTCGGTGGGCCGGAGCATTGTTAGCAAACCCACAAGAGGCAGTGCATCGCGTAGCGACTACATCTAATAACGACGAGGGACAAGTTATCAAGTTTGTCCTGGCACTGACCGAGCCTTGTGTTAACTTGAAAATACAATAACACAACAACATTCAGATAACCTGTCACGACAAGACCAGAGTGGAGCGGCCGGGTTTCGAACCGACACCCAATGACCTTGGACGAAGCTATTACCAAAATTACGGCTGAGTGTTGAAGATGCTTTGTTAACAGCAAAGAGAAAGGCTGCAAACCTGGAGAACAGCTGCCTGTCAACAACTTCTTGCTTTGTCTTGCCATCGTACCATGTGCCAAGCATGTCGATGTATGAAGTCGTCCTTGAAAAACAACAATGAGACTTTAACATTTTGTCAACTAATAATGTTATTTGGAATGAAGGCTTTTGAATAAACCTACAAACAAGGTTGCATCTCAAAGACTGAACAGCGCGTTTGTTTTGAAATGCAAACCCAATTTCGGAGATCAGCAAAACTTATGCAGAATAGTTTCTGTAAAGCTTTATAGTAACACTAATGTTTCGACCAAAACCTTGGCCAATCTACAACATCTACAACAAACCCAACTTTAGAACCTTTCAATGCGTTGATAGGTGGCAAGGCAGACAAACCAGTAACACCGACCATCGCTGGTCCCCTCAGAAGGATTGGGGAGGAAAATAGGAAGGATTGGGGAAGAAAATAGGAAGGATTGGGAAGGAAAATAGGAAGGATTGAGGGGGAAAATAGGAAGGAATGGGGAGGAAACAGCGACCGCATTGTTACCGCGTGCAACTCACGTCATTACGTTAAAACTTCTTGATAAATCTGAGCCCCTGCCAAACTCAACTAGTTTGTACTACACTCGTAAATCCACAAGAATTGAAAACCACCTAAACATTTATTATTCTTGTATTTTAAGAATTGCGTAAGCGGACTTCTGACTGAGACGGGCCTGGAACCAATCAGAAACGTAAAATGTGTCGACCGACCGAATTGTGGATTCCGGTCATAGTTGAGTGCTGTGGTTTAGAGTAGAACTTTTTGCAAAACCCAAACTGTTGCAGGGTTGTACTTTTAAAATCACCTGGCGGTTCAGTCGTCACTGCTTAAACAAAAATCACTGCATCAAACTTGAGACGCAATCACTCGCTCGTGAGAAACAGAACACTCCGTTTGAAGCTACAGCTGCATCCAGTGTTGAGCATGAACAACAGACATACCTTCCATCAGTGATTCTGAGGATTTCTCGGGCCAGCCTCCCAATGAAGTTTATGGATCCATCCACGGGCTGGAATCTTGGAATGGGAATCTCTTTGGACTGATAGATGCTCTCATAATCATGCACCTTGCCGAAGAAAGCTGGTATTAATAATTGCCGTAAAATCTCAACGCAGAAACTACACATCACATTCTAGGCGTTGCGTTGCTTCGCAGTAACGACTTTCACGGTTGATGACGTGTTAAACCACAAGTGGTTTTCATCCACGTGGAACGGATACGGTTGATTGATATATGAGTGAGCTTTTAATGCAGAAGCTCATTTTTGAAAGAAAGTGCAATTTGAGAAACGCGGGATCCGACAAATTCGATCCTTGACGAAAGGCCTCCTGCGCAACTTTCAAATGTCTTTGAAAAAACAAGATTGAAACATCTAGCAACTTTTTACCATATTTGCCCCCGGTTGTAGAAAGAAAGGAAAATCTCGTTAATATCGATTTATGTGTTCCCTTTGGAGTGTCGCGGTGGGTCTGCAGCGCCCATCTCCACTTACTTGCGCCATGGGCCACGCGGGTACTTTCGCAGTGAATGCTGCACTGGTGGCAAGTCTCAGCACCGCGCTTGAAGCTTCCCTTGCACCCTCCCATCAACGCTGAGCACGAGGCAGGACAGACTGCAAGTACCGTAAGTCTTCGGTGTGACCCGACCGGGAATCGAACTCAACCCATCAGCTTAGGTGGCGCGTGCTAACCAACTGTACTGCACAGCCTCCACTTATAGTAAGGCATCAGTTAGATTGACATAGTTTTCACTAATTGCAGGTTAGGTGTGAATTGTTTTGAAACTCAACAACCAGACTGACCTTTTGTCGGAGGAAGCTGTTACATTCCTGTTCAACGTTGTAGTTGATGATTCTGGACATTTCTCTCTGCCAGATCTTCAAACCGTATATGTTGACGTAATCCTGCGTTTGCATCAGAACTATTTTGGTGAAACATGTTTTTTCTGCCCGGAAGTAAAAGCAAGAAAGGTTTCTTTACCTGAATATATTCGAACGATCGTCGAAAACCTTCCATTGTTTGAGACAAGGCCTTCAACCTCGGCATCAACTCGCTGACCTGAATAGAAGGATGCACTTCGCACAGGTTCGAAATAACTAACCCACGACTGTGTTATGCTGGCCCCAAAGAGGGTACCGTCATTACATGACACAGGGACGCCGGGGAGCGAGGGCATTGTACCCCTGCTTTTTCAAAAGGGGCAACGGGAGCGGAGGTGCATTTTCACAACAGCATCATTGGTCATTTCATGGTTTATCAAGATCGACTTGAAACATTTTATTGCAGCTATTCGCACACCCAGAACATTTCGTTTTTTTAGAAGCTTCCATTGCCCTCAACTTTTTACTGCCCCCCCCACCGCTACTCTACCGCTGTTCCCGGCGTCCTTGACATAAAAGGCCAACAATGACTTTAGCCAAGACTTTACGCTTTGGCTAAAATCATTCACCCCATGACTGGCAGCAAGCAAACACACGATCTTGCCTTTGCTCTTGGGTTGAACTGCAGGGTCCTATGCATGGCTGCAGCCACCTGCATCACCAGCTCTTTCTCAATACCATCTTCGAGGAGTTGCTTTGGGTCGATCTTGATTATCCCGACCAACGTGCTCTTCATCATCATCATCCCCTCGGTGAAGACGGAGATGTTGTGCGTCAGCTTTGCCACCTGTCATCAACACATTGCTTCTATCACGTGACTTCCCTGACCAATGAGAACAGTGCACGTCACGCTTGATCAGAAGACTTTGACTGATCTCTTTTATGCAGAATAACAAACCGCAGATAAAAGAACAACATTAACAGTGATGGACTGGGTGGAGCTTAATGACGTATGTCAAGGGCCAAGTGGAACAGAGTTTAAATTCGTGATAAACTTCGGTGTTACATCGCTTACTGGGGTTTGGCAAGCTTTGAGGTTCAAGTAAGTACACTCCACAATATGGCAAGCAAGGAATTTATCGGTTATTTTTAATAGAAAGTCGATTTCACGTAAAATTACGCATCATCAGTCCTGAAAATTGCAAGCAAAGCTTATGGGTGAAAAGCTGAAAGGCTAAAGTAAGATGTATTTTCCGGCTTTATTTGTTGAGACATCAATCAGTTTAGTTGCTCTGATTTCTGAGCTTGCGTTATGATTTATTCATTTTGTCTTTGGGTTTGTCTGCTTTTTCTTTGCTGGCAATTTTCAGGACTGAAGATGCGTAATTTTACGTGAAATCGATTTCCTATTAAAAAGTGTGTCGATCGATTCCTTGCTTACCCCCACTGTGGTGAGTGCTACGTACTTGAACATAGACATGCGCAAGTTTGAATCATCGAAAAATGAAGAAAGCAGAGCCCAGTCGGCTGAATTCTCGAAAACCTTCAGCAAACCTAGAACTTTTAATTGTTGTAAGCCTTGCGGTTGACAGGTTCTGTGGAAAAAGTCAACTTGAGGCACAAGCGAAAGAACAGAAGTCCGGATCGCAGTTCGGGGATGTTCGCTCATGGCCCATTACCCTAAAGGCAGCATTAAACGTAACAAGATTTTGCGAATTGCATTCGCATTTGAAACCCACACTGCGAGAATTATGTACCGAGTGTCGCTGGGCAGGAAGATAGTCGTTGTGTTGATAAGCAAACCAATGCTGGTGCGAGCCTGCCAAGCCGGGTAAAGCCAACAGTATCAACAACAGAAACACCAACATTTGCTCATGTTCGTACATACACAACAAACCTGTATAACTTGCACAGGAAGAAATATTAGTTGTGAGCAATTACAGAAAAAAAAACAGTTACTTCATGTCTGGCGTCGAGTTGAGCGAAATCTCGCATTTTTTCCTTCTCGAGTCTGGTCGGTAGTTCCTGGATCTGCGTGGTTTGTATTTGGACCACGCGCGCGAGAAGTCGGAACATTGTCTCTGGGATTACTTGGAGCACCTGCCCAGCAACACAATTAGAAGCACCTGGTTAGCAACACAATTGGAAGTACCTGGTTAGCAACACAAGGGCGCTAATATGCGATCGATGTTTTCGCGAGAAAAATAAACTTACAATTTCTTTACTGGAAGTGACAGTCAAGTTTACAATTAACGTTTGTGTCTTCCTCAGTAAGCTCTACGATAAAACTGTTTATATTTCCACCACACCGCTAGCAGCACAAAGAAGGTTCGCTTCTTGTCAACAGCACAAACGCGTCTTCGGTCTCGAGCGTCAACTGCATTTAACCAAGACTATGTCTAAACAGGCACTGCCAGCTGCCCCATACATGTGGTGAAAAGCTCTGCATTACAACTGCTTCAATTTGAAGACAAGAGCGTGCAAAATATTGTGTTGAACTACAGAAAGGTGCTGAAGTTGGAAAACCACTCCTAACCTACCTTCCTGAAATACGTCACCAATTCGCCTGAATAGTATTGAGAAACGCTCAGCAAGTCTTTGCTGTTCGCTTGGTTGATCCTGAGCAGAGGTAACTCGAGGGCAGACGAAAGCTTCAGGAAAGCTGCTCGTAGCTTTATGACGAGCGATGGGTTCGACTTCACGCCCTCTTGCATTAGCTTTGTGTAGCTGGACAGACACAAAAGACTGTCTCAACAGATACTAGATATCACTTTATCCACAAACAACAACTTTGTTCAGCAGAGTTATGTGAAAATATCCTGATGGTATCAGACCAGATTATATCTCACTTTGTGTGTCGGCTTTGCACGGATGACTTTGCTTTATTCCTTGGTGCGTTTAATATGAATGCAACTTAACTGCATTCGACTGCCTAACAACGACTCACTTCAGGTCCATGATCACCCAGGCGTAAGAAAGATCGGCCACAATCCCCATCGTGATGAGGACTTCTTCTCTGATATTCACCGTTCGTATCATTTGATGAAGGAATTGGCGAGTGTCAGCCAAGAACTGGCACACCTAGAAACCAACGATAATCACGAGAACTGGCACACCTAGAAACCAACGATAATCACGAGAACTGGCACATCTAGAAACCAACAAACTTCACAAAGTTGAGCTCATTCGTGTTTGTAACCTGCAAATTGTTCTCGAGCTGGTGGAACTCCTGCACTTCCTCAAGAGCTTGGATCAGTTGAACCATCTTCCTCCCAGCTGACGTTGAATCGTTGTAATCGAGCAACGATATTTGATTCGATATCTGACTGAACCAGGAACGTAACTGATCTAAAAACATATCGATAGCTGTGTATGAGTGGCACTGGAAAATAGAGGTCTGCAGCTACAGGGGCCAACGTTTCATAAAACAGTTTGGATAAGTTGTTCATGATGAACACAGGCATTGGTGGTTTAGTGTGCTGGTAACACGGCGCCAAAGTTCAACCTGCTTCGCGTTTGCAAAACAAAAAATTATGGCGACAGCTACGCTAAACCTTCAGCCAGTAAGGATGGGTGCTGCAGCAAACCCCAGTAAGGATGGGTGCTGCAGCAAACCCCAGTAAGGATGGGTGCTGCAGCAAACCCCAGTAAGGATGGGTGCTGCAGCAAACCACGACTCCACTGACTTTTATCTCAGAACCGCAAAACGAACGTTTCACGGTCAGAGCAGGAGAGCAAGCCTGACCGACCCTCTAACTACAGCAAAAATAAAGTGTTTGCTAAAATAGTTTATCAATTAAACAGTCAAAACTGAGACTGCATGGCCATGCAAGTAGCAACACTGCATTTTTCATTAGCTTTCGACAATGGCTTCGCGCGTTTCGCTCAATACGAAGCTTTGTTGCTTCGCAATCCAGAATGTGGAATTGTGCCACAAATTCAGAAAACACTTTGAAAATGCAAAATATGTAAGTTCATCACAAAATATACTTGAGTTCATGTCATGCGTGTGCGTCATTCCATCGCCAAAATACTCATGAACAAAGTCACAAATGAAACATACTTTTCACTCAAACCTCCATCGTTGCCTGTTTGTAGCAAACTAGATGAGTTTGAAACACGTGTTCTTTACCATTCACCCGCTAACCTACTTAAGTTTGCAAACGCCAAGTTTCTGCGATTGCCCGCTTTCAAAACATGAATGAACCCCCCAGCATTTCAGTGAAGTAGCAGTTTTAAAGCTAAATTTGAACATTAAGAGTGGACAAAGGTCACATGGAATTGAGATTGCAAAACTACGTTTATCGATCAGAGATTTCAAGCTTACGCGTAACTTGCGAAATAAGTTGATTTAGTGGCTGGTAGAATGAGAGCTCGTTTGCCAGTAATAGGGGAACCCCCATGTCTATTGCATCAAAAGTTGTTGTTGCATAAGTCCGCTTTCAACCACAATGTTTACTAAAACAAGCTAGTGTTCAGCTTTTGGAAGTCGCTTAAATATTATTGTCATAGGAAAGGAGTTTATTTTTTCTACAATTAGAATTAGAGCCGAGATTTGCAGCAGTGACTGGTATTTCAAAAAGAAAGATGCAGCAGAAGAATGAATGTTTTCAGAAATTGCTATCGAAGTTTCCTAGAATCTAAGTTTTGAGGACAAAAACTGACTTTCTGTCATGAAAAAAATAAAACACAGTTGCCATTATACCCAGGATAGCGTCATTAACTTCAAGCAATAATTAAGAGATTTTTCTCACAACGGGGAAGAAATAAATCATGTTTCCGCTTGCGCCGTGCACACGCTTCTTTCGAACTCAATATACGTGACTTGCAAACACTGTCAGCAAGAACTGCTACAGACGTCAGTGGGGGCTTATGACTGTGGGGGTAATGACGGTGGGGGTGAGGACGGTGGCGGTGATGACGGTGGCGGTGAGGATAGTTTATCAACACTGCAGCTGATTCAACGCAAAACTAGGTCTGACGTTTTTATGATACAAAATAATTTTGAATTTTTCGCTCAATGTACTGGA
>Ga0210059_1002375_pt1 | contig 29417 bp, 18 predicted proteins | sample Ectturendosymbi2_FD_188042 | JGI IMG/M metagenome (GOLD analysis project Ga0210059, IMG submission 188042) | Ecteinascidia turbinata endosymbiont from Florida, USA - Sample 2 (SPAdes) (version 2) | ecosystem: Host-associated > Tunicates > Ascidians > Unclassified | place: Key West, Florida...
GATTCACCACGAACGGGATGTGCGCGAAGAACAAAAATATATGTATGTGGCGCGAACAAGCAATAATAGAGTGATCTCGTCGGGTGATCTCTATTGTTGCTTGCTGCCACGGTGCGAAGCTTTGCGCTCATGCTGCTCGGGATTTCCGATCGCAACAATACCAGTGGCGTAGCCAGCCCAAAATTTTTGGAGGGCGAGTAACAGTATTTGGTTCGAGACACCACCTCACGAAGCAATAAACGACAAAATATGCTAGATATTTGGGGGTGCATGGCGCCCTTGCCCGCCTCCCTGTGACTACGACTATGCTTAGATGTGACATTAGTAAAAAGCACACACACGGGCGGCGCCAACACGGTTACTACAGTATGTTTAGCACCGCTGCATAGTGCTGCGGTGAGTTCCAATCAGACCGAATTACAAAATGCATGGGGAGCGGGGGTTGCGAAGGACCAGGGGTGATTTAGGCTGCAGACCTCCTTCGGGCGAAACTACTTACAGTCCAAAGGGATCAATGGATTACTAGAAGTACATGTATGTAAAATTCTGTTGCCCTGAGTATAAGGTTTAACGTGAATGCGCGTATTCGATTACTGGAACGCATTGCCGGCAATTTCACGACGCCAGAAGATATTGCTAACTTCGTCACATAAAACTTTTGCATTTTTTACAAATATTCGTGACGGGTAAAGAAGCAAAACGCGTCACTACAATTACATGGACTAGTGCAGCGCTGCAATTTGTGTTGTTGCAAAATTTAACCAGGACTGAGAACGAGGCGTGCAGTCGTGCGTTCGGGAAATGGAGTTTCAGCCGGAGCTGATTCATGCATGGGAAAGGAAATTTCGTTTACTGTTCGGTAGACAAACGATCCGCAGTGCGCTTACTTGGAGACTAAAAGTATCCCGCTACTTCATACAAGAGTTTAATGCAACCAATTTTAGCGAACGCAACAAAAACCTAGAGTATACAGTACTATGAAAACTATTTTCGCAGTAACAGCGTTAAATAATCAATGCACTTGGTTGGTGCACCCTAACAAACAAAAACGATATGTTTCTAATACCCGACTAGTACAAATATGTTTCTAATACCCGATTAGTACATATTTTTATACTAGGCTCTAAAAAATGGTCAAACATGGTTTATTTTTTATTTCTTTAGACTTTCTGACCAGATTTCTATTCAACTGAATATCAGTATTTTAGTACCTGAGTTTGAACGTGCTTTTGGTAATGCAAATTCCGAATTTTAGTTTGTTTCGTATTATACGAATGAACATCTGTGGATAGTTTAGACAAATTGTTAAATGTAGCCGGTAGCTGATATTTGTTGAATTTATACACGAATTTTAGACACTTCGCAAGGCTAAACATTATTTAGTTTATAAAAGTTTGCAAATTTAGAAGTTGCACATGTGTTCAAACATCTCATTTCGCGATTGAAAACAACAACCAAAATTGGCTGTAAATGACACAAAGCTGCTTTTCCCTATCACAAAATTAGCGGACTGTTGTCGCAAGCAAAAAAGGAAAACTTTAGTTTGCACGGTGACTTTATGTCTTAGTCACTGTCTATAACGACTTCTATACCACACAACTTGTAGTTATCAGAAACTACAAACAGTTTTAATCAACAATTTCCTAAATATAAAAATTATGCTATCGATAATGAAACGTATACACTTGAAAAGCCAAGATTTTCAATATAAAAATTATATCATCGATAATGAAACGTATACGGTTGAAAAACCACGATTTTCAATATAAAAACGAATACAATCGAAGACCAGGTGTTTGATATAAAAGTGATCACAATCGAAACATCACATTGCTGTTAAAAAAGGAACACATTCGAAAATTCAGCTCGTTGATAAAAAAAAATGAAATCCATTTGAACTTACGTAAAGAAAAAGAGCAATTGAGGGCAACAAAAAGCTATAACAACGGCAGAATAACAAAACAACAGAAAGTCATCGAACCCTGCGAAAGAAACTACAGGATCACCGTGGCGCATTTTCATGTACAAGCCTTTCATTGAACTTTGCTGACAACAAAACTTGTTTTTGCGAACTTCGGCAACAGACTTTGTGCAGTTTGACAATAAACTTAAACTTCTTCCGAGGTTCACGCCACGCTCCTTCGGTTTTAATCCAGTAACTTAGAAACCTTTATTCTGCGGCGATGGTGAAGACTAAAAATAGCGTTTAAGGCTTGGGAAACTGAAACCTAATAACCAATTATTTAAATAAATCATGTTGGACAATTCGAATCACATCTTGTTATTCAAAGAATCGTTGCTAATGACATTTTTTTTTCATTATTTCTTACAAGTTTTCAACGCTGCTACATCGCTAACTTTTTCTTTCGCAGCCCTCTCATCAAACTTTTGATGGGTTTCGTTGAGTGTGATCCAACCACAGGAAGAACAGCGAAACAGACTGTTTTGAAAGACAGTTCGTTGCTGCTCTTGCCAACGTTCTTCATTGCTGTTGAGATTCGCCTAAATTCGGTGCCACCTTGGACTTAAATAACGATTCCACTTTGAAACCTGCCAATCGTGTGTGAATTCAGGACTCCCTGAAAGATCGCGAGATGCAGCTTCATTTCAACTTTGTTCTCGAATATCGTGGTTCTTTACATGTCTTTTCAAACTAATTAGTTTCACTGGGAATGATCTTCAACATTGGTGTTTTGCGCCTCATCACAACGCGATCCACATTCGACTGAAACAAACACACAACGAACATGGTTGACTGAAACAAACACACAACGAACACTGACAACGAACACTGTAAATCAGGGCATATGCTAAGAGTTCTGAGCCCCTGTGCGAAGGGAGACGTAAGCGTAGAATTGGCGCTACTAAACATGTCAATACTTTTCGTCAGAATCAATATGAAAAAATACGCAGGTAAGATCTGATTCACGCAACTTTTATATGAATCATTGCATTTTCTATTATAAGGTTCTTGTGGTATAACTGACTCAGTTTCTAATTCTTAGGCACCCGACTCCACCCAAAAACCTCCAACTCCGCAACCCTGCCTAGCACAGCAGTTTCTGATATTAACTTATCACATATAAGTAACACACATTGAGCTTTGTTAATTTGGACTTGGCTGAGGCAGCCATCAGACAAGTTGGCGTACAGAGTGCTACCCTGTTTGAAAAACTGTGGATGTGCGTAGATTGTCCGGATGGTTCACAAAACGCACGGTATGTTGCGTTTGCGACAAAAAGAGCAAGACAGTTTTAGCATGCTGTCTACGCTAACCGACATGACTTACACGAATTGCGAACAAACGTTTTACAGGAATTCATTGCGCAAGACGACTACAAAGCTCAGAACAGCTATGGAGGTTAGAACTAGCACTGTGAACCCCTGCATTTTTTACACTATAGGCTTCTTAGCAAAACAGATAAATAAAAACCATACCGGTACTCACTACTCACCAAGAGCAGGAGTAAAGAAGTAATTGGAATGGTCGTCGTTTATTTCGACTATGACCCTCTTATCACACAAGCTCGAACTGGTATCGGTGATCTTGAACTGCCGCTCAAGCTGGCGGCAAATTCTAATGTCAGTCAACAACGCTTGTTCTGGACTAATTCCAACGTCCTGGTTCAGCAACTTCAGCCTGATTTCGTTCGTACGTTTTCTGCGAAAGTCATATCACAAAAAGACTGCAGGCAAAGATTAATTGATGAGGTCTTATTAAAAATACGAGAGGCAACAAATCAGCTCACTTTGCGAAAAGCGATGTAAAACCAGGGCAACATGCTGGAAAACAATACTTTCGTTACACTAAGCGACATAAACACATTGTAAAATAATGCAAAACTTGAAATCTAGAATTGAGCATGATTTTACTTGACAGCGAACGTAGTTTTTCCGAACAAAACGCGAAATTCTTTTTCATTTATCTTCCTGGTGTCTTCATCGTTGTCGATGTAACAGCGAATCGTTAAACTGTGTGGATCCGGCAACCGCAGCTGCATCCGTGGCACGACACAATACAGCGATTTAACGATCCCCAGGTCTACTTTTCTTTCGCAAACGACCTTAGCCCTGCAAACAAAAACCGTTGCAGCAGAATTCCGTCTTCCAGCGTACTTCACATCATCGAAAATTTAAGCCCGATAAATTTGTACACGCGTTTCAGAAAAAAACATTTTAAAAAGCGGCGGTTCCTAATTCTACTGCTGGTGACATTGAAAAATTAATCCAACGAGAAGCTTCAAAGCATAAGGGAATCTGAAAATAAAACGTTAGGGTTAATGAAGTAACAATGGCTAAAATATCATTTGCCCTGTCCCGTTAAGAAAAGTGATGGCGCAAAATATAGCCTCTCCATTTCAGGTGTAGTGACTGCACTTTCAGTAAAAGCAATTGATGATAAATGTCTCCTGCTCAAATGTGCGCACAGCAACGTCTTTCCCGAATGAATCCCACATGTGCAAAAGGCTTGCATGTTGATTTTTGAAGTTGTTGGGCCGCCTCCTGTGTTTGATACGGGTTTACACCCCTAATTCAAGCGCACTGTACCCGGAATTCGTGCAAGAAAGTAACGATGACCTGTAAATGGTTGAAGCTAACAAATTCAGAATTCTTTGGAAAAACCGCAGTTCACATGTTGCAAAAGATGTTGGAGGGGGTGTGATTGGCCAACGTGGCGATGCTGACGTAAATAATAACGGTACACACCTGCTGCAACTGTGCTGTAACAACACACTGTGCATTATGAACACTTTCTTCCAACATAGAGATTTGCGCAGGTACACCTGGTGCAGAGATTCCTTGGGTCAAACGTCACTCATGATTTCTGCATAGTTTCAGCTGACTTGTTCCACTGAATGTTGGATGTTCGTGTCACAAGGGATTTAGAACTGTCGACCGATCACCGCCAGGTGGCCTGCAACTTTTGTATCTAGGAGGTCATACCGAACACAGTGGGAGACCCTGGAAGACTAAGATTGAAGATAGCAAGACCTTAAAAGACAAAAGACTAAGATTGACGATAGCAAGACCTTAAAAGACAATCTTAGTTCCGAGAACCCCCGGAATGCACAGCGGAAGCGGAGGTGGAATGGCGGTTGTTCAAACAAGCTGTCACACGGCGCTGTGACTACTGCTGAAGAAGTAAACACTTGGTGGAACCAGGAAGTGAAAAATGCTATTTGAAGAAAGAAGCCTACAAGGCATGGTTTCAGAACAAAGCCGACTTATCTTTGCATTCGCGATACGCTGAGGCGCGAATGTCTGCAACACTCACCGTGGTGAAAAAGTTCAAAATGCAATCATGGGAGATTTTCAGACATAAACTGGAAAGTCTTCTGGCAAACTATACCGCGCCTTCGCGGCAAAAGATCTCACACTGCAGATCCATTAAAGACCAAAATGGTTTCTTACTCAGTAGTGAGAAGAACATCCTTGGCAGATGGAGAAAGTATTTCGAAAATCTTCTGAACTCAATCAGTTCCACAACACCGCACATACACGAGGTACATTTGGGGAAGGTAAACACCATCACTGCAGTTGAAGCCCCATATTAGTTGTCAAAACCTTGAAGGCTGAGATGAAATCCGACCTGAAATGCTCAAACCCTTGAATCGATGAGTTCCTTGGCTGAATCGCGTGTGTGAAGCTGCCGGGTGTCTTGCAAGGGCGTCGAAAGATTTGGCAAAGTTGTTGACCCGCATGCGCAAGCACCTGAACCTGAAAAGATTTGTTTTCGCGCAACAGACATGAGCGCAGGGCGTGCAGCGTGAAAAACGGGGCGAAAGCCAGTTGGAAGATCGTCTGTTCGACTGTTGATGATATAATTGAAAAAATACTTAAACCAACCAGTTCTCCAACGTATCTTTCGATCTCTACAGGCTGCGTTGTAAAAGCATAGAAACGAAGCCTTCGGCCCAACACAACTGTGGGCGTGCGCCATTGTTGCTTCCTTTCTGCATTTGAAGTGCGTGGCAATATCGGATATAGCTAATTGGGCCGATGCGTGGGCGACAGTCGCGTGGACTAATGTTTGGTTTAAAATTAACTGGCACCGCTGTGCTTTGCGGTGTAGCCCTTTCCCTCTGTTTGACGCTTCCGATATTCTCCTTCGTCGAGACTGTTCTGGGGGGTGGTTGCAATCCGGTTCGGTAAGCTGCCTTTTTCTCCTCAGACTTTTGACTGCGATATTAGCTGCTTTCATTTCTTTTCCAACACCAACCGTTTTATGTCAGAGATGGGGACATCCAATGGGCTTTTTCCACCGTCTAGTTCGCTACGTAGAATGTAGCTGACGTGGCACCTGTCCATTCTCATCTTATGCGCATGACCAATCTATCGCCAACGAAGCATGCGACACGGCAAACGAAGCTTATCTCAATCAATAATCTGAGGCAAAGCATACAAAATCGGTCAGAGCGAGCTTGTGAGAAGGCAAGATCAGAATTGAAAACAATCACAAAGAACCGAAGAAAACGGTCTGCCATTAGCCAGCAAGGTAATGGACCAATTCAAACCATGTCCAAGTTGCGAAAGTTCACCGAAATGATACAATTTTTGAGTGTTGCTGGGCCAGACAACCCATTGGAAAAATACAACTGAGCCTAGACGCACCGTTGATGTGGTGTGAATTTTATACTAATTAGTATCTTCAAAGTTTGGTGAGCAATAAACGACTGCGATTAGCGTATTTCGTTCTAAATCTGAATGTTTCATAAAACATGAGACCAAAAGCCACCATGAGAGGGTGTGACAGAAAAATGTTAACCAAAGAGAATATTCTACTCTTTGCTTATGTTTGCACTAGTCAGTACCCAAGCTAAATGATTACTGATATCATACAGAAAGTGTTTCCAAGTTCGAAAATACAACACGCGAGCTAAAAAAACGTCAACTGCACTAAGATAGAGTTTCGAAATGCTTCAATTGGTAATCACATTGACACAAGCTTTTCATTTAAAGTGCGGAAAATTTCCAATGTTCTAATTTTTGCAATTTGCTTTTCATGCAACTACCAAGATATGAACAACAAGAACCACAGATGCGTTACTGCGCGGAAGTAAATGAACATGGCCAGTAAACCGAATAAATACTTCGCGCGCAAAAAAAAGAACTTTTGATTTACAAAACACATGCTTTACCAATGTACGTGAGGAACTTGAAATCGAACATGTCTCTTTGTGGTGTGTTGAAATTTTTCAACATCTTCCCACTCTTCCAGGTCGTTGCTTTGTTGAAACTTCAAGTACACGTTAAAAAATAAATTACAAGCGAATCCGACTTGAAATGGAATGAAAGAGGAACAACTTTTACCGTCGCAGCAACAGGTTCCGCCTCATCGGCAATGAAGCAAGTCGGCAGTATGATCTCCACAGGCATGTTAAAGCGCAGGGACTCGCACTGTGAGGGTTCGCATTGCAAGAGTGGAGTAATAAAATCCTGAAATTCCAAAAGTTTTGTGCAGTAAAAAAATACATTGTGGCGACCTTCAAAAAGACTACTACAGTCAGTTTAATCAAGGTACAGTTGAAAAACAAAATCAAGTAATTTTTCACGAACCGTCAAAAAATACTGTCTGCAATTGCAAAAAAAACTCGAGGTACGACTCAAGTCTATGCTCTTCAACCTTTTTTGTCATGGTGCACCCTTGAAGATGTTTTGACGAACTCATGCACCCTATTTCTTTAAACCCATGCACCCTGTTTACTGGCACGTCCTCCGTGCCCCCCCACCTAATTGCGCTCATGTCTGTAAGTACCCTGGCCTAAATAAGCAAGTAAGCTACCCTAATCGGTAACTCAGCTACATGATTCAGTTGATAATGGCTCCTTGTCTGTTGCTTACGAATCACAAATAATCAACTAATCACAACAATTAGCTTGACATTGTCTGATGCTTACGCACCACAATTTATGTGCAAAGTCTAGGTCAAATCGTGAAAGTCACTGTTTAATGGTTCATTTTTGCTAACAGAAAGTTTTTGTTAATAGTATCTGTTTCGTGTGACAAGTTCATGATGCATCCTTGTGAACCCTTTCGTAGCGGTGCACCCCACGCACATTTTGATGCACCCCCAGGGTGCAACGGTTGAAGAGCGCTGCACTAGACGACAACAAAGCTCCGAAATTGCGCTTTCGATCGTCTGAGAAAAATGCTGCTTTGTCAGGTCGTTGGCTCTCATTTCTATACCTTCGCGATCCACGTTCTTTTGCTTTCACGCTGTCCTACCGACGGTTCTCAGGTCTATAAGCAAACGTTTCTAGGGTTTATTGCAGAAGCAGTAAAGCTGTGTGCAAACCAGGTACGGTGACAGCCAGCATGGCTCAGACAAGCAAATTTGTTTTATATAGATCTGTTCACTTACTGAGAAAAGAACATACATTATAACCTTTCTTACAATAAACGCACTGCCAGGATGCATTGCATGTCAACACTACCGCCAAGAGGGACCCTGATAAGCAAATGCCAACTGAACAGACATTTTGTCTATCTGCGTTTGTTTTCACAGCCAATTCTTCAGCTTATATCTCCACGACTCAAGCAACAACAACAACCTTTATCACAACCCTTAACGTGCAAACAATGCAGCAAGTGAAGAGCAATGATGTTTCACCGTGTTGTCAGTCTTTTGGTAATGGGCAGTAAGTTCCAGTGTAACGTCACGTTCCAAGGCCCCGCTTGGTATGATAAGTTGGCAGCTCCCGGCCTCTACTGACCCTCCATCAGGGCCGACAACCAACGACGATTGCTGTATGATCTCATCATCCTATCCAACGGAAGAAACAGAATTATCACACTTCTAGGAGTACTGTAGCGACAAGACAACAAAATAAATCGCAGATATGTTATTTAAATCCCGCACATGACGAAAGCGAACAATGCGATGTGTAGCGAGATTAAATTTTTCGTATTTGCAGACTGATCAACCTCGCTGCAATTTGACGTATGGGCAAGTTATAATAGTTACCATATCTTTCAGCAGGGGCAGTCAAGAAAGAGTAAAATGAACAAGATTGGAGCGAAACCCTCAAAAAATAACCGAAGTACGAAAAGGCTTCCTGTGAAAGTCCACAAGGAAGCGAAACCACCAACGAACAGCATAAATATCGCCCAACAGCACGCTGTCAAGGGGGCGCAACAACAAAACTGCAACGCAAGTTCATTTATCGTTTAGTTTAGGAAAACACGATTAAAAACAGGTTAGTTTTTTTCAGAAACCTAGTTGCCGTTCCGTGATATCACTCCAAGCATGCATGCAAAAACGCTGATGCCAAAATCCAAGCAGGCTGCACAAAATAAAATCATGTCTTGACTCAAGAAAAAGATTTTTCTATGTGACGTTTCGATTTTTTGCTTGACGTCTAATCATCCTGCTACTTTTATTTCTTATTTCGAGCAATGATGCTAATAATAGTCACGGGTTCATTGTGCCGAGTATATCGATTTGGAGAGATTTTAAGCAAGAAAAAAATATTAATTGATTTTAACATGGGTTTCACCAGTTTTGTCTTCAGCTATCGACACGTAACGTGGCTTAAGTTTATTTGGAGTTGTCGCTTTTCCTAAAGCTTACGCCTTAGAACGCAACCATATGGTGCAACTTACTTGTTCCAATGAAAACTCTGCTGTGCTTTCACCAACACGTGCACGTGAACTTTGCTTAACCGTATCCATCGGCGCCGTATCATCAAAGCCTGGAAATTTGCGTGGTAATTTTAAGTTAAACTGCAAACCAAGAAGTGTGAAAAAAGGTAGAAATAAAGGTGCGCACCAGTGAACATAAGGTTCGAAACTGCTGCTGGACAGTTTGGAACTCAAACGACACAAGCTGCAGTGAGAGCGACATTTGATGAATTACACAAACGCTAGTCCATTGGTTTAAATTTCTGTGTAGAACTGGCGTTTTAGCACAAATGCCACTGCATGAGCTAAACAAGCAGAAATTTAACTTTACAGATTTTCAAATAAAAACAAACTTTCGTTGTTTTTATAATCTCGTCACTACATTATGCTTTGTCGTTTCTGGCGCATAGACCACACCAAGATTGTTACGACGTAATTACAGCATTTCCTGAACAACACGTAAATGCAACCTTTTATACGCAAACAGCTGCACGCGTTTCCGTTGTGCGAGTAGTCACTACATTGATCGGAAACTAATTGCACGAACAAGCATTTTGCTGTTCCACGATAAGTTTTCTTGCCGGATACATAGCACAGTAGCATTTTTATGCGAGACTCTTGCGAAACAAACTTTTCCATATTGTATTGCCACTAAGCGTTTGCAAATACTTTCAAGGATACTCGGCTCACTCTCGTGAAACGGCGTGAGACCTTTTAATTGCCAATCGTTGAAAATCAAAAAACGTATGTAAGTGTAATTGCAATTATAAATAAGAGACTGAAATATTTAACCAGTTGGTAAGCGCACCAAAACATGCCCAGATCAGCAAAGGTACTGCTCTTGCAAGTTGCAAAAGCGAATCGTGTGGCAGTACAACAGTAAGTTGGGCAAGACGCCGCTAGTCCATGTGGATGTGAAATTTTGCAACCCCAAATAAAACATTTCGAAACTTCAATCACGCAAGTATCTAAAATCTTTAAACTGCTTTGCATTTTAAGTCAAAATCAGCAACGAAAGCACGCAACAAATTAACTGAGAATTCCAACTTGAAAGTTATTTAAATAAAAATGACTCTCTGAGAGCTTACGTGGTAAGAAGGTAACAGATGATGCTTCGTGCTCCCGGGTCGAATTTGCATGCATAGAATCACTTCCTGTATGGGGCTGAACGGATGCATCGCTAACTTGAAACTGTTGGACCAAGCTTTCTTCGTTGGTTCCACCAGGTGCTGCAAATAGCAATTGGATGCTGTTTACCATAGCAATTCATCAGCAAGCAATTTTTATCTATTCATGTGTGACGCAATTACCAACAACACGACGTTGTGCAGTGGCCCAAGCCTCATAAACTAGAAATGGCGCTCCAAACAAGTAGGATTAACTCACAAAATGTCAAAACCAATGCTGAAGTCAGAAGTCTAGGACAGATGTTTATTCTGAACTTTGGAAAACGTAAGATTTCGGTCACGCACCACTTGTTCACAAACAAGCAAACGCAGTAGAGAAATGCACGTGACATGGTGCCTTAATCACAAGTGCAAGCTTAACATCATTTAATCATTAGCAACAGAAAGTGCTTCAAACTTCAGTTTAATGCAATAATAAGGAACAAGATCTCAACAAGGTTTCGATTGGACACAAAAAGTAGATACCGCGCCCAAGCCGCCCTACCTGAAAATATCGCAGAATCGCTGCAATCCCTTATTCAGAAATAAACTTAGCGAGCCTAGCGATGAAAAAAATAAAAACCAGAAAGACGAATGCAAGCAACAGCTTACCCAAGCCTATTGCTTGCAGCAAATCCAGTTGATTTTGAAGTTTGTCAAACAAATCGCTTTGACAATTGTCCATGAATTTCAATTTCAAGGCTTCCACGCATTTGGAGATTGCTACGTCAACATCTTGCAGCAATTCACCTCGAACAACAGCTCGGGCATAATTGTAGCTCACCCATGGGTCGTTGGCGTCTGCGCCTCCCATGTGAAAAGCCTTTACAAACATGCCAGCAGCTTCCTTGTACAACCCTTTGGAGGCGCAAAACTTTCCACAGTAAACCACGCTTTCCGACGAGATTTTCGCCCTGGGGTTGCAGATTGCTGCTTGGTATAGTTCCTCGAAGTACGAATCAGAATCATGCATATCAGCGCGTTCAACGTCTTCACAGACGGACATTAATTTAGTGTCGATCCGCACGATGGGTTGCAAAGCAGTCATATCATCAAAATGGTTTCGAACGCATTTTGCTAAAGCGTGCTCGTAAAAATCGCCTCCGTCAAGAAGCTGCTTTCGGCAACGTAGTGCGAGACATCGTGCTTCGAGCAAGATTCTCTTTTTTTCATCGCTGGCGAGATCGCTGAGGCCGGTCAATCGAGCACTGATTCTGCTGCATGACGTCACGTGCAGAAGAAGAAGTTTGATGGTGGTCTGTGCGAAGCACTCCACACAAAGCGCATTAGCCATGTCGCAATACCAAATAGAAGCTTCCCGCTTCCGTGTTGAAGTAGATGGGTCGCCACGCTGTGTGGCATAAGAGAGTGAGTGCAGTATAGAGGCTATTCTTTCCACATAAAAGATCAAGCAGTGTGTGCGAAAGTGAAGGAACATTTTCCCTTTTTCGAGCTCACGTAACTTTTCCAATGTTGCGGCGTCGATGTCTGCGCAATATTCGGAAGCGTCTTTCACGTATTGCGAGACTTCCGTCTCCGTAGCAAGTGTTGTCAAAAAGTTTACTTCATCTGACTTGAACTGGAGAAGCAAAGATGCGAACTGCGAGAACTCATGAGGTTGGCAGATGAGCTCCCTACCCGCGTCGACGCACAGCTTAACTACACTCCTCGAAATTTCACCAACGTCTTCCGATTGCTTTTGTAAAAGGCAGTTAACATTTAATTGATTTTTGATACAAGCTTGCCACACAATGTTGAGACTTTTCGTTAACGCAGTTTCAGCGTCGACGACAGATTTGTCAGCTTCAAACAGGCTCATGACTTCGTACATATGACTCACAGCTTGCTTGAACACAAACTTATCACATGCTTCACCGTGCGATTCAACGAAACGCAGAACAGACCGCGCGTGAGGCAGTAGCTGTTTCATGAGTTTATAATCTTCAGGATGACGTGTATCTTTGTGAACCATTGAAGCTATAACTTCTACAGCCAATTCAAGTTCAGACTGTAGGATCCCTCGCTGGTTTAGAAATATCCGAACCGCGAGAAAAATCACTTTGTGAAAAGTGATAGTTTTGCCAAAGTAACCAACACCGTCAACTTTGCAAAGTCCGAAGTTGCAACATTTAGAAATGAAGCGACTAGATTGTAACTTATTTTGCATTTTCTTAAAGGACAGATCGTAACCCTTGGCACTTCTTGTGTTACACTTTTCGGTGATCCTACCAATCAACCGTTGCGGAATATCAATGTGGTTGAACAAAGATAGCACCGTTGTTGTTTTCCAAAACAGGTAGTCTTCATCCGAATCTGGTTGCAGTAAATGTATTATACGTTGGTATAAATCTTTCTGCAGTGGACTCTCATAAACGCTCACTTCCTGGGTAGTGTTTGATGAAGACGTTTGCTGAGTATTCATGATTTGCAGATAATCACTGTAAGAAAGACACAACTTGCGGCAATAAACTCGAACAACTTTTAACCCCAAAGGAGAACCACTCAAATTGTGAAAAATTTCCTCCGCCGCCTTCAACTCATTGCCCGTGGCTTGGATATGATGATCGTCGACCGGAGATAAACCAAGAAGTGCCAAGCCTTCGGTGAACGTTAACCCATTGACATGCAAGTCCAAATAAGGTAGATTGGAAACTGCGAGATCGCTTTTATATCTAGTTGTGAGATAAACGTGTATGTAATTACAATTGGTTCGTCCTTTAGCAATGGCCAAAGAACGGAACAGGTCTGTCAGCAACTCGAGATCTTTCGGAGGATCTTCAATGACGATAAGTATGGGAATGTCAGCTCTGATTAGTAATTGTACAAACTCCTGAGTGATTTTGTTTTTCAAGCCAGAAACAGCGGAGTGAAAAACATTTGCTTTGAGCAGGTTATTTTCTGACATTGCATAAAGAACACTCTTCAATTCCTCTGCAACAATATCGCTATTGTCACAGTCGATATGATACTTGACAAACAATGTATCAGTAGCAAAATACGGAAAACTTTCTGCTAGTTTCAACACAAGTTCTGATTTTCCAGAACCTGGGAAACCATGAACATTCAGAACAACTACGCGCTCTTCACAAATTTTATCTTTTATGTCTTCGTATGTGTCAGTACTGACAAAATCTTCTGTCGGGTGTCTGATGCATGTTACTGAGCGTTGCGAACTAGTCTCTACGTCACCTGGAAAACAATCGCGGGCGAATTTGTTACATCAGCTTCAAAGCTCCAATTGAATTACACAAAAACGTTTTGCCAAAACACTGCTTCACAAGGAGTCCCACTCGAATAACTTGCAAACATTCCACAACGCTATCAGGAAGAACATAACAACCATAGAAGTTTGGAGATGGCAACCAAATTGAACAGTTGCATTCTTGATGCAGTAATGCGTAAACTGCAATAACGACCAGAGCGACTGAAAACAACAACGTAGCTGCAAAGACAAAAAACAATACCTGAAATTCCAGTAGAGTCATGAGCGCCCACATCACATCCAATGACAAATGTTACATCTGACATATTATCACCAATGTTAACATTGTATGTGACGCCTAAAAAAAGTAACAGCTGTGATAAAAATGGCAACAACCGTTTTTCTTGTTTTTCAACAACGGTGTTTGCTAAGTGCTTTTTACAGACATTTTGGAGTTATTGTCTATAAAAATCCTTAACAATGCAAGAAACAGACTATTTGCAATGAAACCCATTTTGTTAAAAAATGAGAAACACTATTTCTTGTTAAAAGCGTTTCTTGCTTTATTGGATATCAAATTACCAGTGGCGAAACCATTGCTTTTGCCCACGTTGCTGCAAAAAATGCAGATATGTTTAAACAAAATAGGGTTATGTTTGCTTGCTGTAAGTTTTGAGTTCACCCTACTCAATTTACAAATGAATTCAATTTAATGAACACCTAAGATACCAACACCCAAACTGCGGTTGAAACAAATGCACCTTGTACCATTGCTTTATCAGCCAATCGCAAGCTGAGTCACGCCTGGGACCGACAGCTTGCTTTTAACAAGCCTAAGTCAAGTTGATTGCAACAACAAAAAGTCAATCTGAGATTGGTTGACAAAAAATACAGAAAATAAAGCACAACTTAACAAAACTTAGCATAAATTTAAAGGCACAACCCCCTTTCGCACTTTTTTAGAGAATAATTCTACAACTAATACAATGTCGCAACAGCTACTTTTAGTTATTGCCGTGTTTGTGTTATGTTGCTACGTTCAACTTTAAAATTTGCTTAATGTTGTAACTTCCTCCACTGAAAGCTTTCAATGTTTTCATTTTAAACTAAACAGGCGATTTACACCAATCGATTCTCAAAATACCCACCTCACATTTTCGAACACAAAATGGCTACTTTTAAGCAAAACTAAGTTATAACCAATTTTCCTCCAGTTCAAAGGCATGGATTTAAGACACTTGGAGTTGGTAGCGTTTTAACACGCTATGGCGTCCAAGTTGCAAGGTAAGTGTGAGGGGGAAAGAGTTTTAGCAAAAAACGATAAATAATTCATTAAGTCCCCAATGAATCCATAGGGTATTAGCTAATTATATTGTTTTTTGTTCGCAACTTGCCAAACACAAACGCTAGAAGGTCAACCAAGGGCTCTAAAGTTGCGGGTTTTCGCCGAGCTAATTTAAAAGAAAAAACAAAGAAATCACCTACTTGGACTTTTTTCTCAAGCTCCGATGACGTCTTACATAAATCCCTTGACCCCACCCACCCACTCATCACATCACCCCAAAAAAAGTTCAAAGCCGAAAGTTTCCGGATTTTTCAAAATCGAACCTACGAGACATCCTGCTTCCTTTTGAGGGTTTGAACAGCTCTCTAACTGTATCGGTTGGAAAGTTACGACTGGACCAAGTCAAAGTCACTACAGTTGCTTTGCGCCCCTTGCGGGTTTGTAAACGAGGATTCACGCTGCACTCTGTTGGGTGGCCGTTGAACATTGCGCAATTTTTTTTGCAAGTTTGCCAAACAATTCAAAAAGTTTCTTAGTAACTCCAACACACCGAAATACTTCATTAAGCGGAACTGTCAAAGTCCCGCGTGCACCACTTTTCATGCAGAAATTCGCGCAAGTTTGCGCCATAATAACTCACCAGGCGATCGTGCTAGAGAGCTGTTCAAATCCTTTGAAGATTCGGGAAGTCTTGTAGTTTAGATTTTAAAATATCGGGAAGTTTTGGATTTTTGTTTTTTGTGGATGAAGTCACAATTGGGGTATGTCTAATGTTTTTATGATGACGTCATCGGTCCCTGGGCCCTAACCGCATGGGGCAATTTTTATTTCTTTTTTTAAACTAGGCGAAAGTTCGCGTCTACAGAGTCCTTGATCGGCCTTCTAGCGTTTGTGGTTCGAAAGTTATCGCCTGAAACAGCAAATTAATTAATTCCCTAGGGGATTAATCATGTATTTTTTTAATTTGTTGTTTTTAGGCCATAACTTTTGAACCAGAAACAACAGAAGGCCGAGCAAGGGCTCTAAAGACTCGGAATATTAGCCTAGTTTCCAACAATAACCTGAAGCAAAAATTGGCTTGCTACGTTAACGGCGAGGGCCCGGTGACCACGGCCAAAAATGCGTAAACCTACCGCAATTACCATGTCGACAACAAAAACTCAAAATCCAAAAATTTCCGATTTTTTAAAATCTAAACTACAAGACTTTCCGCATCTTTAGAGGATTTGAGCAGCTCCGTAGTTTAATCGGCTGGCGAGCTATGTTGTTGCAAAGTTCAACAAGTAAAGTGGCTCACGCGGGATTTTGGTCAAAAACTTTTTGAAAGGTGTATGTTTTTCCAAACAAACAAAAATAAAACAACTACTAAGCAACTGGATGTCGAAAACGTTTCATCAAGCTGCAGAGAAAAGCCACACATGGAGGGGGCTTTGTAAATTACCAACACCAGTACGTTATGTTCCGCATAACAGCAAATCAGTACATCAGGTGAAATTACCAACAAGCGCAGATTGCTCTCTGCGCATGTTGCAAAAGGGCAGATAACATAATTGTCAACTTTTTCGCATCCAACGACATACTGAACTAACTGGAAGCTTACAAACCGTTTGGACATATCAAACACGTATGAACAGAAATACTATGCCGGTGTCAAGCGAAATTTCTGACTTCGCGCCATGTACGCATGCACAGAGTGATATTCTACATATCAAATACGCTGAGAAAACTGATGATAAGGGCTTAGTGTTTATGTTACGGTTAGAATAAGAAAAATAATTGAGGCGTAAGACTAAGCCCAATACTTTTCAGTGGTTATAGTTATTCCCGTACTATAGCTTGTTGTGGGTATCTGACATCTAACCAAAAGTGTTAATTTGCACAACACACATCAAAAAAGTAATCACCAAACTTTATTCGTTTACACTGAGATGCAAAATAACTGACAAACAGTAATAGGTCAGAAATTTCGCTTGACCCCGGCCAAAATTGTTAGAGAACAATATAACATATTTGCAAACACTTACGTCGTTCAATGGAAGGTTCTGCATCATTTCTTATTTGCGGCGGGTTAACTTCAACAACACGTTGCTTAAACGCATTGAACAATTCAAGTAGTCTGGGAGCGCTAGCATTTTCTGAAAAATTGGAGACGTTATTGCAGTAGATATGCACAAAACTGTACAAGATGATTAAAAAATACCCAAGACTGATCAGCGATTGGCCTCAGAGCTAGTTTAATTAAAATTGTAGAAAATCATCCAGAGCACCAATGCTTTGATTTGTGAAGGTTGTTCATTAAAAGGCTGACGTTCCCAGAGCTTCATAAACTTAGCCACTGCTAAGAAAACCTGCGTTTACCGACGGCTTTAAAAAAGCACTATTGCCCTGGGGACAGCACCACGTACGCGATGACGGGTGCCAGAGTCAGACAATGCGGTTAAACGAAGCACGAAAGATCAAGAAAGGCCGAGCCTTTCAACGCATTCCGAAATTTAGAAAGCCCGTCAAAGTGGTTAATTTCGATGAAATTGAACAATCAAATCAGCTTTTCTAAAATAGTTTCAATTATTACTCTTGCTTAGACACAAACAAACAGTTGATTGGCAGCGTACAATGAAGCAATTGCTCAATTTTTCCTTGTGCTAAACACAGCTTTGTTGTTAGGACAGTTCGCCAGTTCTCACTTTTCTTGTCTCGTAGTTCTCTCAGTTAATGTCAACATTTGCGGAAGACAGTAGTAGCAAATGTTCACATTATTACCTCCACTGTGGAGGTAATAATGTGAAAAGATTCGATATTCTGGATTCGAAATAAAGATTCCGGAACACTCCAGAACCTCTGAATGTTCCATAACGCACATCCCCAGCTGTCACTGATACCAACTTCGCCTGAATTTTACAAACTATTATTTGCAATGTGCAATTCCGAACACTTGATCAACTGGCATCTATTTTCTAAGAAATAGTATCAACTAAATGATTATGGTCAATGACTGAAGCGAAGTAATGTTTCTGACACTTATGCGTTGTTTTCTGCACTTTAAAAGCACACACACAAAAAAAAACAGAATCATGGCAGCAATAACTGCTTAGTCAATGTGGACTTGCTCAGCACGTGCCGTTTCACTTGAGGGCAACGAAAGGGTCTGATTTCGAGAAAAATAAAAAATGGTCGTGGTTGTTATAATTCATAGCATACTTTTATTGCATCCTTCAAATACCACCGTTTAGAAAAAAAAATTTTTTTGATAGTGCGTAATCACTCTCAAACGCTCAGAAGCTAAAAACGACGGATGCTAATTCAATAAAGTTTCAGTAACTAAATTTGATAAATACGTAAAACAACAGTACTGTCGAGCAATTTTTGGCATACTGCTTTAAGGCTGAAATAGTGATTGGGTTTACATTGTAGTACAAAAAAATCACAGCAAAAATCCTAATGCGGCGGTGTTAGGCCTCAAAAACACTACGACTCAGGCTGCGAAGTGATTATTGCTTTACCTTCACAATGGCAGTTTAATGAATAGCTTTGCGCAAACTATCACTACCAACTAATGGTATTGTTGATTTGGAAAACAAGTATTTACACTTTAATAAATTTTTCAAGATTACGTAGATCTATGGAAAAGAGTTGTAAATGGGCCTCATTTTTAAGCCCGAACCCGACCCTAGCCCGACATTTATTTATGAAGCCCGATTTAGGCCCGAAATCCAAATTTACCGAGTGAGTCAAGATATGCGCAACTGCGGGATATCAAAAAACGTAGTGTACGGGTGTAGCTGCAGGTACAAGGGTTTGTCACAGCAAAAAAACACCTTGACCAAAAAATTGGCTGAAACAAGCACAAACGTACCTTGTTAGTCAACGGTAATACTCCGGGATGTGTTTTACTCAGGAAAAAAGAGAAACTATCACGAAACTATCTATGATGACCCTGTAGGCATAAAAACTATCTAGGATAGCGCTACAGGCATTTAAAGCCGTTTGTAGGCCATCGTTTGCGAACCCAGAATCGCGTAACTGATTGATCTTGAATCGACTGATTGATCTTTTCAAAGCAACGCCATCGCGTGCTAATTTCCTCACCGAGCTATCGCCTTCTGAAAGACTGTGAGGCTACTCTGAGCCGAGAACAAAAGAACGCAGCTGTGTTTGCAAATAGAATTAGCTGAAGAAAAACCCCAATCACTTCATTCACAGCAGTCACCACAGTGGGCAGAACAAATGTACGTCACGAAAGAAAAAAATTGTTACCCTGAATGTCATAAAAAGTTTTGCATGCAGGCCCGAAGTCGGCCCGAAACATTTTGAGGAACTTCAGCCTGAACCGTTCCCGAGCCGAAAAGCCCGGCCCGACTTACAACTCTGGTCTGGAAAGCGTTCTCTTAACGCAGTGCCTGAAAAATGCATGGCACCGCAATAACCAAAAACCTGATTTGATGCTACGTTATCTGAATAGCAAAAACACAAGCACAAGGAGGACCGAGAATAATTGCAATAAAACCACCAATAGGTTTATGCAACAAAATACACATGCAAATTGAAATTTGTGGCGAAATCTTTTAGATACCGACTTCATTTATGATCCCATTCAACATGATTTGTAGGGACAGGAATGTAACCAACTCCATCTACAAGTTTAACCAAAAGCATGTCAACATGAAATAAAATTTACGATTGTTTTAAACATACCTTCATGCTTGTGCCAGTAGAGTATCGTCTTCAATTTTTGCTCTCTGCTATTGTGAGGATAGTCACTTTCTATACCACTGATATAAGATTCAGGAATCGCCAAGGCTTCTCTCACAAAAGTTTTCCACTGGGAACAAGGGATTTGATCAATCACAGAGTAGTACTCTTTAGTATCTGAAACACATTGAAACTTCTAGTCTATCAAGAAACGCAACAGCAAAAGAGAAAGGCAGTTGAACAACCGCCAATTTCAACTATCTAAAGTTGTTAGAAGCAGTTAACTCTGTAACTTCAGCCACGAAACAAGCGCTCAGTGATAATGAAATTCTCTACTACTACTTCCAAAATCAATATTCATATAAAAAAAATTAGAACTATCTTTTACTAAAAACCAGCTCGAATATAAAAGGCTCAAAGACTAATTTTGTAAAATTTCATACAAGAATCAACCAGTTTATGCAGAAGATTTCAACTGGCTAAGAGCGATGACACAACCTGCATTTGTTTCCCAGGCCAACTTGCCAGACTGAGGGGATGAATCAGCGGAAATCAGAGCAGTATCTTCAGGTTTACTCGAGTGGTCAGTCCCTGATGAACATTTTGAAGGTTGTTCACTTCCACCGTCATTGGCAACACTCTCCTTGATCATGGCTGGTTGGCTGCAACAATATTTTGCAAACGTGAAACATTTTCGCGAAAACAGAAGATCTCAACTTTCTTTCAGGGTAAGAAACGCACAAGCATTTACAAAAATTTGTGTAGTTATTAGAGTAACTGTGATATAATACAAAACTAGTTAGAGGCTGGGATTGCCAACATACAACAATAGCTGAGAACTTATGAATGTGGGTGTACGATGCTCCACCATTGATAAAAGCTAGAGAAAACAATACAGCTCACCATGTTTTCAAACACATGCAACCCTCGGAATCGCAGAAATTTGAAAACCTAACAGATGCTCCACTAATGAACCGTCCAAGCCCCAGCGATTCGCAATTAAACTTGATAACAAAGGCTTGACCAAGCAATATCTTACAATAAATAATGAAGCATATGGTGCTCAGCCTTTCTAAACACACCTAAGTTTTTCTTGAAATGCAAAAGCTTCATTAGTTGGATCTTGTAACTAACTTAATATGCTTTTACCCGGGCAAAATTTAGGAAATTTTTTTTACTTGGACGATAATAAGTTGCAATAAGTTTATGCATGCAACAGTCGTTTCCAGGATTTGACTTACATCAGGGGTGAAGAAAAGCAACTTGGAACTAACTGCCTGTGCAACATAAAAATCATATATCATCTAATTAAGTTCCCAGTGATGCATGAACATGCATTGCATAACTCCATAAAACTAATGACAAATAGAACTCAGTAATTAACTGCAGAAGATCAAATTCTGCAATGGTAAGTATCGTATTTAATCGATCGTAAGCCGCGAATTACATTTTCACTGATGTTTTATCATCCCTTTGGTGCACTTTACCAAACCAACTCCATCTCACCCTCTGCCTGTGTGGCAAAATCCTTCAACAGACTTGTGAAAGGTTAGATTGACTATGCCTGTATGTGCGCACGGTCGACAATATAATAAAACTAACACGAAGTGTGAACGTGTGCTCCGTCACAGTGGGCGTTATGGTAACAGCAGGTCATTGTGCCTATAACAGCGAGGTAGGGTAGACATCATCGGTTTACACGTGACAGTTGGCATTGTGAGGATGTTATCCGATGTTTAAAGATCTATAGATCAGGGTTGCCAGATTGGCTATTTCATTTCATAAATTTGGCCATTTTTGAAATGTGCTGGCCATGAAAAAACACATTTTGCCATTTTATAAAACTTAGGAGTTGTATCTCAAGACTCCTGTACTCAGTTATTGTGACGGATAAATGTCATATTAGAAGCGTTTTGCATTGTTAATAAGAAGTTACTGTTAGACCTTTCTCATCACCAGGGCTGGGTAAAGTGTGGAAATCGGGAAGGAGCTTCCCGGGAAATCGTACGTGCTCGCGGGAAATTGATCAGCTGCAAGTCAAGTAAAATCAAATAACACGCGAAGAAATGTAAGCAAATCACGAGACGGGCTGTACGAATTTCCTCGGTTAGTCACGGCGTCCCAATACCTGGCCTTGTAACGCAGAAGTTACGCGTACGTAATAATAGTGGCCTCGTGTTAGTCGCGTGTCGTCGTAATGGCGGTTCAGCGTGATGTGCCGGTTTCCGAGACGGTGAATGCTGTGAGTTTGAATATTGTTGCTATGCACATGTAGTCAGAAGGCCCTAAGGCCAACACGTTCTAGAACTATGTCAGTGTATGCGAACCTTGTATATGATGAAGCAAGAAGTATTAGGCTACTCGGTGTAGGCAGCACAAAACCATCAATAATAATTAGAGCTACAGTATTTGCTAAAGACAATGCTGCGAGATTATTGAAATTTATTATCCAAAGAAAATCTTAGTATCTTAGTTGGTCCAGAAGTCTTCAGTTAGTCTACTGAGATTTTGTTGGTTGTTAGAAACCGTGTTATGGTTTTCAAAATGCCGGCCATCGTTGCGAAAATTCATATAAGCAGTCCATATACAGCAGGGGTCTCAAACACGTGGGCCGCATGTGGCCCGTGAGGGCGTTTTGTGCCGTCCACAATGTTCTTTGGGAATTTTCAAATATTAACATTTGTGCTATTTAGTTTATTCACCGATCTTGAAAAGTGCTCTTCTAGCGAAACACCAAGTGCCTTTCAAACGAACGTAGAGACGGCTAAAAATGATTTGCCTATAACTCATGATATCTTTCGCAGGAAATAAGATGTGAAAGCTGTTTTTAGTAACGTCCAGGTACCGCCATTGTTGCGTAAGCGTCATAATGCGGCCCTCGGGTTACTTTATTAGTCCTCATTTGGCCCTCGGAGCAATTTGACATTGAGACCCCTGATACACATTACCTAGACAAGTTATCTGCAACTCTAACGTGGTTTGAAAAATTCCTTTTAACTTCAAGAGTGCCCGATATTGCATTTCCCGCGAGCATTTACGATTTGCCGCTAAGGTGCTTCCCGATTTCCGCAAGCAAAGGTTCGGTGCGAGAATCTGCCACTTCGCGGCGAAGATTTGCCGCTTCCACTGCTGTTGCACTCCGTCAGTATCTCGTTTTTGCGTACCGAATGGTAGCGTGGTACACGGCGGCGATGGAACTGTTTACACGTTGAATGTGAATGGATCCAAGTTAATCAATTACCCTCTTTACACTGCACTGTTATAGGATTCGCGTTGGATTGGGAATCCCATAAATCACTCAAGCACGACCATGAGTGTCTCACCGAGCTGCTTGAGCGCGCATTTTTTTCAACCATACCCGATTCAGCGAATCCAACTAGCAGAGGTAGGTTGGGAATCCGATAATAAGGGATTCGAGCGGAAAAGAGGTTGGGTGGTTTGTAGTAAGTCTTGTACAACCTTTTCTGCACATGTTTGATGCTAAAACCACTACCGTGGAACAGAATAGCCTATTCAAGCTAACCTGTAGCAAAAAATGATGGATTATTATTTTTTATTTAATAGTTTTGCCTGTAGGCAAACTACACTTAGTTGGGGAAACAATCAGCAAAATTGAATTGGTTGAGCAAACTGGAAGATTATTCGATAGGTTACAAGACATTAGATATTGGGCTGTTCAAAGGAGTATTACTCCGATACTAATTAACAGGTTTTCATTACCCCGTGGTATAGTAGAGTGATTCAACCTCTGTTCAAAATATGTATAGTAGCGAAGTCATTCACTTCCAGTATTAGGCTACTAATATCGGAAGTGGATGACTTCAATATAGGCTACAGTTTGAACTTTGCATCACAGTTATGTGGCTGTGATTTTCTCAGTTCATAATGGAACACATGGAGTAGCATAAAAGTTTGTGGAATAGGTTGCAGCTGCACGTTGGTGAATTACGGTAGCCTACCTACTGTACATAGGTTACTACTTACAAGTGCTGTGACTCCTCCTTTTTGACACTCTGTTGTATTGTACTGCAGAGAACCGACTAGTTAATGAACGTGACTGAAATCAACAAAGAGGCTTTGCAATGTAACAACTAACTCCCATTTCCTGCCCTATAGAAGCTGTTCAAATTCTATTAAAGTCACTTGAACAGTGCAATTACGATGCGACGCGGTTTTCATGATCTCATCGCCCAGCAGTTCTCCACGATTTTCTCTGCTGGCTGTTAATTTTTGGACAACACTAAATAAAATCACATCTCGGCGATTCCAACAACACCTACAAAAAGCACCTTTGTGTAGTGGAATCAGCTTTCACCTTTTCATTTTCACCTATTCCTCAGCTTTCGCAATACCATAGGTCAAGCGCACGAAGCAAATCTTTGAGTCCTTGCAGTGTAAAAACGCCCCAATATCGAGTTCGCAAGTGAGTTCACGAAGGTAAGCCAAGGGCGACGAATCGCTCACGCCCCAATCCGATAACAGTGCAGTGTAAAGTGGGTAATCGTAAGCGCAGTGGCAAACTCTTAAGTGCAACGTTTTCAAGAAAATACTTGGAAGCTCTACTTATTTCTTGAGCATCAGTATCAGCCTGTGTCTTCCTTTCTATCAACTGCGGCGATTCTTGTCTACCCATATCTTCAACTTAAGCACTGTCTGTGCACACTGCACAAGTAACAAAAATCAGCACGCATTGATGTTGTTTATTATTTATTTATTGTTTAAATAACACCAATGCGTGCTGATTTTTGTTACTGGTGCAGTGTGCACAGACAGTGCTTAAGTTTTCAAGAAAACAAATTATTTGTGTGACGTCATAAAGGACGATAGTCTTCAACTTGCGGCCTACTGGAAATCTCGACAACCTTTCCGGGAAAATCAAAATTTTTCAATCCCTGCTCATCACTATAGCAGCAACCAGGGGCGGAGCTAGGGGGGTGCCAGGGGGGGCCACTGCCCCCCAAAAATTTTCCGCGTGACGTCATGTCATTGCATTGAAGTCCTACACAGACCATTGACAGCTCCCCTTGTTGCAAAACTGGCCCCTCCAGTGGCCCCCCCAAATGAAAATGTCTGGCTCCGCCCATGGACGCAACACCATAGTACTTCAAACATTCATTGCTTGTTTTGAAGTGTGACGGGTCAGATTTGAAAGCATTTATCTACAATGGTGTTGTGACATGCAATTTTTAGGTTCATTGCATAAATTGCTGTTTTAGAGTCAACGCTTTGCTTCCTTGGCAAAACCAGAAAAAAATGTCTCACTCTCCAAACATTTTGGGCCCCTACGCCTATGGCTTTGTAAATTACTATAGCTTAAAAACATTTTGTATTTCTGGCCATAATTTTTTCAAAAACAGCCAGCTTGGCCATTGCCTATTAAGATTTGGCCATAAGCTAGGAGAAAATCTGGCAACCCCGATTTACATGTTGTTCTGCAAAGCACTTCAGTTTTATTGGAAAGTATCGTACACACTGCAGTTTTTTTTTGTAAAATTGCTCAAGGTCAAGAATAAGCAAAAGGTGTGGGTTTACTGTGGAGTTTAAGATGGAGGTAATTGATTTTGCACAAAAGCATTCAAATTGAGAAAGATAATTGCAGAGGCTAAGTAGGCTACGGGTACCGCATATTTAAGTGCACTAATAACCAAGGGTGGCTTACATTGTTTTTTAATCATTTTGTGCAGATTACACTCAAGGGCAGCTTACAATTAGTTAAATATGGTAACCAACTTTGGATTGCCTGTTCTCTTAAAAGAAATCCAAACTCGAGCTGGATAAGGTAATTCTTCATGATCAAGTTCCATTATGAAGTTTAAGAATCTAGCAAATCAACGAACAGAGCAAAACCATACCCCAGTTCGTTTCACGAATGAAATTGCTCAGCAGTAAGCCAAACAAAAAATGTTGCTGTTGCTTACTCTTATTGAATTTTCTCTTTATTTTTGAAACAAAGGTATGCCATCATACACCATAGAATTTGCAGCCATTTGAAAGAACCACATGGTACATGTAACAATAAAAATAAGCATTTTATGAATAAACGTAACTTTCTGGAGTTCCAAGTAATCTGATGGTGTTTAAATCGCAATATAGATACTGTACAGCTCAGAAAACAAGACTGATTAAAAATGTTTTATAAAACACAATTTCTCGAAACCGTTAAGACAATTCCGCAGGCAAAAACCCTCATAGAAATTCCAATCCAGTCACAAACCCACCTTTCTGAAATCCAGCCTTCTGTTGGTGCGGTGGTGGGTTGAAAAGATACTGAAATCTAAAAATTCATTCATGTTTAGTAGTAAAAATTGAACAGCTATTTACAATACATACTGACAAATGTAGTATCCAAGCAATACATTTGCAACAATGGAATTTCAGCACTGATTTGGTCAAGCATGTGCATATTTGCTAGATTGGACGATTAATATAAATACAAATGAAAATGCGGTATTTTTTTAAATTGAACATAACTGGCAGGAAAATATTGTTTCATCGACCCAAAACCTTTCTCAGATTGCTATACTTGGGTAACAGCAGTGCTTTGTGTCTCACAAAATTAGCAAAACTGTTAGTTGAAAATGTAAACAGGAATGAATATGCATCACAAGAGTCTAATTCAAAGAACACTGATTATGCCCAACACATTGAGGAGCATGAAGTTATTCCACTGCACCGACCTTGTAATCAGCAATCAAACGTACTGTGTCAATGTTCCTGATTCAAAATGACAAAGAACCAAGCATTTCCAGTCACTGGCAGAAATGAAATTATCATTAATTTCACACACTCTTTTTCTCTGGTGACGGTCGCATGGCAGCAGCCTTAGGAAGGCTTTAATTACCTCACCATCAACGCCACTTTCATATACAGTAGTCCCCACTTATTAAGCCCACCTCAGGACCGAACGATTTTGGGCTTAAGCGGGCGGGCTTATTAATCGGGGATCAAATTTTCGCCACTCTTATGCGCATAAATGAGTATGGCCGACCGTACTATCGCTAAAAGTCGCCCAATCCAATTAACGCTGTGCAAAACAGTTACAGGTAGCGAGCAATATTTTATTTGTTTTTCACTGTGAAACAATATTCATTTCCGTGCAAAAACATCAAGAGCAAGTTCTTTATTTGTTGATGACATAGAAACTGTCAAACATGGCCGTTCAATTTTTCAAATTCATGCATTTGTCGAGGGAGATGAGTTGAGTTGTTCGGCGGAAGCACGTTGCCTGCATTTTGGCAGTGCTAGGCAATTTTTTAAAATCTCAAGTTTCTTAGACAACGCTACGTTTGCACGTCTCTTCGCCATTTTGAAAATAAATTCTATAGAGCACCAATTGTCTGTTACGGCACAAAATACGATTTGTGACGAACCAGTTGAATTAAGAACGAGGTCCGCAGCGTAACGAAGCGTGAAACCGTCGAAAGCAAGACTAAGAAGTGTGAGTTGCGACGCTTTTTCACCCAATTTTAAGCAAATATGTTCGAAAATTGGGCTCATTAAGCGGGGTTTTGGGCTTGTAAAGCGTTTTTTTTATTACAGGAATAAATGGAGTAATTCTGGACCGGTCAATTTCGTGCTTGTGGGCTTAATAAGCGGCGACTACTGTAGTTCTGCTGGCTTCCCACGAAGACCGGACCAAGCAGGGTTGGAGATGTAGTTACGCCACGTGGTCCTTGGACAACCTCTGGGCTGCTTTCCCGTAGGCGCATCCAGCAGAACTTGCCTCGCCAATCTTTCCTAAGGCGTTCTCGTCACACGTCCGAACCAGCACAGCTGGGATCTCTCGATTCGGAGAAGTGACAAGACATTCAAGGCTTAAGGAATTTAACATCCGCGCACTTTGTCGCGAAGTGTCACACCGTGGACTCCTCGCAAAAATACTATTTCTGTTGCTTGCATATGGGACAGCATTCTTTCATTCATCATCCAGGATTCATGAACATGGTGAGGATCGGAACAAAGATTAATTTGAAAACTGACAACATTGTGGCGTTTAAAAGCTCCCGTTTTTTTCACCACAGACCGATTACGCTCACCCAGAATTGCGTTTGCTTTACCAATCCATGCATCAATCTCCTTGTGCCTTCTACTCTCACTCGTGAATATCACCCCAAGCTCTTGAACTTTTCGACCTGCTGCAGGTATTGCCGCTTACTGGCAGCATACACTGCCTAGGGCAGTGGTTCCCAACCTTTTCAATGCCATGGACGCTTTTGATGATTTCGCGGAAAGCTACGGGTCCCTTAAAACCAGTTAATAGTGTTACGTACGAGTGGTCTATACAAAAAAGGCTGTCATCAGCTTTGCACGCTAAAAATCAGGAATGTGGTAGTTTTCACGTAACAAATTGACATTGTTGCATCACAGTCGAAATGTCTAAGGAATGGAATTATGTGTAAAAAGCGCCGTTGTTAAGGGAGGGGTAATTCAACTCTCATACCTTTGTTAAAGTGAAAAAACAAGTTCGTTTACATTAGCATCGGAAGGGGGGGCTTTATCCGTTGGATTTTGAAATTTGATTTTGTTATTAACCTTTGAGAAAAAAATGTTTCTCTTATTTTCGGAGTTGGGCAAATGAAATTTCACCACTTTTGCACCCCTGGAAAAATCCTTCCGACACCCATGCCGTCAAGATTGTTCTTGATGATGTCATAAAAAATTGTGAATTTCATCCGCTCACATTTAAAGAAGCATCGCATGTTTTCAGAACTGTGCAAAGACATATAAGCAGTCGCAATGGGGTTGCTACATAATGTTGAAGTACGACGGTTATCCAGAGGAAAAATTTTGAAGCGGGTGTGTATTTCAACTGCGACAAGAGTCACGGTTTTCCTTGCTGAACAAGGACACTTGAATTCCACTAATTTTCGAGACAACTTCTGGCTTGCACAAGTGTCCTTCTTGTTAGAACAAGAATTTGGTTGAATTTGTCGTTGCAAGCAAAAGCTTTTTGAGGTTGCCTGTAAGGTTCAGGCGTTTTTGGGTTACACTTCTCAGCATTCATGAATCCCGGCATCTCAGTCAAAAACCTATTTCAGTTCTTGTTTACATGCCAACAATCTACTTTTGCGAGCACGGATTTTCTGCTCCTGTCGAAAATGACTCGAAAAATAGAAAATCGATCAAGGAAGTTGATTTCTTGTGAGAGGAACCCTTGAAGGGTTACAACCTCATTTTTCAAAACAGGCGGATGAAATTCAGCACCAGCAGCCACAATTAATGAGACAGGTTTTCTTTTTTATTCACACTGTCATGCTGCAGCTGCCCTTGTAGTCGCCATCTGCACTGCCGCCATAGGCGTCGGAAAGGGACACTGGACTTTGAAATTTTTGCTACCGTTAGTAGAAAAATGCTTTTGTCTTAGTTTCGGAGTTAGGAAAATCAAATTTCACTACTGTTGCCGCCCTGGAAAAACCGTTTTGGCCACCTTATGGAACAACCCCTATTGGCCCCA
>Ga0210059_1002377_pt1 | contig 29403 bp, 16 predicted proteins | sample Ectturendosymbi2_FD_188042 | JGI IMG/M metagenome (GOLD analysis project Ga0210059, IMG submission 188042) | Ecteinascidia turbinata endosymbiont from Florida, USA - Sample 2 (SPAdes) (version 2) | ecosystem: Host-associated > Tunicates > Ascidians > Unclassified | place: Key West, Florida...
TGCTCATGTCGAGTGCACCCCATGCTCATGTCGAGTGCACCCCATGCTCATGTCGAGTGCACCCCATGCTCATGTCGAGTGCACCCCATGCTCATGTCGAGTGTGCCCCATGCATGGGGCAAAGCCGCCCCAAAATGTCCATGGTTTAATAGGAAACGTTTCGGATTATCATTAAAATTCTTTTTTAATCCGATAAGAAGCAACGCTGAGGCAATGCAAGCTATTGAAAACCAAGTTACTTTGTGACATAGGAAAGTTAATGTGACGTAAAAAACGCTGAAAATAAAACTAAGAATTCTGGTCATGTCGAAAAAATGAAAACAAAAGTAAGGCTGCCAGCCAGGGCCGGAGCCAGACATTTTCATTTGGGGGGGCCACTGGGGGGGCCAGTTTTTCAACAAGGGGAGCTGTCAATGGTCTGTGTAGGACTTTCAGAAAAAGACCTGAAAAATTTTTGGGGGCCACTGGGGGGGCCAGGCAAAATTTTGTGGGGGCAGTGGCCCCCCCTGGTACCCCCCTAGCTCCGCCCCTGCGGCCAGTCATTTAAGAAAAACGCTTAAAATAGATCTACTGTAAGATTGCCAGCAACGTACAAATTCTGAAAACAATGCTAAGACTACCAGTGAGAGGCTGTACATAGATTACAACAAATGAAGTCTACTATTGCATCAATTTTAGCAAGTGAAAGTTGGCCTACAATAATCTTGACAACGTCTCAACCTTCAAAACGTTTTATGTGACATATTCGTCAGGAGTTTGCGAAGTAATCGTAAGGAATTTGTTTATTGGCAAACGTACTTGAACTCTTTTGCTATAATTGTCACATTGCCTATATAAAAACTTAATTTCAACATTCTGAAACATACGTTTTGTTATTCCACTTCACGTGCTGTTCCGAAACCTCGTGCAAAGTAGGCTATGTGTCGTTTCAGATAAAGTTTTTTTTTCTTTGCGACCAAAATTGTCTTAAAATCTGTAGAAAAGTAGGTTTGGGTATGCTCGTATCCATCTTTCGTCGAAATCATAATTTCATATATTGGTAGGAGACTTATCAAGCGAACACAAAGATCTTGTTGACCATTAAAGTGATTAAGTGATCATGAACAGTAGTCATATGCCATAGGTGGTTAACATTGGTTGCTGATTTTTGGCGTCATATACCTACATCATCGAGATCCTTTGCACTGAATTGGTGTAGGAAGTTTATTTTCAGCGTCCGGAATGTAAAGCTCAACATGCTCCTGGACTTGAAGTAGTAGATATGACGGATTTGTATGGTGGGCCGAATCTGCCTTCGTTGCATTGGTAACAACGCAGCAAGTTATTTGTTTAAAGGAGCCACTGCAATACATAAACAACTGATTCTGTCGTTGGTTTCGCTAACTAATACGTCCAATTTCGAATAGTTCAGTTGAGGGAGGAAACGAATCGGAAGTCTCGGGGAAGTGGAAAAAGAGGAATGAGGAGTAAGTTTTCCCCGAAATAATCTAGCGATATTTATAGACCATCTTAAAGAATATTGCTCCAAAATTTTGCTGAAGTCTTTGGTTGTGATGCGAGTGCTGCATAATGTTTGTTAGCAACACACGCAGGCGCGGCGCTGAATCTGTGGTAGGGGCTAAACCTCCGAAATTTAATGACTTTAACATCAATTCTTCTTCGAAGCAAAAACAAATTTAATGGTTATATCAAAGATAACGAGAGTGCACAGCATCTCTTGCTTGTTCTTTAAGTTTCCGTTCTCAGTGAAAACTAAATTCGCAAAAGCAAAGAAATTTGAACGAATTACAACACAAGCTGTTCATGGCGACAAAAAATGTAGAAGTTTTGGGCTATTGGAAAATGCAACAATATGTAAACTTCTAGGACTCTGCTTGGGTCTGCAGGTCAGATTGAAAATGTTTGTAACGTTAGCCCCTCCACGCAAAGGGCGAAACCAACGCTTGTGGTGGCCTCGATGTGAGGACTGTTTTTCATCGTTCGACTACAACAAGTCATCCATGAATACACTGATTTCCACGGCCAGATGTAGGCGGCGACACCATGTTTTTGTTGTGGTGGCCCAGCCGAGGTTTGACAAGTCCAGTCTCGACAATAAGCCTGCCGTAAAACAGCAGGAATTTTTCTCAAGTTACAAGCTCCCCAACCACGCGCTACGCGTGGTTTTGCACTTCATGCAACCAGGCATGGGTAATCGTAATTGCCGATCGTAAGCGATTTCAATCGGTTACCGTTTTTTGAGTGATCGTAATCGTTATTGATTGAACTGACCAAAATTGAAACGTAGTCATAATCGTAATCGATTGCATTGCCAATTCAATCGCAATCGACCATTACTTTCACGATTAAACTTGGAAATCTTCACCCTACATCACTGTGCGATGAACCGCGGTTGTTGTGGCTCGATTTCCTCCTTTACCATCGTTTGTTATAGTTATGTTTCAGAGGAGGTTATTTACCTGTCCGTGTGTTTAAAACCATATAGTCCAAGGGCAAGCATAGTGTTTGTAGCTAATTGTCGCTTTGTTCCGGCTAGTCCTCCTGTTGGCCGCTAGTAGTAACGTGGTGAATCTAGTCTACTGAGACCTAGCAACAAAAACAGGAGTTTTTCTTAAAAACGAGTTGACACTTCGGAAACAGGATAGCTGGACATTACGAAGAGAGGTCTTCGTTTTATTTATATATATTCAGAGTGAACTTATGAATGTAAGTGCTGGAGTAGGCTATGATACAATTAGTACAGTAATTTATATATAGCAAATTAATTTTTTTAGAGATATAATCAATAAGGTACTTTAATCTAAGTCGAAAGTACTTTTTCATAACATTGATAACTATAGTTATCTATAGCATGTCTGGCAAAAAGAACTCAAACGAAACCTATGAGATTTTGTTGGCCCTTGGCTTTTGGTTCAAGAGACAGATAGGCAGCTATATTGGCATCACTGTTCATTTCAGATTAAAAGCTGCACAATGCTATCTTGGCTTACATACGATCGTAACCTGCAGTTAGAAGAAATAGACAGCAATTTTAAAATTACTAACAAACGAATTTTCAGCATTGCTGGACGAATGTTCAAGCCTGATAGATGTCGTTTGACTGATAAAAGATTTGAAGCGTTCATGTTTATCTACTTTAACAAAGATTTTGGACATTGATTATATTTGTTTAATCAATATTTTAAAGCGTTTGTTGCAGTGGAGTTACTGACCGGAGGGAAGAGGGGCGATTTGACCCCCTGGCCAGCTAAATGTAAAAACCAGGCCCCCACTTTGCTTGTACCTCGATTTCCGTATCCTTTTGATAGTTTTCAGTACCGCGTCGTCTTTTCGCGTTTTTTGGAGTATTTTCCGTTGATTTTTAGGGTTTTAGTATAGTCAACCACACCCGTATTCATCATCATTTCTCAGGTTTTTTTTTCTGAATGTTGACTAGTAGGTCCCTTACAGAGGCCAGTGGGCCTCTTTCAGCTAAGTTTCTTCTCAAGATCAAAACTCTAGTTACACCACTGGTTTGTTGACTGCACGAACATCTCAGTAAACAATGAATGTTTTTTTTTAATTTTTTCTGGTAATTGATCTTTACAGATTAGTAATTTTATTTATTGCATTCATTCATATCCTATGTTGTCTGAAAATATACGTAAATCAAACCATGCAAATGCGTTTTGTCTTCGTTCTGAGGATCTTTCAAAACTAATGTAATCGCTATCGTAATCGATTACATTGTGATTTTGTTTAATCGTAATTGTAATCGAGCAGGTGGCAAGTAATCGTAATCGATTACATATGTGCTGTAATGGCTCCATGTCTGAGCAATCCTTCAAGGAATGACAAACTTCCTCACAAGCAACCTCTACGCTTTGCTACAACCCAAACCTCTATATTAGTTCCTCCGACCAATAATTTCTACACCGGAGACTGAAAATCACCAGGGAAAAAATTTGACGACAAATATCAGGCCAGTGGCGTAACTAAAGGTTTCAGCCAGGGAGTAAAATATTTTCTGAATGGGGCCCACTACCCAACACTCAGAAAAAAAGTTGAAAAATGATAGTAAATTTGGATGTGGATGGCTATACTAAAACACGAAATCAACGGAAAACACTCCGTAAAATGCACAAAACAGCAACCTACTGAAAACCAAAACAATACCAAACACCGAAATATAAGCTAAGCAGGGGCTCGATTTTTACGTTTAGCTTGCCAAGGGTGCGGCTTGCACCCGTGTTCCCGTCAGTTACGCCACTGTACCGGGCCCAAATATGCATATGTAAAGAAAGAGAAAGAATCGGAAGAGTAATGATGAGAAATGTGGCGATTAGCAGAAAAAGAAACACTTTATCGGCAATCAATAACAATATCAATTTCAGTTTGTGGGTGTTTCATTTTGATGTTCAAGATGCTTTGTTATTCCTTATATTTTTAATAACCACGAAAAATGGTCTTCCTTCATTTTAACATCTTGTCAGCAAATTTGAGGGGTGAAAAGGGCGGTACTTTCATAGGCGTAAGAGGCGGGGGGATCAGGGGGGGCCTCCCCCCTGTCTGGAAAATTTTCAGGGCAAACTCTGCTTTCAGGGCAAGAGCAAGTTGCTCAAAAATCATGAATGATAAAAATATATGTTCATTACAGTGAATTCAGGGCAGACTCTGTTTTCAGGACAAGCGCAAGCTGCTCAAAAATCCTGAATGATAAAAATATATATTCAATAGAGTGAATTATTTCAGGGCAACTCTGTTTTTCAGGGCAAGCGCAAGTTGCTCAAAAGTCCTGAATGTAAAACTATACAATTCAGCAGAAATTTTCAGGGCAAACTCAGCTTTTCAGGGCAAGCGCAAGTTGCTCAGGAGAAAAAAATTTCAATACAGTATATTCAACCAGTAAAGGCAATTACCATAAAGTTTCTTGTCTGGGAGAACACAACACGCAAGGAACTTATCCCCCTTGAGTTAACAAACAAGGTAACTACAGAATTTGTCTATAACGGCACGTCCAGGGGATTGCATAAAGAACGTTGTTACCGAATTGAAGTTATAATCGAATTGAAATGCATGTACGAGATGCCATCGTGGCCAAACAAAATGCAACGGTATAGGCGAATTGACGTTACATACGAAGCCGTTAAAAACGAATTCAACTGTAGAATTTGCCTAGTTCGTCACCTCAAGGGCATTAGAAAATGTGACGAATTAGGCGAAGTGACGAATTATGCAAACAGGTGTAAACTCTATCACAGAAGCTCGCATACCTTATCATACTAACTCGTATACATAATGCTCATATTTGCAGTAAAATACAACTCGATGACGTTATGGTTGAATACAACAATTAATTCCTTTACTTTATCTGGACTCCTCCAATCAATCTAACACCTTTTAAATCTTTAACAAACTGCAAAGACTTCCCACGTTCTCTCAATGGGGAGTCGGGTCGCGCTTCACACCTCGTGTATAAATTCGATAAACACATCGCGAGGTGCAACAATTCTCAGAGAAAAATCCTTAATTTGTTTGAATTTGCACACGTACTAGCTGCTTAAACATCAAAAGCAAAACGGCAAATGACGTATTAGCCGAGCAAAACGCTTCTAAGGGATAGAAAGAAGTGACGAATTGACCGAATTGACGAATTAGACCATGGCGAATCAGACGAACAGAAATGTACACAAAACCTAGGAATTCTGCCGGGACCGACGAAAAAGTGACAAATTAAGCGTATTGACCAATTAAATGATGACGAATTAGACGAATTCTACTGTATATAGAACAGAATTACAAGAGGTTTCAGGCCCAATTCGGATTAAATCAAAAAGTTAGTTTCAGGGCAATTTTTTCCGCCCCCACAGTAAAATGCCTTCCCCTTACGCCTATGGGTACTTTTATGGTTAACCCCGGGCGGCACTTGGCCTCGCTGCGCCACTGGCTGTTGTGGTTTCAGTTGCTCATAAACTTGGATTGCATTGTAACTAACTTTCAGTTTTTCAAGTGATAAACGGCAAACGTATGACGTCACAAAGAAAAATTTCTGCATTCCAGTACATCGATACACCAATGAGGCAAAGAGCGAAATTTCAGTGTGAAATTTCGCATTCTACATCATTGGCTCAAATTAAAACCGTGTTTACGACGCTGACTAGAAGATCCTTTTAGATCATCTACTATTATTTTGTCTGATTTCTAATAAACCAAAATAAATTGTTCGCGTACAACCTGGAAGAATTTCGCATACCACAAGTGGTACGCGTAACATTGTTTGGTTACCCCCTTTAGGTGATGAAGGATTGAACAAATTTTCATGAAACACTACCATTTGGGCACTTTTACATTTGTCAAGACCTCAGAGAGAACACTGATTGCCATATATGGGCTTGATAGCGACCATCACTTATGGGCTTGATTGCAAAAAAACTGAGAGTTTATGCTGTTATCCTCCCGGGGCCAGTCCTACCGGTTCGGTTACAATGTACCTCCTGTACACCACTCTCGTACTCTCTGGCTGTCAATATGCTAAAGGCCCCGTGCTACCTCAATCCGGCACTGAACATGCTAAGATAGATTGATTGTTATTGTGGCAACTGGCCCACATAAGTGATTTTGGGCCTGATTATACAAAAACTTCATTCTTAGCAGAGCCACAAGACATGATCCTTTTCCTGTCGCAGTTGGGGCACTATCCGTTGTCATGCCGATTAACTGAGACCATTTCAAATTACTCCTATCAATAGAGTCGCCGACTGCTTCAAATATATCACAACCTCTTGTTCCCTCCTTCAAACAAACCAGAGCTAGAAGTTCAAGACTTGGAAATCGTTTGTTACACCACGGAGAAAAATAAGAAGTTGCGCGGTGGAGACAATGTTCTCGGACTCATCCAGAGCCAGTGATGCAGAAACAAATTTCTGTGCATTGCTCTGAAGTTGATCGTGAAGATCATCACCAATTTCTTCTACTCTGCGTGTTATTGTCATTCGTGCCAAACATACATTTTGGATAGCACCTTTTTTATCAGAACACACTCCATCTGTTACTTTCAGCATCAAGACTTTGAAAACTTCACTTTCTTTGAAAGGTTTTCCTCCTTTAGTGATTTCAATTGCCTACAACGTAACTAGCATGAGTGGAAGCCTGTGTAGCTTTTCCTTTGTGGTGTTTCGCACTCAGAAGAAGCACTCACAGTTATGCAAGGTTCGATTTGTATTCATAGAGATTCATGACTTATTTTTTTAAAGATTGACTGCTGCGAAATAACATCTCTTGAAAGTTTTTTGTCTTCAGTGTTCACTAAGTGAGTGATAAGTGACATGTTTTTTTGGTAAGGCCCTCTTCAAGTAAGGCCTAACAATTTGTAACTGCCGCTCTATGCTTACATATCAAACACATAACTTCTTCATCATGCTCAACAAAGAAAAACTTTTCAGTCCACTTTTTTAAACGTGCGACCCTCATCTTGAATACGCTTTACCTTACTCATTTGGTTCCTCAAAATGTTTCGAAATGCGGAAACTACAAGCGCAATGCGTCTCCATTAGGTTTTGCTACAAAGTTTTTGACATAAAGTGCGTTTTGAGAAATCGGTTTTGTCCCCCAAAACGACCTGGAAAGCACTGAGTGTAATAAAAACCTGACAGATTTTGATGATCAAAAGTGTCCTTGACAGTTTTCTGCGACGTTATTACGCAAATGAGAGAGTAAATAACTGCATTCTCGTTTTCATTTTTTGTATTTATAACACAACAAAATATCAACTATCAAAACAAGAATTTAATGCATAGTTTTTGTCTGGCTATCGTAAGTATAATGCTAGCAGCTCAACTGACGCAGCAAATGGGTCATATTGAGCGTGGTAAGGTGGCAACCCTTTCACAATGGTGCTATCTTATAGCGATACTTTTTTGAACAATTAAAGAATGTGGAAACAAAAATGTAAGCGTAAACTTCAATTTTCGAGAAAAAGTACAGCAGAAAAGATTGTGCTGAAGAAAGTCAGCTAATGCAATGCAGGAAGCGTTTCATACGTTCGCAAACATATCGTTACACTATAACAGTAACAGGTAGCGTTCTTTTCTCAAGTTACTCACCTGCAGTAGATGCAAGCAAAATATGAGCAATTCTGCTTGGCTGCTTCCCAAAACTGAATAACGGGTTCAGTTAAAATCTGCAGTGTTTCAGTGGCCGTATGTGATATTACCAAAGACCTCGCACTGTTCACTATCATTTCTTCCAAACAACTAGTAGGCACGGCGCAACATTAACCGCTTGACTTGCTGTGTAAGAACCATGCTTCTATGGAAGTATTTGTCGACTAACCCGCGATTTATTTCGACCCACATGCAGCTGTTGTATTAAACGCTCTGCTGCGCCTCTGGATTTTCCGTGAAAGATTTTGTTAACAGTTTGCTTGAACCAGAGTTTTGTAGGAAGCGTTTCATCTTCTCCCGTTCAGTAAATATCTCTATGCTTGCAACTTTGAACATTGTGGTTTGTAATAGATAAAATTTGCAGAAGCGTTACGCGTCAAATGGGTAAATGGCTGACAAATGCATAAGAGCTTTAAGAACATTAAATGCCTTTAAAGGGATTGCCGTTGATTGGGTCAGCTCAGATGGAAATACTTTTGTAGTGAATAGTAAGAAGAAACGAAACATTAAAATTCGCAAAATCATCCGAAACCAAGCTGAGGACAGTTAAGTCTTAAAACTGTTTCTTGGTATGCGGACGTGCGTATACTAACTGCAAGTAAACTGTTCATTCCGCTTGAGGGTATGATTTTGAAGGTTTGTGCGCTTTTGATTGTTGTAGATGTATAACTACAAAACAAGGAAGTGCAGTGAGGAAAAGAAAGCTTCAAAAGCTTGCGTTTTACAGTAGTAAGTGTTAATGTATATTTCAAAGATTTTGATGATAAAATGCATTCTTGATATTTTTTGACGTTATTACGCAAAGCAAGAGACTAGTTTATTGCATTTTCGTTTTCATTTTTCAACTCTATTAAACTTTTACTAGGAAAGACAAGTATCTAATCAATATTTTTCACCCTGGCCAATAAAAAGATAATAATATCAGTTCAACTGATGCAGCAAAGGAGTCGTCTTGCTAGGCCGGGTTGCAATTATCCAAAAATAATGCTACCTCATAGCAATCCTTTTTTCAACAATTAATGAGTATGGAGACAAAAACTTGCGTGATTGTTTTAGTGACGAACACTTCAAATAAGTATTTATTGCTGACAAGTGCATAACCAACAACATTTCTGCATTATGTGCTCATACAAAATTTATGGATCGACGTGTGCATTGTTTCTAGTTTGCCATTTAACCTTTGAAGAGATCCAGGGTTATTCTAGCTGTTTCGTTGGCCAAAGTTTTGCTTCATTTGGTTGGTCGGTCAATAAACGGGTATGATCACTGGTTAAGGTAACTAAAAGTGATGTTGCTTTGCACTGCTTTTGTACTTCACCATTTACAGTAGACAGATATGTGGGTTCATTCTTTTGTTTGAGGGACGGTGCAAGCGCATGCCAAAGGAATCGCTCAAACCAGTGGCATAACTACAGGTTTGATCCATGGGGGCTGAACTTAGCTGAAGAGGCCCTTTGGCCATCGTAGGGTAACCACTAGAAAAAACGTTAAGAAATCATAGCAAATCCCGATTTGATGTGAATGTCAATAGTAGCTATGAAACCAGAAAACACCCCGAATAACTCAAAAAAACAACAACAGCGTACTGACAACCAAAAGAATATTAAATATCAAAATGTAGGCCAAACGGGGCTCGATTTTTACATTTAGCTTGCCAGCTGGGCGGCTCGCTCCCTGCCACCCGTTCAGGTCCGGATTTTCCAATAGGCTATGTAGGCTTAAGCCTAGGGACTCAAGATCCAAGGGGGCCTCCAGCAAACTGTGGCACGCATAGAATCAATTGCCGGTATATAGTCAGCTCGATAAATATTCCTTAAAAATTATATGTCTTGATTATTGATGACATTTACTTTTATTCACATAATCAGATTCCGTGTTGATAACACCAGTGTCTTCCAACGAGTTTCTATGAATGTCAATATGGCCATTGGTCAAGCCGCATGCCGACCAGTTGGCTGTGTCCTGTTTTTGCTGAATCGTACCGATTGTTACGTGTAAATCAGACAAAAGTACTTGTGGCTGTTCCTGTTTGAAATGCACCTGATCAAAACTTATGGTTGTACCGCAGTAAAGAGCTATGTGTAGGGCTGGAAGTATTGTCCTACGACAAAAACATGTTGCTTCTTCTGAGGATTACTGTGCTTTTGTTAGCGTTTCTACTACGTAAAGCTCATTTGGTATTTTAGCTGTGATTTTTTTCATTTTAATATTCTTTAATGTCATTCAGAAGTCAGATTGCCATGTGTACTTGGGCAAGTTTGTACTGCTCTCATGCTGAGCAAATCAGAGAAGATCTTAATGAGCTTGAATTGCAAGCAAAAATCATTTTTCCAGCTGACAACTACAAAACTCCACTACGGGTAATAGCAAGAAAATGATAAAAGCGCGTTTGGGTCTAATGCCTTAGATTAGTGGTTTTTAGTAGTTTTTATAACAAATGAAACAGCCACAATAATCGAAAACACTGTTTTATTCGACGTTTCGGCTTATGCGTAAGCCATCATCAGGAATAAACGAAATGCGACAGTTAAAGAAAGAATAAGGATGCAATTTAGGGCATTCTTACTGTGTTGCGTCATATAGACCATTATGTGTTAAAAAGCAGCGTGTCCCAAACTTTACGCAAGAAAAACATTTTCCGCAGAAGTTACTACTCGACAATTAGTGACTGTTCATGCTTTTACCTATTGTTTGTTAGCTCAATGAAACCACCATGTCCTCTGCTGCAATATTGCTGGAGTTGTGTATTAGGACATTTGTCAAAAATGTTACTATTTTGATCTCCAAACAGAGAGACATTTACTTTGCAGGTAATGACATTGTCTGTGCCAGAACAAGCATAGTAACGTTGAAGATGATTACAGTATGTAGGGCATGAAAAAGAAAGTTTGAAAAACACTGGTCTGCAGTAAGACGTTTCATGCACTACTTGTCAACGTTTGATACGACACAGTCAAAGAGTGGATGGGTGATCTTGAATTCCAAAATGCATGCCTTGTTTACCTCCATATCCCTAAGGATTGAGTTAAAGCAGCTTCTTTCGGTTTCGATCATGGTTCAACATGACTCTGAAATACTTTCCACGGGCATGGCACTATTTTGTCATATCATTTGTTAAATGAAAATCAAAGTGGTTTATAGCATTTTCTTGCAGATTCTGCAAATGTTTTTCCAGGTATTACGATTTCTGGAGAGACAAAATGTCTCTGTCTTTGTGGTGCTAAATTTCATTTCCGCTTGGTCGCACGCAGCAGAAAACCGATCGAGTGCATGTTGAAGGCTCTGTTGAGAAGACGCAAGCAGTATCAACTTGTCCGCAAATAGCTAGCGGTTGATCCTGCAGTTCCCAACTGTGACACGCTCTTGGTCTCGGCTGTGACTGTTGTGGTGGCCTGGAGATGGCGCCACATGCAAATAAAAGTTCACCGCTGGATGGTGCCTTCTTGTAACAAGTCACTGTGATAGTCACCACAAGTGAATTATTGTAATTCACTTATCCTATATAATGATAGCGCAACCTAGTATCAGTAGAGTGATCCCGATGGAGTGATCTTTGAGTGACCTCTAATAATGTTGTGAACTTAGTGCCCCATTGATTGTAGTTGCTGACGGTGACGTCGAGAGTGATCTCGTCGAGTGAGATCTATTGCTGCTGGTTGCTTTCCTGTTAGTTTAATGCCCCGAATTACCATCTTTCTCTTGTGCTTGCCTCAGTAGTACAAGGCGATGCAGATCCTGTAACACTGTCTATCCAATCCATATACTGTAGAGCAGGGGTGGGCAATTAGCGGCCCGCGGGCCAAGCGTTTTGAGTGGCCGCGGAAACATTCAGAAAAAATCTTCAAATCTAAGATTTTCTCCAGTTCAGTGCTGAGGCTAACTGGTCAGCAGGCTAACCTCCAACTTAGTGCCGAGGCTAACTTGTCAGCATCAACGAGGTTAGATGGTGCCCGGGGCAAGAAGCAGGTTTGGCGGCCTCATGTTCGAACCTGAGGACTTTCGGAAGCAAATGTACTGTACTGAAGAAAGTACTTGTGACATTTTTGGGAGATTTCAGCCCCCCCCGCAGTCATTCGGCGCTCCAATAGTGATTCTGCACCCGGGGAATTGTGTCCCCCTTGTCCCCCCTCGTTATGCCCCTGCTTGTCAGAGACTTGCGTCTATTTCCATTAGAAGGTACCGCTCCCCGCTAAACGTGGCCTTTCAAAAGTGGCCGCCGAGAAAAATTAATTGCCTGCCCCTGGGGTAGACTATGGAGAGGACTGGTGACAGCACACACTTGTCGGAGCCCAACACTCCTAGGTGTTGTGGTTTAACTCCACCGACATCGAAACAAACTGTCTGGGCAAAATTACGATGTCTTGGCCAGGAACAGACGGCCATGTCAACACCGTATCAGGGCCGCCGTAGAGCAAGGAATTGACGAGGGCCTTGCCCATAGGCTTAGCCAGGGGGGCCAAAGGGGCCATGGCCCTCCTAAATTTTAAAAAACATAGTCATTTTGTGCTTTGAGAGGCGTTTTTATATACAAAATGCTGTTAATCGCCTAAAATCAAACATTTGGTCCCCCCAAATTTTTTGGCCCCCCACCAAATTTTTGGGCTGGCTACGCCACTGGCCTTGTCCCCCTGATCTTTCATAAGGGAGATACGGGATCGCAAGGGCCTTTTTACAAAAGTATCATAGGTAAATTCATGGCTTATCAAGATCGGATTGAAACAAATTTATTGCAGCTATTTGCGCACCCAGAAAGTTCAGAATGGTATTCTATAATTTCTGGTATTATTTTTGAGGTCAAAATTGTTGATGAACAGAAACAAGCATAATTGGTAACGATTTTTTCATTTATATAAGCTTCCAATGCCCTCAACTCTTTCACTGCCCCCTGCCCTAGCGCTGTCCTGGCGTCCCTGCACCGTACACCCGAAAGACTCAACAAATCTTTTCCCGATTGACCCCTTTGTTTGCTTTCTCTACCTTGACAAAAACATGCTTATAGACGTCTTTAGGATTCTCCCTAAATATCTAGTAAATTTGCTAGAGAGTGAAACTTAAGTCTGTAGTGCTACTGTCGTAGCGAAAACACACTGAGCGTCCTCCAGATCCATTTGAATTATTTCATGACTTCTTTTTTCAAAGCTCTTGACATACATATTTCCAAGGAGACCAAGTCTAGAAATTCCCCCGTAGTTACTGCATTCACTCCCGTGTCCCTTCTTGTGCATGGGGATGACCAGGCCCGTAACCAGCTTGGGACACCAGGAGGGGCGGAGAGTTTTCTGAGAGAAGCCCAAATTTTTTGAACTATGTCCAACAGTTTCGATGTCCTACACATTTTTCCAAGCGGGGCAAAAATTTTTCTAAGGGGGTTTCGCCCCCCTGGTTACGGGCTTAGGGATGACCACCCCAGTTAAAAAATCTTTCGGTGTCCCTCCGGAACACCAGGACACTTGACGCACACGCGACAACCAAAGAACTTCGTTCGTCAAGACTTGGACATTTCGGATCGGATTTCATCGCAAACTGCAGCCTTCCCAGCCTTCACTGTTTGGGCATCTATGATAAACCTGGCTGCCGTGACGGCATTTTCCTTCCCAAATGTAACTCCTTCATGCCCGGGGTTGTGACAGTGACTGGATTCTCATGATATTTGAAATACTCTCTCCATCTGTCAAGGATGTGCTTCTTTGGCTTGGATTTGAAATGAGTACAAGACTGAAGATGCGTAGTCTATTACGTGTAGTCGATTTCCTATTTAGACGGTTTGTAGATTAATTCAATACTTTAAATTTTGTGGAGACTACTAATTGAATACAGATATGTGCAAGTGTGAATCATCACAAAATGAGGAAAGCAGAGCTCAGCTAGCTAATTTCTCGAAAGTTTGCAGGAAACTTATATCTTTTAATTGTCGAGTACCATTGGCATTAGTTATTCTGTTTGACTCTTTTGGACAAACACGAGGATATTGTATTTGATGGTTGAATTAATGCACTTTGTCATTACTGTAATTTTGTTCCAGTGACTGCAAAGTGTAGAAATTTTTTTCATGAGATTCAGTCATGACTAGTCACATTGAAGTTGGAAACGTGGACGGTGGAAATGTTGCTGGAGGAAATATTAATAATTTCAACTTGGTTGTTAACCAATCTCCATCTGCAAGTGATCAAATCAAGGAAAAAGAAAGCGTAGAAAAACGAGGTTAGTTGTGATGAAGAAATGAAACTGGCTTATATTGCTCTAAAGATATATTGCAGACGAAATTGTTGATCAAATATCTCAATCACTGTTCAATAAGCCAAATTTCAGTGATGTAGTTGAAAGGTAATGTGTAAAGCAAAGACATATTCCCAACTTTGAGAAAGACACCTTTGTAAAGAAATCTGAGACGGGATCAAGATCTGAATGTTCAGGACCGAGATACTAGATCTGAACATTTGTTGCTGAAAGCGATATCTCCTTCAATGTGTAACACAGCAATAACAAACCTGGACATTCGCAAGTGGGTTGTATGAATTCATCATAAATCTCCCAGAATAATGAAGCAAATATCATCAATGCTTTTGATTTTTTAATTCGTCGAGTAGAACACATACTTGCAAATCTTTGGTGTCTTTTTCTGTGCAAATACCTTTCAAAAGGTGAAAATTAAGTTGCAGGAACTCTTTCCAAGTTTAAAAATTAACGCTAGAGTGATGCATCATTAGAAAACTAGAGTCATGCATCATCAATCAAAAATAGACCTGAAACCTTCCAAACCGAAACTGAAACGCATTGCAACGAGTATCGAGACAAAAATCGAGATTGAGAACAATACTAAAAATACGATTTCTGCCGCTTTTGAAAAGCACTTTACAGTAAGAAACCATTAAATTGACTGTCACTAAAAAGTAGATATTGAAACTTAATTTGCTCACAAAGGAGAAACTTCGAGGTAGACTTGCTTTTTGCAGCTTCATCAGTTTTGAAAAAAGCACGTTTTTATACATGAATCAATGATTTGTGAAGTTGTTAAAAAATCTTTGTTGTTTCAAAGGCTCAAGATTGAGACATGAGTTGCAAAAAGCCATTCTTCTCAACAACTTCGTAGAGGAAAATCAGGTTTCTCTAGAAATCGCATCTTACGAGGAACATCAAGGACGAGAGTACTTTGGCACTGGTTCTGATGGAAACAGTGTCGTAGAAGAACATTTGAGAAAAAGTTCCTCTGTTTTTTATGAAGCCACAAACCTATTTAAAGAAGTAGAAAATCGTGGAGGGACTTCTGTAGGAATAACAGGTGAGCCGGGAGCCGGGAAGACAAACCTCTCAAAAACATTGCTTCGACTGAACGCAACAAATGCTTCCCAAGATGACAAAGAAAGCTTATACCTGTTCCATGTGAAGTTTAGAGACATGGATTTCAAGAAAGAAATGAATGTATTAGAGTTTCTTGTTACACCCCTGGTGGCCAGCTGGAAATTTGAACAAGAAAAAGACCATGAACTGTTAAGACTAATCAACGATTCGTGTGAAGTGTACATTATTGCTGATGGTCTCGATGAAGCTGAAGACAAGCTTTTTTCAAGTCCACTGGACCCTGCTTCACAGATGGGCTTGTACGAGAATGCAACTCCTGATGTGATAATCAAAAATTTGCTTGCAGGTCGCATCTTTCCCAAAGCAAAAAAGGTTGTCACTTCACGCCCTGATGCATTCTTGAATCTCCACAAAGATTTCAAACCAAATTTCAATGTGAGAATTCTGGGTCTGAGCCTAGAATCCCAAGAAGAACTAGGATTCCTGCTGTGCAACAAGAGTGATGAAGAATATTCTACAGTGAAAGAAAAGCTTAACAACAATCCAGACTTACGTTCTTTCTGTTATAATCCTTTGCAGTGCAACATCACCATTCAAGTACTAAGGCGGGTGGAATTTTCTGAAAGTGTTTCGAAAATCACGTCTACACTGATTTTCGTTCAAAATCTTCTGCATATTTTGAGACGAAACAAAGATTTGCACACAGAACTTCTTCAAACCGTGAAAGAGTTGGCTAAACTGGCTGTGACTGGAATGACAGAAGACAAATTCATTTTCGAAAAAAAAGATTTGAACAATTTGAAACACGAAACTTTGAGACAATTTTTTTTGGCAAAGTCAGCATTAATTCGGCTTCCCGGTGCAAACATTTTAGAAGGTGACAAAAGATTTTTTTTCACTCATCTTTTGTGGCAAGAATTTTTTGCTGCAATGTGGCTGATGTTCCTTGCCAACAAGAAAGAATTTAGGAAGGTGCTAGAAGTTCTTTCAGGTACTCGATGGAAAGTAGTCTTGAAATTTGCTTTTGGGTTTCAAAATGCTGAAGTAGCAAAACAAATGATAACCCAGTTTGAAAGTCTTCAAGGTAAATCGGGTGCTTCATTAATTTCCCATAAATGTAAAGCTTTGCGCAAACTTCATCAAAGTACTTTGGATGATGGAAATATAACTGAACCATGCCGCTGGGCATTGGAAGCAAACCAGCCTTCACTGAACCAAGACTTAGCTGAACGTCTCCCGAAGAGCATGACTCTACCGCTCACTCTCAGCCAAAGCGATGCTTGTGCAATCGCTCATGCATTGAGCATTGAACCTCCCATTCGTCGACAGATGGAAATGGAGCACAGTTCCACGGCAAACGGAACTATACTACAAGGAGATTCTCTTCGAATTTTAATGGATGCAGTTAATACTCACGGACATGAGGTAATAGTTGATTGGAATGATGAGTAACCGCCGTTTTAAATTGTGATTCATTTTCATTGGTGCAAATCTGTTTATATCTTAAAAGTGTATATCACTTTGCATTGTAGCAACGTCTAGCTACGTTAGCAAAGTCTTTGGACTTTCGATAAAGAAAACAAACAAATCATAGGAAGGTACAATCAATAAATAAGAAATAAAAAAGTTTTGGTTCAAAGCCACATTCTGGTTTTGCTAATATTTCCAGACTTTTGCTGAAACTAACAGTGTTACTCTTTGCTACGTGTACAAAATTACACTGAAATCAGGCTATACCACTGAAATAGAACAATGCCTTGGATTTCATTTCGCTTGGAGGGCGTTAGAATTTTAAAAACTCTTGTGTAAAACTGCTTGCAATTTGTGCCATATTAGCTGTGTATCTGTCTGTTCTGCAGCTACTGTTGATACTGTAGCTAATGCATGGACAATTTAGGCTGTTTCTCAGTAGGGCCTTGCTATTATCTGAATATAATGGTCCTAGTTTCAAGTATCTTGTTGAGATTAACCCTAATTCTAAATGACTCCAAGAAATTTGGCACGTATAATAGAACGTCCAAAACGAAACTGAAAATTGGCGAAAGCAGCAATATAATCTAACTCCAACTGCACAGAAAACAGTATTTGGATTTTTATCACATGCGAGAAGTGTTTAGTTTAGAAAGAGCACAAACCAGACGTATCTTTCCACAATTTTGTTTTGCAGAGTTCATTGGGCAACATTTCGATTTTTGCGGTTGTTTTTTAGTACAGTGTTTTTAGGATGATTTAAAAAACAATTCCCTGCCCAGATCAAAAATTTTCCCTGGACAAAGTTCCGATGTGAGCCGGCCAGTGTAAGAAATATCCTCGAAAATGCGGGGCTCAGGTTTGGAAACATCTCTGGATCTGCGGCCGAAATGTTACCTTTTCCGGACTCGGCCCTACAATGGCAGGCGAGGATATGCGCTTCCCCAGCATCTCTGGCCCATTGTCGAAAACCAACTCAAGACCGAATGTTGATATTGTGCCGGTAGTGGCAATTCTCCCATAGCAGGCGCTGCACCTGGCCTTCAATACTGGCTTTGCTCTAGCCCATATACGACCACCTGTCTTGCCTATAACCATATACTCCACCCCCTTCCGACTTTAACTTTTTGTCGACTATGCGCAAACATGTTCATGTTCACGACAATCATGAGATTAAGGTGTACAGATGCGGATTTCATTGAGTGCACACACTGCTTTTGAATTAGCGAACTTTGGAAAAATTGTTTTTTTCCGTACTACATGTCGCATACATTTCAAAAGCTTTTAATACTTTGCAGATAGCTGTTAACTTTTATGTGAGCGCATGACAAAGAGGCTTAACATCACGTGCCTACAGCTGAACGGTCAGTTTTTCAAAACAACCACATTGAATTACTGTTTCACGACTTTTTATTATCAAACAGAATCTTTAAAGTAGCCGTAACGAAAACGTAACATCTCCAACGCACCAATGATTTATCAATTGCTAAACAATTCAGTATCGCTATCAGCGATAATAGCGCTCTCTGAGACACTGTTGGTGGTTGAGGTGTCTTCAGAAGGTGGCGGTTCAGCCGACATTGACGAGGCAATCTCAGCAAAGCACGTTTCACGTTCGCTGTTATTTGACAGAGATGAAATTTCATCCCCATCTTGGTCATTGCTTATTGTTGCCTTTTGCCATCGCCTTGCTCGTCCACCGTCCCAGTCGGAAGAGCCGCTGCGTAGCTTCCGCCACTTCTGCATGCGCACTTCGTTTGTAGCTTGTGTGTTGAAGAACTTCTGAAAAAAAGAAAAATAATGTCGTACCAACAATAGAAATAATGTCCCCGATGGCACTGCAGCAAAAACAACGTGGTCCGTGCGGTAGCAACATAAAACGCGGGAACACACGCGGCAGAACACCCTAGGCGCAAATGACATGCAGGCGTTGACAAGCCGCAGGCCTCACGAGCAATTCGTAAAGCACACAGGTACACGGCAAAAATCAAAAGTGAAACAAGTTTATTTGTCCTTTCTTGGGTCATGTACCCCTGCACAAGTCTGACAAAACTATAAATGTCGTTGTAAGACACATGTTACATTAACCGAAACTAAGCTTTAGTCATTGTAATCGTAGTCTGCAGACAAATCTCAAATCGAAATTATAAATCATAGCTGCACCAAAAGTTACAACCACCGCAAAATTAACAAACCTATTGGACAAGAGCAAAAACACTAGTGAATCAGAGAATAAATCTATCTTCTTTCGCATTGATTCAGCTTCAGATGATTGAATTTACAACTTATTTATACGTTGAGGTCACAATCGCAAAAGCAACTTGTTCAAAACACTGTCCACACAATGCTAGGGCTAACATAGACGTTGCGAAAGCACAGCACAACGTAACTTGCTTCGTTAATGGTCTCATACAAATTTGTGCCAAAGCGACGAAAAGTGGTGCAAACATCTTTGCTTGATAAATTTTTTTTAGGTTGTTTGCTCGCAGTAAATGGATCTGAAAACTATTTGAATAAGAGCTGATGATGTCTACTTTGTAGGCGAAATATATACTCTGTAAGATCTTAGTGTCTGATTCTGTGCTGAGAAAGGATTTCTTACCGTAGACAGTGGATCTGAAAACTTTCTTGAGTGTGATGCTGGAAAACTGGTAACATCTTGTCAGCGTAAAACTTGTTGAAACATTCAACGTCAAGAGTGAGCGGGAACAGTGAAAGTCAAGTGTTATGAGAAAAAGTCACTACGCTAAAATGAAAACCGCCCGGTAATTGCGGTAACAAGTTTTGAAGCGAACCGAAATGACTGCGCTTTACACGTCACCCGCCGGTGCACGGTGGTTTTCGCGCTGACTTTTGAGAGGGCAAGGCGTTCTTTTATAAAGGCTCTGGAGGGAAAACCATACATGATAGAAACAAAAATTATGGTTTGAGATTTGCCAAACATTTATGCACGCATGTTCAGGTGCATAGTGTTGTTGCAATGGCAAAGCACAAGCGGCAAGGGTGCAATACTAATTATTCTTGGCAGCAATCTCTATAGTTCTATATTGATCTTGATTGTTCGCAGAAAGCGAAAAGATTACACGCTGCGATAACTGGATTGTTGCTTATTCGCACAACAACGGATGCTGTTCTTTGCTATCCCGTTCCATGGCTCACAAAGGTTTCACACTAACGGGCCGTTTGAAACCTCCCAAGTGCAATAAGTGGCAAGTGCGAATGTTTGCGAAGCAGCGCGAAGCGCGCAGCTTGTACCAGTTCCATGCTCTCGAAAACAAAACAATTTCACACTAATGGGCCGTTTGATATCTGACGAGTGAGAATGTTTTTGAAGCAGCGCGGAGCACATTGCTCAAACACTTACTTGCCTTCAAAAATATATTTTTGCTAAAGCGAAATGTCAACATTCCCCGACCTCCTTTTCGGAAAAGAGAGTGTATAGATCATCCAAATTAGTGGTTGTAGTCAGAAACAGACTTGCTTCTAAGCCAGACATTATTATCTACCGCAATTCCAAGACAAGTGGGCTGGACAGTGGACACTTTCGGTGAGATGTGCACGACCAACAGGTTGCCTCTAACCGTTTAAATGCAAGGTCTGTTGCGTAATACACCTTTTCCATGGTACAAAACATTTGTTTTGGCAAGCGCTGTGTGTCGAAGTATTTATGGCGAGTTCTGCGTGCAAGCCATCACAATAAACAACAGGCCAGTCCATCAAAACAAATCTGCTGTGAACTAGTTACGTGCGTTAACTCCGAACAAGAGTTGACGCCACTAATTGAATTACATAACTAACTCTCAACTTGTGCGTGATCGAAAATTCTTTATCTGAACCCGCATAAATTTACGCAGAAACAGTCGGACTCATGTAGTGTCGTCTTCTCTCACTGACCAAGGTTTAACGTGACTTTTTGCGATTAGATGCGAAACTATACGACTAAAACATGCAACTTTGTTAGCAAAGTTGCAAATTAATTCGGACAACACGAGCTGGGTGTAGCCTGAATGAAATGCAAGGGCGCAGCTTTCTTGCAAAGGACTACAAATTCAGATGAGACATTTTTGAGAGGATTATTGCATGAAGTATTGCCGAACCAAATAGTAATATACTTGGTCAAGACATGATCAACCCCAAGCGCACCACGCAATGGAGTGTTATGCAACAACGCAATGTTTCTCACAGCACGGTTGCCCTTGTGGCTAGTTGGTATGCGAAGCTAGGTAGAAGGGTCTCAATTTTGAAATGTACAGCAAGTCTCTGTCAGCGCAGCACACAAGCTTTGTTAATATCACATGTATTACAGTTTCAGAGAGAAAATATAAACAATCATTAGCAGGAAAACCATTACTAGTCACCAAACATCCATGCAGGCGCGGACACAGGAGGGGGGATGCAGGGGATGCATCCCCCCACTAGATCTAACGAGGTGTTGACATGACTCTTAATTTCATTGAAAATTATCGCCAAAAATATTTGTGTCCTGCACATTACTTAATCGCTAAAGATGCTAACAATTAACTTATGCTAACAATTAGTCAAAAAAGTTTCATTAGAAGAGGTCGCCTTGTTTGTGAAACCTGATATAAAATAGTCAATGATCGCATGGGCGTCCTAAGGGGCGGCAAAACGGGCATTTCCCCCCTGGAAATTGGGATTAAGAACCAAATATTTCTGGAAAAACATGAAGTCGGCATCTCAATTCCGATTGATTGATATTTTTCTTGTAATGACAGTTTCTTTGCCGATATGAAACTCACACTGCACAAGAGTCAGGTTCACAGTTCTAGTGTCATGCAGTGATGAGCTTGCAGTTCACTATGTCCCCTCGTTTGCCTGCAGAGGTGGTCTGCGGAAGTCACGAGCGGATTGTTCTACTGTTGCTCTTTATTGCGTAACAGTAACATGGCAACAAATCTTCAAAAGTTCACTTTATATTACGGTAGCAGACGTTTTGTTGCATGAGACTGTTGAATGTACCCATCTGCGCAGATAATTCAGCGGACAGTGACATGTTGATAGCGGTAAGCCACGTACATTTGTACTTTGTGAAAAGAAGCATGAGTGAGTCTACTGCAATGCTTCCACAAGTTTGAAAAATCCATTATTAGTGCGAGTGTGACCAATGTGCCTGAGTGTCAAACTACACTTATGCAGGCTTCTTTTCATGCAGTATGAAAGTACGTGGCTTGTTAGAATACATATATGCAGGCTTGTGGGAATACGTTTGAATTGTTAAGGTTTAGTTCTGACATCTGAGTGAATACTGAGTCCAAAGCCATGTTGGCTGTGGCCTGTGGCGAGTTTTCATAATTGATCTGGTCAATTTTGCAAAACTTGCCTGGTGTTTTAATTTTAGTAAGTTTGTCCGTAGTCGTGTCAACATACAGGTCTACTTAATTGTCCGGTTTGTGTAGCAAGGTATTATTGATCGCTTTGGACGAGATCCCAGACGTTTGCAGCTCTTGTTTCTAAGTGATGCTGACAAGTCTTGCTAGCTGATCCCGCAATCAGGGGAAGGAGCAACCGGGCAATTTCCCCGAAATTTTCAACAGCATGTTCAGTTGTTAGTTCAGCTGAATATATCAGCTGGGTGCGGCCTTGCTTGCTAAGTAAATGAAGTCATACTTTGTGGTTTCGTTGAAAACCATGGCAATCCAATCAGTGACGTAGCCAGCCCAAAAATTTGGGAGGGGCCAAAAAATTTGGGGGGGCCAAAATGTTTGATTTTAGGCGAACAACACTAGTTTGTCTAGAAAAACGCCTCTCAAAGCACAAAATGACTATATTTTCTAAAAATTTGGGGAGGGGGGCATGGCCGCTTTCGCCCCCCCTGGCTACGCCTATGAATCCAATGCTTTTTCCTTTACAGATCATGACAATGCTTACTTGAAAAGAAATGCCCTGCGTTGAAAATCTGCAGATAGCCTACTGTGTAAATTGTCGTGATACTAATATACCTGGCTATTGCTGCCAACGAACCGTTTATTATGATTTTTACCGTAATATGGGGCATTTGCTATGAAGTGTAGAAAGGATAAAGCGTTTTGTTAACGTCCATTTGCATTGCATCGTCAGCAATGTTCCCTCTGAGTGCGCAAATACTCAGGACCACCAGAACTGTTGCGCAGTGAAATCTCATTCTCGCGCACTTGCAACATTCCAAAGCAATGGAAAAGCACGCAAGCAAGAAGCTATTTGAATGAAATGTGTAGTTTCTTCGTATTTTGATAAGAGTGTATATTTATTATATAATTCACAAAGTTTGCAATTCATTGAAAACTCCACTTTCTCATCCCTAAAATATTCATGCTCACTAAAACAAATATTTGCTCAGTGTAAAATTATCTTAGAGGAAACACTGATCGTCAACAATTTGAAAATGATAAACAAAATGTTGACCTTGTCCCCCCTGGAAATATTCCTGCGGACGCCCATGAATGATCGTGGTTTCTCGCTTTCGTTTTTCCGTCACTTTCGTGCTTTCACGCATTACGAATTGTTTGTTTCTTTCCATTCTCTTATTTCGGTTTCAAAATAAACAGAATCAACCCACTTCTTGTTATTATTTCATCAAAATTACCTACAATAACAAATGTTATACACAAATTACTACTATGAGTGTTGCAGACTATTTCACTTGCTGCAACATACAAGTCAAACAGCACTACTGCATTATGCTGGCTACTGCCATCGGTAACTGTGCTGTAACAAACGTAACGCACAATGAGAATAACTATTATGTCGTCACATGAACTGTTTATCTCGAGTCATCCATGTCCCTCCGCCGACGCTAATGACTACGTCAGATCGTTGTTATGTGCCACATTGCTTGTTCGTTCCGTAGCGGTGCAGTGTTAAAGTTTGACCAATTTTATCACTCAAGCTTCTCTAAACCAAGCTTAGACTTGTTTCCTCGTACATGTACGTATGCCAAAGTGATTGATTTACGCAATATGGTCCTGTGAAACTTTGGGTTCATTGCAAATCGATATCGCATCCCCCCACCAAATTGGCCTGTGTCCGCTACTGCAGACATGGTGATTTTGTGTGAAAGCTGGTGTTGACTCTTCTTCGTTAGTCTTGAGAGCAGAATATGACAGTTGGATATTTACGTGGTGCAGTGAGCCAGTATAGGGCCTCCAAGAGAATTTTTTTTGGTGGAACAAAACCTATTTGGGTCCCGTAAGACTTGCAAAATTATTTTGAAATAAATAAAATTGAGGCTAATTAATGTGCATCATACTTCAACAAGAAGTGTTGGTTTATTGATTATATGAAACATTACGTTAAAACATAACGGTACTCAAGAAATGTGACCATGTTACCATTTTTTAAACATGACTTTCAAGTCTTCATAGTAAAATCTAATCAAGGAAAAAATTAGAAAAAATCGTTTAACTGTTATATAAGCGATTTTCTAGTATTCTTATTCGCAAAATTTCTAATAACACTATCAAAATCAACTTGTTTGGCAATGCTAGACTCAATGTTTAATCTTGCTAGGTCAACAAGTCGAGTTTGTGACATAGCAGACCGCAAATAATTTTTTACAAGTTTAAGCTTGCCGAAAAATCTTTCAGCAGATGCTACTGTAGCTGGAATTGTCAAGAATATTCTCAAGCTAATGCAAACATTTAGAAATAATTCACACAAGCCACACGGGCCACAAGGCGGCGCCCACTGTTTTAAAGCATGATCGAAACACTGCAAGAGGTTAGTTTCTCCTGTATGTTTCGAAATCTTCAGATTTCTGGGTATGTCCGCTAATCCTAAACTTACATTCGATTCAAGCTTGTATCAGCTTGCGGCGCAAGTTTAATAATCAGCAAAATGCACAGCACACCTTCGCGGTGCACTATAAGCACTTGCGTCCTGCACTGCAGCTACTTGTTAATTTTAAACTCTTCAGTTATTATCTTACACATGTGTGCAACATTCGAGGGCTACTGCTGTTAGATTAGATTGCATTGTGAACAGGCATGTTTCCAATCAAATTTCATTTGAAGTATCTCTTAGTTTAAAACGCTTGATTTATTAGAGAGAGTTTTTATTAAAGATTTGTTTGAAAATGTTTAAAAATGAAAGACGTAAAGGAATATTCAGTTAAATGGACACACTGGGACAGTAATCGTGAATGTCTTAAATTCGACAAAGTAGGCAGACCTTCAAGTTCAACAATAATTACTGCTAATAATTATATTATCAATGCATCGTATCAGGAAAATGCACTGCCAGCAATTCACATTAAAATACATCACACTTCTTACCAAATCCTTTAGGCCAAACCAGTTTTATCACCTGGCGGGATTAATTTCGCTTACTTTATTCCGAGTGTGTTAGTAACAAACACTCAATCGTTCCTTCAGCAGGCCCGTAAATAGGGGGTATCAGGGGGCGAAGACCCCTAGAAAATTTTTGTCCTAGAAAAATGTTCTGGACAAAGATAAAGACGATAGGACATAGCTAAAAAAATTGTGCCCCTCTCAGAAAACTCTTCGCCCCCTTGGTGTCTCAAGCTGGTAACGGGCCTGTCCTTCTGTCTCATGCCCCTCCGCAGCTGCCGGGTCCCGGAACAATGTGCCTGTTGGACCCCCTCTCATAGCCCCTGAGCCAGTAACCCAAACTCTGAGCTGCGAGTTAAACCTTAAAAAGACACTCCAATTGTGTCTTTTCTCAAACATTCACACACTGTTGCACTTATTTGCAACGTTGCCAGTCACAACAGCAACAACGATTCAATAGTGGCTAGCCTATCTACGCAGTACTACGGGGCAAAACCAGGCCCGTAACTAGCTAGAAAAATTTTCGGCCCCCTGTAAAAATGTGTTGGACATACTTTAAAACTATTGGACACAGGCCCGTAACCAGGGAGGAAGGGGGGGCGAAACCTCCCCTGCAAACCTTTTCGCCCCTCCTGGAAAAATCTGTTGGGCATAGTTGAAAACTATTGGACATAGTTTGAAAAATTTGGGCCCCTGTCAGAAAACTCTTCTCCACCCCTGTTGTCCCAAGCTGGTTACGGGCCTGAATGGAAATAGGCTAACTTAAAAATTTGGGCCCCTCTCAGAAAACTCTTCGCCCCACCTGGTATCTCAAGCTGGTTACGGGCCTGGGCAAAACCGTCTGATGGATCGGTATTTTTGACGAATAATCGTGATGTGACGTTGATCCTGAGATGGTTATCGACGAGTTAATCAAAAAGAAACGCAGATTGAATTTTATCTTTTAATTGTGCTCGCAGGTATTTTGTAAAGTAAAAATTTGGCTATTGGCATCCTCTGATTTGTTCCTATGAATCCACTTACATACTTTTAGCTGATTTTGACTTTTTCAATAGGCATAATCAATTATATTCTCGAGGACAACATTACACGGCGCTTCGCTTTCCGCTACTCTGAATGTTCATTGAAAACTGTTTGGTTAACAACTGCTTGATAATGATCACTGCGAAGGCAAGCGTTTTTTTGTCTTTGTTAAAATTTATCGATGCCGACTGGTAGAAGATATTTGACGTCATATCCTGTTGTAACAGACCAGAAATTGGCCAGTGACATCAAAATGATCTTTGTGCAAAATTGCTAAAGTTTGAAATCTGACGACGTCAGTGACTGGCCCCTCCTGAACAAAATTCCTGGCTGCACCCCTGATTTGTAGACAGTCGTGCAACATAAGTCTACTGACAAACCTACTACAAAACTGACTTTGACAGTTGTATCTCACCTGTTCTGTACACTATCTATGATTTTCTCCAAATGCTCATATGTGGAGGCAAGTTCAAGTAACCTCTCAGTCACATCCTTTGTTTTAAGGAAACTATGCTTTATTGCGTCTATTCCATTCTTCATTTGTTCAGCACATTCGGCTTCTTTATCTACTTTTCTATTAAGCTTTTGCACAAGATAACCATATCTTACCGCCATTCCAGCTCAAAACAGCACTGAGCATGCGCCTGCTGTCCACGCACTTTTTCGTTTTAAGTCTCGCAGCGGGAGGACCAGCTCTCATTTCGCGCACAGAAGCATGGCCAATTACGATTCAGTCCATCCAAAGCACACATAAACAAAACTCTCGATACAAGCAAGATAACGAGCACAGTGAAAAATTCACAATTCCTGAAATGCCTATTCATAATACAAATGGTTTACAAGCACCAAACATTTATTCCTACCAGTATGAAGCTGGAAAACAACCTGGTAACAGAGTGCAGGAAGCTTTTTATTGTAGACCATTTGTAACAGTTAAATATCAGTACTCTATACTAGAAATAATCACGAGCTAGGTAACGCCAATTCGAAAAGCGCATGGGTGCCCCATTGTATACAAGCAAGCACTGGTGTATTGCCCTTGCGTGTCTATAACAATACTGCAGTCAGTATTAAGATCAATAAATAGGAAAACACAAACAACGTTACTAAAATATTTTCTTAAATTTCTGCTTCAGATTTGGTAGTTTCTATTTGAAATGCATAACAGAGAGCAGCAAGATCCATAATTCACTCTTTGGTTCCGCCCCGTTCAAAGTCGGTCGATGCAGACAAATTTTACCAAAAACAGGCAAAAAAACACTATTTTTGTTTGGCACTTATCCTAACTAACCGATTATACCCGAATGCCGGGACCTCACCTCCTGCCAGTACCGAGCCAACTGTCAGGCAGGTTACGTCATTCGACTATTGGCAGTCGGTGCATTGCCGCATCAAAGCCGACGTTAGTCAGTCCCGCAATATGTCCGGCCAGCACTGGCCCGGTTCAATGGCGGGGATATTGTTGATGTGGGTGGGTCTTTGGAAAATAACTTATCATGCAAAAAACTGGTACAATTGTCGAAAATAAATTTTGTTTTATATTTGTTCCATTGCAGCAATGGCACAATTATATTATATAACGGCCGCAGAAATGCAGTTACAACGGGAAACCATGCAGCAAAATTTCTAACATGTATGCGTTCATGGGATCGCGCTGCTTAAGACTTTGTACCTGGATCGTCACCTTAGTTGATTTAAATCTGCTTGTCAGGATGACAATGATTTTGAAGCAATTGGATGGCGTTGAGCATGTCGCAACCAACACGTTGAAATTGCATTCGGAAACATTTTATTCTGAATTGTAGTGCGCACGGACGTTTCAGATTTGCTACAAACAAACTTCGTAGAAGTTACTTGAAGTCGTTAATTTGCCGTCTATGCTTTTCCTTTGTGCGCACAATGGAAGCGTTGAAAACATGAAATAGGTTTAAAATTTAAATATCACAATTATAAAACCAAAACAAATATTTTGTGAAATAATGATTAACATTCCCGATTATGAAACAAAAATTATGAATATTTTTGTACTGGTAAGTAATTTTACTAAACCAAGTGAATCATGCAAAAGTAAGTAGGTAACATTCGGGTTTTTCTTTTCCTCTTTGTTTGCAACCTTGCGTTCCATGACAACTAGACATTATGACCATTAGTGCCCGACAATAGAAACATTTGGTCATTTTGATTATTAATCCTGCAACCTGTACATCAAACTGCGACAGCATGAGCACAACGTTTCATCATGGAAACCTTGTCAGTCAATCTCAGCCAATTCATGAGGCACCTGACCAAATAACTTTTGTGTTCTTTCGATGCCCAGGTTTCGGATCAGCCAGGCCGTCGCGACGACCCATTTCGGAACCTCAGGCCTAGATACCTTTTGTGCGAACAAATCAGAACGAAATGACACAGCTTTTTCAAATGTACCATTTTTAATAAAATATCAATACTATGAACGCAAGTGGCAGACCATGGTCACACCTAAAAATATGTTTATCAACTTTGTCGTGAAGATGAAAGGAATCCAAGTGAGAGGTTCAAAAATCGGCGAGGAAGAAGTCAAGGGCTTTGCCAAACAAATTGACCACATAGAAAAAATTTTGTTGGACCGATGTGATTTTCAGGGATGCTCATTTCTTCAATTGTGTGAGGCCATTCGCCTTCGAAATGGGAAGGTGAGTAAATCAGTTTTTCTGCAAGTTACTTATGGCTAGGTAATAAAAACCGCTGAACTTGAATAAGTAATGAAACAAAAGTGAACTGCACTACTCTAAAAAACCACTAGTGACCAGAGGTGGCAACGGATCCAGAGTGTCGGACTCGACTTCAGCAGGACTCTGCGCTTATTTCTGATCCAAACCCGTAGTCCAAAAGTTTTGAAAAACCGAGCCCAGAACCGGAGTCACTTTTCATTTTTGCAACAGCAGAATCTGCGTGGTCGCTATGAATGTCATTTTTTTATTAAAACATCGCTGGAATGCGGTTGCATTGATGATATGTGGACATAAGTCGGATCCTCAAATTTGAAAAAATATCGGATTAGGTTTCAAAAATTTTGGAACAGGAACGGAGGAGTCTGAAAATGTGACTCCGACCACCTCTGCTAGTGGCACACCCGACGGAGAACAAAGATCCGCTGGGCAGATTGTGGTGAGGCGATTGTAATGTTCGCTGTTCGTACTTGTATG
>Ga0210059_1002378_pt1 | contig 29395 bp, 18 predicted proteins | sample Ectturendosymbi2_FD_188042 | JGI IMG/M metagenome (GOLD analysis project Ga0210059, IMG submission 188042) | Ecteinascidia turbinata endosymbiont from Florida, USA - Sample 2 (SPAdes) (version 2) | ecosystem: Host-associated > Tunicates > Ascidians > Unclassified | place: Key West, Florida...
CAGCTTCTTGCGAAGTGACTCAAGGTTTCGGCGATACGTGAGCGACCTGTCCAACGTTGCTCCGAAGTAATTGGGCTCGGAGCAGAAGGGCAGAGTTTCGTTGTATTTGATTTTACGCTCACGTTTAGCTTCCTTGTTGTTGAGGTGGAAGGCTGCCGACACCGTTTTTGTAGTGCTGAGCTTTAGCTTCCAATCTGGAGGTATTCACCTGCAGTTGCCATGTCCTTGGTCAGCACCCCTTTCACTGCCTGCTAGTCTCCATCAGCATGCACGTTTGCTAGGTCGTCAGCATATGCATACTTTCTGGAGACGGTGGTTGGCAGGCCAAAGAAGAAGATGTTGAAGAGAAGGGGTGCCTGGACAGATCCCTGTGCGATGCCGTTGTTGAGGCGTCGTATCCTGCTTCTTTTGCTGTTTCCGGTGGTGAGGGTGAAGCTGAGCAATCGCATTGCTATTTAATCTCAATCGTATTGCTAATCACAATCGCACTGCGATTGCTAATCGCAAATCATTGATATTCATCAATGAAACCTTACCAAAAGAAATAATCGTTTTTTTGATTGGCTAATTACAAAAGCGAAGGAATTTGACAGGATACAAAAACGGACTGTCAATGGAAGAATTAACCTCAGAAAAAGCAATGAAAAAAAGCGTTTGTTTTCCACAAAGAAAAGGATATTGAACATATCAAAAAGTCCGTAGTCAATACTGAAGTTGTCAGTGGTATGTCTGCACTCGATTAAGCTTCTTGTGTATATACATGCTGAAACTTTGTTCCTTCATTTTGATATGGTAAGTGGTTTGCATCATGTTTACTTTGTTTACCTAGTGTGTCATAATCGATCTATTTTCTTGACTATCATTTACGTCGTTGCATTAGCATGTTTCGGTGGATAACTTGTAATGTCCCCAACTGTTGTACTGTATACAGTGATCGTTATGACTAGGGCAACCGAAATTTAATAAATGCAAAATTTATCTGCTTTTTTAAAAGTTTATTAAAAGTCCACAAACCAAAATTTCACGCTGATCCCATGATACATTCCAAAGTTGTTAGGTCAAAAAATTCAAAATTTATCATTAGGTCAAAATTCATCATTAGGTCAAAACTTTCTTGCAACAGAGTTGTTTCTCGTCATTGATATTTTATTAAAGTTGCAACAACAGATTGTGACATGTTTTTGCAAGTTTAGTTGCAATCCTGAAATACTGGTGGGTTTGTTGCGACTTCTGACGTAATAATGTTGTTTAACCCACTAGTGGACCATTGAATATCAGGTAGACTAGGCACGTCCATCCAAGGAACCTGTTCTTACAGTACTTGCTTTGGTAATGCTTAATCCATCATGCATATATAGTGTTTCAACTTTATGATATTCGCAGAGTTGATTCTACTGCAATTATTAATGTAATTATTAGTATATCATACCCAAGGTTAAACAACCAAACTCTTCAAAAGTCCGAAGTATACTGTATGAATTGGTACGAATTTACCTCAACACCTAAGGGTGAATTATTTTGCAAATTCCGTGACTGCTTAGTGAAAAGTGACAAATGTTCATGGTGAAAGCATATCGCCGCAGTGCAAAACATAAACGAGGTTCTTTTCATGAAACTGAAAGTCGCCAGACATTTTTATAAACATGCTGTACCAGATTTTGCAGATAAACTCCTTTTTGTTTCACTTCAACAGTTTGTTTTCTAGTACCGTATATGATTATGCTTCGCATTCCGCATTTCAATTGAAAACGCAGAAAACTAATAGGTCAAAAAAAAGTCAAAATTTTTTAATCATAAATCAAAATTTTAGGTTTTTAGGTCAAAAAATGGTTGCCCTAGTTATGACATAAATGTATCCCCCACCTAATTTTTTCCCATGCTTCTCCAACCAACAAAGTCTAGATCAACATCATTTGTTTGTTCCGCCTGTATTTCCTCAACTTAGCAATTTTACTAACAGACTTGTGCGAACCGTTTCATATTTGGTAGTACAGACTTACCTGGTTGTATAGAATCTTTTCCATGTGACTCATTAGCTCAAAATTTCCAACCAAGCATTTACCTTTAAGTGAAAGTGGAAAAGTGATTCATACACAAAAGCAGAAAAATTTATCGTATTTTCACTATAAATTAGTATTGCATCTTTACATTTTCAAACCATGATCCTTTTCCCTACTCACATTGCGAGAGCATGCAATAAAACGTAAACACGATTTGTGTTCCAAGAATTGTGTTTCGAGGAGAATGCTTTTGGAAATATCGATCTCTGCAAACTTTGGTGATAAAGCATTAGTGGCGTCGCCAGCCCAAAAATTTGGGACGGGGAAAAGAATTTTTTGAGATTCAAAATATGTTACTTAAGCGAGCACCATAATTTTTGTTTGGGACGCCGCATCTCAAACCACAAAATGACTCGATGAAATTTGGGGAGGGCGTGGCTACGCTCATGAAAGACATCTGCTCAATCGCCAGATGTCAAATGGGACGGCTTCGCGTTTTTGCGGTGGTGGTATAATGACAACTTTGAACTAAACGCCTGTACAAAAATCATGAATGTGAAAAAAATGGAATTCAAACACAATACCTATTTCACAATTCGTGGATTTCTCATGGAGCCTGCCCCGATTGAGCTTCGCAGTGACGAAGACTGGTGTGTCCCATTTAGATATCACCATTTTATAAGGCCAAGCAGTGAGCGTCGTATTGAACATTGCCGCAAAGCTAGCACCACAAGCTAGACTAATGCTACCGTACGGTCAGGAACGGTCACGTTTTTTGATCGACTATATGATAAGGCTTTAATACATGCCCATGATCAAGCATCAGAGAGATATTGGGCCGATGCTTTGTCTGAGTGGGTCTGGTGTGCATAAACTGTTTAGGTTTATGGTGGATACAAATCATTCAAAGCTTTAAAGTCTTCCACTTTTGCAGATCATTGATTCAAACTGGTGCGCATCCGATGAAGAAAATGAGATCACCACAAAGCACGAATAATTGCAAGCTCGGTGAAGTATCCTGTAGTGCAAGCAACAACAGCGTATGCATTAATCGTACAGCTGTATGTGATGGAAAAGTACAATGTCCCAATAACACCGATGAAAGGTCTGGTAATGCTCATCAAACTCAGTTTCAAAATCTGATTTTTGCTGTGTAATCACCCCTTTGCGCAAATAAAATATTAATGATATTCGTGCTCGCTGAACGTAACATCGTCAGAGCGTTCCAAAGATGAAAAAAGTTTGTGCAAAGGATCTGCAAGTAAATATCTTTCATATTTTTTATTCACGTTGTCGTTTTTACAAATTACTGTGACATTGCGCATTGGTTTTAGTGATGGTGCACATGCAAAGCTATTTGAGAACGATTTCTTTGTGAGAATCGCATTAAATGTATTTAATAGGATTTTTGAATAACAATTAAAATTTTTCCCTTCGGGATTCAGATACGATTTTTGCCGTGGAACAATACCTTGTGCATCGGCTGGAAAACAAGACATTGGCAATAAATGCAGGTTAGTTTCGTTTGTTCCTGGTTTTGATGCAAGCAAAAGGAAATATAGTGATATTTCATTTCCATTCCAACCACTTAATTTGGAGAGGCAGCACATGATGTGAGAAGTTTTACAATATTATCATTAATTTTCTTCAGTGAAATGTGTGTGCGTATGCCATAGTAACGCTTAGCACAATTCGAGTTTAGAGCTTCATGTCCAGTTCTACACATAGTTTCCAAGAAACATTCCGAAATGACGAGGTAGTGATTGCTTTACACAAAGCCATATCAACCGCACTCCATACTCCCCAATTGGGGGGGGCACGCTGACACTGGGGCCCAAAATTCAGTCCCGTCACCACTTAGCCACCAAAAGAAGGCTTCGGCCCCAAATTGAAAAATAAAGCACTAGAAATCAGTGAAGTTGGGTGGTCCTTTGAAAGAAATATGCTTGTACATTACATTTACTTTGAGCCCATTTGAAAGGAAGGTATTTACACCATGAATGAAATAACCTGACGAGCGGACGAAGGCCTAAGCTTGGCAAATTTTATACCTTGCTTCAGGTTTTTTTTAAGGAAAATGTTAGGAACCCGGTTTGGATCTGTAAGGACCCGATTTCTCTGATTCTAGGGACCCGATTTTCTCTGATTTTAGGGGCCCGATGATAATTTTCTCTGATTCCAGGGACCCGTTTTGAAATTCTAGGGACCCGAATCGGGTCCCTAAAACGCCTTGAAAAACACCCTCCCTTATTTATTTGTTTTAAGATTGCCTGATAACACTGAAGACACTGAAAAAATGACGCAATAATAACCCCCCAATTTTACAAATGACCATTGAGCGGAATTATTTCATAGCAGTGCATCATCAGGCTGGAGCTTATTTTGAAAATTTCACTGAGGTGAAATTCCGGGACAAGCTCAGGCCTTCGGCCGCTCGTCAGGTTATTTCATTGATGGTTTTGAATTTATCCCGATTTAAGCCTAAAAAATTATGGTAAGTCTAAGTTAACACATCTGCGCAGCTGGCTGTTCAGACAGCCAGATGGAGTTAACCGTTTAGTTAGAAGAGTCTGTTAGCAATCATTGCTAAGTAGTCCCAAAACAGAGTAGTGCAGTTAGTGGATTATGGATGCTAACCTTTGCGGCCACGTAGGCCTTAGTCTGTATTTGTTAACATTTATAGGCGATTTGAGATGCAAAATGTTATTAATCTAAGCATGTGCCATGCACCAGGAGATTAACAATCCAGAGATCAGCAAGGTTTATGCATGTGCATTTCGGCCAGTAAAAAGCCCTTTTGAGCATATTTCACTTGAGCTCCTGGTAAAGTTCATCAATTTGCGCTAAGGAAAGAAAACGTTCATCGTGGCGCACATGCCTTGACATACCTCATGTTTGCTCCTTCACTTCGGTAATATTATTTTCATAACTGAACGATGGGATTCATTCTGATATCCTGCAATTTTTTACATTTGCATTTCATTACGACGTCTCTGATTAATTGCCCTCAATTAAATGACAATTCTTTTACGACTCAATTCCTTTTGTTACGCTCGTCCAAAAATTTTTAGTTGGAAACTACGAGCCTATTATGGGTATTTGCCAGGAAACATTTATAATTAATTTGCACAATCTGCAAACACTGTTCATGTTGTGAAATAAATATAAGTTTTCAGTATGTCTAGCCCCCTGCACAAACATAAAGCTGGAAGACCTGGCGAAGGTTCGGCACAGGCCAGCAGACATGGGGGGCATTCGGGGGCACTTACCCCAAATCTCTTTATGCATCCCGAAATTCTTGTGCTCAGAAAAATAGGATATAAACATATGATAAAAACAAATATTTACCCCCAAAAAATGTATTTTGTCCCCCCAAACCTCAAAATATGGCTACGGGCCTGGTTCTGCCAAAACTGTGTCTGTAATTAAGATAGTTTATTTTGAATGCCATTCGGCCTCTCGATGTAGCATTACGTCGACATTAGGGGGGCCCGGCAAGCATTTTGGGGAAAGATTTGGGCTGCTACGGCACTGGCTTTACACACGATAAAATAGATGAGACTAGTTTGAGGTGGAGGAAAAGTTAATGTATTGATTAGTGTTCACTAATTACCTTGTATCAGCCAATTTATTCAAAAAGCTAAATTTATAGCCAAAATTGATGACGATTTTGTGGACCTTTTGTTCACATCTTCAACGCTTGACAGGCCTGAATTATTATTAGCAATGGTGGTATTGGATGCTTCATACTACGTAACATTAGGGAAACAGGTTGTGTTAACAAAAACAAAATCAAAGTATACCACAAAAAAGCTTTCAAAGTAATCAGTTTATTACAAATTGACTTGAAATTATCTTTGTAGACTTATAAACAAACGAGATTATATTTGGTTTATGGCAATCCGAATTGCAAGATTTGCGGCCAAAGGAAATGAAGTCAAAATCTACTCCGTAGATTTGTCCATGGAACGAATTTGTCTGTCTCATCCAAATCCATGGCAACTTGGTAATAAGCAGAAATTCGTAATGTGAAATGCATTATGTCATGTGCTTGTCTAACCTGTAGATATCTGTGGCCAAAACTCCCAAAATATCTTATTGTGGGGCGAAAGAAATTGGGTGAACCTTTTCTTAACTTTCACTTGAAGAGGAAGAATCTTCTTTTTCGGAGCATCGCATAACCTTGGTTCGACACTGAGCTTCCTACCTGTAACACTTCGTACTTCCTGTGCTGTGACCATTTGATTATTGTATTCAATTTCAGAAACATCCTGCTATATATTGCAAATTTCTAAAGGTTGGTCACGTTTCAAATCCATCGACTTATTCCAACCCATGGAAATCGCAAACCCATGCACAAACCAGCATATCATTGACGTTTCAGTAACCAAAAATATTACTATCATTATGAGTGAATACTAGCTGCAGTGAGGCAAACACGAGTTTTTGCAGCCAGCAGGGATAACGATGCTGTACAAATAACTAACACGGGTGTAAGGGTGAATACGCTGAAGGGAGTGACGTAACAGCGTGAAGCGTTCGCAGTCACATGACTCAGGGGCATACGTGTGACACTACAGATGATGAGCAAGGCTTTGGTACGTATGCAAAATGACTAAGAGGCATGGATGGGATGTTTGCATTTAGCTTTGGATCGGCATGCGCAAATCAGTTGATGGCTAAACTTCGCACGGCAATGAACGCTATGTGAATAACCGCTTGCCAGTGGTTCACGGCATTTAATTCATTCACGACTAGCAGACTCTCGCTGTGACTTTTTGACTTTCACAAGGCTTATGAAAAGTTTGCACGTGGCATTGTGAAGCATTGCTGGTAGTAGAACAGTGCAATGTTTCTAGATCAACGGCTAGATACTGTTTCCTTAAGTCTTGAAATTCTCCAGGTGGAAACACCTGCACAGCTTCCAGTCTGTTACAATAGTTCTTGGGCAAAATCTTTTCGACATACTGTAAGATAAGGAACGGATGCTTCGAATACGCATCTGCAGTGACAACCTAAATGTGGACAAGAAAATTAACCGCGTGGTAAAGGTGTATAAAATTCCCACGCTTCACCGGGCAGTTGGTGAAGGAGCAGGCAATTTTTTGGGAGCGTAGAGGATACTTTACCCAAATTTCTCCACATTTGCCCGAAAAACTTTTATGCGACAAACTTTCCCTTTACAAATTTTCTGTAGCTGTTGGTGCATTATATTTTTCTCTACAATATTGCCATACATATTTCACTTCGCAGATGGGATTAATGTTTTGCATTAATTCAACCATCAAAAAAATTTGTAACCAATACGTGAAAAATGCATAAACTTTGAAGCTAAGTATAGTTTGGATCCAATTAAAGTTCTAAGCTTGTTAGATATGTAGTAGATGTAAAGCTTAGCAATTCATCTTATCATCAAACATAGAATATATAGGTGGTGTGATATAGACGTAACAAAGTTGAGTTGAGTTGATTTTATTTGGCGATAATTAATATTCAGCTAGAAAAAACACAAATTAGTGCAAGGAAACCAGGGCATTGAAGGAACCGGAAGGTTATTGAGTCGATGCCCCTCAACAGTTAAATTAGCTTTGTTACTGTCAAGTGTCAACTAGTGGTGTTGCGTATATGTGGGAAGGAGCTGCTGGATGATCAACACAGTTGCGCAGGGGGTGCTGGGTCGCAACCGGTCTCTCGGTGGATGGGTTGCTCAGATCCGCAAGGATCTGGGCGTGGCAGAGAAAGTATAAACCCAGCTAAAATGAAACTCTGCCCGGGTTGTCATAACCCTTTCGCATCCAGCTAGCTCTACAAATTGTTTGCAGTGTTTTTTTGCATTTGGATGATGGTAGATTTGGTACTCTTGGGGTCCAATCTGTAGAGATGTTGCCTTCGAATTTCTTTGTTCGCCAGAAGTGATATGTGGGAATACTGGGAAAGACGTGCTGTTCCTGCAAAACAATAGAGCACCAGCAGCAGCGAGAAAACAAAATCACAAAAATACACAAACAAACAAACAAACAAACAACAAAACAAGAAAACCAAATCACAAATACACAAACAAACAAAACCTAGGTAAGCAGACACAACCTAGTTGTGTTAATATTGGGAGTACGTACAATAGGCTTAAAAGTATGGAATAAAGATGTCTATGGGAGGAGGGAATATGTTCGAAGGGAAATGTGCAATTTGAATAAGAAGTGGGCTATAGGTAAGATGAAATGGCATACAGTTGGAATAAAGAACTCTATGTTTCAGCACCATACTATTTGTCATCATAGGCAGAGATAAGTACATCTCTGCACTGTTTTTTAAATGTGAGCTGGGAGCTGTCATGAAGAGAGGGATCAATCTTGTCCCAGATCTTATCGCCCAGAAGCCTCAAATACCTTTTCCGTATTTGGTGTGGGTCATTTGCCAAAAATGTGCACCCCATGTTGCACTGCGCGTTGCATGACAGTGTACGTGATTTACAGGGGTGAAAAGGTGGTTGAAGTTGTCAGGAAGATTGCCAGAGTGAAATCTATGCATGCTTTTACCTAATTCAAGGCTATAAATGTCATCCAGCTTAAGAAGGTTGAGCTTTTTATATAGCGGTGTTGTCTTTGTACTAAAAGAGCTGTATGTATTTAAGCATTAGACAAAAATAAAAACATCCAAAACTATAACTTGATATACCTACAACTACACGTCTGCCACGGTAATAAGGAGCAAGCAAAAGCTTCCTCAAATTTAATGTTTTAATGCTATTCTGGAACCTCTACAAACCTCCAAACTTCCAAAATAGCAATAAAACATTAAAAATTGTTCTGAAAATATACTGTAGATAACGAGAAAGTATTCAAAAGTATCAGTACAGCCTTCATGCAAGCACAGTTTAAAACAGCTATGTCCAACCCAAATGGCTTACTGAGCCAAACATTATGTCATTGTCTTGGGTCACACATTTGATTGACATATTAATGAGGCAGCACACTGAACGGCTTACTTTGATCTTAGCAAACTTAATTTAGCCTAAGCTAATTTACTGAAAGGGTTCGAATTCTAACTGCAATGGTAATAGACGTGATACAGTGGCACTGAAGGCCATAAAAAATTCAAATTCAAGATTTTCATTTTCACAATGAGAAAAGGTTGTCAGTACATCAGATATTTTACTACAGAGAAAACCTAAACTGGCCCGCACAAAACCTTCGACTGAGCCGCATGCGGCGTAGGCCGCAGAGCTGGACATAGCTGGTTTAAAACATCACCTCCCATGATTAAAAAAAATTGACAAATGCCAGTTTAATTGTCACTAACTGGAATGATATGTGCAATATGAAAATTTGTGCAGTATCAAAAAAATGAAAGAGCACTTGGAATGTGGTTCTTAATCAACTGAAAAAAGTAAACTGGGCTGTGCAAGAACCCTGTCAGAAGCCAGCTGACTCCGTACTCTGAGCATTAGCCTAAATGTTATGAGTTTTGGAGTTCCATTCACAATCCAGCTGCTGCTCTCAGCAAAGAACGTCACACCTAACTGAGGTAGGACTAAAGCTTTTTCCTTCTTTGTAAACATGTGGGTGGCATGTATCATTTATATTATGACAGCGATATGAGTCTCGCAACATTGTCTGTTCAACTGCATAAAATGCAACGTGCAACAAATTGTATGGCAAGATGTGCTCATCCAAACACTAGTTAACAAGAGGAATCCACTAACATGAAGTGAGTGCCCTATAGCATAGTTTATTTCTTCCAGCGTACAATTGATGAAGCACATTAATGAAATGCCCTAATTACATCATTTGCCCAAACTTTCAGCTGAGTCAGTTACTCATAAATTCGTAAAAAATAAAGCATTAAATTAGTTGAACGTTTGTTAATTTTATATACATTTAATGTGTTTCGTATCACATGACAAACTTTGTTTATTCTCTCTGCAACAAAAAATCATATTGCTTGAAAATGGCGAAATTTTTGTGCCACATTTTTGAGATTTTGCCCAAATTTGTGACAAATCAAAACTTTTGGGGGTACGCTTCCACCCCCAACACACCTAGCTCCTCAACCACTTCATCAGCGTGTATCCAGGGAAGAATTGGTTATTGGCTTGCTCCATTATAAGTTTCAGTGCAGTTAGTGCAGACCACCTTTTTATTGGCTGGAACTTAAACTTTTGAGATGGCAACCATAGGAGCGTCCGTATCATTAAATGATTGAACAACGTTGGTGTCTAAATGCTTTACACAATATCTACGTCTTCTAGTATGTTGTCTTCCAACAGCATGTTTTTAAATCTGATTTAACTTTGAGTTCGGCTTCGTCTCCAACGGGGCACCCTAAATCTTGCTTGAAAGCAACGCTGTGCTCGTCATTTAAGTTTCGAAAAACTTCATGCACTCGTGCGTGTTCCTCTTTAGGATTGAGCACAGCCTGAATCTTAGGATTGGACTTGATCTGGCCGAGTCTGGTAACATAAGCATTTCCATGCAAAATTGTCATGGCTACAATTACGTGACGATCCATTAAACCTAAATTTTGGATTGCGTGACTAGAAACGGAATTTGACATTTTCCTTCGAAAGCTGTGCGTCGCGCGTCCGCGGTGAAGGGTACCGGTGATGCTGGCACGGTGTGATTGCTTGCGGAGTAGCAACGTCATTGCAGATGTGAACGTTTCGACATACCCAAGCTTACCCAAGTCAAGCCAGATTCGAAGAAATTTCCCCCGTGGAGCAGTATCGAAATTATTCTTAACAAACTATGTTTTCTAGACATTTGTGTGGATATTGTAGACAGGCTTTATTTCGCACCATGTCTGGTTTCATTTGAAGCATTTGAGACGTACACTACAGTATTCAGTTCCAGAAAGGCTGTATTGAGTTCAACTTGCCAGCCTTTATCTTCACTTTAACACCCAAGCGGGCTAGGATTGCAACTCGGACATGTTCGACCATTACTCGCTTGAGCGTTAATTGAACCCTCTCAATATGCCGAAAGTCTTCATCTTCGATTCAAAAACACGCAACGTTTTTATTTTAAAAATTTCATGAGACGGGGTCGTCACGGATACCATCATATCCGCATGAGTTTTGGGTCTAATCCATCAATAAGAGAGAGCATTTCTGCAGGGTTATTTGGTGAAAGAAACATAAAACTCAGACCCTTTTTGTGCTTGTGGTTTTCTCTGCGTCTACAGAGGTGAAATTATTTTATCTGCCAATAAGGCGAAGATCACAAAGAAACGGTTTCATCCAAGATTGTGTTTAGAACTCAAGCACTAGTGAATAAAGACCACAGAACCTCTTTCCTTTTTTGAAGATGCTCTACAAGACCCTGTTCATTCAGTGGAACTTTATGCAACGAAAAACATGAGTGCGAATGTAACGATTATATTCCTGTTGATGAGCCACGTGGAATTTGTTCTCAAAATCGGTTTTTCAAAGAATGTGAGAAACTATCACATGGAGGAACAGACGGAAAAATTTTATGTGCCTACAATGTAAGGAGTTATTCTGTTTATGTTCTTTTTATAAATTAAATTTTGTCTAACGAATTGAAAATGATTCATTACGTTCTTCTGAATTACCCCTAATGTGATGATAAAAATATGTGTCTAATTTCAGAATTACGCTAAGATATCTATAGCCCACAGACATGCAATATCTATGATTTGAATCATGTTTGTTTAGTTTTTTTGCAATTGTGACGCGGCGCCACACCGCGCTAATTGAAAGTCATCTCTTTAAAGAGGTTACAGTGCCGCAGGAGTCACAAAGCTGAATATGATCCAGCGGGGAATCGTCTATTGCTTGAGCTTCCGAAACATCATAGTCCCCGCATTGTGAGTTTGCGTCTCCAATATGCGACCTTTACACAATCAGTGAAATGAATCTTGAAATAATTGCGCAATAAACGGTGCATTGTGATAAGAACAATGTAATTTAAACAACCAATAACGCTACAAAATCCCAAACAGCATATAGTGGAGTGTGCTTGAAAAGTACATTTCAATGTACAATTTTTACTTCCTCATTGAGATTTCAAGTCATAGCAATTTTCAAAAAAGGTGGTTTGCACAACCTGGGGTAACTCATACTCGGAAACGTACGGTGAAGGACATTTATGCGTACTGTGGTCATTCTTCAGTCGGGGATGTGTTCCTCACATAAGTTTGAGATTGTCACAGTAAAACCTGTTCTACTTTCGGGAAGAGATAAAGACTAATAAAATGCACGCTCAGGAGGAAAGATAAACACAACTTTCATGACTACAAACGGCATATAGTTCAGTGGGGCGGCAAATAGCTCAGTTGGGGCTGCAAATAGCTCAGTGGCAAACGTGTCCGCCTCCCAATTGGAAGGTTGGATGTTCGATCCACAGCCACTGAGTGAATTGCCGTAACTCACCTTGGGAAAGACGTTCACCTGAGCCGCCCCGGCAAGAAGCACAAACCAGGTTTCGGCCTGCCCATTGCCGTCACCAAAATTTGACAAACTTGACCACAAACAAAATTGTCGCTTCATTGCAGATGTCGGGAACCTATGGCTCGCGAGCCAGTACTGGCTAATTGAATGTTTACTCGTGCTTAATTCTCTTTTTGTTGTGGGTAAACACACAGAAAAACGTTTTCTGTTTTAAGCCTCTTCCCTATATAACCACAAGTAAAACTTGCTTTAATGATTTAGCTAAGAAAAATAGCAAACTTTAGTGCAAATGTTTCTAAATTTCAGTTTTTAAAAGCCACAAAAACATCTATTGTTTCGAAACGAGCATCACGTATTGGAAGGAGGAGTAACTGATGGTCAAAGGGCCCTAGATTTTTCTATTTGTACTATTAATCAGTTTACTAACAACCTGTAACCAAACCTTCACTTGAAAATTAGGTTCCGTAGCCCCAGGGAAGATAATGTTACTGTGTCGCTGTACTTAGCATTGATGTACTCGTAACGACTGGTCTTGTTCTGAGAGCTTCCGTATCAAGGGAAGAAGATAGCATCATTCCATCCCTATTCCTCGAGATTTAAAACGTTTCATTTAAATGAAACACTGGTCTAATATATAAAGCATGGCTAGGAAAATCCATTGTTTCAACGCAAACGCACCCGTAGCTTAGTGTCTTCGAAATCTTCGAAATCAAACTTACCGGTAGCTAACTGTCTTTTGAAATCTACGGCTACCACACGGAGAACCGCTTGGCAACGAAAGATTCAAAATACACCAAACATTTTTCCGAATAAAAGCAGATATCAATTTTCAGCAGAATACATTTACAGTAGGCTTCCTGTCTCGTGTCCACTTCCTGAAAAAGAAGAATCAATCTACATACGTGTCAAAGTCAAGGCCAGCCGTCCAAATCAGGCTCGCTATTGAATTACGTTTGGCCCCTGGGACAATATTTAATTATCACTATTTTTATACTTGCACGCACCACAATAATGCTACAAGCCCCACAATGCAGTGCGAGTGCCTTTGCGCGTATCGAAGGCCGATGAATGCAAGCCAGCATATCCGGCCCTCAGCTTGAACCAAATATTTGATTTGGCCCACTGTGAGTTTGAGTTCCACACCCTGACCGAGTTTGACACACCTTTCTTACAGGGTTCAGGTCTGGAAAGTATCACCAATAGATAGATAGTTTCTTATATTTCTTACTTTCGTGTTGTAACATCAAAATTTGGTCAGTGCTGTTTGCGGCTTCGATCAAAAATAAATCTCTTTCATGTTGAACAATTCAAAGTAGTTTTCAAAATGTAGGCAATTTAAGAATTAGTCGAAAAAAATTTTTACAAGACCACAAAGTGTAGAAAAGGCATAAAATACAGTTAAAAGCACTAGGTGTTCTGTATGCTTTCGACGATTCAGGCGACTGTGCTATGCTTTCATCTTTTTGCGATCATTCATATCTATATTCAAGTAGCCTGCGTACTTTCCACGATGGGGGTAAGCAGCAGGGTTGCGGAGTCGGATTCCTGGCACTGGGGTTCAGAGTGGGTATCGGATTATTTTAGGCGTTTTTTTATCCGAATCCGCCTCTGGAAGTCCAATTTAATATTTTTTTACATCGCACTCCAAATGACGAGTTCTGACTCGTGCCCGTTGAAATAGCGAATTTGTTTGGAATCTTTTATTGAAACAGAGAATTCTTGCTGAGCACCACGATTTCCACTGATTGCTAGTTGCTAGAAAATTCGTTATCTTCAGCTGAAGACCCAGCATCACAGGAAGAACGCTTTCTTTCAAGGAACAGTTCGCGTTGCTTAGTGTTTACACATATACCTGTCATCACAACTGCTTTACGCGTTATTGATCAATCGATATTGGCTAGATAATTGTGAGCGATTATTAATGGATAACGACGAAAGAGCATAAATATGGATAACAAAGATGTCAGTCTGTCTGACATGCAATGAAAGCGAGTTGAAGAACTGGAAAAATTTCCATCTCCCTTTTCAAGTGGCAAAAAGCTTCAAGAAGAACATCTCAAACCTAGATTGTTCTAAAAGAGTAGAAAAGGTTAGAAAATTCCTTATCTCAAACACGTGGTGTGCTTGCAAAAACAATGCATAACTCAATGCAACAAAGATTAAGTGTAACTGCTTAAAAACAAAAGTCTATTACAGGGCTGAACAACTGGTGGCCGTACGGCCGCATGTGGCCTTCGACAAAAATTGATGCGGCCGTGCACTTGATTATGTAATTTAAAATATAGAAGTTATGGTGGCGGTGCAATATTAAAAACTTTTTGTCCGCTGTATGAGTATACAGTACTTAGTAGAAAAGGCCAAACCAACGTGTGGAAGCAGGGTAGGCTTAGTGTGTGAAAGCAAAACAGACACAATGCAAAATATAAAATATCTTGAACTCACTGGCGGCCGTAATTCATAAAAATAAACGTAATACGGCCGGCAATAGCGAAAAGATTGTGCAGCCCTGGTCTATTGGTTGGAGTGTATGTGGACCCTATGGATACAGAGCTCTTGACTGAAACGCAGCAAAATGAAACAAAATCAGCGCTTTATGACCTTTCCGTGACGATTTTGGGTTTAAACACTGCTGCATCTTCTCAAGATGCAGACTCCAATTCGACTACGACAGATTCAGAGGGTAAGTGTGATGAAGCTGATTTTGATAGGTTGATGGATCAACAAGACTGTGAAGCAAGTTCAAAGCGACGTAAGCTAGTGGAAACAGCTAACACTTCAGCTACAGTGCGTAAAACGTTTTTCAAGGCGGACTTCTTTGACGCATTAAAGCAAGTGGAACTAACAGATAGAAAATCTAAGTTGGAAGTTCAGGAAGCCATAAAGCAATATCCAGAAAGAGTGAAAGAATCTGTCGAGTTAGTAGCAGCGCTTTTTCCAAAACAAGTGAGCGTCGAAGGTCTGTTTTCAGCACTAAGGCTCATCAGCGCGTCCCAAAGGACTGCAATGAAAGAAAACTCCCATAAGCGATCCTGTTCTTGAGAGTAAACTATTGAATGTAAACTTAAGATTTAAGGTCATTAATGAGATAGATACGAAACATTGAACATAATGCTGAAAGCGGAATAAGGAAACGGTGGTCCAATTGTGTAGTGCAATTGTGTAGTGTAGTCCAATTGTGTAGTGCAGAACAAAAAATGTGTGCAACATTTTTTGTCGGTGGGCCATATAACCAACTTCAGACATCTAGCTGGGCCACACGAAAAATTTAGTTTTTTCGTCTACACAATGAATTGTATGATGGGGAAAAATCAGAGTGTTGGCAAGGGCCACACTAAATAGCTTGGCGGGCCGGGCTGTGGACCGCGGGCCGCCTGTTGCACACCCCTGGTGTGGTGAGTTCTTTTCAGCGTGTTTGCTGTGAAACGAGATTTTGCTTTTGTGTTGCTACTGTGCTTTTTGGTGTCCAAATGGACCACGAACTTTACCGCAAGTAAATTGTGCTTTTCTGACAGTTTTTGCGTGTTCCCTCGTTGCTCAGATGATATACTGAGTAGTTTGTCAAGCGTAGTTCATTCTGCATGATTTTTCTGCGTAGACGGAAAACCGACAATAGCTGCAAGCAACCATACTGTCTATAGTTTCAAGTTTGTTAACGTTTCATATGACTCAGCTATTAAGTAGAAACAATACTGAGTCCATTGCACAATAAGGAAACCAATTGTCAGTGTAATTCAAAATAAATGAAAGCACATGGGCAAAATAGCTGATCAATGTAAACATGAGTGTCACTGTGTCATATAGGACTATTGAAGGATCATGGTGGTCATCTTGTCAACCAACCCCATTTATCACTTTATGTGCAGTGTTAAGAAAACACAGTTGGTAATCAAATGCAACAACAAACAAACAAACAAAGACAAAGGCAAACAAACAAACAAACAAATTTAAAATATGGTGAAGTAAATTTACAGATGAAGGGAGCATGCCTATGTACACAAAAAAGTGGGTCAAATTTAATTGAGGAAATTTGGTGTGGTTGTGAGCAATTTGACTTGTCTCGGCGTCCTTTTTTCTAGTTTTCATTTTCCGCTTGTTCTTTGGCGTGAGTTGTTTTCTTTTTGTGGTGAAAATATTCCATTTTTTCCACGAATTTGCTTCAGATAAAGAACGCAGGCGCGCTTCGTGCCCAGACATGGACGACGATGCCCTAGACACGTCGGAATACTATAGGGATGCTCAATCGTTCCGAGCACTGAGATAAAGAAAATCGAAAAATGATTCAGCTGCTGGCTCCGGCGAAAGTTGCAGCAAAAATAAAGCCATTGGAGTGCTACCAGTGATTCTGGAAAGCAAGTCAGGCAGAGTGTTGAAAACTTATAACCCTGTGTATATCCATAAATGTCTTGAAAAGTGTTTGGGTTCGTACAAAGCTTGTTCTCCATTGAGTAACGGAAATGTGATTGTAAATTGTTGCAGTGTGCAGCAGGTGACAACGCTTCTCAATTGTACGAAGCTGACAGATGGTGTAGTTGCGGTCGAGGTCACAGCTAGTCTATATAAACCTATAGGTGCACTAGGCGTTATTTATAACGTGCCTCTGGATACCCCTACGGATGTCATTTTGGCATGCCTTGCAGGGCAAGGGGTTCAATCCGTGAGACGTTTCCGATCCAAAAGTAAAGACTCCTCTGATATGACAGAGTCCAAATCAGTATTTCTGCAGTTCACTACTGCTGACCTCCCTAGTGAGATCAAACTCGGTTACATGTTGTTCCGTGTCAAACAATATATTCCAAGGCCGTTGAGGTGTTTCAAATGTAATCGCTATGGTCACGTGGCAAACCATTGCAGAGGTAAACTGCGCTGCTCAATCTGCAGCGGCAAACATAAGTATTGCGAGTGCAGCGCTGCTGCCCCAAAATGTCCCAACTGCGGTGGCAGTCACCCGGCGATTGAGAAAATCTGCCCAAGATACCAAAGGGAAACTGAAACATTCAAACTAAAATCTGTGGCTAATCTATCTTATGCTGATGCCTGTAAAGAGCTTAGAACTTCCAGAAATCCTCCTGCCCCGCATTTAGCTTCGCAGTCGACTCTCCTCCCTCTTCCAAAGTCGACTGTGGATCGTACTCTTGCGAAACCTTTTTTAAGTGCCACTCCGTGTCTGCATGTCACCGGTACCGCAACTGGATTAGGACGAACCCATCGTAACTGAACAAATTGACTTTTCCAGTCTTTTGTTTGGCAACCCAGTCACTTTTCTCGCCTTCTTGGCAGAGATGATAAAGCAAACTATTCTGGCAAGAGACAAAAATGAAAATATAGACGTATGTCAAATTATCACTGAGGCAGCTGGTGGCCGCATGGGCCTACCTGTAAATGCCGGGCAGTTAAAACTCTTTAATAGTTAACGATTGGTTTCACAATTCTCCAATGAAATTCCCGTTCTATATTTGAAAATAAAAAATGGCATGAATTCGAAAACTACCTATCTACACTAGACAACCTAGCTGATGTCCTCTGCATCCAGGAGTCACATCTGACACCGAAATACCAGCCTTCAATCCCCCACTATCATGTAATTCGCAAAGACCGCCGTCTTTCCAAAGGAAAAGGTGGTGGCCTAATGGTTTGTGTCAAGACATCTTCAGATTTTTCAAAAATTGATGTCGCTCTTCCAGGCAGCAGCAATCTTGACGTTCTAGGCATTGCAGTACACCGTTTGCCATATTTAACATTTACAAACCCCCCAACCACTTGACCCTGGTCTCCTGCGCAATTTTGGTTCTTTCTCCATCTCCCTGGACTATGCTTACTGCCTCTTAGAAATGAGTGTTCGGGAAGCTGCTCTGGAAGCTATTCCTCAGTCCAAGAGGTCTATCAAAATCGCAGTTCCATGGTGGAATAAGCAGTGTGGCATTGCCGTCAAAAGGAAAAAGCATGCCTTTAACAGAATGAAATGGACTTGGCTTTTGAGTGACATTATCATTTTCAAGCGGTGTAGAGCAAAGGCTCAAAGGCTAATTTTCGAGGCAAAAGGGAAAAAATTGTCGCCTCCTGGCGACAATTTTGCACATCCCTAACGTCTACCACTAATCTGTCCAAAGTTTGGAAGGTAATAAAAAGCTTTTCTGGAAACCCCCCACTTGCTTTTTTCCAACATTGCTTGCACAAGGCTTTTCGGATAAAAATAAACAACATAAATCCAACGTACTTTCAAACCAATTCGCTCTATCCTGTAGTTCGGAAAATTATCCATCTCGTTTTGTTAACGTGTTCTTGCCAATTAAAACACGACTTTTGCGTCAAAAACTTTCTCTTGCGACGCCAATTGACCCACGAATAAATCAAGCCTTTACCCTTAAAGAACTTATCTCTGCTGTCCAAGACGCCAAGAACACTACACCTGGACCTGACAACTTATGCTACGAAATGTTTAATTGCAATTGTAAACAGGATTGGGCTTAAAACACTGCCCTGTGGAAATTCCATTTTCCAACGTTTCGGTGGTGGACAAGGAGGAAGCTAGTCGCACTTGGAACATGCGTCGGGAAAGGAATGAGTTGATTAAATTAAAGATTCTACCATTAATTCCCATTTGTACTAATTTAAATAGTAGCATTTGGTGTGTCACTATTGTTAAGGTTCTTTGCTCTACGATGAGAGGACAAGTAACCCCTTTAGACACAGTAGAAATTTTACGGTGGGTTCGCTTCATTACTGTACCAAGGCCCTTTGTCACAGAAGCAAGTCTGCTTAAAAGACCTACTTGTCTCTGATACTTCTCTACTCATTCTACCGGCAACACTCAGAAATATTCATTTATTTCATATATTTTATTGTTTCATAAAAGTGACATAATAATAAACAGACAATGGCACTCACCAATATTAGTGCTTCAATCTTGTGTACTTCTCAAACAAGAACTCTCATGCAACAGCCTAGTGATATTATTACTAAAATAAATTAATTCTAATCTACGTTTCGTTGACGTCCTAACGCTCAAAGGTTTGTCTATGATTTGATCTGCTGTCACGCTTCGACTCTCGATATCCAGTTCTGATCGCTCAGAGTGTTGCTAGAAACTTCTCAACGGACGTTTATCATTAGTCAAAGCGGATCGCAGTTTCACTTATAGCTGCTTAGTCTCAGCTATTCACTGTGGTGTCTCACAATGTCAGAGCTTACAAAGTCCCATTACTTTGTGTTAAAGGCCAACAGCATATAACTCTAGTATAGAGTAAATTGCGCAATAAACTGGTAGGGATTAACCCAGGCAAGTCAATTCTTGCCACCATTATAGCAGAGATTTCCCCGGACAAGTCATTTTCTAGCCTGGCGGGATCCTGCTCGGACTAACCAGTTACAAACCCTAACCTCTAGTCTACCTTCTTAGCTTTCGACCGTAACGGGAAGGAACGCATACAGTTCCATAGCCGTGCCTTTGTGGGCCTACTTTCACTTGAGTAAATTTATCTGATCTTTGACGTCCGATGAAAATACATGTTACTTTTGTCTTTTCGTCGTTCCAGTGACTTCTGGAAACGGGGTATGTTTGCAACGTCACGTTTAGAAAAATTGCACTCGTCAACAAACTTGAAAGTGACAGCTGGTCTTCCTGTTGTAGGGTCATTTCTTCCTCTTTTCAAAAATATTATTCGTATTCTCCAATTACGTCATCAATACTGCCAATGGGTGTAACATATGAAAGAGTTTTTTGCCAGTGAAGCTCACATCAGGGGCAGATAAAGCCAGTATGGTTAGGGGGGGAGATTTCAGTAATATTGGGTTAGTCAATTCTCATCACTGTGTCACTATTGTAAGGGAGGTGACGTATACATCACAACACTGCTGTGACAAAAAATTGGGCAGCAAAATGGCTTCAAATTGTGAATGCTGTTTTGTACCAAATCATGATGAATAAGGTTACTTTCGTAGGTTTTAGGGGGAGCGACTGCCTCAATCGCCTTTTTTGATAGAAAACTTTTTGATAGTTCCTTCACTTGTTTTGCCAAATCATTTTCCATTACATCAGCAAACATTTTGAGTTCATCACGGAGAGCATCATAACCATAAAGATGTGTCGCTACCACGAGGCCTTTCGGTCAATGAATCGTTTTGAGGATGACGATTAATTCATATTGGCTTGCAGATTTTCAAATTAAAGTGCTTTTGCTACAGCGTCTGAAGCGGCTATCATAAAAGCTTCCAAAAGAGGATCACGATTTTTATTGTTATTAAAGGAATTTTATTATTGTAATGATCAAAAACAACAGTGACTAAATCAAACAAACAACAACTAGCGACATGGATCAAGTGGGGTAAGTTGAACCATGGTTCAACTTGCACGACTTTAATGGCTCAACTTAACCCGAAGGAGAATTTCAACTTGGAAGTTAATTTATGTCAAAGGACAAACATCCAGCTGTACCAACACAAGGTGATGTACTCTGATGGACCTAAGCCTTGAAGAAATAACGACATCAAACAAATATACCTTTCCCACTATGAATTATGAAACAGCAAAGTACATTTCCTGTTTTTCACTTTGAGCTCACAAAAGCACTTCCAACCTGGCAGCTTTCTGCACAAAATAACGTTGGATCTGAGTCATAAACCAAAATCCATTCCTAACAGGCTCCAAACAATAGGTGTCGCGCATCAGTCTCTGGACCGCTTCATTTAGCTAAAATAGGGGGTAGTTCAACTTACCCACCGGTTCAACATACCCCGTTCTCCTCTACTGGGTTTTGAAGTTGGAAACGGTTTATATCCTATAGGGTTTCCCTCTGGGACAACTGGCAGTGGTGGAAATTCTCTTGAGCGCTGAGTAAATGTGGTTTGTGGATGGGCAGCAGTTGCCGATTAGCGGTGTAATCTGCAAGCCGTGGCATAGGAAACCTTGGATGTAGATTTAATTTTGAGAACTTCTGATTCCCTACGATATTTTGGGCATTGCCGATCACCAGCCGTGTATTCGCCGTTGCAGTTTGGACATTGTGTAGTAGCAGATGTACAATGTTGCGAACTATGATCCCCACTGCACTTTGAACACTTGTCCTTGCCTTTGCAATTTTTTGCCACATGACCACAGTGGTTGCATGTATAACAACGCGTGGGTTTCGAAATAAACTCACGGACCCTAAAGTTCAAATAGCCAATCTTAACTGCCTCGGGCAATTGACAAGAGGAAAAATGGAGCAAGACGGTTTGGGAATCGAAATATTCGTCGGTAGTGTCACGTCTGAGTTTAAATATTTTTACGAACTTAACGATCTTCCTAAATCTATCTCGTCCCCTTCAGCACTCTATGCTGATGATTGCTGTTTCTGGGAAAGTGGTTCAAACAATGAACAACTTTATCATCTTTGCCAGACTTCTTTGAATTCAGTAGCAGCATGGTGCACGAAATGGGGTTTTAGTGCATCCCCCTCGAAATCTGCAGCAGTTTTTTTTACTAAGAGTAAAACCATTGCCCATAAATTGACACTCTGCAGCAGCGCTATCCCTTTGAAAAAAGAGTACAAGTATCTTGGGGTTATCTTTCAACGAAATGTGGCTTCCACATCTCACGTAGACTATGTTCATGGCAAATGTTTGACACGACTTAACTTCCTCAGGATGCTTAAAGGTACCTCCTGGGGTGCTAGTAAACGACCTCTTTTGTCCCTAAACCGAACATTCATATGGCTGGTTATCAAATATGGAATGAAGGCATATTTCTTCTCGGCTTTGTCATCAGTTGACCCGATTCTTAAATTTCAAAATGAAGCATTGTGCATATGCACTGGTGCAATGAAAAGCACACCACTTATCTGTCTTCAACATGCATACCAGGAAATGCCTTTGCACCTCCGGCACAAATACCTATCCTTAAAACTTCGAGCTCATCTATGTACATTTTCTGACCATCCCGCTTTGTCAGTGGTTACTGACAGCTGGAACGAAACTTTTTCAGATGTAGCGGGTTTTTGTTCCTTCAATCAAATGACAAAGCAGATGTGGCCTACAGACCATTTCAACGCCAGCACTCTCCTTCTCCCCCAAAAAAACGTCTGGTTAATCCCTCGTCCTACTGTAGACTTACATATTCAAGCGTACAGTCGCGCTTCCAACCAAATTGTCATTCTACAGGCCTACCTCTCCCATTTACACAGACATTATGCACAACATACCCACATCTACACAGATGGCTCAAAAACTACTTCTAGGGCTGGCTGTGGAATGTACGTCCCACAATCCGGGAACAAAACGTCCATTGGGCTAAACAAGTGCTCTTCTCTTTTTATAGCAGAACTCTACGGCATCGTTACTGCTCTTTACTGGATCTTCTCCACCAAGTGCAGAACCTCCCTTATAATCACGGACAGTCTAACCGCGCTACAAACCATCCAAAATGTTAGTTGGAAGAAAAATCCACTTATAACTAGAGCATGTCTTTTATACTTTAACCTCTGCTGGGTTCACGATTAATATGCTTTGGGTCCCTAGCCACAAGGGAATTGTTGGCAATGAAATAGCTGACAGGTTGGCCAAACTCTCCACGACCGATGTTCCCCAAATTCTCCAGGCCGGCACTCGGGTAAAGAACACTCTCAACACCTTACCTTATCCAGACATGTGCCAGCACCTCTCTGACATTTGCCTAAAACTTTGGAATGATTACTATCGTCAATGCTTACCTGGTACAGCCTACAAAAGCCTATTCCCCACTGTCCACGGAGCTGCATCCTGGGAGTCCGACTCCTCTCCACTTTTCCGGTTACGCACTGGATATTGCAGGCTTAACAGTCATCTCCACCGTCTCGGCCTCAATCCAACCGGCAATTGTGAACAATGCCAAGTTCCAGAAACAGTTGCCCACTTTCTTTTGCTTGTACAACCTACCATTCTGAACGCATCAAACTTAAGCGGGCCATGGAATCTTTGAACATAGACTTTACACTACTCTCAGTCCTATCCGATGACCATGCAGCGAAGCATGTTGAGGAGATTCTGCACACATCGGGCAGACACATTTAAAAACCAATTACCAAAGGGCCTGGCGCTACAAGACCCCCTGTCATATACAAAGCTCCCATAATAATAATAATAATAATAAACGTGAAGTGATGCTCAACTGTTGAGTGGTCTTTTGATTTATTTATTCGTCATTATTTATTGTTCCTTTACTTCTTGTCTTGTTCATATGTGTTGAAGTTCAACTCATTAAAACCTAGCGTTAAACGCCTCAATAGGTCTGCTTTTGTAACAATTTAATGAGTTGTTCTTCTGAAATGGAGAAACTGGTTCTCAGAACGAAAGAATTGTCGGTGCAGCCCGAATAACCAGAAGCAACTCTTGTTTCCATTTTTGGCTTCGAACTGTCGAGGACTTTATTGCGTCCCTTCGCGATTATTGTAAAGAAGGTGATCCTGAGATCAACAAGAAAAGAATCATAATCAACTGCCTTTCCTCAGATGTTTTTCCATACGTTGAAGAGGCAGTGGAGGAATAACGAATTGTGGAGACATTAAAATCTGTTTATATAAAGAAGAAAAATAACGTTTATGCGAGTCATTTGCTTGTGATCAGTCGGCAGACACTGACTGAATTTATTTCAGAATTTTTACAGGCACTTAAAGGTCTTGCAAAAGAATGCTCATTTGATGACGTCTCGGCTGCTGTGAACCGTGTAGAACTAACACGGAATTTTATCAATAACCTTTCGTAGTCGTCTGTTCGGCAACGTCTGCTAGCAAAAGATAATCTAACCCTAGTTAAAGCGTATGAGCTTGCCGACAGCTTAGACCGTGCCCATCGGCAATCTCAACACATGAATCAAGTTGTTGGTCAAACAATGACTGCAGCTTCAACGGCCTCTCTGGAGGGATCGACTGGCGAATGTGACGTTGCCCTCGATGATTTGTCTGTTGCTACTGCGAGGACTCAGTCTTCTTCGCCTCGCAATAAGGAAGTCGTGAGTCAATCTTGCTGCTACTGCGGTTTAAATCAACACAAAATCCGTTCACTGTGCCCAGCTCGCGAAGCGATTTGTCATGCTTGCGGAAAACGAGGTCACTTCTCGCGGGTATTTCAGACGAAGTCCTCAAGTCAATCCTTCTACAAGAGCTCCGCTGCTGCGGTGTTTTCGGAAATTCGCTCTGTTCTTGCCAGTACTCCGCAGAGCTTGGAGTCAGCTGTCATTAAAGGTTCTCTGGAAGGTTCGCCCGTCAAAGTTCTCATAGATTCTGGAGCTTACGAGAATTTCATTGACGACAAGATCGCTAAACGCCTCAACTTGCCTGTTAAGACAGAGTCCGTATCAATAGGAATGGCTTCGTCCGAAGTTTCAGTGCATACGATCGGCAAAGTTACGGGTGCATTAAAACTTATGGGACACTCGTACAACAATTCTACTTTCTAAGTGTTGCGCGAACTCTGCGCTGACGTAATTGTTGGCCAAGAGTTTTTGAAACGACACACCTCCGTTACTTGTGTTGAACAGACCGGAAAACCCGTTAACCAACGGCAAACCCTCGACGACAACGTCCGTACTACTGTCTGTCGCTGATGCTAAGTTAGACCCTCCTCGATTATTTGCTTTCCTGTTGCCGGAGTGCAAACTCGTTGCCTCCAAGTAACGTCGCTACAGTGGTGACGATTCCGAGTTTATCCAATCGGACGTGAAACGTCTATTGGCAGCTGACATCATGAAACCAGCCAGATCACCTTGGAGGACCCAAGTCCTCGTTGTCACTCACTGAACAAAAATAAAGTTTGTTATTTAGTTATAAGGTTGGTGATTGATTATTCTATTACTATCAATCGTTTTACGTTATTGGACGCTTATTCCCTTCCAAACATTGAGGAACTTGTAAATGCTGCTGCACAAGGCAAATATTACAGTTCATTAGATTTGCGGTCTGCCTATCATCAAGTACCGCTTTTGCCGGAAGAAAAACAATATACCGCTTTCGAAGCTTCTGGCCGTTTGTTTTAATGTAAACGACTTCCGTTTGGCGTCAGTAACGGCGTTGCTGCTTTCCAGAGGTGTATTGGTAATTTTATAAAACGATTCAACTTGAAAAAGGTCTATGCCTATCTAGATGACATAACAGTCACCAGGGCTACCCTTGCAGAGCATGACATGAGATTGAAACTTTTACTTGATGCGGCTGATGAGTGAATCCTCACTTTAAATGAAACAAAGCCGTAGTTCCGCACGACCACTCTCGATATGCTTGGGTATAGAATTTCCCACAACCAAGTGAAACCCGACCCTCAAAGACTTCAACCCTTGCTAGACCTCCCGCCGCCGTCCACTGCCAAAGAACTCAAACTTGTCATCAGGCATGTTTTCGCACTATTCGAAATGGATCTCTAAGTTATCTAAGAAGGCTAGTCCTTTGCTACACGCTTCTACTTTACCCCTTGATGATGATGCCTTGAATTCCTTCCAAAGATTAAAAGACGATTTAGCCAAGGCTGTTTGGGTGCTATAGCGGATGACTTGCCTTTTGAAGTCGAGACCGACGCATCAGAATTTGCACTGGCGGCCATACTGTCACAAGATGATCAGCCAGTGGCATTTTGTCGCGAACTTTAACATCTTGTGAAAGACGTTATCCAGCTTTAGAGAAAGAGGCCTGTGTAATAATTGAAGCTGTGCGCAGTTGGAAGCAATACTTGAAAGGACGACATTTTTCACTGATTACTGATCAACAGGCTATTTCTTACATGTTTGACCAGAATCAAAGGCAAGATTAAAGATTAAAAACACAAAAATCCTTTAATGGAGGCTTCAATTCACTCAGTTCAGTTACGACATACGTCATCGGCCCAGAGTTGAAAATGTTGCACCTGATGCGTTTTCACGAGTTTGCCTTGCAACGTCTAACTCTAGTCCCAGTTCGAAATTGCAGGATTTGTACCAGTCTCTCGGTCACCCAGGCTATGCTAAACTGTATCACTTTGTTCGTCAACGGAATGTACCGTTTTCGAGCGAAGAAAGGAAAGGTATCTGCCGGAACTGCAAAACGTGCGCGGAGGTAAAGCCGCTATTCTTCCAGCCCGCTTCCCGAACGTTGATAAAAGCGGTTCGCCCGTGGGATCGAGAGAGCATTGACTTCAAAGGTCCAGTGCGAGGGCCTCTTCCTTATCTTTTAATTGTCGTCGACGAGTGCTCGCGTTTCCCTTTTGTGATTCCCTGTGCAAATATGACTTCGTCAACCTTTACAGACTGTCTCTCTTCGTTTTTCTGTTTTCTAAGCGTTCCCAGTTGTATTCACAGTGATAGAGCAGCACCATTCGTCAGCCGAGAGACTCAGAGTTTTCTCACGGAACGTGGAATTGCGTTCAGTACTTCGACTCCTTACCATCCGCAAGGCAACAGCCAGTGTGAACGTATGAATCAAGCCCTGTGGAGGACAATTAAGCTTTGGTTGCACGGTAAACGCCTGTCCGAAGAAAGGTGGGAATCTGTTCTGCTGGAAGCTTTGCATGCGATCCGTTCTCTCGTGTGCCTCGCGACGAATGAGATTCCGCATGAACGTTTGTTTTGTTTCTCTCGCAAAGCCACGTTCGGTGCAGCACTTCCTTCGTGGCTGCTCGCGCCAGGAACTGTGTTGCTGAGGCGTTTTGTGCGAAACAACGGAGAACCGCTGTACGATCCTGTCGAACAGATTGAGGCTAATGGACATTACTCTGTCATACGTCACAGGGATGGACAAGAGAGCACTGTGTCAACGTCTGACTTGGCTCCTTACCCGAGACCACATGAAGTCAAAATCCAACGTCCTTTTGAGGCGCCTGTTCTCGACAATTCCGACGTTTCTCAAGCACCCGACGTCGACGCAGCTGACGACTGTGAATCTGGCGCGACACCACGTGACGGTGAACCTGAAGTGTCCGAGGACGGCTCGCCAGCGCCGAACTATGATTCACCTGTACCCATGAGGCGACGTTCAACACGACAGCGACGACCCCCTGACCATTATGGGGATTGGACGGTTTAACCGGAAGCATTTGACTTTTTGCTGATGTTTATTTGTTGGGGAGATTGTGAGGAATTTGTCCCGCTAGAACGGCGATTCGTGATTGATGGCGTGGTGCTGATTAGTGCTGATTAGAAGTTGACGTGTTACCGTTTTGTTCTGTGCTTCTCAGTCGTGAAGTGATGCTCAACTGTTAAGTGGTCTTTTGACTTGTTTATTCGTCGTTATTTATCGTTTCTTTATTTCTTGTTTTGTTCAGATGTGTTGAAGTTCAACTCATTAAAACCTAGCGTTAAACGCCTCAATAGGTCTGCTTTTGTGTAAACATTTTTTTGATTCAAAGTATAAAAACTGAAGAAAAAACTTATGAAGATTAAAAGCAAAACAAAATGCTATGAATTATAATTGCATGTCGAAAAATAGGATGTGCACAGGAAAGAACGATAAACAAAAGCGGAAAATACGTAAACAACAGTCTGTCATAACAGACAACATTACATTAATCAAATTTCCGAAATCTGATCGTTTAGTTTTTGATAAGTGAAAGGTTCTAAAATATATAGTTATGTATGTTTTCATGTAAGGGGTGTTTCTTCAGTTTCCATTTGAAGATAAAAGTCGTTGAAGACTTAATACAGTCTGGTATTGAAGACCACACTTTGGACCCATCAATGTAAGGACATATTTTCCTGAAACATAGTTGAAAAATCGCAGAGATATCCAACCTTGCATTGTCAGCAGTGTTGATTTGTCTTTCATAGTCATTTTCATTGATTGGCAAAAGCGTGGGTTCGGTCTGAACATCCCTGCAGACCTCCCTACAGACCTCATACCTACAGAACTTAGCTTTATAATCACAATATCCTGAAAGTTGTATTAACCTTTGCAAAAAATCGCAAATATTGTCCGAATCGCAAAAATCGTCGAAGGACTGCCCTGTTTTCTATTTTGCAAGTCATTAGCAAGTGCCGAGTGAAAACAATATTATACGGTTTCACGAAGAGTCCTTCTATACGTGCATATTGAATCATTATAGAATCGCACTCGCTTATATAACTGTACACATCTTTGTCGACATGTGCAACCAAGCATCTCAACTTCTCTTGCTTTGTTTTAATGCAAGCTCTGCGCGAAGCGATTCAGGGAAGTTCTTAAATGAGCAATTCCAATGTTTCCGCTTTTTACACGCTTGACCTTAGTTAGGATCAGCACCGAACAGGCTTGATTTAATTAATGTACTTTATGTTCTTTCCTTCAGTTCATTAAATTGTTGTGGACAAATGGTTGAAATAATAAACTATTGGCTTTGATGGACTCAATACGAAGAACTCTGATTAACAAAATAATACTGAGAAGTCACACAACAGGCCAAAAAGCGATCAGTACACTGACAAGCTGCCAAACTCAGACCGAGACGAATCTCACAACGCATAGGATTCAATAATGTGAGCGGAAAATTAGCCGCGGGCACATTGAGTAAACTAACGATTGCTTTACAACATCAGTGATTAATTTCTGGTGACCTTCTGTATTGCAGTCTAAACTATAGATTTTGCTCTGTACAATGTTTTCACTTTAGCTGCACCGATGGCGATAATGGACCTATTTGTCCGGTACAAAAACAAATAGCCACAGGCTTAATACATACCTGCATGTCCATTTGCATCATAAAACTTATTTTATAATCAAAATCTTATGCGACTTTGGTTGGGGTTTCTATGATGGTCCTATTCGAATTATGAAACTCATTTGATGTAGTCAAACTTTGCAATAACCTCGCAACAAAACCAATGTGCTGCATATTTCCACAAAGCTCGTGAGTACCTATTGGTTGTTCATTCTCGTGTTACGACAAAACTATCAGCGAAATCAGGTTTTCAGTAGGCTTTATTAAACTAAGCAACAGCGATTCCGCAGAAACATCCGCAATGCAAGAAAATTAGCACAGCAGCCGCCTCGGTAGGTCAACACGGTCTGACGCTAGCACACACGTTCGACACAAATTGCGCAAG
>Ga0210059_1002379_pt1 | contig 29382 bp, 18 predicted proteins | sample Ectturendosymbi2_FD_188042 | JGI IMG/M metagenome (GOLD analysis project Ga0210059, IMG submission 188042) | Ecteinascidia turbinata endosymbiont from Florida, USA - Sample 2 (SPAdes) (version 2) | ecosystem: Host-associated > Tunicates > Ascidians > Unclassified | place: Key West, Florida...
AAATATTTAGGGAAATCCCCATTAATTCCCTAGGGAATCCTTACAAGATTTCGGGTCTTATGATCCTTACTTGGGCACCAGAAACGCTAGGAAGTCGATCAAAGCCTCTAAAGCTTCATATTCCAGCCTAGAATCCAACCAAACTTTGAGCCAAAATTTTGGCCCTTTGCGGAGGCGATGACGTCATAAAGAAACAATTAAAAAAAAGTCTAAACTACCCTTTTTCAAACCCCACCCACCGAAAACCCCGAACCCAAATCTAAAATATTTTTTTTTCAGTGCAAACAAAAAGACTTCATGAGTCTTTTGAGGGCTCGTATAGCTCGCTAGCATCGTCTAGCGCAGAGTTATCGCGAACTACCGTAGTCGCCAGTGGGAGACTCATGCATTTTCTGCAATTTTCTGATTTGGGGGCAAAATGGGGTTTTTGGGCCATAACTTTGGTTCCAGACATGCTAGAAGGTCAAGCAAGAGCTCTATCGACGAGGGAGATCGTGTAGTTTCCAAAAACAGTTTGCGCCAAAATTTTGGTCCACGGGATTGGCGTCCAGAGCCCGTCAAAGGTGGTCAAAAAACCGAAAACACCCCAACTTTGCGAGCCCACCCCAGGCGAACCCCTCACCCAAATCAAAAATTTTTTTTAAATAGCACTGAGAAGACTTTTCGCATCCGTAGAGGGTTTGAACAGTTATCTAGCTGTAGCGGCTGGAGTGTTATAACAAAAAAACCTTGAGCCACTATAGTGGCTCTGGTGGTCGCTAAAGGGAATGCATGACAACTTGCATTCCATATATTTTTAATTCCTGTATGTAAAAACGTTTTGTTACGTCCGGGCAGCTACTGTACAGGTGGCAATTGTCCCGATACCTTTTCAAACCACATAAAAAATGGGATGCAAACGTGGGAAACAAACTCTTCTTCTGCGACGTTAGACAGAATAATGAAAATTAGTACATAACAAGTTGCACTTACCAACAAATATTTCATACTTTGCGTTTGAAGTTGATGAATATCGGCAACATATTTTGGGAAATATTAACGTTTCTGAAATTACAGTATCGTCATGTATTGGTCAGCTTGAATTCCCAAAATTACTCATACTTACCTAATCACGTCAGCAGTGCCTGTCACGAAGTGAACTTTTTGTGCAAATAATTCTGCACCAAGCAAAAATCCGTAACGCGCGCTCTACCCCGTAGAGTAACGACAACTTTGGAAAAACACTACAAAAACAACTGATCAGAACGTTAACTTCTTTTTGTTCTCTCAAATGTGTTTTCACCCCCTTGTCACTTGCGATTTCCACTCTTTTCAATTTTTGCATGTCATTTGCAACGCACCTTGATCCGCTGAAATTAACGAAAAGCTGAAGAAACAGAAAAAAACACTTGCTCAAAATTACCGCCACTTCTGTTTTGTCTGGAGAATTTTCGGCCTTTCGTCGTTTTTACATTAGATATTGTGAAGCCAACAAATTGCACTACTTAATTTCCATTCTGACTGCACGAGGTTAGGAGCAGTGCATTATCCAAATACAAATGCTTTGGACAATGAAAGAAGGATAATTCAGTACCACAAGTTGCTTTAAAAACTAGATCAAAAAAATAAATCAACCTCGTTTTCCTACTGCTCACTCGTTGAGTTAGAACGTTAGAACTAGGTACATAGTCATGAAATGGGGCAGTAGCAAACAAAGCATGATATTCAATCTAATTGATATAGCTTGCAACAAATAAGGTCTAAACTGGCTTCTGTCCAGGTGCTAGGGCGCCTCCCCTTGCCCTCTTGTACGACATTCGCTGCAAATGTCAACTAACCTGTCACTGCGAATCACTGCTACCCGTGCTGGATGTGTTCGAATTGGGAGTTCATGAAACTCCCTACTCAGGTCTCGGCAGCAGAAATGCTGCCTAAGATCCACGACCAAACATACTGTAGCTGAATACCGAAAGGCTCACTACAGACAAAATCTGTCATTGAGCAGCTAGCCTAATAATAATACGGCCTTCATCATCGTCCTACAGACGACCCACTGCACAAGTCCGGACAAGCAAGTGATTCCCAACTTTTCACTTGCTGGGTCAGTCTTGAGCAGGAACCACGGCCTTGCCACGTTTGGCCATGAGCGGTTGGAATGGCCACTGGTCGATCAGTCTCCAGAATAATTAGAGACTCAGTGGTTGTGCGTAGACGTTGCAGGATCCAAGTCCAAGATCATTAACGTCTGCAAACATCCACGCTCGTGATTCGAACCAACGGCCACCCCGACGTTCCCACACCCCAGTCGCAACCAACTGATTTTTTTCGGTGGGGCAAAATTGTATAACATGTTGCTGTACCTAAAAAATACATACGTTTGGGAAAATTTCGGGGGTTAATTGCCCGATTGCTCCCCCTCTGGTTGCGGCCCTGCCGCAGTTTGCATGTTGGTGACTTCAACTGCCAACATGTCAACTGGGGTTACAACAAAACATTGCCTGACGGTGAGAGCCTGGACTCCTGGGAAACATTCAACAACCTGGGACTGTTGTATAACCAAAAGACAACAGCCAGCTTCTTCTCTCACCGATGGAACGCCGGCACCAATCCAGACCTGGCGTTCGCGAATTTCGGCCAGGACAGCCGACTGCCGGACAGGCGTGTACTAGGAAAGTTCCCGAAGCCACAACGTCGGCCTTCCCTCATAACGCCACCGACGCTCAAGGTCCCTGTCCACAGCGATCCGGTGAAGCGTTGGAACCTTCGCAAGGCTGATTGGAAGCGCTTTTGCCTTCTCACAGATGAATCCGTTGAGAGATTGCCACCGCCGGACACATCAAACATTGAGAGGGCATACCAGAATTTTTGCGAGAGCCTACTTGCTGCGGCCAAACAATGCATCCCACGCGGCCGTTGGAAGAACTATGTGCCATGCTGCGATAAACAGTGCGAGACCTCCTATCGCTCCTTCACCCGAGACCCAGTGGCACTGACTCTGATAGAGCCGCTTCGTCCCTACTCTCTCGGCTCGGGCAGAAGCAGGGGCGATGGGAGGAAGCTGTCAATTCCATCGACTTCTCGCACTCTAGCCCCATGGCGTGGAGAACCATCAACAACCTTACTGCCAGGTCTGGACGATCCTTTTGGCAGTGCCCGTCTCGGCAAACTCCATCGCCTCCCAACTTTTGAAGAACGGGGCACACAGGACCAGAGACCGCGAGTCCACCAGGCTCGTCAACAAGGAGCTGTTCGACCAATGGAAGATTCCAACACCTGAGGGCCACAGTATATCTGAACCCTCTAGGCCGGAGAAGGTTGCCGCTGCCTTCAAACGTCTGAAACCAGGAAAGTCTCCGGGATTGGATTCCATCTTCCCGGAGTTCATGCTCCACGCCGGGTCAACTCTCAAATCTTGGTTTTGCGACTTCCTCAGTTCCTGCATGGGCCAACTCAAAATTCCAAAGATCTGGAGAAGAGCACTATTAGTTGCGATCCCTAAGCCAGAAAAGCCACTAGGGCAGTGCTTGTCAACTGGGTGTATCGTACACCCCAGGGTGTACCAGAATTTTCCAGGGGTGTACCACCGTGATGAGGTGTACAGGGCTGTACCAGATGTGTGCTCTTCAAGAACAGTCACATTGTCCCACATACTGCATATACTCGCTTGTTAGCCGCATCCGCAAATAAGTCGCGGCAGAAATTTTGGCCATATACCGAGAACCAAGGGTAGTTCACGAATAAGCCGCAGGTCAATTGACCTTTTCACCGGTGAAGACCCTGCGCGATCAATCAACCACAAAATATTGATTTTTACAGGCAAATGTAATGAAAGTCACTTTTGTTGTTCAAAACCTAAGAAATCTTCTTCGTCGGAAGAAGGAAGTTCGTCTATAAGTACGGTAGATCGTCGTAGGTGTCATCTTCATCTTCTTCATCTGTGTCATGGGTGACGTCGCGAACATCTGTCCAGAGAATGTCATCTTCTGTTCCGTCAAGGCTATTGCTGATGGAAAACTTTGTCCCCCTGGGTGCGTTGCTCGTATAAGCCGGAGGCAAAATACAGGCCATATTCCAAGTAAAAAAGTGCGGCTAATAAGCGAGTACATAATGTGTGTCCTCTGCTCCAGCGCAGTGTCGTGTGTTAACTTTTCACAGATTTTAAAACCGCATTTATTCGGGGTGTGCATTTTCTCTCTTTTCCCGCCTGTTTGTTTGTAATGTTGGTCAGATGACCATCACGTATTCTTCCTTTTTCTTTAATTGGCAACATTTGGAGGTGTGCAGGTAAGAAACGTTTGGGAACCATTGCTCTCGCTTGAATTTTTTATAAGCTAATGTACCAACCATGCTTTCTCTGCAATGATTGTTGTTTTATTGTAACACACGAAACAATTTTTCCACATTTCTTTTCAAGCAGTTAGCTGGAGCTTAGTGAGAACTTATACCAAGATGAAGTGAGTAATCGCTATGTTAATTTCAACTTTGCACTTTTTCACTTCAGGAGAATAGTAACTATCAAAGGAAATACTTGAGTGAATCAAGTGAGATATCAGCAAGTCACATGCTGAGTGCAACGTAGCCCACTTTTCCGGGAGTAACATCGAGAGTCAGCAATGTACAGTTACAAGGAAAGTTATTCATGAGAAAAAGGCTTGTATTGTTAAGCAGTACAAATGGAGGAACGATGCCTGCATCGTGTACGGGTTTTGCCGCACGAAAGAAGAAATGCTCAACCCCTATCCTTCAGGGCATTGCCTATTTTTTACAACCGTATTTGGGAAAAATAATTCGGCTCCAGGGCATCTCAAAAACGTGTGAGGTCACAGCATACTACTCATCAAAATAAGTCAACGGCATTCTTTGAAGCACCTCCAGAAAGTCATTGTCGATGAAGGAAAAATCCATTTCCATGGAGGAAAAAAATCTGTTCCCAAAGTAAGAAAAATTCCACTATTAAGCAATAAAAATAAACGTAGATGACTCCATATTTCAGAAGATTTGTTGAAACAACTTCTTGACAAGCTGAAGAAAGCTCAGTTGTTTGGTATTTATCTCGACGGAACAACAGACAATTCAGAAGAGGTTCAGTTGATTTTTTGTTGTAGGTTTGCCAATCAGGAAACAAAAACCACTGTCGAGTTGTGCTGTCTTATCGTTGTAGTTTGTTCAACTGCTCAAGCCATCTTCGCCAAATTGAATCAGTTTATTGAAAAACATCGTTTTGATTGGATGAAGTACAAGGCAGTCGCTACCAAGGAAGCAGCAGACATGCAACGCACTACTAATGGAGTTGTCCGAAAAATCAAACACATTTCCCTTGACTGTGTTTCAACCTGTTTTTTTCGGGGATTTTTCGGTCACAGACCGATGTTGTTTTGAAATGACCGAAAAAACGTAAGTCAATTTGGTCATAATGCCATTTTCAGTCATACAAAAATGTCCAAAAAATATAAAAAATGTCAGAAAAGATTTAAGATATTTTGGAAATATGACCGAAATGTCTCAACGAAAACAAACCTAGGTTTCAATTCACTGCGTGATGAATTGAGAATTTGTGGTTAGAGGTTAATTTAAGAACATAACCAGAGGTCAGGTGTGGAGATTGTCCTTGATGATGTCAAAAAATTTAGAAATCCATCCTCTCACATTTAAAAAAGCATCGAACGTTGTCAGAAGTGTGCAAAGACACGATAGCAGACACAATGATGTTATATTCCATGCTGAGGCACGCTGGTTACACACGAAACACTGAAATTAATGAAAGTCAATCTTCCTGCTCATGAAGTTTACACAACACATAGTATGAATTAAAAAAGAAATCATCTCATTTACTGTGATTGCTCCCCTTTGAATTTCATCCGCCAGGTGTGAAAAATGTGATTTCAACCCTGTTTCAAAGGCGTTTTTCATAGAGTATTAACATCCTTGATGGAGTTTGTTTTTTTCATTTTATTTCGCCAAGAGCAGAAAATCTTTGCTCGCAAAAGTAGATTATTGGCATCCAATCAAAAACGTTAAATCGCTCATTGTGTGCGATTTCGGTATTCAGGAATGCTGAGAAGTGACACGCAAAAATCTGCTAAGAAAGCGACATTCACAGCGTAAAAATCGCTTGCATTTTACACTTATAGCATTAGATTTTAGTGCATGGCAGGGGCGTACAGGTTTTCTAGCAAATTTGAAAGTGTGTACCAATACAAAAAAGGTTGACAACCACTGCACTAAGGGACCCAAAGAGATACCGTCCCATATTCTGTCGCTTTTAAAATCCTCGAGAGATTCATCTGCGCTCGTGTTGATCCAATATTCGACCCATTGCTCCTTTGGGAGCAGGCGGGCTTTCGACACGGGAGGTCGACCGTAGGCCAGGTCTCCTTGCTGACATATTACATCGAGGATAGTTTTCCGCTACGGCTGGAGCTGTGTTTGTCGACCTCACAGTTGCCTACGACACTGTATGGCACCGCGGCCTCACCTGCAAGCTGTTGCCTGATAGACACAGGGTCCGTACGATCATGGAGATGGTTGGCAATCGCAGCTTCACCCTCACCACCGGAAACAGCAAAAGAAACAGGTTACCACGCCTCAAAAACGGCGTCCCACAGGGATCTGTCCTGGCGCTCCTTCTCTTCAACATCTACACCTCTGACCTGATAACCACCGTCTCGAGAAAGTATGCATATGTTGACGACCTAGCAATCATTCATGCTGATGGAGACTGGAAGGCAGGGAAGGGGCGCTGCCCAGGACATGGCAACTGTAAATGAATGCCTCCAGACGAGGAAGCTAAAGCTCAGCACTACAAAAACGGTGTCGGCAGTCTTCCATCTCAACAACAAGGAAGCTAAACGTGAGCTGAAAGTCAAATACAACAACGAAACCCTGCCCTTCTGCTCCGAGCCCAAATGCCTTCGAGTAACGTTCGATGGGTCGCTCACGTATCGCTGACACCTTGAGTCACTCACTTCGCTCACTTCGCAAGAAGCTGACACCACGCATCGCGCTCCTGAGGCGGCTTGGTGGCTCCGGTTGGGCTGCTGGAGAAAACTCTGCAAACAGCCACCCTAGCCACGATGCATTCAACCACAGAGTACTGCACGCTTGTCTGGTGTCGCAGTGCTCATACCCACCTCATCGACCTTGCCATCAACGACGCCTTGCGAATTGTGACTGGATGCCTGCGCCCTAAACCAGCCGACAACCTTCCAATCCTCGCAGGCATCCACCCTGCTGAGAGTCGCCGCAATGGAGCCACACTGTCTCTAGCACGCCGTGCCATGGAGCCTGGACACCTGCTCCACTCAGCGCTCACCTGTCCATCGAGTGCAAAAGCACGGCGCCTCAAATCGAGACACTCATTTGTACCCGCTGCGCAACATATCATCAGTTCATCTGACGACAACAACAACATACGTGCGGCGCAGTGGGCGGATCACCAATGGAATGCAGAGTGGGCGGACAACCACACAAGACTCCGCATATTCATCCCCGACACCGGCACCCACCCCACCGGAATGACCCTCCCAAGAAGAGCCTGGGTCCGGCTTAACCGCCTCCGTACCGGTGTCGGACGTTTCCACTCTTGCTTGTACAAATGGGGTATGGGCTCCTCTGCGGCCTGTGAGTGTGGCGCAGAAGAACAAACCGTCGACCATGTTGTCCTCCAATGTCCACTATATCGACCTCCCCACGGACTGCATGGCCTGACGGTTCTGGACGATGAGACAATCGAATGGCTGCTCAAGATCTGCCCCGAGATCTAGTGCGGCTAAGCAATGGTTTGAACAACTCACTCAAAAGAAGAAGGTGTTAGGCACTATTCTTCACGCTGCGCAGTGAACATTATATGTCTACATGACAAATATCAATTCCGAGTAGCGAGGTTTGTGACTTTAACCTCAACTGTGACAATGAAGAAGACGAAAATATTTGTTCCACATCAAAAAATTTTATTGTGAAAACGGCAAGCCCCTTTTTGTCGCTATATATAAGGTGGGTGACCATCAAATTGAAGATAATGAAAAGGTGCGTCAATCAGCATTTATTTTGGTAGCATTGCATTTAATACTCATGTAGTTGATGGTCGAACTGATTGCACAGACTGGAGTGATGAATGTCCTACAAGCTCTGTTGCAAAGAGAACATTCTGGCGTCTCGTTACGAATTGATTGGATATCCGTTTCTTCGCGTAGTTTTGTGGATGATGGGTATTTTGGCAACGATCGGAAAATCGGTGGGTGTAGTGAAAAGAACAAACGAGTGTTTTTGTAGTAAGTTGGCATCATTCCACGGTAAAGAAGAAATTCATTCATGTAGTGATAAAACGTCGGCCCTGTTTTTTCAAAAGGAGTGACGATCATGCTCCTTATTTCAAAAAGCAGCAGGCTCTCTCTTCTCGTTGAAATAGAAAGTTGGATGTTTGAGTGAAAATCTACATTGACCTGAAACGTAATATAATTGACTTAAATTATTTTGCTTGCATAGAGGAAAATTGCAATGTTATTTGGATGCCTCTTAAGTAGTTTCGTTAACACCCACATTGAATCAGTAAAACGACAAAAACTCTGCACAAATTTTCAAGTGAGGATTTACATTTGATTTACTGAAAGCTTTAATTTTTGACATCATGAATAAACTCTACGTTAACGAATCATACTTGTCTCACAAACCAAAGTAAAATTTATATAAATATGTTACGTCACTTCTTTATATGTATATTCCACTATACACCAGTTGCAAACCATCCGTTGGGTAGTTCGCGCACCACCACCTGCATGAACAACGATTCACCTACCAAGCGGTGAGGAGTGTCTTCTTTTCCGCATGTTACGTAACAACAGACAAAGGCATCGCACGCACCTACCCTTATTGCAGTACTACTGTAGCTAGTAGGGGAGGTGTGGGACCCATGGAAAGATTTTTTCAAACGGGCGTAGAACCTTGATTGTCTAGTAAAAGTTGCTGAAATATTGCTCAGTTGAAGAATTATGGACCAAAAATGTTCATTCAAAGTTTTGGAAAAATCAATGAATGTTTAGTATTGTTTTTTTTATGTTTAAAACTTTTTCAATTTTGTTCCATCGGTCCCATCCAGGTGGGTCCTTCGGAACACTACATAAGAACCCATGGAACATTTCCTTATTATAAATAATAAACAACAATTATCTTCGGTGATGCATGTCAAATTTCTTGGGTATGCTCTTTCGTTTTAAAACTAACTTTAATCAGCAAAAATCATTTTGCATCGTCCAAAGTTTTTTTTCATTTTATATAAATATATAAAAGTTTAACGTACATATATGAAAAATGTGAACTGCTGAGTGCTTTTGCCGATGATATTTTTGAAAGCAAATCGTAGAGAGCGCATTCCACTTAGAGATCTATTTTATTCAGCACGGATGCTACAGATCACGGATATTTACAATTACGAATTAGCAAAACATATGTACAAAATTTATCGCAACATCTTTCCTGATTATATCACCAACCGTTTCAACATTTCTGCCACTACCAAAATCAGAGAAACTAGGAAAACTTCCAAATTAACATATAAAATTCCCTTAGCTAAGACACTTAATGAACAACGTCACTCACCTTTTCCAATGTGAAATGATATTCCAAATGATTTTAAACTAGTCAAATATTTTCGATTTTGTAGGTTACAGAAAAACTATTTAATTGACCATCCTCACATATTATAAAAACTTAATTTTTCGACTTTTCTGCTGTAATTGCGTTGTAGCGAGTCTTTCTTGTTCTTATGTCCTGTTTATGTGTGCTTATGTCCTGTGGATATGTCTGCACTGTGTTTGCAGATTAATGGAAGCCTATAGAATTCTGCAGATTTTGAGTCGTCTTCTGTGCAGTTCGACTTATATTACGCGGGGGAGGATGACTCGAAGACCTTGCGATCATTCTCCTCCCCCTGATGTCTAATTTTTTCATATGCTAAATAAAAATGCCTGTCTGTCTGTCTTTGACTTTATAACTTTTGTTATAGACTTCCTAGGGGTGCGATTTTGTTTTAAAATTCCTTTCAGAGCTTCCTGAAACACAGAAAACAATATGACTTTTATGACTTTAAATGGCCGTAATAATCGTGCGTCAATCCTTCACGTTCGTCGTAACAACCTGCGTAAGACTCAGAACGGCACGTAGGATGGAACCACTAAAGTTTAACCTACATTGTAAGGATAGTCATATACCACAATGCTGCAAAGTCGTGTGACGTGCAGCCTTTGATTCAATTGTAAAAGAAATATTCTCTGTTGAATGAATTTACTCATTTGAAGTTGAAGTGATTTCAAATTGAAGAAGTTTAGTGCGCGTCACAAACCACAGTGTCTCACAACAGAAAACTACTTAATAATTGTGAGGTCATGGGTGACGTTCGAAGTTTTGGGAAATCACAGAAAATTAAAGAGTGGTTCAAATACGAACACAGGACGAAATTATGAAGGGCTACAACCTTTTTTACTGCGTAGATAGCTTTCATTAAACAACCTGCGTAAAACAAACACACGCTGGTGTGGTGCTGAATACGTTAGATGAACCATCCACAGTTCACTGGCCAACAAAAACAAATTTAATTTTGAGTGACAAAAATATTTTATTACATGTAGTTTCCAGGTAATTTTGGGTTGCTGAGCCCAAAAATGCCATCTGTTGCTTTGAATTGTCTCTAGTTTTTGAGATACTTCTATTTTGTATGTGGCAAAGCGAAAAATCTTTAACTTCAGTATCTGCAAAATGTGATCACAACTATCAGTATCATGCGCATTGGAAATGCCTTGTAAGTAGTGTAACGGCGTATTGCGTCACATATCTAAAGAGCGCAATCGGGAAGCGCTTCAAAAATGCAGCTACACACAAGCAACAACAGAATGAACCCGATCGAGTGGGAACCTTTTGTTGTTGCTTGCCCGTTGCTTTAGCGGACATTGGCCTTCTTTCTGTTGCGTGTTCGATTCTCCCACGAAAATTCGCAACTAAAGTAGTACACATTCCTAATTTGCGAGTCGCTATATTCGTCTAGACAAGATGTTGTTATCAAAGTCTAATAATTCTGTAACCAAATAAAGAATGCCACGAGGCTGAGGCTGGTTTGAGTTCATGCTCACATAACTAAGGTCGTTAAAATATGGAGTATTGCGTAATTCAAGTACGATTTCAGTCTGATAGTTAAGTTTGGACAATATGCTTGGGGTTTGTCCGTGATAAGATGTACTTCCCTGTAATTGAATTGACAACCTCCCCATTTTCGTTCAGTATTTACTTGTTTTTAATCACGGATTTGCATGTGCTTTGGATGATTATGATTTTTGCATGTTGGTTTAGTTGTATTTAATATTTATGAGTTCATTACTAAGAAGTTGTCGCAATGATCCTGACAAGTTATCTTAAATCTGTGACGCATATACTTTCAACGAACGAAGGAAATCTTTCACTGATTCTGTGGGGAAGGTGTATCTTGCGTAAGTGAAGTTTGGTAACCAATATAAGCCATGGACACTTCATATTATTTGCAAAACATGGGTAAAAAGCTTGAACGTAGACTGAAGGTACGCTTACAAAACTTATGTTTGGTGTACCGGTGGTTTGGAAAGAACCAAAAATACATTTCAATGACTGCTACATCTGCTTGGTGGACCAGAAAGCGTGTAATCATCACAAGAAACACTTTCAAATACCCTGATTTATAGTCTGCTCATGATTTATGATCTGTGACATGTGCTTCACTGTGAGGAAGTACCTGCGCCTGAATTTTATGATTTCTCTGCCATATCCATGGAATACGATGACTTTCATGAAGAATGAAAAACCTCTGCAAGTGAAGGTGGTAAAAGTGTGTTTCATAGTACTTCAGCAATGCCAAACCCATTCAAGCAGGAGGAGCTGAGTGATTTTATCAGAGATATCAACTAATCTAAATGAGTAGCAGGCAGTGGTGACATCCCAACTCAAAGGCAAAACCGGCCTTGGGACTGGAGCTTTAGTAACATTCTTCAGTATCAAAGAAAAGAATTACTGCCGTGTTTTTGCCAACAATAAAAACTTGATTACTGCAAAGACATCGAAAGGTTTCCGTTGAATATGGGAGTGCCACAATATAGAAGTGAAAAGTGGCGCTGCTACATAACGCTAACATATATAAATATTTTCCAAATAACTATTCAACAACGATCATTCCACCACTGTACATAAAACTTAGTTTGATGAATCAGTTTGTGAAATCTTGCCTGTAACTGGGGATTGTTTCAACGATGTTGTTAACCATTTCCTCCTACTTTGACCATCGCGAAACTGAAAGCAGGTGTTTTGATGGCCTGAAGATCCGCAAACTCATAAAAAAACATGTTTTTGTAGTGTACTCTATGCCAGACAAGGAATCTGCTTCTTGACATCAATTGTTGTAGTCACACAAAATTTCCTCGGAAACCGAAAAGCTGACAATTACACTAGCTGGTAGAAGATATTCTTTTCAAGATAAAATATGCAGACATGAAGATATGAAGATTAGTATATGAGTATTAAGTTTCACTATCTGTTCGGCCACATTAGACCGTAAATCTGCAAAACGTGGTTATCTAAGTGAGGAGCACGGAGTAAGGTTCCACCGACATTGAAGTCATGGAATAGAGGTACCAGAGCAGGTGAAATACCCATGCTGGCCGACTACTGTTGGGATCTTGAACGTGACTGCTTGGCTGCGTCACATTCCACAATATCTTACAAAAGCAATTTATAAACATCGAGTAACCTTTTTATGTGCTTTGACAGTCTACGAATTGTACTTTGATTGTTACAAAAAGTTGTGTTTGTGTTTTGTCATAAATTGATTTGGAATTACAAAAACTGTTTTTACTTACATTGCCTAATATTCTGAATTTTTGGCTGATTTTCACATGAAGTATGATTTGCATGATGAAGGCTCTCTGCGAAAACGTTTGACGTTTTCACAATGTCGAATCAAAAATGAAGGAATTTTTTATGGGAACTGGTCGTGCAAGTGTGGGCTTTGTCTTTATATTTCAATTCGCTCCAACAATACCAGTTTTTCACAGTTTCTCATTTCAATATTTGGGCAACACAGTTACCCCAAATCCAAGTTAAATTTTGTTAAAGCTTACTTGCTCTTTGACTTTCACTGTCTACACCAGGGGTCACCAACGCGGTGCCCGCGGGCACCAGGTCACCCGCAAGGACGATGTAGGTCGCCTGCGGGCTTGTTCTAAAAATAACATTAGCATGATCAATGTCTTCACATTAACGAATATCAATACCAGAGTAATTGAAAGTAAAATGAGCAAAACGTTTAGTTGCGAAGTGTGCATCAAACTAGTAGCCTTCGCGTTAATCGGCACACAAGAAGTAGCTCGCAGTTTTCAAAAGGTTGGGGATCCCTGGTCTACACAAATGCGCAATGCAGATACGCATGATTTGCCTCTATAGCAAATTATCTGAGAAAAACTGACTAAGCACATGTGACTTTATTATGATACAAGAATGAATAAAACACAGTATGTAGCATTGATGCACATATTTTAATAAGACTTTTTTGTCTTGGGCTATAGCCTACTTTGGCAGTCCTAATGAAACAAATCAATCTCACAAAACTACAATTATGTGGTATGTTCTGAATGAATAAGCATATGCTCGTGTAACGGCCATGGTTACCGACATATGAAACACGAAAGCATAGTGTCCCTTGGAAGTTCACCACAAAAAAAGACACATTTGTGACCTTGCTTATATAAATGTAAGGTGGCTGAGCAGTGATAGAGTAAACTATGAGTGCAAACTTACTTGCTGCTTAAAGCTACTGAGAGACAAAACGCATTGCGTATTTATTTTCAAACCCAAACCTATTGGAACGCAATCTGACTGTAACACTGGGCAAAGTATTTTTGAATCTAATTTGCTTCTATAAATCTGGTAATTAATACTAAAAGGTGTCTATACAAGAACCATTGGTTAAAAGCTAAATCTTAAGCAAACTATTGCCATAGCTGTGGGTACGATTTCAATATGCCTAAATTGAAACCTCCTAAATATTGATTTGGTCCTCATATATATGCAATGAAGAATATTGACTCCCTTATCATTGACTTAAGAATCAAGGGCTTTATTAAAAGCTGGCATAGTTCCCGAATTTATCTGTAGTGAGAGAGTGCTTAGACTACGCAGTCAATCTAAGAATGGAAAATAGAAATTTAAAAAAAAAAATTAGCTCTCTTCCCAAAAATTGGAAAAAAACTCGCCGCAGCGAACGTTTTAAAGTCACTGTTCCCGGGTATTCTTCCACTTTCAAACTGGTTGGAATGTTGGTTTTGTATCTTACAGCAATAGCTTCGTAATACTTTATCAATGTTATGTCTTAGAGGTTGTCTGTGTCATTTGTTCTATAACTGCAAGTTGCTATGTATATTATTTATTTCCAATATTTATGCATATATCATTGAATATGATTTTCAAAAATCAATACATCCTTATCGTTACTGTAGATACATTAACTTTGAGACTAAACAATGTCTGCTTTATAGTTCTGAAAATCTAAATGTTTACTTAAAAATTCAGTGGATTTTTGTTATTTTACTCGGACTTTGTGTCATAAGAGATTTTGAGGGAACATGCTCACCTGTCGAAATGCTGAATGGGTACAGGGTCAGAAAAAAGTTGGGAACGGACCCTGTCGAAATGCTGAAGGGGTGCAGGGTCAGAAAAAGTTGGGAACGGACCCTGTTGTAGCAACTAGAGATGTTAGTTGGCCTAAAGACAGGACGGGTGTCACAATTTGAATCTGAATTCTGTTCTTATTTAAGGAATTGTTTACTAGTTGGAATTTGTGGTGTACTACAGTAAAACGAAGACAGTATAAAAGTGTCTGTTGAATGTCGTGACAGGTGGTTTTCCCATAAGATCGTTGTGTCTTATTCTTGGCTGTGAAAGGATTCCTTTTGATGCACAGAGTTTATGGTTACGTTTACTTTTCCTTCATCCTTAATCACTATCACCATATCCACCATGAGCAGTAAAAACTACAGTAGTTGTTTTAGTTGTTTGCTGAGAAATGGTATTCATTAGAATCGATCCTATTAGACTTCAGAAGAAACTGCTTCAACCAGGAATTTACGGCCAACTATCTATGCTTTTAATGACTTATAGTTTTGTGCACCTGGATCTTTTACAAAAATAACTGTGTTTTAATCCTTTTTATGGAACCTGAGCTTTACCAAAAAAAATTAAGAAAATAGGCTGTTTCAACCTTGTCAAGATCTTGTTAATCTTAAACGTGGAACCATAAAGAACCAAAATATTGTTGTTCCAAATACACTGTTTACCTGATCTTAAATTTTCCGAAGTGCTTTCATTGAAAGAATTTCAGGAAAATTTGTGCCGCTCAGCATCAAATCTTTCTGTATTCCATTTGTAGTAGGCGAAGGTTTTTCAACTAACTATAGCTACGCAAAATGTCATATTTATTTACTGATGTATGCCCTGCAAGGCGTAAGGAACTCGATATAAATGGCTAGCCAGATGAGATGCCCTACTACTGTAGTTTAGAGGTCAACATAGTTGTTGCAAGTGCGCGGTGAGCCTCCCAACTGAACGCTCTGACGTCTAAAAGGTTGTGAAGCCGAGGTAAGGCGGCATAAAGGTTTTCACCACGTTGTCCGTTAATCACTCTCCAGTCTAAATTCGATTGCTTTCCTTGATTATACTTAAATTTAAAGCAAATTCTTCAACACAGCAGAACACGAGTTCAAAGCAACGTAGCGTAAAGATGGTTCAGCATCGCACAACAGCGTTGAACGCTGAGGGCTACCGGTGACAGCGATCAATAACAGTGATGGAGGTTAGCAGGTTACATACAGTATTTGCTGTTAATCCGCTCTCGAATAAGCACGTTGCATCAAATAACCAAGTAGAAATTGTCTTAAATCACTCATTAGCAATGCAAAAACAAAAAATAGTCATATGCACCCACTCCACAGACAGCATAGATTTCATATAAAATTTTCATAACATTTTAACCGTAAGCGGGATCCTAACAAAGAATCGTTCTAATGTCTACACTATGTTCAAAATTTGCAAAAGATGCCAATGGTTTCAAACAAAATAGATGGTTTTGAAGACTGTGAGGAACGATGAGTAGCTTACGATTCCACGGACATCCCTACTAGTTGAGGGATCAAACTGTTGAGGGGTCAACCTGCCTGTTTCAGGAGCGGGTCAGTCTCTAAACTAAGTCACCTATCGTCTTGAGGTTCATTAGACGAAGCATTTTTAAATGTTTATACGGATTCTAATGGTTTCAAACAAAACAAATGTTTTCCTTGCTTAACAATTGATACGATAAACGTGATGCAAAATCCTTAAATCTCTACCTGTTTTCAGCTGATACATGCTTACAACATCTCTTCCTATTACCAAAAAAATAAATGGTTGCTTTTGAGGGCCATAAAAACAGTATCAGATTTCTCTTGCAAAAGTAATGTCTTGTTTTGCAGTAACATGACACTAAGCGCTACAACAGACAAGATTTGCGAATGAGCAAACCGATTTTTACGACTTGACTGTAGCTGTTTAGTGCACTCTATCAATTCAGTTTTATTTATACTCGCTTTATTTCCTCATTTCGGAGTCTCACGAGTGTTCTGCAGGGACCATCTCCTGTTGCTTGCTCCATGGGCCACACGGCTGCTTTCACAGTGAATGCTGTGCTGGTGGCGAATCATTGGCAGCACCGCGCCTTGACTGTTCCCTTGCACCCACACACTAACGCCGATCACGAGGCTTGATAGGCTGCAAGTACCGTTTTTAAGTCTTTGGTATAACCTGGCTGGGAATCGAACCCAGCCTACAAGTTTGGGTGGCGAGTGCTCAACCAATTATACCATTTTATTATGTTTTTTATTTTTTGAGACATGAATTATATCTTTTATAGAGAAATATTCGTTCGTGACCAGCAAGCAACGAGAAACCTTTCTTCTCTTTGTTTGGCGTAGTTGGTTACAACTACCTGCACTATTTCACGATTTCAAAGGGATGTGGTGCAATTCATGTTACCATGGATAAATGCGACCATGGAAAAGGCAAATAAATTTGGAAAATTGCACTGGAATTGCAATGAAATCTGCTTTGCGCCATTTTCTGTAACAGCATCAGTTATGTAGGGTCTGCCAGCTTTAACTTCTCTTTGCCGACTCCTCGACAGTTGCAAGGTGAAACGTAAATTATAGCGACCTGTGACGCGTGGAGCCGCCAGCATGTTCTCAAAACATGTTTGTCACACTTGCAGATTTGCATCATGGTTGATCTCGAGTTAATTTCCCAAATTGCCTGCTAACGTTGTAAACGTTGATTGTGAATGCTTTTGCAATAAAACCGTATGTAGTTAGCAAAATGTTCAACCGTTTGTGAATGCGTTTGCAATAAGACCGTATGCAGTTAGGAAAATGTTCAACCGTTTTTTTTTAATTTTGTGGAAAGGTAATTTCAAACAGCAGCTCTATTATGTAAAACTTTAGGCTTGAAAGGTGTAGTGATACGCAAAACAATTTTCTCTCACGAAAGATCGAAAACGAACGGCGCCAATGCGCAGCACATTGTCGTTTTGCAAATAAACCCAACTATTATATTGCTTCTACTTAAATGAAAGCTGAACAGCAAACTATTTAAGAGTGTTTAAAGAGCAGTGGCTCATATCAGAAGAACAACTAGCTGTGGTGTTCACAACCCCGACACGCTCCACTGGAGCGCGTCAACCGCGACAGGTTGCGTTGCGCCATCGAAATACGGACTTTTGATGAAAGTCACCCGTGAAATTCCTGTGGGTCACCACCAATATTTACAGATGGACTGAGCAAGTTTTGTTTGGTTCTAGCCAAAGCTGGTCCGTATGTCATTGATGACTCAGTTCATCTTAGACAAAGCCATAGCGCAGTGTCAGCAGCATCGATGTGATCCAGTTATCCACGCTGACAGAATAGCCCAGCAACTTCTGCTATAGTTCAGCAATATCTACCAAGGATAGTTAAGCAGTGTCGAACATTTCAAGCCTATCACATCAAACTTTATCTGGAATTTTTAAAGCGAGGTGTTCATATATGTAGTTATATTCACTGCTCCAGGCCTCAGTTAGCAGAAACCTACTGCAATGGTTTGCTCGCTTTGCTGTAAGCATTACGCTGAGGATAAAGACATCGAGTGATTTTAAATGGGCATATGATTGAATAATCAGTCGATTTGATATTAATGCAGACTTCACTACAGTTTGTATAATTTTGGGGGAGAAACCTGCACGTCTCTCAGCTTCGTGTGTGTGCAAACAACTTCAAAACTCTGCAATGAACTTTTCTTAGTTTCAGCGGAAAAAGTTTTCAGGGAAGGTTTGCTTAATTTACCACCAATAGCTGTCCATGCTGCAACTTCCAGTCCTTTCATCCATCTGCAACTTGTAATTCTCAAGTATTCAAACCGGGGTACGCATTCCCAACTTCATGGACAAGGGTGGAAATAAAACTAAGAAACAGATGTAAACATTTATAACGGAACAATACGATAACTGTGATAGGTCATACACGCTTTCAACCGTGAGAATTTTGTTTCAATATCGATGTATCAACACTGGGCATGAGACGTTAGCTTGTAATGTAATCAGTATACAGAGCGACAATAAATATATTTCACTAAACAAAATTAAAACAGGGTTTTAAGTTGGTGAAGTCTTATTAAATCACTTGATGTATGCTGACGAAGTTTATGTGTTTTGTCCAAGTGTGCGATGGTTGCAAAGCATACTAGATGTGTGACAAGCTTATGCAGAATCGCATGGGATTATTTTGAACTGCAACAAAACTACGTGTGTGACGTTTAGGGCTAAGAGTGCAAAAAGCACAGCCACCCCATTACTGACACTCGGTGGTCAAAATGCAAAATCTGTTAACCACTACAAATATCTAGGGATTGCATTCTATACTGCAGCTCTCAGATAACAAAGACATTCAGAGACAACTACGATATCAATATTGTGCAGCAAACAAGCTGCTAGCCTCTTTTTTCCAGATGTTCAATGCAGTTAAAAATGTACATTTTAGTTCCTTTTGCACGCCCATGTATGCATCACAATTACGGTGTAATTTCAGGAAGTCATGCATGCAGACAAGGATTGTTTTAAGGTTTGGTTTGAAGGAACACCAAGAAATTTTATGAGGCCGCATTTTTTAACAAAACGTTCAAAATAATTCCTAAACGCATTACAGTATTAAACATATTACTAAACGTATTTCAGTATTGGCAGTCATAGTGCACAAGTAGTACTGACGTAGTTACAACAATTATAACACAAATTTTTCAATTTCAACTTCATTACATAGCTCTTGTTTATCGAAAGCATTGGTTTCTTACTCGTCTTCTGCAGATACTTTCTAGGGTCATTAGTGCTCACTGTGTCATTCTCCGATTATTATCTGCTTTTATCCATTTCAAACACAAATTTCATGAGCAAGCTCAAGCGCGACCTCATCATTGAGCTGCTCTAAAACCAGTCTCGTCACCATTGGAGGCTTTGGTGCAGTTATCCCCCCAAAACAAAACTCCCAGCCTCCCAAATTGAAATATGAAATACTGTAAATCAGTGGAGTTTTTCCAATTTTCAGAATTTCAAGCTCCACTGCACAAACGTAAAGCCCCTCTATTGAAGACTTTCTGGACCGTTCATTGAAACATTTATGAAAGCATTCAGAGTTACTTCAAACAGCCGGTTTCGTTGCTTGGTTTTAACACGGCACAGAGTTGAAAATATTTGCTCAGGCCAGGTTGTGGCAAATGGAATGGACAGCACATTGCAGCAATATTGGTTGTCTCGTCGACCATATTAGTCCAGCATGGGCTCTGCTTCACATCAGAAACAATGCGATTACACAAATGTTCCGAGATCAGCAAAATAAACTCGGTTACTGCCACAAAACTGTTATGCTGGAGGTCACAAAGCCGATCATTATGGCCAATGCGGTCCATCAAGCTTTGCAAAGGAGCTATTTTTCGAATTGCTATCTCTTCTTTCAAAACTCAATAAGTCAGATGTACGCGCTCAAGTACCGTGTTAACTTTATCTGAAATGCGATCCTGATGATTAGCATGAAATAGTGAAATGCGCTGAGTTTTTTCCAGGTTATTGGCTTTTTGGAGTTATCAGAACTGAGATGATTATCCAGGCAGCATAGGCGTGGAGGCCTGGCAGGCTCCGAAGTGTAAATATTGCCATTTTTCCTCGACCGGTGGTAACTGCTGGATGCTTTGAACATAGCAAACATATCATTCAGCATGCAGAGTGAACACATTCATTTGTGGGGATTCATCAAAACCTTTCAGCTTAATCCAGCATGATTGAAAAGTCTGATTGTTACTGTAGAATGTTGATGCTTATGACTGACTGTTAGCTGAAACTCACGATGCTTTTGAGATTCTAACAGTTGAATGTGGTACTTCCTGCTTAACAGAATCGAAAAAACGTTTGCATTACCTGGAGCTGTCGTTTGCACTTTCTGGCTGGCTAACAGCAAGAAATTTTTGTTTAGGCTAACTACAAAAATACTGCTTTATTCTTGGATGGCTAACTTTACGTTCTTGCTGTGACATTATCTCAAAAAATACCCACGCAAGAAAGTACATGAATAAAATCTGGAAAAGGCTTGGCTTGCTGAAAACGTTTGACACCGTGGAAAAGACTTGGTTTGCTAAAAGAGCCAGACACATTGGCATTCAAAGTGCTAATTATTTTGTAACGTCAGGTACTTTCAAGATGTTTTAGGGACCCGATTCGGGTCCCTAGAATCAGAGAAATTTATCAGCGGGTCCCTAGAATCACAGAAAATCGGGTCCTTAGAATCAGAGAAATCGGGTCTATAGAGGTCCATACTTGGTACCTAACATTTTCCATAAAAAAACTGCGTAACGTAATTGTTTATCGCGTAAAAGCTGTCAAATTATTAATTGTTGCGTTGCACGGGATTTCAGAAATGATTATGAGGAATAGGCCATTACTGTCTGCACTGCACTTATTTGGTGTGAGGCGAATCGGTTTTGGACGTTAATTGAAACAACAATTCAACTCAGCTAAAACTTTTCGTGGTTGTCCAGATTTAATGTGGAAGTACCAATTTTATGGGTCCGCACAGGAAATTTATGGGTCGTTTTTTCGTTTTAAACTCATAAAACGCCTTAAAAAACCTTGCATGCAAAGATTGCGTGTGGCCTACAATTGTGGATGCAGAGCACTATACAACCTGCCCTGGAGAACGAGCGTTAGTTGCCATCAGGTTCAATGTAACATTCCTACATATGCTTATGTGCTTTGATGCAGTCAGATTGTTTGTATTCCTTCCTATTCTTCGAACACTGCAATCGCATTTTACTTTGTGACTGAGTGAGTGCTCGAACATTGCAGTGTTTGTTTGATTGATGGCGTGTCATGCCACAACGCATTCGCATTTTACCTAAACTCGGCCGGTTTAGGAATTGGTGTCCTACTCTGCAGTAGTGTTGCAGCAAAGCGTTACGTGTTAACCAACTTTAGTGTTAAGAATGTGTCTGTAACCCTGTGGTTCTGCCTTCAACGCAATTGCAAAATGTGTCTGTAACCCTGTGATTCCGCCGGCTTCAATGCCGTTGTAAAACGTTCTATTTTGTCTGTTCTTATCGTCATTGACCTGCGTTACACAGAGAGTGTGTGTTTATACTATGGACTTTGTGTCTGCTAACAAATCAAATCAAATCATGACATAGAACTTGAAAATAAAGGACTTTCCACACCAAAATAGGCAGGAATCAAGATGTGAATTTATGGTATCTTTTTTACGATGGACGGAATACTTGGACTTTAGGGCAGCTTAAGATGATTCTTTATTCATTTAATTAGTTATTTATCTCAGGCTTGAAGTCAGAACACCAGACTTACTGTAGTACACGTGAAATGCTAGGAAGAGTCAGATGTGCATAAAACGTACTGTACACACCGGAGAACGCACTGGAGAACACAGAGTAGACTGACGCATAAGTAACTTACACAAAACCATTGCTGAGGAAAACTAAATGCTCAAAAGGCGCCTCCACAATGTTTTTTTATTTGTTTTTAACAGATTTTTCAAAGAATGAGGCAACATCAGCATTCAAGATACTAGATATACGCAACACTTTCTATGTTCACACAACAAAATTTTCAATTTTATCAAAAATGTCAATTTAAGCAATAACGTGCTAAAATGCCGATGGTTGTTTTCTTTTATGTGATAAGTATGCTTGGCAAAATGGAAACAAAAGAATAGTTCACCCCCTCAGCCAAAATCAAAACAATTTTGTAATAGAATTCCACTGCTCGTAGCGTCACAAAAATTTAAAAAGCGTTGCTTTGACATTTTTTGAGTTGCTCTGCAAAATAAACAAAAGTTCGTCCACCGATCAATACCAAACACTGATCAAGATACAAACAGGTCTCACTAGGATAATTCAACAACAATGCTGACAAGCCTGTTTACAGGTTAGGTAGAATTTATGTCTCTCTGTCCTTCGCAAACCCTTTGGTTGTCAAGAGTAGAGAAAGATGTTGCCATCCAAGGGCTGTGAAAAACACTGCTTTGGCTCATAATACAGTACAAAATTACTTAACTTTAAGCTCATTACAGTTACCAAGTATTTAAACGAAGTAGGATTTTACGAGCTAAAAAAGTTTGAATGCCACTGGTCGATCATACACAGCGTCTAAACTTTTTGCTTGCATATCGAGCACAGGCGCATATTGCACTTTCATGGCCTTTAGTTAAAAATACACAAAACGACTGGTTTTAATTTCTATTTATTTTTAATACTCCTGGCACAATTTGTTTCCTCAAAAAGACGTAAACACAAAAATTGTAAGATATACTGATAGTACGTAAAATGCGCCCTTAAAGCGTTTTAAAGCATTGCGTTTCTCATTGCAGCTTTTGAAAAAAAGTCTGTGAAACTTTGAAAGTTTAGGATAGACAAACACACAACGTTCCAAGTTAAAGCAATGTTGTAACAGGGCAAATAAAACACTTTTGAAACACAGAATATTTTTAAGTTTTCTCTTATGTTCGCAGTCAAGAAAACTTGCTAGCATTATGCGCTACATATCAATTTCAATGAACTGAGGAAGTTTTCAACGAAGATTTCCACTTGGTTCTATTCCTTGGAAGAAAATCTCATCACTTCACTTCAAAAATACCAATAAAACAATAGTTTAATGATGGATGGCCAAAGTGAACTTGAAGAACTGGAAAAAGCAGGCGTGTTTAAGAATCCAATACAAGCCAAAATATCTTACAGGCACCTACTGGTAAAAACAATCATTTATTTGTTGAAAATGCTTTGTTGATAATTACGCAAACAAAGTACATTTTTTCAGGATGCGAAAAACGCTATTGCCGAGCACCGAGACTCGCTCAAACAAGCTTTAGAAGTAAGTCAAAAATCTTACTTAATTAAACTGTTTGGACACTTATCAACAAGCAATATTTTTATGTGTTTTTGTTAGACTGAAAAACAACAAACAAGTTATCTGAAAGAAAAACTTTCGATTCTTCGAAGTCATTCGCCTCAAATGGAGCCAGAGGTGTGTGTTTGCATGTTGTACCAGATTTGCACATAAAATTTTTAAAATGCCAATGCAGGCCCAATCAAAACAATGTAGGTCCAACCAAAATCTATCCATTATTTCAAGTAAAAAGCAAAGAGATTCCTAAAAAGATCTTTCGCTACTTGGTTCATTACATTTTATGGCAACTTCCGGTCTTTTTGAGCTCATCTTGAAAGTACCCCAAGTAAGCAAGTTCATGTTTAGTATAATTTGCATAAGAAATACTCTTATACCACAAACATTGACTATAAGCAATGTTTCATCCTGTAACAATTTGTAATTACAACAAAGCAACGGTTTAAACACCACAACAAAAACAGGATTTAGAGCAATTATGAACGGTGGTTATTTTAGCAAAAGTAGAGAGAGTATAAAAAAGCGATCTTTACCAAACTCTTTATCCTGCACGGTCGGTAAAATCTTTAAATTATTTACAATAAGTGTTCAGAATTTATTGTTGAACATTTGAACTACTGAAATCATAATCGTGTTTCAAAGTACATTTAAAATTTGTGCATAATTACTTCATTGCTCATGCAGATAATCAAAGTTGAATAAATCGTGGTTTTATTATATTCCATCTTAGGAGGATGGTTACATTGAAGTTGTGCCAAAAAACGTTTGGAACAGAAACCAGCAGGGCCTGGACACGGACTGTTTGTACGAACAACTCGACCAAGCTTGGCAGTCTGAGGGCGATACAGAAATTGACGTGTCTCCCCAAGGCAGCAACGAGGGCTTTCAAGGTGGTTTTAAGTTTAAAAAGTTTTTTCCTGCAGAACAAACAAGAGTATGCTTAACACCAGATGAAGATCGTTAAAGAGTCACGACAAGTTGGCGGAAAGGTTTTGAGATTTACTCTCTGCTCCACCAATGAGACTAAAAAGCTTAAACAGTGCTGCCTGGCAATAAATTTTCTCGAAACGTCTAATGTGATTTCACTACAACGATGCGTATTTTCTTTTTCGTATTCACACTTCAATATGTGCTTCAAAAATTCCGTGTAATACTCAATAAAGTAAAATCCTAGGTCCTTACAGAATTAAAAAACCGTTCACGATGCTATGAGATTTCACTCGCAATTGCAGTATTGAAAAACATTTTTTCGAAAAACTATAATCTAATATTTTTGAGTTCAAACTAGAGTGTATGATAACAATTTGTCACTAATTTTAAAATGTTTGAAATTTGAAATAAGTCAAATCATTCTTTAATTATCTAGCCAGTAACTAACTAGGACTGGAAAAGCTACTTTTTTTCAAAAATTCTGAGCTACTTTTTGTGTCTGTATGACACACCAGCTACTTCTGTCCACAAAATGAAGGGAAACAAAAATATTGCTATAACTTTCTGTACTCAAGCAGCCTAACAGAGCAAGCTAATGTACAATGTACATCTTTAGTCACACTAAACTAAGTTCGCAGGCATAATATTTTTCCGAGATGATGCCAAATTCAATAGCTACAATATTCCACTTTACCGAAATGGAAAAAGAGCAAATTTGGTTTGCAGTAACTTGAGTGAAATTGAACTTTACACTCATGGTTTCAGTGACTGAGGTTCCTTCACCTGTTGGCCGATGTCAGACTATGAAAACAGAACTATGCTTTAGGTTTGGGCAGACATTTTATAAACGGTTTATAGGCTACGACGTATGAGCACTAGTTATTTCAACCCGTGTCTTCAGTAGTTACTTAACGTTTTCATTTCGGCATCTTCTCGCAGATACAATAGGGTTTCCCAAACATTTTCCATTGTATTTCAGAACTGGCCAACAGGAAACCAATCATGAAAACTAGTGCTCAACTGTTGTCAATTTAAAAACGATGCTGATGTTTCAGCCATCTAACAACAGGTTGTCGTCAGGACAAATGGCTTAACACAGCGAAACAACAGAAGTTTTGATACGCGCGTAATTACAACGACGTAGAGAAAACGACATCATTTAAAAGACAAGAAAGCTAAAAAAACTAATGAGTGGGTCAAGGCGATAGAACGTTTAATATACCGAACTAAAACAGAAGTAAAAATCCTCTATTCACTATTAACTCATGTAGGTCAAAAGCTGCTTAATACACTTGTGGAAGAGATGCGGCGATGTTGCACTAATAATGTAGGTATCGAATTGATAAAAAAGAATCCCAAAAACTGTCCTTTGCTAAAATCATTTTCAAATGAAGCAATCTGAGTGTTTGACCAGTTCATTCGTTGTCCTGTGTTCAAATGCATCCTTTGCATTAACACTTGTATAAGGCTTAAAATATTTCATAGATGTGTTTTTGAGGGGTATCTATGTATGCAATTGTTTTCTATAGAGGGAGTTTTCCCAACCACTCGTGCAATTACAGGTTAATTTCACATCAAGAAAATTGACTACTGCGTCACTTTCTACTTGTGTTAATTGAACAGTAGGTTCGTTTGACAAAAGGTGTTGCAATACTGTTAATAGCTATGATTATAAAGGTGTTGATAAACGTAATGGAATATCAGGTTTACACACTTTTACACGCTTGTTGTTACAAAGAGCTTTACCTCCAACGCCTGATACGCCGTCCTATCCGCAACCTCCTGCCTGTGAAGCGGCACAACCAGAACACGTAAACATTGAAGGAGTGGACATGGCTGCTTTATCACTTTCTGAGGTCTCTTCCATTGGTCAAGCGACGATGGCGAGAACCAATCGCTTTTCAGGTATCTATCGTCATCCTGGTGGTGATGTCACAGGAGCAAGTGAAACCAGTGGTCCTTCAAGGTCCTCTTCCAGTTCTTCTTCTGAACCTGGTAAGTTGCCCACTTTGTTTATTGCCCAGTGATAACTTTCAGTGGCTGCTTCTCGTTGAGATGTTAATATACTATGAGCTACCCTTGGCGTTTTGATCAAACTGATCGAGTACTGCGCATGAAACTTGAGTTTTGGTTTGGGGGTTTCAAATCTTTCCATATGCAGTGCTCAATTTGTTTTGACGTCTTTTTGTTTCTCGCCTATAAAACAAGTTGCCAGGTCACTGAATGGCTATTTCAGAAAATTCGAAAAACTTGTATCACTGACTTCAAGTGGTCCATAGATATCAGTTTTGAAAATTAAGGTTGAAAGATGCATGCGCCAAGTAATAAATAAAACATTCAAAAGACAAATGAAAACCTCACCTATTATTGCAAAGATGTCAACGGTTAAGGTATCTACCAATTACAAAATCGATCAACTTAAAAATGCTGTTTCCAGACACCATGTTTATTGTTAAACTTTGTCAGTTCACATTCACTTGTGCCGGAGTTTGCTTCCGCCGAGCTTTTCCTTCTTAACATTTGCAAACACTTGGCAGTATTGTACATGCAGTCGCAATTCTGCTCTGAATATGTCGGCGCTTCTTTAGCGAAAGGTTTTTAATGAAACGAATAGCATTTTCTACACCCCGCTATTAAAGATTACTTTAATGACCCATGGTAACTTGGTGACAACAAAACACAGCAAGACAGCGCAATCTTAAGCAGATTTTCCACAGTTCGCGTTTTTTTTCAATTCGAAAGATACAATAGACAGATGGCAAAATCCACAAGTCTTGGAGTGAAACCATATTGTGATTTTAAAACTATGGTTCTAAACCTTACGTCAAAAGAGAAGTCTGACGGAAATCAAAAGCTCTGGGTTTGCTGCAACCTAGAGAGTAACCGGCTGACTGCGCTCAGCCGGGAGGACTCTTTGTCTGCAGATTCTTTCACCAAGTCGATTTTGATACTAAAACAGCGTCGCCGGCGATTTCCAACAACCGCTACATTGCGATTTTATGCAAAATCTTATGTAGCTCCTAAAAATTCAGAGTCAGTAATATTGTAGCCTTTAAATCTTGGTTCGGCCACCAACGTACGCCCACTAATATCTACTTGATTTTCCACCTAGGATATGATTGCATTTTCTCTTGGGTATTTCATTTTTATTGGCTTTATAGCATTAGTTCAAGGCACCATGGTTAGTAATCTATGCATGATGATGATCCGTCAGGACAATTTAATGTGGACTTGGTACTTTTATATTTTTGTTCGTGACGTGAAACCTGCATCAGCTATGGGCACTACTGTAGGTATCTTCTGAACTCCCTTCACACTGCTGCGCCATACATTGATGAATTAAGTTGTCTGTTTGCACCTGAAGAAATAAAACATACTTAAGCTTTGGTTGTTTTAACAGGTAAATGTTTGTGTTTATTAATGAGTTATAGAAAAATATTATCGATGCCAAAGGTCAGATTGATTCAAATTAAATCTATCGTGGTTGTATGTTAATCGAGAGAGCCTTTGGTGGATGGCGCTGAGTGCTTCTCTTGAAAGGTTACTTCTTATTTTCATCGAGCCTGTTAGATTATGTACGATCCTTGTTTTATCTCTGAGGTCAAGTCTGATTCACAAAATCTTTGCACAAACCTCACGCACATTACAAGGGTAATATTTAAAATAATTACTTGAAGTAGATAACAGAGAGGAGACATACGGTCAATTGCATTAGTTATAAAAAAAACAAACTCTTGTTTTCACAAAACACGTGTTTATTCACTTACTCACAAACGTAGTATTTATTACCAGGGCACTTGAGAGGAAAAAATGTGACGTGAAGTAAGAGATTCATCCCAAAGCTTTTCGTCTGACACTCTTCATGGTACATCGTCAGAATTAAGTGGAGATACAACCGAACTGGTTTATATACAGAAAAGAAGAGATCTTATTGGTTAAAGCAGTGGCCAATAAGAAAGGGTTTAGGAGATAAGAAAAGGCGAGTTGTCATTGGTTGAAAATTCGAACATCGTCGAAACGTTGAAACAGTCAGCCAATGAAAAGTTTAAGAGAAAGATTTTCATCCAATGACAACTCGCTGAAACATTTTTGAAACATTTTCCAGGCCAATCTAACACTTTTAATTTTTGTTTCCTGAAAATCGCCTTCATTTTTTTAGATGAAAGACTTAGGGCAAGATCATGATGGAATTTTCCTCCATCAGAAAATGCTTTTTACTGATCTGGAATGACTCTTCTTTCAATTACATCAATGTATTTGTATACATTCATCATACCCTCAACTGGCATGCCTGAACCTACTCCAGAAAGCTAAAACTTTCCCAGAACAACTTATATAAGGGGTGTTTACTACCTCATTGAAATGGGCAGGACCCAGCTGCCCACCCTTCCTGATTCTGACAAATCTGCTGTGCTTTCCATGAACGCGAAAATAACTTTTATCTGAAAACAGCAATTTTTGAAGTCTTTTACTTTCCAATATTTTTGTTTTTTTGCCCATTCTAATTTTTGTTTTCATGTTTTGAGTAAGAAGCTTCCTTTCAGCATTTGTTAGCCTTTCTGCCAGTCTACAGTGGGCGGCGTGGCACTGTACGTGAGCTTATGTCAGCTTAAGCGTGCATCAAACCTTTCTGTAAATAAAAACGTGTCTTCTTTGAATACATGTTACATTTTGCAATGGCTGTTTGGATATAATTTCAGTGTCCCGAAAGCGTAACAATGCAATCCCGCTACCTAGGTGTGACATCCCCCATTAAAATCACATAAAATTCAATACGTGTGTCTCTCAGCCAGGGGTGGTTATTAGAATTTAGAGGCGTGAGACAAAATCTTAGAGTTACCTCTCAAAACATCGAAAACTTTATGATATTTCATGTGTACAATATGTCATCTTAAAAGGGGGCGCGAGCCCCGTTACGTAATATCACAAAGGGCGTCACTTTGTTGTGCACACGCTAT
>Ga0210059_1002380_pt1 | contig 29380 bp, 21 predicted proteins | sample Ectturendosymbi2_FD_188042 | JGI IMG/M metagenome (GOLD analysis project Ga0210059, IMG submission 188042) | Ecteinascidia turbinata endosymbiont from Florida, USA - Sample 2 (SPAdes) (version 2) | ecosystem: Host-associated > Tunicates > Ascidians > Unclassified | place: Key West, Florida...
TTGAATACAGATACGCGCAAGTTTAAATCATCGCAAAAAGATGAAAGCAAATCCCAATCGGCTGATTCCTCGAAAGACTACAGAAAACCTAGAGCTTTCATTTGTTGTCAAATAATGGCACTAAAGTTTGTCAACAAAAACGTGTGATAGTCCACTGAATAATTTACAAATATAAAGTGACATAACAAATTGAAAGAGCAAATGTCCACTTTAAAAAGAAGTTCAACACTTACAATGAACAGGTAGTTTAATTATGAAGTGGAAATTCCTCCCCTGAACACATGAAATTCCTCCATGGGGAGGAATTCCTCCCCGGTTGGGAACCACTGCTGTAATGGGTCTGTCCAGACCTACGATTTTGCTAGACAGCCGCACTAAAAATTTTAACACAAGTCAGTTGACAGGTATTTTTATTGCACCAACGAAGTCTTCTACGCAAAATATTAGAGGCGTTACTGCAGTGTTTCTCAAACTGTGGTGCACGTACCACTAGTGGTACGCGAAGACCTCCAAGGTGGTACGCGAAGAGGCCTACTTTCTGTTTTTCTTCACAAAAAATATATTCACAGCTGTAGTTTTTACTTGTCGGGTTCTGTTAATAATTTCCTGAATTTTTGTGTTGCCTACTTCCCTTGCTGTTTTCTAAAAATGGCCATTAGAATTTCTCACAGCCATTTTGTTCACGTTACACTTGTGTCAATTCTGGTTTTCCAGACTTTTGATCGAATGATATTTGGCACACTGACTTTTCCTGGAACAAGGTGGTACGTGATGACAGTACGGCACACACACATAGTACGCGATCAGAAAAAGTTTGAGAACCACTACGTTACTGAAAGACTGCTAAGAGCTGCACAAAGGATGCTTGGGAGTTGCATGCGGCTCTTAGAAGAGTGTTTGAGAACCATTGTTTCGCAAGTAACACCTACCCTGCTAGCTACAATGCCACAACCTTAGCTATGATTAAACCGAGGAAACATCAAAGGCTTACAGTTCCGTTGTTGCAGTCTGGTGTCGTAACTACCTCTCAAATGCCTATAACTTTAGCTCCGGTCTATTTTAAACTGAGCTCCGGCAAAATGCCCAGCTCCCGCTCCGCAGCCCTGTTCACAACACTGCTGTGACAAAACAATGGACGACAATATGTCCTTATATCGCGAATGGTGTTATCCGAATCTTACAAATTCATTGTGGAAAAAGATACTTTCGCTTGTTTTAAGAGCGGAGATCTCCCCCCTCTGGATGCACCCCTGGGTTAACCGTTATGTCAGGACCTGTGATTAAGGTTGCCAGACGTCCTTGAGCGCCAATGACTTTCCTTGAATTTGCTATCAAAACTGGATGTCCTTGGAAAACACTTTGTTCTCTTTGAGTATTTTCCGGCGTCCCGGAACAGTTGTGAAAGTTTTCATTATTGTACAATTGATTACATTGAACATTCAAGAGTCAAGTTTACGCAATGTAATTGAACAGAATAACGTGTAAGTTTGTTTTGTTCCACAGTTGTGTAGCAAAAAAAGGTACCCATTGTTATTTGGCAATGTTTGTTTTAAAAAATGTGCTACACAACTATAGCTGCCAAGTATTCACAGTGGGCAAGCAGCAAAATTTCAATAATCACAAAGCGACAAAATGTACTTGAAATGATTAAGGGATCTGGCAAACCCACCTTTGACGCCTTCTTAAGAAAATATCTGTACGGATTCGTTCGCCGATGTGAGTCTTCATCAATTTTTTTATCCAATCACTTCAAACAAAAGTCGGATGCTTTTTACAAATCTTTAGTTTTCCCTCCATTATTTAACGCCCTTGTATGATGGCGACTAATTGCAGAAGTTGCTAGTCCGTTGTCTTGGTGTCTGTTTTCTACAGCAGGGGTTCTCAAACTTTGGTGTTGTGGAGCCCATAAAGAGATTGACCATTATTTACGGAGCCCCACAATAAATTTTATTAGTGCCGTTATTGCTTCTTTGGACAGTTGCAAAATTATCCAAGTCAGTATTTTAATAAGTAAACGAATAGATCGCGGAGCCCCGAAGTTTCTCTCGCGGAGCCCTGGGGCTGCGTACGGAGCACTTTGAGAACCTATGTTCTACAGTATTGCCTATATGTAGCAATTTAAGCCTGTGTGCTTCGTGACATCTCATGATTTTTGTTTTTACTAAAAAATGTCTTGCAAAAACATTTGAAACCTTGATCAAAACAATTTGCATGCTTTTGTGAGCATCCCCATCCTTCGACTATAGCCATTTACTTCACAACCTGATGTTAAAATGTCTTGTTTTCTTCCTGACTATTTTCATTAATTTTATTTCAGCCGTAGGGCCCACAAGGCGCAAAGAAACACATGCGAGGCTTCACACAAAGAAAACAAAATAAAACACATGCGAAACCTCGAACATACTCGAGGCAATTACACACGCCCCAACACATGCAAGACGAAGCTACTGGCGACGTAGATAGAAACAACTTGAATAAACATTGTACTGAACAAGAGTCGTCTTTATTTCAGAAAAAAAACAAAGTGAACCCTTGCAGGCAGGTCACCGAAAAACCTTGCGGTTAAAGAGTCTAAGTGCCCCAGCACAATGAAACATCTCGGCGACATTACAGTAAAAACAAAAACACATATAACAGTGAAACAGACCTGAGATAAGGACCATGAAAATAATTCAGTGGTTTTTCTAAAAGATGCCAAGTGCCGTGCTGCAAACCACACAAGCAATCAGAAATGCATACCAGGCAGGGGCAGATCCAGGGGGGCGATCACCCGCCCTAAAACGTACGAAAGTAACTTTTTCCACCATGATTTTGAACACTTCGGAAAACATCATTCGCGATATAAGGCCATTTTGCCGTCCACTGTTTTGTTACAGCAGTGTCTTATGGTTCATCTCTTTTGCAGCAGTGAACGCGTAATGAGATTTGACCGCCAAATATCACTGAAATTGCCCCCCCTAAACTTACTGGCTGGATCCGCCCTTGATTCCAAGCGTACGCGTAAACGATAAGACAGATGAAGTGATTATATTTTTATTAAAAATTTAACAAGATGTATCCCGTAGTAAATTTTTCGGCCATTCATTAATATTGCAAAAACAAAAATGACCGGTGTTGCTTGCTAAAGGCGTTGTGGGATTTATCTTTGAATTGTTGTTCTACATTTGCCCAAAAAGTAGTTCCTCGATGAGAAATTGTTTGTTTACCAGCGCTTGTTGAGACTTCTTGTATAAAATAGTTTTGGATGGATACATATCTTGTATTACGACGATGAATGTCAGCCGTTTTATGAAACAAGTCTGTAAATGCTGTTGGCATACAGTTCATGGTGAAGTTTATCCATTAATTTAGCTAATTCAAGTTTATAGATATCGTAGTTTCAAAAATTGAGATAGTTATACAGAGGTGTAATGTGCTGACATCCAAAATTGCTATATGCAATAGTTCGTAGTATATTATTGTGTACTACCACTGCCGGATTATTATTTGATGAGTGAATGCAGTTATAGCTGGTAGCACGCGCAGCCGGAAATTTTGATTGGGGGGCCAAACAACAACCAAGTCTCAACGTGTTCATATTTAATGCCTTTTGTTCCTAAAGTATCATCAATAAAAGGTGCTTTTTTCTGAATAATTGTGTTCAGATTTAAGCTGGCAAATAGAAGTCTTTCTTCATTGAATTAACAAGTTTTAAAAGTTTGTTCTTAGTAAAGTTATAAGCTTCTACTTTGGATCAAAGTCACCATTTTCTCGTACTGCAAAACTTTCTTGCGAAATTCTCACTGCTATAGTGCAAGATCTGCAGTATGCATTTTGCAGCCAATATTGCAGTTGAGCAAGAAGTCATCGTCGCCGCCATTATGATTGCGTTTTTGTTTTCTTTACACACCTGCTGATCATGGGCGTCCGCAGAATATTTTCCAGGGGGGGGGGCGAAGTCAACATTTTACTTATCTTTTTCAGATTGTTGGCGATGCAACGCAAATGGACGTACACAAAACGAAAAATGTCCAATGTTACGGCAACAGTTGCAAACAGTGTTTTCCCTGTGAGAAAACTTTACACTGAGCAAATGTTTGTTTTAGTGATCATGGATATTTTAAGGCTGAGTTAGCAGAGATTACAAACTGTGTGAATTTTTAGAATAAGTGCAAAATCTTATGAAAATACGAACAAAGTACCATTTAATTCAAATAGCTTCTTGTTTTCATGCTTTTGCAATGTTTTGGAATGTTGAAAATTGCGCGAGATCAGATTTTGCGCAAATTCTAGAAAGTCAATCATGGGCTGTATAACCTCGCATTATAGCCTAGAATCCAATAAAACTTTGAGCCACAAACTTGGCTCGTTTGCTCGGCTCCCAGGGGATGATGACGTCATCGGAATGTAAACCGGATATGCATAAACGTACTCTTAGAACCGTACATGAAAGTAAGTACTTCATCGGCAGTAAATTTCTAAACTAGTTTTCAGGTTTGGTGTCCGTTCAAAACAGACCCGTTCAAAACAGACCATTCATAACAGACCACTCAAAACAGACCACGCTCATAACAGACCACGTTCATAACAGACCCATTCATAACAGACCCATTCATAACAGACCCGTTCATAACAGACTACGTTCATAACAGACTACATTCATAAAAGACTACATTCATAACAGACTACGTTCATAACAGACTACGTTCATAACAGACTACGTTCATAACAGACTACGTTCATAACAGACCACGTTCATAACAGACCCGTTCATAACAGACCCGTTCATAACAGACCAGTAGATAATAGACCACATTCATAACAGACTCTGTTCGTACTTAGGGCCGGACGGGGTAAAGTGTGTTAGACAAAATGCTTTGGACTTTTAGCGTCCACACTGTAATATACATTAAGAAGGGGTCCGTTATCAACGTGGTCTGTTACGAACGGGTCTGTAATGAACGGGTCTGTTATGAACATGGTCTGTTATGAAAGTGGTCTGTTTTCAACAGGTCTGTTATGAATGGGTCTGTTGTGAACGTGGTCTGTTTTGAATGGTCTGTTGTGAACGGGTCTGTTTTGAATGGGAACCTTCAGGTTTAGTCCCTCCTGCAGCCTCAATGAGTGTCACGCTTCTTGTGATTCGTGGAGTACAGAGCAAAGTAAACTAATTCCAAAGCCTGTACAAAGGATGATTGTCCCTTATTAGCGTTGTTTGGATGTGTCGTCCTGTACGCGAGCGGATTTTCGGCTGCGCGCAGTTGATTGTTTGCGACGTGGCGTTCATCTTTGCACCTCCAGTTTGTTCCGTTGTTACGTTCTCCTGACGTTGTGAGTGTTGTTTCATTTTTGTATGTCGCTTGATCCTTTGCGGACTCAACGAAAAAGTTTAATGGAGCCTTCGTTAGGTCAAAACAAGACAATAGTGACAAACTTCAAATTTGCATTTATTGCCTTTGTTTTAGCATTACTAGATGATTGTTAAAGATGTACAGTCAAGGTTCCTACACAATTTTGAATATAAATTTCTATACTTTTCTCTGGCCTTTTCTGAATGACATACCTAGGTCAAATACAGACACTGTAGTAGTTAACGCGATGAAAGTACAATTATCAATCTTGAACGAAATATTTTGAAAATGCACGTCGAAAGATCAAGTCTGGAAAATTATAATATTTTCCATACTAACAGACCAAAAAATTATTTTTCCAGACTGGAATATGACCAAAATTTTTTTCATATTTTTCCACGACTCCGTAGAAACCCTCTACTGTAATCGCAATGCAGTATGTGACATTCTTGTCCAACTTTTTAAAGGACGGATTTTTGGTTTTGTGAGATGGCAAGTTTTTTTTAGCAACAGGGTTCCCACACATTTTCAAAAACCACTTTGAATACTTTTTCAATACTAAATGAAAAAATGTTAATACCATCACTTGTCATTTTTCCAAAATTTTATTCATGGAACACAATGCAAACAAGATTTGCAAAACTGTCATCAGCGGTACAGCGCAAAATTTGAATAAACAAATGGTTGAATTTCGGTATTTTCATACTTTTTCAATATTTTATGTACATTTTGGCCAATTTCAATACTTTTTCAAGGTTTTGAAAACCAATTTCACAATTCAATACTGTGTGGGAACCCTGTAGCAAGTCCAGCTCACACAGAGAAATCACCCACTCTGCATTAACTGCTTTTTCAAACTCTTTGAATCACCAGGTAATTGGTAAGCATAGAATGTGCAACAATTTTTTTAAGCTGATGGAGTGCAATGAACCTATTGTCAGTGCCATATCAGCCCAACTCTGTCCCTCCAAAATGCTTACAGCGGCCCCCTAATGGTGATTTATAAAAAAAAGTTATTTTATACTACATCTCGAGGCCAAATGGCCTTCAAAACAAAATATCCTAATTGCAGACACAATTTTGGAAGAACCAGGCCTGTAGCCGAGTTTCAAGGTTTGGGGGCAAAATACATTTTTAGGGGGAAAGATTTTTGTTTTATCATATGTTTAAAACAAATTTTTCTGAGCACAACAAAATTTGAGGGGCACAAAATTGATTTGGGGGTAACTGCCCCCAAATGCTCCCCATGTCTTCAGGCCTGGGTAGAACCGTCGCTTAAAGTCTTCCATTGGGGGCCTTCATGTTCGTGCAGGGGGCTAGACATTCTGAAAATTTATTTTTAATTCACAATATGAACAGCATTTGCAGACTGTGCAAATTAATTATATTTTCCCGTAAATATCCATAATAGGCTCGTAGTTTCCAACTAAAATTTTTGAATGAGCTTAACAAAAGGAATTGGGTCGAAAATCATTGTCATTTAATTGACAGCAATTATTTAGAAATGTCGTAATGAAATGCAAATGTAAAAAAAAATTGCAGGAAATCAGAATCAATCCTATCGTTCAGTTATCAAAACATTATCACTGAAGGTGTAACCATGAGACCAGTCAAAGTATGTGAGCTGCAATGAACATTTTCTTTCATTAGCGCAAATTGATAAACTTTACCGTGAGCTTAAGTGAAATATATAATATATATATATATATTATATATGCTTATAAAGTGTACGCATTGGGCTTTTCACCTGCCGAAATATGCATGCATAAACCTTGCTGATGTCGGGACTGTTAATTTTCTGGTGCATGGCACGTGTTTAGATTAATAACATTTTGTATCTCAAATCGCTTACAAATGTTAACGAATATATAGACTAAGGCCTACGTGGACGCAATAGTTAACATCCATAATCCACTAACTGCACTACTCTGTTTTGGGACAAGCCCAACACAGACTTTTCCAACTACACACTTAAATCCATCTGGCTGTCTGAACAGCAGGCTGGAAGAGGTGGAAAGGGAGCCATTCCCCTTGGATTTCGATTTGACATTTTCCCATTAAATTTATTGCAAAACAAGTTGTTTTCATAGTTTTTACTGGGTGAGATTTCAACACTTTTGCTGCCCCTGGAAAAATCCTTGCGATCCTTACCCATGAGTACACTTATCTTTGTTATAATGCTGTATAAGCTATCAAAGGCAACGATAACTTCATTAAAGTGTTATGGATATGTGGTGCAGCTAGCAAAAGGGTTGAACCCCAGCCTTTTTTAAATGGGACACATCCTTCTGTAATTTTGTGTCAATGGCACTTCAGGAAAATTTTGTAACAATCTACGTTATAACAAAGCACATCTTTTGTATACATAGAAGCTTCCTCCCCTACTGTCATTTTTAGCATTTCCACAGTTGACACCCACAACCCTGGTAGACACATCATTTATCTAAAAATATGGTGGCAATGGGTTCTTTGATGATGAATTGTTTGCTTTCAAACCAGTGCTGGTGTGCTTGCAACCAACACTCACTATTTGATGTGACATGAACTGTTCACTACGAGTAAAAAATAGTTGCCAGGATCTTGTCACTTAAACCTAAGATTTTTACAAGTGGATCACAAAAACTTGTAGAATGTCCCGCAAAAAAATTTCAAGTGATCAGTGATGCAGCTGAAAGGAATACTTTCAGGAAGCAAAGCAGTGGCAAACATACCAAGAACTACCTCCATTTCCAATAAATTCTAACATATGTTGCTGCTCATAGAAAAAGCATAACATAACATCTACAAGTAAGAATGTATTCACTGTTAAGAAGTATTAATAAGTTTGAAGGATTAGAAATGTAGGCTAGATTTTACAGCAATAATGTATTGTAGCCTTGCAATTTTCTGGAAAACTTGTCTTGAACCAATTTGTATACATTGAATTGAAATAAATAGCAGGTCAGGAGCAAAGTATTCAAAGTTTTTTTTAATCACATAATATGGACTATCCCACTGGGAAGGTTATATCAACTTGCACCCATGATGCATCTGTTGTCTGCATGTGAACACCTCAGTACCCTGTTAAAATTTTTTGAACTTTGGCTAATGTAAGTGCAAGCAAGATTTTAGCATTTCTATTTGGCCTTACGCAATTATTTAATGAACCAAATTAAACTACGTAACTTTGGCACACCTCCACAAAAGTTTCACTTTAACCTGTTTGCTGTAAGTTCTTTTTTGATGTGCTGATAAATAATTTTGTTTTTTGAAGTATTTTGGATTGTTTTAAGCATATTCAACTTGTGCAACAGTAATTACTAAAAAAGCCTTTTCTAACAAAGAGTGAGTTGGTCACATTGATTATGATAGACTATATATATTTATTTCACCAACTAGTATATAGGTGCCCTGAGTTCTTATCCTCAGCAAAGAAGTTGATCTAAGGTTATAAAATGTTTCTAAATCTTTACACTATAGCATGTAGTTTATGAATGAGGACATCCTTACAGTACATTATTAGCTTTGTATTTCAGCATCAGTCTGCTCAATATAAACTTGGCTAATTTTTACAAGAGCTTGCACCACAGTAAATGGCACTGTCCTGGTTTTACAAAACTGTTGATGACAACACCTCTGTGGCATTTTACAATCAATAAAATACACATCATCTTTTAAACAGAAGTTTGATTTCTGGAAATACTACCTGAACTAGCAACCAACCACATAACAGTTCTTACCTATTACTAACTAATCAATAAGGCACATTAAAGAGGATTTATATAATTGGCATGAAACAACTACAACAGTTGGCATTACTTATTAGAATAGATTTAAACACAAAGTGAAGTAATCAAAACCACAACTGCCTTTTGTATAAAGACATCGTCATGCTTTGAAGCATTTCAATTTCAAACCTTTGCTTTGAAATTATTTTTTTCATTTCTTAGAAAAGCCATAGTCTCAACACCATTGCTAGTACCACACCTTCTTTGCATTGAAGGTTCATTTACCCTCATAAAAGGATTGTACTGTAACTCTTCTCTAATCGTGGAAGGAATTGTGGGAAGGCCTTTTTCTCTTTGCTGATTTGCCCATTTCAACTTGCTTGTAACATGTGGGTTTTCAGGATCAGCGAAATGAGCATAGGTTAAACTGCTGACACTATATTCATGCCCGCAATAAACTTTGGTGTTAGGTGGCAAATTAGACAGCAGCCCAATTAAAGCTGCATACATTTGTTCTGCTGTGCCTTCAAAAAATTTTCCACAAGCAGATAAAAACAATGTGTCTCCAGTGAACACAATAGGTGTATCACCACATTCAATAAAATAACAGATGTGACCAGAAGTGTGGCAAGGTGTGAACAAGCATCTCACTGTTAAAGATCCAAACTTCAACAAAGAATTGTGGCCAACTTTAGTAGTAATTCCTTCAATCCTGTCGTCCCCTGCATACACTTCTAATCCATTAACCTTAGCAATTAAGTCCTTATTTCCACCAGCATGATCCCAATGATGATGAGTGTTGAATACAGCAGTCAATCTAACGCCTTCTTTTTCTGCTGCAGCTATGATTTTGTCTGGTTCCACTGGATCCACCGCAGCGGCTTGTTCAGTCTCTTCGTCAATAAGCAAGTACATGTAATTATCCTGCAATGCTGGTATCAGTTTCACCTTCATACTGATACTTTCAAAGTTGCTAATCAAATCTGAAAATGATGAACAAAATGACTTCGAAAATTTTACACAGAGTAGGCTACTGGTACCATTGCTATGTATAACGAAGCATTTAAACAATGACTTGACGACAACTACAGGTTCCTATGCAATTTTGAATATACAAATTTCTGTTGGATATTTCTGTGAAAGGACTGTGGCATAGCTGTGAAAAAACGTAGCTTGAAATTAGGATCACACATCCTATCCTACCTCACAATCTGTCTTATTCTTGTAAGTCCCTTTTTCTGATCGACTAACATGAAAAAGAGAGGAGGAATAAGTACAACCAAAAAGTGATTTACATTGAGAAGTCTCCATAATCATTCAATCCCCTTGTCTTCATGAGTGGTGGGATGGCACCAGGATCGAAAAAGAGTCAACAAAAGACTGGCTGAAAAATAGCTGAACAATGCAGGGAGCCATATGCATCTGTCATGACCTACATTAGAACAAAGCTCAGATTTGCCCTTTTGAGGACCACCCTTCCCGGACCAAAGTTACGTAAGCCGACAGTTGTCCAGCTGGCAGTAAAAAAATCAGATAGGCCTATAAAATTGTGGCGAAAATTATAGTTTTGTGAGTTTTCCAAAAATTACTTCAACTCTTTCCACAGACACTTCATTTGGGATATTTTGCGCTTTCTCCAACTGCCTGCCACCTTCCCTCTGGTTTGTGTGAGCTGGCACAGCCACCATGCATTTTTTCCATGTCTTTTCTGAACTTGATGGGCAATCTACTGATACTATACTATGGTTGCGATTGATAGTTGAATGTGGTGACCAGTGAAAGCAAAGAGTGGACTTGTCAAGGAAGCTCTATTACTGCTGGTTGCTTTCCTGTTAGTTAATGCCCCGCATTGCCATCTTTCTCTTGTGCTTGGCTCAGCAGTTCAAGGCGATACAGTCAACTGCAACAAATGGCGCCCGATAAGGGACCTGGGAGAAAGGCCATAAGCCCCTCTCAGTAACACCCTCCGTTGAAGATCGTCTTGAACCAAAGGGCAAAGGTCGAACTTTTAAATTGAGAGTTAAAGTATGGATGATGAAAGTGATAGAACTTGAAGTTAATGGAGAGAGAAGAGATGTGGCGGCCTGGAGATGGCCCCACAAGAAAATAAATGGTCACCGCTAGATGGAGCCCATGAGTAACAAGTCACTGTGATAGTCACCACAAGCGAATTATCGTAGTTCACTTAGCCCTATATAATGATAGTGCAACCTAGTAGTAGTAGAGTGAAGTCAGTGATGGATCTCTATTGCTGCTGGTTGCTTTCCTGTTAGTTAATGCCCCGAATTGCCATCTCTCTCTTGTGCTTGTCTCAGTATTTCAAGGCGATGCGTCAACTGCAACACCGGTGAGACAGAAAACTGAACTTTTGTTGTCTGAGGCTCATGAAACAAACCTATTTGCATGGTTGGATGTCATAAGTTTTAGACATGTATCGCTTATCGAACATGCTTATTGAAGTTCGTGGGGACAAATCTCACACCAGCCAAAGCTTTTCTCTGGTGTTCATTGTTACCTGTGTCAAGGCCGATGCACACAGCACTCGGCTGGGGGTAAGCTCATGGGAAATTCCCAGGCCGCTCCGCAGCTGCGCCGTGGGAGAGCCGTTGCACGAGTGCCCGGCGGCTGACAATGCACACATGCAAACGGAGATAGCGGCCGCGAGTTGTCATGGACGCTCTGCCCAGTGGAAGTTTTGCCTTACCTTGAAATGTATGAGAACACATTTTTTACCTCCACCGTGACTACACATAATTTTTCCGAAATGTAGGCTGATGCTTGGCCAATACATTTAAAATCATTCTGTACTGGCTACACTGTGTGAATGGACTTGATAAAAAGCATTTTTGTGTCTTCCAGCTGCAAGACCTTTGCTGAAATTTTGTTGGAGATGGCTGGATTCTGTTGCGTAGCCAGCCCAAATTTTTTGGGGGGCAAAAAATTTTGGGGGTACCAAAATGTTTGATTTTAGACGAATAACACTATTTTGTTTAAAAAAACACTTCTCAAAGCACAAAATGACTACATTTTCTAAAAGTTTGGGGGGCCATGACGCTTTTGCCCTCCCTGGCTACGCCTATGGCTGGATCCTATGCTTTTTGGGACTGCCTAAAGCACCTCAGCCATTCTGGCTCTCCAGAGAATTGCGCAAATGCATAGGCTAAATGTGCCAATAAACTTTCGCACTTTATGGATAAATTCAGTGCAAAAACGTTAGGCCTACATACCATTGTCTGGCCTACAGGGGTGTAATGGGGCGGGAACGCTTTTTCGTGTTTTGTTTTAGAATAAGTTCGAATCTGCTTCAAAATGTCATTTTTTTGGGTGCGTTCCCACACCTTTTTGTTAGCGCTACATCCCTGGGCCTACAACAACGTTAACTTTGTTTGGGGATAATTTTATGCACAAAATAGAATTGATGGCTGACCCTGTATATTCTGGAAGCAATATCCTGACGTTGTTGGTAGCTACTAAATATTTTTCCACACTCTTCAAACTCCTTCATTAGAACTTGCACTGCTATAGAAATAACTCGCTCCTCAGTAAATTTGCTTATTACGAATACCTGTATTTACTAACTGCTAAAGCTTTACCTTAACAGTTTAATCTGCATGGATTGCATTATCACCAGGCCCATAGACACGGGGGGCATTTGGGGCCAGTGCTCTTCCAAATGTCTTTTGTGCCCCCCAAAATTTTCTTGTTCTCAGAAAAATTTGTTTTGAAAATACAATAAAAACAAAAATCGTGCCCCCCTAAAAATCTATTTTGCCCCTCCTAACCTCAAAACCTGGATACGGGCCTGATTATCACCAGGTTTATTCACCATTATGTTAGAGTAGCTTATATTTCATAGTATTTTGAACGGAATAATTTTACAAAAGGGTGATGTGTACATAGAATATACATCATGAATGGGTAGATTAGATAGAAGATAAATTATTTTAATCAAAACATAAATGAACATCATCTTGCATAACAAACATTTCTTTAACAAAGAAATTTAAAGAGAGCATATCGGAAACATGGAGAAAGATAAGTCAGTACCACGGCCTTAACCCGGCAATTGCTTCCATAAAGCATGTATAGTTGTTAGGTACAATAACAGTTACAATAATCCCCCCCCTCCCCGAAAATATCAGCTGGTTGCGGCCCTGGTCCCTGCAGACGAATATGCTTTTAATGCACAAGAGAACACTACAGTGCTTGAATGAAACTCAGGCACAAACGCTGAAACGGTTCAGGCACTTTAAGTTTAATAAAGTAATCTTTGCAGCACGTATATGTCAGCACAGAAAAGAACAAGTTGGCTCTCCACCAACGTGTCTAATTTTACCACATTCGTCCTTTCAGCTACATTTTTTACTTAGCACTTGGCGATATCGACCGACTGAAATCTAAATATGTGCATATCTGATATCAAAACCAACTAATTGCTTGAGAGCAACATCGTTTAAATGTTTTTAATGATGGAATATCAAGGGCAACATTATAGGGAAATATGGCCAAATGCGTTTCAGAAGAAACCTATTTCAACGGTTGTCTGAAACACGACTCATATTCTTCACAGAACAATTTCGACTTAAAGTAAATGTAGATGCGCACGTTTTGTACATATTGGATAGCAATAAATAAGCAAGAACACTAAAACACCGCACGAATTAAAAAATTTCCAAACATTCATGTTATTTTAAAATGACGCATCCATAAAGGTAAGTACAACACCTTCACTCAAGAGACTCCGGCAGAGACTGAAATGTGTGAACCACGCGTAGTTAAAACAAAGGCAACCACTGCCGAAAATATTGCCAAAGCAAAAATGTACACACACAACTCACGTGAGAGGAATTCAAAGTGTAGAGCAAAGTTAATTTAAAACATATACGGCAGCCAAGACGTACTGATGTACTGATGTTTTTTTCGGTCGGAGACACATTTTTGAAAAATGACTAAACAGATTAAGTAAATTCGGTAACAATGTCCGAAAATAGGCTAGTGAAAACTGCAACGGCGAGTTTTAACAAAATTATGGGAAAACTGACTGAAATGTCTCAGCAAAAAAACCGGTGCCATGGCAAAAAATGACGATAAACATGTTTCATGTAATTTTTCATCATCATGTTATCTGCCAGTTATCACAAGTCACTGCTGATGTGAAACAAGTGAATGAAACAGGAGTATGTGAATAGTACTTTCAAGCTCTATAAATTTAAGTGACACTCGCAGCGGCATAGGACAGTTCGGCGCCGCCGTTTCGGCGATGGTGGTCGCAAATATTTTATGCGAAAATATTGTGTGTTTTTGAAATACTTTGAAGGTTGGGCTACAAAGGATGCTTGCTTCGTAAGTATTTTTGTTGTCATCCTGATGGCCAGTGTAGTTTCCAGTCCGTCAGAATTTCGGAAGAACTTAGTGCGACCATGACCACGTGTGTAAAGAAATGTGGCTTGTGACGTTTATTTTAGCTGGCATGAGGCGTTTGTGAGTTTACACAGAAGTTAAGCCTAGACAGCATCTACTGCTTGATCTTTACGTAGGTATCACTTTGATTCCATTTCACAGCTAATCTAAGAATATATCGTACTTTCTTGCCATCGGTGTACGAATATGCAGTAATGGCACTTCCAAATCCATAGTATGCATCATGAATCGCAATAAATAGAGCATAATTGGAAAGATCTGGGACAAGTGCTGGACTGGCTCTTGCACTTACATGCTTCCCAGACGACGGAAGTGCGAGTTTTCGCACTTATGTGACTTTTCAAAGGAAAACACATTTCACATTTCATCGCCGAATTGTCCCATTCAGCACACACAACTTCTGTTTCAAAGTTGCTCAACAGAACATTTCACCATGTACGTGAACGTTTCGTGCAAAGCTTGAAGCTTCGCTGGCAACTCGAACATGACAAATTGTCCGAAGTGTCTTAATCTGTCTTCTGATCATCGCTTTTGCATGTCACGTATTTGTTTTGCAGTGTTCTGCAGGAAGCTCAGAATGTCCACTCTCACGTATTGCCGACACCTTGACATCGGCACCCACCCTCCCAGAATGGCCCTGCCAAGAACAGTGTGGATCCGGCTTGACCGCCTCCACATCCGTCTCGGACGTTTCTGCTCCTGACTACACAAATGGATTATGGACCCTTCTGCAGCTTGTGGCCCAGAAGAACAGACCGTTGACCATGTTGTCCTTCACTGTCCAATCCATCCGTCATCGACTTCTGCATAGCCTGACGATTCTAGATGACGACAATCGAATGGCTGCTCAACACCTGCCCCGAGATTTAGTGCGGTCAATCAGGGGATTGGAAGAACTGGCTCATACGATGAAAAAGAAGCATTTCCACCTATGGAAAGAATAAGTGAATACTGTATTACTTTAAACGCAGGATCCTCACAGCAAAGCATGCAGATTTTACGTACTTTTTATGAACACAGAGCAAAAGTTTATCACATCTGCTTTTTATGTCTTTGCGACTGTGCTCTTCGGCAAAGTGCTCGCCGGTTGAAGGTGCAGCAGAAGTCGTCAGAGGTGAACAAGATGCACAACTTATAATGCTTTCGATGTTATGTTAATATGAAAAGATTGGCTAAATGGCAGTTAAGTTACCTTCGTGTACTGTTCGTGTCACATTCTAACATTGACGAAATAAGTGGTTGCTCTCAGTGGGAAAAAAATCATCCACAGATCTGTAATAAACATATACGTTCACACAATTGATATGCATAATCACTTTAACTCAATCTTCACATTTAATTAAATCATCTGGAAATAACAGCTGGCTGCAAAACGCACAGGTTTCAAGAGATACAGCACCAGAACCACTTGGAGTTTTAATTACTTTCTTGTGCCTTTTACCACACGCTGTTCTCAGTACTATCCATTGAGGTGGCATTGCTCAGAAGAAAAAAGCAAGTGCAGTTAAGCAATTGCAAATAATGTAAAGATACAAACGTTCTAAAAAACTAGTGATTACAAACATACGCAGAGTTGATGAAATCACACAATCTCCTTTATGTTTTCACAGCAACTTTACTACAAACTTACTTATTACTGCAGTGCAGTTTCGATGTAATATTTCTCCATACTCTACCAACAACGGGTATGTTTTTTATGACAAGCTTTGTAAACAGTTACATATGGCTCCATAACTTCATGCTTAGATACATTATCAATTAGTGCCCAGTTGAAGTTCGAATCATTTGGCGCGGTATAACATATGAGCATCAACACTACTGCTAAGTTTATAAATCTGAAACAAATAACATTACAACTGAAATCGAGCAAACACTCTTATAACCAAAGTGAGGGTTCTGAAAACGAAGATCTTGAAATCAACGCCACCTATTTTTTTGCCAACAAAATGTGCATGATATGATGCAGTAAAATGTTACAAAAAATCAACCAAAAATATGACAAAACACCCAAAGTTAATACAAACACACATCAGTATCAATTAGTTCATATCAGTAAACATTTTTCAGTTGCAGCAACATGCAACAGTCAGTGGTCACTTGGCACATGCAATGTGTTTATGGAGGTGATGGTTTATATCACATGTTATTGTTTGCCTCCCTTTCAACATTTGCAGCTGCAGACTTCAAACTGAATCCGAATTACTTGTAAAATCACAGGGGGAGTGTATTACAGATCATCATTTGAATGCTTGTAAAGAGAAAACGCAGTGTTGGCATTCTCTTATTCCAACAAGAGGAACATGGCAATTACAGAAGTACTTTTTATTTCATCTCCAAAAAATGAAGCACTTCGGGAGTAAAAATTAGATCCAATCTTATTAATTTAATTCAAGATTAGAGAGCAAAGCAAATTTTGCTTCCAGGTTCCAGTTAGCAAAGGTCCATTACTTTGTAGGTCATCTTTGAACTTTGATTTTGTCAGGTTTCTGAATAAAGACGTTTGTGTATCTGTTGCTATAGTTGAAATGTTACATTAGAACCTCGGTCTGTTGCAAAATTTGGTGATCGCAGACAATGTGGCATATCATTTCAAGACCACATTGTGTCTTGAAAATTTAGGAGTTTATGGAGGTATTTGGCATCCAAAGGGGATTGTAATAGTCACGCTACATGTGAGCAAAGTTGGCCAAAGCAAGGAGAAGGGAAAGACCAAGTAAGCAACACTTATAAGTGACTTCCATGCACATGGAAGTAAGAGCTCTCTTTGGCCGGTTTGTCTGGCGAGGAATTAACATCTATGAAGGCCACAATCCATCCTTCCTGAGGTTCGAGGATCAATCCCACACTGAAGGTGTGCGAACACAACCGGGCCGCACACGCTTCAATGGCTCCTGATAAGTGACACCTCCTTGAGGAGCTGGGATGGATAACGCGCATCGCATGGAAAAAGCAACAAGAAGAGATGAAGAGATGCAGAAGACAAAGGCTCAACGTACCGAAGCCCAATCAAGCATGACACGCACGTCATCGAACCTGGCTGGACTCTTGATATCAATTGGCAAGATAGTTCGAAGAGAGTGGGCAATCCAAAGACTTCGAGGAAGGAAAGTGATGTAGCAGTCACGCTACATGTGAGCAAAGTCGGCCAAAATAAGGAGAAGGGAAAGACCAAGCAAGCGACACTTATAAGTGACTTCCATGCACATGGAAGTAAGAGCTCTCTTTGGCCGATTCGTCTGGCGAGGAATTAGCATCTATGAAGGCCACAATCCATCCTTCCTGAGGTTTGAGGATCAATCCCAAACTGAAGGTGTGCGAACACAACCGGGCCGCACACGCTTCAGGATTCTTCAAACACTGAAGTTAGAGAACCGCTTGTTTGCAAAACAGAGTTCAAATGCATAAGTATGCTGCATGAATAACACTAACAAAATGCAAAAATTAATGTATGTGGCTGTTTTATTTTCACTGAGATAGTTCGAGCATTACTTCAGCTCATGAATGTAGACCATGGTTTTTAAAAGCAGACCCAAATTCTTGGCAACAACATAGTAGATATATTTCTGCTCATTCTTTGTGAAGAACCTACAGTAAATGCTGTCATCGACACTTCAGAACATGTCTTTGGTCTATTAGCAGCATTCAACACTGGAGAAGTTACACGAGGCAGAAAGCAGCAGAAATATTTAAGGAGCATTGTCAGTGTGCTGCAGCAAACACTATATGAAACTGCTACATCTTGTGAAAGAGTGGCTAAGCAAAATCGTCAAAGTGTTAGGAAACATTTGGATTTTTTCTGAGACTAGAGCTAAAAAGACAGGAAAGAAACACAGCTACTTTTACTAACTGTGCACCTGACAAACTTCTGAAAATGTAGCGATGTTATATTTTGTTTAATTGCAAAGTTTAAGCCCTTGTGTTTTTCATGTACCATCCGACTGTGCTGATTAGTCTATAAATGGTACCATAATGCTTTTGTTTACATTTGTTCAGATCAACTAAACACTAAAAATGGTATCTCATTTTGCATGAGTTGGGCATTAGTTTTTTTTTGTTAGTTTTGTGAGCGTTAAAGCAGTCAGTTTCAGTGATAGTATTCCTATGTGTACCATTGCTTAATGTCTTTGTCAACTACATTTTCCACCAATTGCGAACCTCGGTCCAAAATTGATAATTTCTGTAGGTTTTATGGTTATTGCTGCTAATTTTTCAAGTATCTGTATGTCATTAGAATGTTCATTTTTTCTTTTGTAAGCTTTCTGCAAGATTTCAATTTTTTTCAGTCTGTGTGACTGGTTTCTTGCAATTAGTGGGTGCTTTTTGACCCAATCAGTGAAGTTTTGACGTTATTGTTGTATTAGTCGGTAAATTTCCGGATTGTGTATGATTCCTTTCGTAATTTTGTTTTAAAAGGTTGTATCGTTTCTCAGAAAAGGGATAGTTTTTAGTCTTTGAAGTACTTGTAAGATTAGTTTTTGGGAGTTATATTCTTTTAAGGAGCGTTGTGATTTTCGAGCATTTTTGACTCATAATTACTTTTCTGTTTTCAATAGATCTTCTCGTGAATATAATTTGTTGCTCAAGAAGTTGTCTATTAAATGAAAACATGAAGTTTTCAATTCTTTGTTGTCTATTTGCCGATTTGGCTGTTACTCTTGAGGGTGTGGTGATAACATTTGCCTATTCAAGCTGCTGTGTTTGTAAATCAGTAGCTTGGTCTTCCACTTGATTTAATTGTAACATGAATTGACTTTTCAAGTCTTCAAATTTGTCATTTGACATATCATTATATGTTTTCATTTGAACTTGGATTATGCTACTTTCTAATGTATCTGCTAGGACAGAGATTAGTATGACTACTCGTGAAGCTAACTTCTCTCTTTGTCCTAGGTGTTTTGTGATTTTACGTTACAATTCCATATGTAGTATGATTATTTGGTGGGAAACATGCATTAGCATAAGAAATTAGAGGTTCGTTGTATTATGTGTCCTGAGAAGTTACTGCACGTTTTTCGTGAACCTGTATCGGTCGAAACGAATTCATATTGTCTCGTTTAACCCTGAGAAAGTTTTATAGAATCCTTCGATTTTATGTGCAGTTGTTGAAGAGATATCGCAAATATAAATGCTATCTGTAGCATTTATCCTTCTATCTGTCAGAGAATTTTTGATGTAAGCATTTCAGAATTTATGTCGTGCGTGTCTGAGTGTTTTGGATTTGAGTATTTCAATTTTGTTATTTTTATGTAGGGCTTCTCCGAACTTTAAAGTGGTTCATTGTAATGCTCGCTTCCAGATAATTTGTCGTGAAAGTGGACATGTGCAATGTTGATCAAAATTTTGAAGTAAATTGTAATGTCTTCCTTGTGGGAAGTATTGTTGATTATAAGTTCTGTTCTGGAAACGTACTGAACCATATTGCAGAGATTTAGTGGCACTATCGATTTTTAAAATATTGAGGGCGTGTATCATTAGTGTACATATTGGAATTTGTCTGCTTTCCTGTTGCTGTCTTGGGATGTGTCCCAGCGTTGTAGCAGCTGGTCCGGAAAGGGACTGGGAAATGCGGAATTAGTAATTAACGTTCAGAGAGAGGTTATGTATACGAACATGATGTTCGTATGTTGTTGCTTGTCGTGGTGACAAAGAATTTGCATGTGAGAAATGAAATTCTTGGTTCCTCTTCAAGGTAGGGAACAGTTTGTAACAACTGAGGAGTAATTGTTTTATTAATCACAAATTTTGAGCAAAGGATTGAACATGTGCTCGTTGTTCTCGAGCTTAATCGACCTTGAGCTTGCCTTATAATATCAAACTTTCAAAATGCACGTTTTTGGGAATAATGATTTTCTGAATTTCTGTCAAATGTGTTAAGTTTAGCTTGATTCATTAGTTGATTGCCACGAGATTCTTGTTGACAATATTGGTGTGACTGCATAACAGAAAAAGTTTGAAATTGTTATTGTGACAAGTTGTTGCACTTGAAACCAAGTATATAGACATATATAGACATATGCGTAATAGTCCGTAGAAGTTCTAGTGTGAAAAGGCTCACATCCTTATGGAGTGTGCCAGATATTTTTCGCCACAAGAAGTGTGGGGATTTGCAGTCACAACTCTTGTTTGGTTGGTTGTCAATTGACATATTATGTCGAAATTGCATGTTCTTGCATGAAATTGTCGGCGTCTGAGTTGATGAATCAACGACAGTTCGTATTGCGACGCTAAATTTGCTTCATGTTGGGCTTGCAACACGGAGTTTTGTGATGGGTTGATTGCATATGAATGTTTGCATTCAATTATCATTTTGTAAGCCATAGCAGGAAGGTGATGAAATTTGTCTTCGTGCGTTGTATTTTTTTTCATTGTCATTGGTTTTTGGAGTTTCGTTCTAATTTATTTGATTCCTGAACTCTGATTTGTTTATGGAATCGTTTTGAAACAAAAAGTAGAGGTTAAGATATTTTTTGGCGTAAGCAATCAGTATGAGAATTTAAATTAACCAAAATGTTTTAATGAGGCTGGCTGTGTGTAATATGCAGTGCTTACTGAGTGTAGTGCATGAATTATTTCAGTAAGAGTTTGAATGCAGTGTAGTAGTGATGTGTAAAGCACCAAGATAGACGCCTCGCGGGAAAACTGTTTGTTGTGTTATAGCCAGGCTCGTTAGTTTTATCTTGATATCATTATACACGGCCACTTTGTCTTTGACTAATAAATCACGGTATTTCCGTGCTGGCGTGAAGTGAAAGTGCATTCCGTCATTCTGAATGACATGAAGGTCAGATATGTGCAGAAATTTTGTGTAGCCTTGGGCACGAGCCAGCATCGGCGTGACTTGGCCACGCGAGTCGCGCCAGATCGTGGTGTTTTAATGATGATCTTTTGGTCCTCGCAAAGCCATTGTATGCAATTCGGATTAAGAATGAGAAAGACAACACGTGCTGCGGCAGGTGTCAGCTCATAAGTGAGTGCATTTGTATATGGGGGTTTTCGTCCTGTTAGAGGTCTGGGTCTTTGTTGAGACTCATTTCATCTTTGTGACCAGTTGACATGAGCCCAGTCTCTGTGGATTTTGTCAAGCTTACGATCCAAATTTCGTAAGGTGTGCTCGTAAGGTATTATGTGATTTGCCTTTGGTTCTCCGAGTTTTTCTGTCTTGTAACTCTGGTGTGTGTTGTGTATCTGATATCCCATCTGCTGAGTAGTGGTGATCATTCTGTGTGTCCGTCCATCGGACTGATGGTGAGATAGACATGGTTTTGTTTCCTTTATTATCTTCCAAAATATTATCATTTTGTAAAAGTTCTAAATTTGAAAGATGTTCAGCCATGAGTTTATTTCTGAAATAGCTGTGGGTGGGGGAAGAAAGAAAAAAATGTTATGATGTTTTTATGAGTAAGCGGCAATCGTCGCGGCGGGTGTAAATTTATATTTTGAATTTGGGAAGATTCCAACGGGAAATTTCGGGTGAAATTCAACGAGTTTTCAAAACAATGGTATTGGGGTGCGTCGGTAACGCATATATGAAGAAAGGACTGTGCTATAAATAGCAAAATCACACAATTTTAGAAATGAAAAATGTGGTCTACGTTGAAAATGTTCAAGTTAGAACAAAAAATAAATGTTCAACTACATGCTGATTACACAATGTAGGATTGTATTTTTTCCCGGACATTTGCCTTACAAATTGGACATATTGAGTTTTGTCTGCTACAGTTACTACAAACTGCCAAATGTCCGCATAGCAAAAACACGGCAGAAGCTTTCGACTGAAAGCACTTTTTGCACAAACTCATTTGCTTGAGCTCTTCGAGTGCTTGTCTACTTTTATTCTGAGGTGTGCTGGATGACCCATTAGTTTCTTTCGATGTCGACGGACGATCCCTGTTTTGTGACTCAGCGATTGACGTTGAAGATGAGCTTTTCACCATTTGGAGAGCAAGAATACTTTCCAATAAGTTTGTAAAGGTTGCGAAAGTTGCGTTGTGATTTTCAATTTGTTTAAGAAAAGCTCCTCGAATTTCTTCATCACTGAAACCCATCAATTTTGCTTCAGCTGCAAATGAAGACGCTTGCATTTCTTCATTTATTCTCTTTTCCAATTTTCTTCGCTGTTCTTTAGGATAAAAAAATTGTGGGAATTTGTTCGAAGACGGCAAAACCCTGAGCCTGGAAGCAGTTTGAGGTGCGTTTGCAACAAGAGGGCCTGCAGGATTTATGGCGGTCGGTCGATCTAAGTTTGGAAATCTGTTAACAACGTTTACAACGAACTCAGGTCCCTTTTTCTGAAGAAGGTACTCGCATGTCGGAAACCACTTGGCATGCTCGAACCACGGGTTGTCGAATCTCGCCCAGTTCTGTAATCCTCCGTTGCAGTACCAGCATTTGACTCGGTCTCTCTCTCCTAGATAATAAAGTCCAGCCTGAGACATTTGTTCCGGTGTAGCTGTGATTCGACGAGCTGGTCATGCATGTGATCGTTCTCGGAATGTTTGTAAACGAGCTGCTTCGCTTCGCATGTGAGGATTGACTGGGTTTGAACAAGGAAATATTTGAGCAAATTGTTCGAAAATAGACGATGTATTAGCAGCATTGGTATTTTGACACGTTGCAACGTTCGAGGAAGCCAAAACAGTGTTTGTGAATATTAGAGCGGTTGTCACCAGGACATCGTTCTTACTTCGAGACATTCCTGAAATCAAAGCGCCTGGCAATGAAGTACGTGGTTCATTCTCCCGATGTTGCGGAACCGCGCACTGCGGTAGTCAGCATGATGGAAGTATTTTGTGTCCTCTGCTTCTCAAATGTTGTACCAAAGGGTACATTAGTGTTATCTGCACCGCGAATGAACTGACAATCCATACTGTGCCAGTGTGATAAAAGAGGGTCATCATCCGGAGACCGATTTTCCACTGTTTGAAAACAACTGAAATATTTCACTCGATCTTTTTATCCAGTATGGAAAAAACCTCCGGCAGCTAACTGACATGGATTTACAGGGGAATGTTCAGGAAATTTTTCGAAGGTCGACAACGGTAAATTTCTTGGCATGGGTTACCTGGCCTAATATAAACGTTGTGTTGTCCTGGTGGGTCTCGACTAGCAAATACAATTCTCCCGTCAGAAACAACTTGTTTGCTTTCATCAATGAATTGTGCATCTTGTCTGGTTGACGTTTAAATTTTGTTTGACTTTCCATTTCGTTTTCCAGTAACAGTGTCATGTCACAGCTTTGTGCTATTGCCTGAGTCGGTATAATTTATGTTTTTTGGGTATCTGTCTTACCAATCTGGTCAGTTTTGTATCTGAAACATTGGGAATTCTTGCGAGTGCTTCAGATGTTATAGGATTGTGTGCATGTTGTGCCTGGGTTTGAGGCTAGTGATGTCACCATAAGTGTGGCCAGTAATATTAATTTCGTCGTCTCTGAATTTCATATAGTCTAATTTGGTTCTGGAAAATAAAAGCATATCTAAGTTAATATAAAGTGAAAGCGTATAGAAAGTGTGGTTCTAAAAAAAATTAAAATCATATTTAGTGATAGAGCATATGAGGAGAGAGCTTGGGTTTACTGTTAATCCTCTCCGTGTAATTGCTTGAGGGGGTGAAAGATTAGGTTTGGATTTTGATATCTGCACTTGCTGGCTCTGAGTGTTATTTTGCGACGGAGGTGTTGGCTTCAAAAATTCATTAATTGTTATTTATCCTAGTGTGGGAGTTCGTGTTTGTTTCTTTCGTCAGTTTTGTGTTTTGTTGGTGGCAATCCGGGTTCCTGAAAAGAAATAATGAATGAGCAGTGGTTTAAAGAGACAGTGATTATCGTGGTCCAATAGTGCGTGATAAATTTACATTACAGAAAAACACAAGAAAAAATTACTTTAAATGAATATAACTGAAGTGTTCGATCCGCGAACTCGAATTATCTTTCTTTTCAAAAAATTCTGAGTGAGGGCTAGATATTTCCTCGGGTAAACGCAGAAACAGAGCCGTCCACACCGAAACTATTCTGTCTAATCAAAAAAAGGGAGCTGCCCCCAAAGATATAGATCCGTCCACAAAGATACAGGACCCTCCACATGGAGACAGAGTTGTTTCACATAGAAACGAAGTTTGTTTCACATAGAAACAGAGTTTGTTTCACATAGAAACGGAGTGTGTTTCACATAGAAACGAGGTGTGTTTCACATAGAAACGGGGTGTTTCACATAGAAACGGGGTTGACTGACACAAACACTGCTTGAGAAAGCTTTATATTCCTTCACCATCTACGTGGAATGTAAGTTGACGGCCAAAAAATACAGGGTTTTAGTTCTAAAAAGAGTCCGCCCTTCACAATTAGAAATTACAACAATCGTCCTGACCGGCAATTGTACTGCTTGAAATGACTTTACATTCCTTTCACCATACAAGTAAAAGTACAACGTGACGACCAAAGATATTGGGGCACTAGCACAAATTCTGTTCAATAAATTTCGTATGCAAAATCGCATAACTTATGACGAAAAATAGCATACTTTCGGGTTAAAAAAAATTATTCTGTTGGTGAAAACTGACCCATGGAAGTTCACTAGAAAGGAAGAAAGGAAGAAATATAGAAAAAGATAAAATGAAAGTGGATAGAGAACAAAGTGCCGGCATGAGGGTCAAGTAGTCAAGTTTTCACTTCGAGTAACCAAAAGCGTAATTTTCTTTAAGTCTATTATTAACAATATTAATTATATGCAAATAAAGTAAATCGTATTTCATGATGAATCTATCAAAAAAAATTATCTTAATATTCCGCGCACGGTTACATCGAAATCACAAATTTTGTCAGACATCCCAAAGAGAAATTCCTCCAAGCTGCACATTACACGGTTTGGACTTTAGGTGTTTGTCACGCGAGCAAAGTGTACAACCGCAAAAAAATTCCATTGTGAAGTCTCAGCAATTCTGGCAGATGAACACTATTTGGCTTGTATTTTCGGAGTTCATAAGGCAAGCAATATGTTGACATCCACATAAAAGTTAAAAAAAAAATTTATTAGTAATTCGTATTGTGGGCATTATCTGAAAAAAAATTGGAGAGTGCTAGTTGCTATTAAATGTCCGTTAAGTTAGCGGATTATCATAATCATAGGCGGAAAAAATATCAGAATTCAAACAAATTTTTAGGACCACTTCTGATAACTGTCTTCTTACCTGAAATTAAATTGTGCCGTTTTCAATCTCGTCTTGTTTTCGTATTTTTATTCGGTGTGTTGCTCTGAAAAGAATCTTGCGAAGAGTTTGGCTCATTGGTCTGGAATTCTGGCGATCTGACGTTATGTTGTTGTAGAAATATTGGAAAGGTTTGAGATGAGGAGCACTGATTTTTGCCTAGTCGTTGTTTTTGTACATTATGGTGTCTGGTATAACTTTGTGATGATGGATGTTCATACTGTGAGTGGCTGGATTTTTGGTTAATTGTCTGTTGAATGTTGAAGCGTCGGCCATGCATCTCTCGCTGGTTCCGGTTGAAAATGGCTTCGTTTGCCCTGCAGTCGCGTGCTATATGATCTGTGGAGCGACTGCAACGGTGCCCGTAAATATGAATAGTCGGCGGGGCTTATGTACAAAAAAAAATTTTCCTTAAAGATATGAGACTAAAGGGGAAGATGGTTGGAATTACCCTTGCTTATTTCTCGTGAAATTTAAAGCATATGATTAAGAGATGTAGCTGATCTGCTTTTACGTATGACATTACTGAAGTGACTCGGCTAATAGCTGCTCTTCGCTGGCAACCTGAAAAGCTTTTCACAATCGTAAAAATTTTGTCACTCGTGCGTACACTAGTACTGTGACACAGCTTCAATAAGGTATTCTTTCTGCAATCTCTGACATTTGATAACTATCTGCAAATTTGTTAAATTTATTAGCATATTATGACTATTGTTTTGCTTTTGATAGTATAGATGGCCTTCATATTGCTTGTCATGAGACGGGTAGGCGGTTGAGAAAAAGCAGACGTATTTTAAATCGTATCAAAAAATAAAAAAAATGTAAAAATTTTTTGTCTGGCAATTCTAGTGCAATATAAGACTTTTGCATTCGATGTTTTCCCGAGTGTTGCCTTCCAGAGAAAGTCTCGTGTGGTATGCGAACTCAAACGCGGGTTGTTTGTAGCACTAGACTGACATTACAGTTCTCGTTGATAAGTTTCTAAAATGGAAGTGTGTGCTTGGCGAGTAAAGAATATTGTTATATATAACGTCTGACGCACAGGTTGTCGCGGGAAACCTGCGGTAGGTGACGTATACATATATTGTAGTTGCAAGTGTTCGCCAGTGGAAGGCTGTTGCGTACTCTTGACAGATAGTTGAGATGGTAGCACTTAATATGGAAATGGAATTTGCTATGGTATGAAGGCCATATTTCGTAATATAGGATTGCGTTCAGAATTCATTGTTGATTTTCTTCTAAAGTGATTTACATCGAAGGGAGAAACGTTGGAATGATATTAGCAGGTTTAAGACAAATAAAACTAGCGAATGAAAATGCGTGAAAAAGAACTACATTCGTTGCTGAGTGCAGAGCCCAGCGTGTGACACAGAATGACTTGAAATAAAAAGGAAGTCACGTTTGGAGTCCGACTTGTTGCGCTTTGCAGAGCACTGTTAGCTTTGTGACAGCGCTAAGATGAATTTTGTATATGTTTTGCTCACTTGTGCTTGGCTAACAGCTTGTTGTCAAATGGGAATGCTGGAAAACGCGGGATAACGATTGTTATGGTCTATTTCCGATTTCATCTGGCTGCTGTGTGTTTGCTTGGCATCTCAAGGCTTGTTCGTATGAAAACTGCGTGAATTACTGAAAAGCATTATCTGTGCTGGTGATTGCTGTGCGCTGCTAAAGGGTTTCTGTATGATGTTTTGAGCGCATGTGCGCGGTAAGCAGAGTTGTATTTCAGTTGGAAAAGTTGATTTAGTAAGGTGATGTAGACTAGACGCTAACAGAGAGGATTGTCTGTGTGATCGTCAAATTGTCGAATTTGACAGTGCATGTAAGCTTCAATAAGATGACTTCTTTGAAGGCTTTTGTTTTCTGTGGATACCGTCTTGCATTATGGCCCCAATGCGAAGAGACAACATGTGATGCAGATATATCCTAGGTGTCTGTCTGATAATGAAGAGTTTGGTGTACTTGATATGCATATCATTGTGTTTTTGCTAACTATTTGATAGTTTAAGGAGTGGAAGTAAATTTAGGAATGGAGTCATTACTGTAGTCGAGAAGGAAGGCCCTGCAAAAAAATGTAATAGTTAGTTTTAAAAGATATCACTCATGCATTGGTGGAAATGAGATGAAAGAACAAATGATGATACTACTTGTTTTAGCCTGAAATCGAAAAGAAAGTGTTCTTAGAAGATTGTTTGGTCACTCTAAACAGTAAACACAATACGTCGCTAAGAGAGAGCCTAGAAATGTTGAAATGTAACTCCACAAGGGTCGAGGGTGTAATTTTTTTGTTGTCTGTATTGAGGTTTGAAATATTTTTATGCGGTGAGTGAAAAAACAAGATATAACTTGTGGAAGTTGTAGTATTGAAAAAAAATATTGTGACCTCTGGCGGTTGAAAAATGTAGAGTTGATGGTGTCAGATAGTTCCGGCGTCTACAGAAGTGAAAGGAATTAAAAGTCCTTTGAAGGCAATGTTTGCCAAGCAAAGGTTATGAACTAATTTATCGATATTGAAGGTTTCGTTGATAGCGGTTAGCGTTCAAAAGTGCGCATCATGAACTGTATGAAAGATTGAAGTTAATTTTAAATCGCATTGAGCGTCTGATGTAGTGTTCAAATCAAATGAAAATTGCCTGCATTACATTGTATTTATTGATGTGGTTAGTGAGCGTTTCTAAAGATTGTTTATTAAGTTGTGCATGAAAGGGTCTATCAGCGTTAAACAAGGCTGATGAATGAAATTCGCAAAACCATTAGGTGTAGAGCAATGTTTTTAAAATACTTCGAAAGCAGACCGTTGCTTCAACATTTTAGGGTAGTTTTCTAAATATCATGAGCAGAGATGATACGTTTTGAGGTTTATTTAAGCATCCTGAGTATCGAGTGTAACGTTAGCAGTAAATGAAAATTTGAAGAAATAGTAATTAGAATTTGGAAAAATGAAATTTTATAGAAATGTTACTATAGCGATTAGGTAAGTCATACTTTTGCACAGCTAGCTAGTGGCCTACATTGTGCACCAGAGATTAGGCTGGCGTCTGTTGGAGCGGTAGGAACGAAATATGTGGTTTTGAAACTGCGTTTGATATCAGATGTTACGTCGGCATTATACAAATTTCAATGAAATGAAGTGATTAAGCCAGTGAAAATATGAAAAAATTTTTCAACAACGAATTTTCCATCAAGTGTTGAATTGGCACCTTAATAATGAGGTGTTCCTATATAAGGCCTAAGGTTAAAACTGATGACAATAAATGGCTCTGTTATGGAAATACGCATTGAAGGTGCTATAGCGCAGAGAGCGACTGCACCGCTGAACAAGAATAAGTCACGGATAAGTCGTAACGATTTCGTGACATTTCGTGATGCTGCGTTTAAACACCAAAACTTCTGAGCAAGTTGTTTGGCTAACAACTAGACATGAGGCATTACAGTTAGGTCGCGACTGTAGTCGAGTTTCTAAATCAATTAAGACTTAGATTTTCGCATTTAGCTACGTCCGAAAGTACAACATGGGTTCGGTCTTAGACGTAACAAGGACGACACTCACGAAAGCTAAGTTCGCTTGGTCTCCCTAAGATTCCTGATTTCCCTGAATAATCGAGACAAGATTAAAGCATACACTTCCAATATTTTTTGGTTGTTTTTATTTGATAAATGAAATACACACGAATCACTGAAACTTACCAATAAGTTTCATATAACGTCTTCTCTCGATAC
>Ga0210059_1002381_pt1 | contig 29371 bp, 14 predicted proteins | sample Ectturendosymbi2_FD_188042 | JGI IMG/M metagenome (GOLD analysis project Ga0210059, IMG submission 188042) | Ecteinascidia turbinata endosymbiont from Florida, USA - Sample 2 (SPAdes) (version 2) | ecosystem: Host-associated > Tunicates > Ascidians > Unclassified | place: Key West, Florida...
CGTTATGGAGTGTGTGCTCGCAGATGTCCGGCAGTTTGACGTGGAAAATATACTTTGTTCACTTGTTCTACGACCCACCACTGGTCCCAGGTAAGTAGACCTCACATTTCAATTGCTACGGAAAGCACACAACGCAGAAAAGAGATACTCTCGCTCCTTCCAAAACCACTGATTTACTGCACGGTAGTTTTGTTGGAGTTTGGCCAGTGACGATATCGACTCTTAAACTGGTTATGTTGACGTTTTGCCTTCAAAACAAGTCTTATTTTGGCCCTGGAGCTCACTTGGATTTGTGTATCAGCGGTTCTAAAAGCTTTTTTTATGATCGTATACAATATTTTGCAACACTATTGCTTTTAAGCTTCATTTACAAACATCTAAAGTTTATATATTCGATTTTACTGGTTCCTTCAACAACTTGTAAGACTGTTGCATTCGGACGCTCGCGTATGTAAGCACTCAGAGGAAAAATATGTCCATCACAGCATTTTCAGAGGAAAAATATGTCCATCACAGCATGTCCATCACAGCATTTCCCAGGCGTGTGTAGATGTTAACGGCAAGAATCGGCTAGCGCATTTGTAGCTCCCATGGAGGAACTTTCTCCTCGTGCTGCTAAATGCCATAGTCGGCTGGCATGCAAACACAACGTCAGTGCTGCGGTGCATATCAAGGCAATTATAAATAACTAAGTGCTGAGTGGCCTGTGAGCACTCCAGGCGCCGCTCATATCTGCAAGTCTACCTCCGATCAAGCGCTTGGAATACTGCTGCATTCCGCTGGCGTTGACCGTACGTCCCAGGAGAGCGCAACGTCTTGAAGGATCACCTGACGCCATGAGAAAAGAAGCGACGGCTTCCGACGCGTTCTACGTAATGAAGTGAAACCTTGAAACGGGCGGACGAGCGATTGGGAATGAACCACATCATGACACAACAAATGTCTGACTAGCAACAGCGCCTGTGGTCAGTATGAAGATGTTTGCGACAGGAGAAATTTCCTCCATAAAAATTGACGTTTCCGCTGTACGCGTTATAAAGTGGGGTAGCTGCCTCGTTAAGGGATCTGAAACATAACAATTAACGGCGGTAACTCGACCGCAAATTAAGTCAAATCCGATCGCGAACCCAAAGAGTTTGCCAATAGTTTGCACTTCTCCCTCAAGATGAGTGTCTCTCAAAACTAATGAAGTAATCTGAATCCGATTTGCTGGGCTTACTCTAAAAATAACTTGTAATTTTGTTACATCGCTGGTCACTGTGCGATACGGGACAAGTGGAAGTCGCCTGACACCTGCTGTTTGCGCACTGGGCAAGGTTATTTCGCACTGTTGCTACAAACAGCACGTGAGGCCTCTGGGCAACTGCCAGCTTAACGCCGAGTGGAATTACGTGACAGCACGCGAGCAACTTGTCATCGCCTTTCACACTCGCATTGTCGGTGTAACTGTGTTGTTATAAGTTAAATCAGTTACACGCAGCACAGCACTTCCACAACATGGCTCCGCGCTAGCTCTTGGATCACGGCCGCGTGTGCGCAACAGTTCTGACGACACTCCATTTCCGCGCGCAAAAAGACAATGAGTAAATGAATTTTCTAAATGCAATCATCTCGTTACAAAATTAAGGTGCTTCAACAGAAATATTAAAAGCATTCAAAAACTTTTACGAAACGCGTTATTACAAATGTCGTTATTGCAGTAAGTACGATACAAATTAATGGCCAAGGGCTGTGGAGCAAGATCGCTGTGTCCCGACCTGGAAAATAACCACCTAATTTTTAGAAAACGCGTATGTTGAGCACTTCACTTTATTGATTCCCAACCTTTTTTTGCCCATGCCCCACCTAATCACCTTCAAAATCTTGATTCGCCCCAGTTGATGATATATAAATCTTATGATTAAAAAAGTGACCTTCGATTCAGCTAAGAAGCTTGAAACGCCCATACCTTGGTTTGAACAAGCTTCCAAAGAACATAGCATCCACGAAATGGAAGAATGAAATAAAAAATGAAATTCGAAAATTTGGACCTAGACCTCGTCAGTCGGCCTCAATTCCCCCCTGAAAAATCAAATTTCCCCCCTGTGTGGCGTTCACTCCTCATTGGGAACCACTGCTTTAGACAGTGTACTGTATCTCGCGCTTAGGTCGAGCACTTGGTCCAGGGCACGGAATGTAAACGGTAATGAACGGATTATTAACGATTAAAACATTTCCGTTTCTACTTAATTTCCACGTCCTAGATCTCGCCAAATATGCCATACAGACCTAGCCCTTTGTAAAAAACGTGTTTATTCGGACATCTGTGCTTCTTCGATACCATCAATCGCAACTGTTAGGTTGCTTTTTCTGTTTTATTATGATTTACATGACAGCAATAGACAGGAAGCCGAAGCCTTAAATTTCTTCTTGTTGAGGCGGTTGAGGTTAACGATCTTGCCTATGGAGCGCTACAACATTTCCCTCAGGGACCGTGGATCAAACTAAAAACCTTACCACTGAGAGGCGTACAGTACACTCTTCCACTAACCTATCGTCACTCTTACCATTTAGAATCACCTGAAATAGAATCTAGTAAATGCAATTTTTACATTTCATTGAAATTTGTGAACCAGTTAGGCCACGTTGGTGTGACATACAGGCGTGTAACAGCAAAGTGAAAAGTTTTGTTCCCAGTTACAGAACCGCCAAGTGAAAAGTTTGTGAGGTATCGTGGAATATGATACTATCAAAGAAGGTGTCATAGTTCATTATGTGGGCCAACTCCAATGGTTTGACAACTTCTTTCAATCTATATGAAGATACTAAATACGTTAATGTTTACTCTAACAAGATATGAAATTAGCCTTGAACCTTGAAACCGAGAGACTAAAAAGCATTGTCATCTAAGAGCGAATTGCGTGTAAAAGTATTTGTAAGTTTTTGGACGCTTATTTGTATATGATTCTTACATAAACCAACTGGTAACACAGGCAACGCTGACGTTCATTTGATTGACATCACTTGCGACATTTAAAGTCGCTGAATTGGGCAGGACGTTAAATTGCAACTGGTGTTGGCATTGCAATTTGAGATTTATGCAGTTTTTGGGAACGGGAATAACATTTAGCCATCATTTTCCCAGGTCTACTCTTGCCCGGAGTGGTAACGCCCTGTAGGGCTCCAACTATGGATCAAAACAGCCTTTTTCTACAGTACTGGTATGGATAACTGGTACGTAGGTGGAGAATATTTTTCTGCACTGGCAGCCGCTGCAGCGGAACCTGGACCCAACGTATTGACCACAACTTTCGTTGGAACTCTTTGGAAGATGCGAATTGCAGTCTACTGATGACTGAGCAACTCAAAAATACTCTTTCCCGGAATTACTTTTGAATTTTTTCAAAGCGTTTCATCATCTCTTGTAGAGGTTCTGCCACATGCACACGCAAACACACACATACAACACAAGCGCTGAATTGTTTACCAAAAATAGTGGAAAAATTTCTCTGCAGGAAGTGAAGTGCGAAAAATCCCTCGCTTCAAAAATGATTTGATGAGTCATTACCCGTCCCAAACTGATCATGTCATTTCGTTCTACAAGTAGAGGCTAGAGTCGACTTAAATCATTCTTTTAACAAAAAAAGACTCCAACCATTTTCAATCATGCAAAAATACGACTAGAGTCTTCACATGCCTGGTTAACCCAAACCTAGAAAAAGTGTATGTTTTGCCCAATTCTCAAGCAAAAATTAAGTTATCTTAGCCTCATTTTCACAAAATCACTCGCATATTCCTGTGCATAAAATTAGCCGCTTATTACAGTGCTTTCAAAAAGTACAAATGAAACTTCTGTGATTTTTTGAGGGCCATTTTACCTATTGGTGATTCTTGAAATATTTACGCGACCGACTGCAATTCTGTAAACTAACCGTTTCATCAGTGCCTTTGCTCCCGTGCAAACTGACACAACAGAGACCTAATCTTATAGTCTCACCCTGTTTATTTATGCTTCGTGGAGCCTGAAACAAGATGAAACACGATGCTACGTCAGGTAAAAAACATGTTTTTCCGTGGACTCCTGAACGGAACGATGCTTTCTTTCAGATGAAAAAATCGTCATTGATGACCCATCAATCGATTTTGCTGATTTCTTTAGCCCATCGAAACATTATTCCTGACACAAGATCCTGAAAATTGAACTTTTTTCTACCATTTTAACCAGAAAGTTTTTGTTAATGGAAAAACACTGAGAATTGCTGCAATAGTCACGTTCACCAGCTACTGCTAGTATTGTTATTATGCTAACACCTCCAAATATATTGTGTGCCTAATTTCTCACCGGGTTACTGAACGTGCATCGCTGGCGAAAGGTGGGATTATTCGAGCTATCGATACTAATCTGATGACAGGGGAGTTCACCGTTTCGTATGAAAGCTAAGCGTTCGCTAACAACCGTTAAACTTGACGAAAGAAATTAACCATGTCCAGTCACTGGGTCTATGTACCTGGTTCTACTAAAGTCTTATTCCTTTCACACATTTCACACATGCAAATGGTGTTACATGTAGATGAGACCGCATAAAGCATAAACAGCAGTTCTAGAAAAACGTTTAATATGAGAGCATTGGAAATAGAGTAAAATTTGCGCTTTTAAAGCTGTAAGAAAAAAGACGAATTGTTCAGGAACAAGTTCATTCACGGAAAAATCTCCCAAAATTGCTGTGCTGTGCATTTGATGGTATTTGCAAGCTGCGCGTTTCAAATGATGTGTATATTTGGACTAACACCACGAGGTTTTGCATCTATGTTAATCAACTCCGTAAAGGATCCCTGAGAAGTTTTCAGAAGTTTTAAAATGTTTGGTAAGAAAGATGTTTCAGGCTTAAACGCGCAGAGAATAGTAGAATCAAACTCAATTGCTTGTGATGTTAGTGACCCATCAAAATAAGGTAATTACGATTTAGCTTGCAGGTATTTATTGTGAAGCGCTTGTAAACTGTACTAGTAGTTGTTGAAATAATCTTATTATAATATTCTTTGCTTCTACATTTTGTTCCAAATTACAGATGACAATAGTAGAATTTTATTATATCCAGAGTCCGGAAAAAACAAGGAAAAGGTTGAAAATGCCGCATACTTGTGTCAAACCGGAGTTTGCCTCGGGGTGGGGGACGCACAATTTTCGCCCAACACGCAAAAACGTTACCCAAAATTTTTTTGGTTAACACAACATTTTTGCTCCATCAATATACGAGTATGTACCAGGAATTTTGTATCTGCAAAAAGTCCTCACATGTCCGAAAAAGGTCATCCAAATATCTTTCTCAAGTTCTGAGAAAATTTTGTGAAAAGGCAGTTGATCATACCCCTAATATGCATTGATGTTTCGCATTTGTTCAAGTTTTACCCAACAAACCACTGTTATAAAGATTAAAGGGGACAGCTTCCCAATACGCAGTCTGAAATGAAAAGGTTAGGGTTCCCCGCTACTGCACGTGAAAATGGGTGCTTTGCTAGTGTCAGTTGTTCCTGACGTTGGCCGAACTGTTGTTGTTATAAAAAACTACCCCCTTTTGTGCCAAAAAAGGAGCTGCGCTTAAATTTCGGACTCTTAGTAACGACCATTACACAGCAGAAAAAAGACGCCAAATCGAACGCAGAAGGTTGGTTATTAAGTACGGCAAGGCCATGTATATCAGGCTACTTGACGCCTCGAAAATCCGTTTCTAACCGTAAAGTGACGTACGAACCGGTAAGTGAGGCTGACTAGCCAGCTGACTGGGCTTTCGAATTGTATCCACTTACGTCTACTTGAGGTAGAACCACTAAGCCGATAGGAGCCGACTTGCTGGCACCATTCGGGGGCCTGGCCGATTGGAAATCTTTTGTGCGTGACGCTGACCTCTACAAAGCCCTTCCAGTCCTTCCTCGGTTTCAAACTGACTGAGCTGCTTTCAAGGTCTAATGAAACTGAGTATTTTTTCAAAAGTTGAGCGAGTAAATGTGGAAAAGCGTCTATGTTTTTGGTGTCTTGCAATATGCGTTAATGCGTGTTTGCATTCGTTTTTGTTGTTATGAACCTGTGGGCTTTAGTCATCAGCCATGAGTTTATGATGTTTGCCCCATCAACACACAATGATTAGAAATATCATTATCTGAGTTTCATTTTTCAAATTTTGAAGCGACGTGTTCACTATTTTCAGGATTTCATGATTGCTTTCGCAAAAAGTCAGTCTTTTTTTCCTGTAATATGTGTTCGTATAAAAACGTGCTGTTATGGGTGATTGTTGCTTTTCCGTAATTTAATCTAAATGGGTAAAATGTGCAAACAATATCTATGCATATAGTGTCATAGAGCAGTGTCAAAATCGAAACCTTTTTCAAAAGCATGTGCAGTTTACGAAATGGTTTAACGCATAACGCGTCTTCAGGGACAAATAGGACGGTAAGCTACATCTGTTACCAGGCTAGATACATTTTTTCAAGCTGGGCGAGGGGCCCAAAGCCCCATTTTTTTCAAGGGCTCAAAGCTCAAAGGGGATCAAAGAGGATATTTCAAGCTAGGCGAGGGGCTCAAAGCATATCAAAGCTTAAACCTAATGGAGACTTGATTTTTTATTGCTAAGCAAAGACTTTCAAGTTTCTTTTGTGACAGGTTAACACCCAGTATCTATCACGCAAAGCTCAGCGATTTTGATTAGGTCAGCGCTTTTTAACGTTTCTTCCCCTTCGATCGTTTTTAAAAAAAACATTTGTTACCTCACCCACTACTAGTAGGCTTTCCTAATCTTTTTGTTCGACGTCCCACTTTCGTTTTCAAAATATCGTACGACTCACCATGATCCACTTCAAAATTTGACTGAATATGAAGTGAAGGGCAAAAAAGTGCTCTATTTAAAAACTGACTCGAGGAGTCATCAAAATTGTATATTGATTCCTTAAATTTCACCAAATCATGTTCTTTCAGCTTCACCTACATTCTTGGTACGCCATTTTGCAGTGTACTTTTGTGAAATATCCGGCGCACACATTGGCGCCGTATACCCGTCTAAACCACTGCATTAAACCGTTTAAAATTGAGCATGGCCCGGTTTAAGGACAAGCTCTACCGAAAAGAGCAGATCATTAGAAAAATGTGTCCTATACAAAAACTTGCACTAGAATTTTGAATGGATGATGTTAGCATTTTGAACAAGTTTTTGGTTAGGTGGTAAATGACGTTTATGTTTTGCTGAAGGATCGAAGCAACTAATCGTACGGTTTGTCACAAGCCAATCTGTATTTCCTATTTATTAGCAACCCAATCGTGAGGTCAGCTTTAATTGCTGACAAGGCGCTGGTTGAAGATCCACGCGTGTGGTGAAAGGAGAAGAGAAATTTGTTTTTGATGTAAAAGACTTTCAATTATTAAAATCGGAAAACAAATCCTGGACTGGAAAAGGCGCTAAGAAAGTATAGAAAACATTACGTTGCAAATAACAGCTTGTTGTTTCCAAGTCTTTAACGCCGTTTACAGCCAAGCCAACCTCGGGTTGTGACCTCTGTCGCAAAACTCACATGTCGAAAACACTCGAGAGATATCTTTCAGAACAGCTCATCAGCCGAAATAGAAATTCCAAAATCCTTCGCGTGAAGGCCGCGTCGGTCTTCGCAGAACGCTACCAGTCGATCCTGACATAGTATGTAAGTAGAAGCTTTGGCCGTTGATCCAACTACACTGTTTGCACAGCGAATGATTCACCGGCGAAGCTTACCGAGCGTGGTGCTCCTTGAGCAAGCAAAGGAACAATGTGTCGTCAAAACACGAAGGGATTGTTTGACAGTAAAACACTAATCACAAAAGTCCACGGAGCGCTACGGTTAATCATACTCAGTCGGCGTTACTCGAGTAAAGGGTTGTTGCGAAATCACGTGACGCATCGCTTCACGAACCACTGAACAAACGACCACAAAATAGCCGCTTGTCACGAAAGCTCGATCTTGCGAGACATTATCTAATCTGCGGTAAGTTAGTCTCTGCACCGTCTGTTTGCGGATAGTCGTCAAGTGCCGATGGGTGCACTTTTTTTTGTGAGGACTTGGCCCGAAACACTTTTGAGTATTTTTGAGGTTGAAGCTTGTCTTCCTTTGTCACAGTTGCTTCATTGTCATGGAGATCTGTACAAACAAGTAAAAATAATTTTAGATTTACGGAAGTTCTTGCCTGAATTTTCAGTCAAATGTTTCTTTCAGGAGCGTTTTGGAATTTCTAAATTCAGGTTTGTCGGTAAATCATGTCTGAATCTTACTTACTGCTTACGCTGAGCAAACGAAAGAGTTGGTGGTTTTCTCTAATAACATTCTAGTGCGTTCTAATGTATTGTTCTACTTAATTGCCAGTTTCCTTTCATTTGTCACATCACAAAAGTAAACCATTAGTCAAGAAGGATACTAAATCATGGTTTGCTCGTTGGAAGCCACAGGAAGCAACGTTTGAAGTTACAGGAAAGTTTTATGCGGACCTTTAACAGACGATGATTTGCTAACAATAGCCCTATTTCCAAGTACAAACTTGAAGTGATCTTTTGCAAACCACACGCGTATTCAAGTTTAAATACTTATCAAGAAAAGAACCTTCTATTTAGATTTGCAGTTTTCAAGGATGTTGCAATAACTATCAGGGTCGGATCAGGGGGAGGAGATTGTGGCGATCGCCCCCCTAAAGCCTAAAAAAGTAACTTTATTCTCCATAATTTTGTGCAATTCGGAAAACAACATTCGCGATGTAAGGCCATTTTGTCGTCCATTGTTTCGTCACAGCAGTGTTGTGAATAAATCTCTTTTACAGTAGCGAAACCGTTTTGAAACTTGATTGACTACCAGTTATTACTGAAATCGACCCCCAACCTTACTGGCTGGATCCGCCCCTGATAACTATTGCCATAAAGACAGGTAAGCCGCACGCACATCCGGGACAAATCATATCGGCGTAAAAAGCCTTAAAAACAAAATCTAAGAATTACAGCATTTTTAAATATATCATTTAAAAGTGTGTAGACATTCAATCCTTCTCGTTTTTATTGTTCTTCGTTTTTCTACTTGCGCGTAAGAATATCGCCAAAAACATCTTTGCCACAGACCTTCTTATGTTGATTAAGAGCTGATTGTATCCAATAAAATATATGGTGTCATCTGTGGATGACCTAAAATGCACTTTGATTTCAAACGGGAGCTTGTTTTCTCGGAAAATTTTGAGACTGAACTCTAACGGAAAATATTCTGTCAAGTATGTCAATTTGAACAAGACCTGTGCTGCACCAAATCTGTTATTGTGAAAACCAATTTGTTTTTGTGATATGTTTCTGCATGAACACTTTATCAAATGATTTTGTACATACGTACCACGTGAAGTGATTATCTGGTGTAGTTAAATCTTCAATTCCGTATTGCTACAATCCCGCATTTTTAATAAACCTGCGTATTTCAAAGTATCAGATGTACAGTAAATCATTTTCTTCATGTAAGTCATGCCTTGCTTGTCAAATACTCAACGATAAATCTCTAACCGAGCCATAAAGGCGAAGGTTTTGGAAGCTGTTGATGCACAGCTACATCTAACGGACAAGTTGCAGCCGATTAATTTTTGTTTCACACGTTTTTTGTTGTTGCAGTTCCACTCACTTCAGTTTGGTTTAATTATGTGCTCTTTCGTCTCAAAACAGGAGATGGGGCAACGGCAGTGTAACAGCAGCAATGCGGAACAATAAAAGAAATGCGATCACACTGTTGATGGAAAATGGCGAAACTATGTTCCGAATGTGTTTGTGAAAAAAAACACGTCCCCCGTGTCCCCCACCAAATTGCGCCAATGGTCGTTCAGTTTCAATAGAACTGCTCTTTTTCTGCAGTACGTAATGGTGTCGGAAAATGACGTTCTTGAAGCTGGTAGTGCAGTTGGTGTTTGCGTGAGTAACTTTGAGCTCAGATTGTCGGTTTGAACTGCAAGTAGAATGAATCAGAGCTGGCCGATAGGCAGTGTGAGTTTCGTAAAAGTCTCCTTTGTTCAACCGTATACTGAACATTTGCAGTCATAGAAAAAATCATTTCAACAAGAAAAGCTTAGAAAAGGTGTTGCTCTCATTTTGATGAATTTAGGCGAGAACCTTAGTCTGAAAACCTAACGCAAGGGTAAACGATGTGTTTAGATATGATTGTGGTGAGGGAAGGGCCGGATTAACTATTGGGCAAACCGGGCAAATGCCCGGGGCCTCGCGCTTTTGGGGGCCTCGCGCTTGATTGTCAAAACATCCCTTTACTGTTTTATTATGTTTTTAGGCTGTTCACCACGCGTCAAATATGCAGAGCTTTTTGATTACTGCATCTAGTATATACTGTAGGTTAAGAAAACTGACAACTTTGGAATTCATCGTTTTTGAGTGACTTACAAGAATTGAACCAAACAGCACCGCGCTTAGTGACCCAAGAATTAGATCGAAATCAGTGCATCCATTGGCGTCTGCAGAAGTAATTCCAGGGTGGCAACGTCGCAATTTTGCTTATCGTTTTCAGGTTGCTGACCATGCAATGCAAATGGAATGGACGTTCACAAAACGCTTTATCCTTTCTATCCATTAGTCTGTGCTGGTTGAACCTCAATTCTCAATCTTTTGTCTCAAATGTTTTCTACACTTCGGCTATCAGAAATGATTATTCTTTTCATAAACTGCCTAATATCCATTTTTTCGAGCACTTTCTACAATTAAGTCATAATTTAAAAATAATCAACGGCCAGAACAACATGGGCGGTGAAAAAACAAGGAAGTTAGACACTCTCGCAAAATTTTTCAAGCAATGAGAAGTATATATTGACAAGACTATCGGACAACTTACTGAAGTTAGAACACCACGCAGGCTTAATAACGAACCAGATGAATTTGCCAAAACTCGCCACAGCAAATAATGGTCACTGACAGTTAGTTTATGTTCACTGACAGTTAGCTTGCTTATTTTGCGATTCCTTTTTGTATTGCTTCTCTTTATTAGCTGAGTCATATGAAACAATAGACCATTACCATTACCAATATCGCTTTGTACTTAGTGCTCACTAAAAAGGCAGAACTAAACCTTAAAAGATGTACAGGTATTCCCACAAGTCTGCATAGACCTATTCTAACAAGCCACGTATTTTTATACTGTGTGAAAAGAAGCTTGCATAAGAGTCGTTTGATTAAGTGATGCACTCGGGCACGTTGACCACAGTCTCACACTAACAACGGATTTTTCAAACTTGTGGAAGCACTGGTACAGATTTACTCATGCTTCTTTTCACACAGTATAAAACTATACGTGGTTTACCGCCAGGCCATAACCAGGGGGGGCGAAGCCCCCCTACAAAATTTTTCGCCCCAGTGGAAAAATGTGTTGAGCATAGTTGAAAACTATTGGACATAGTTTAAAAAATTTGGGCCCCTCTCAGAAAACTCTTCGCCACCCCTGGTGTCCCAAGCTGGTTACGGACCTGTTTACCGCTATCAGCAGTGTCACTGCCTCGCTGCATTACCTGCCAAGATATCTGTGTTCAACTGTCAAATGCAGGGCTCCCATTCAGTGGTTTAAAATAAACCCAGATTGCACACCAAAAAATATATTCGTACAATAAAAAACCAGAAAGCTTATGTTACGATTACGAGCAAATAGCCTATGAGCGTGCTTGTTTACATTGAAACGATAATCGAAAACCGATTTAATTATAGTTCCTCTTCCAAATTTTCTTCTGCAGCGCAAACATTAACATTTAGACGAACTTTTTGTTGCTCAAGACGTTTCAACTGCAGTAGTACGGTTCAAGTTGCTTTTGCGTGATATTTCGTTCAGAACATTTTTTCTAAACGATGCACGTTTTGATCTGCGAGAGAGTGTAGACAAGATCCGTAACTAATGGAGGCGAAGACCCTTTGAAAAGTTTTCGCCCTCCTGGAAAAATGTTGCGGACATAGTTTAAAAAATTTGGGCCCTTCTCAGAAAACTCTTCGCCCCCTCCTAGTGTCCAAAAGCTGGTTACGGGCCTGATGTAGACATATCTTTCCTCAATACATATGTGAATGGACGATTTGTACAGTGAAAGTAGTCAGACAGCCTATGACAAAAAAGATTGTTGTGTAGTGTCCCGGTAGCAAAAAGATCGCTTTTTTGTGATACAACTTTCTGTTTGAACAAATTAACCACATACGAACCGCAGTACATGGTCACCCCCAATTGTCTCCGAAATGTAGGCTGCCAAATTGTATCAGTTTTGATGTTTTTGACCGGTGCTTCTGCAAAGTTGAAAAGAGGGCATGTGAAACACTACGCTGTTGCCCTAAGTGTTTAGGGGGCATCGCGGTCACGACTTTGCCCGGGGCCTCGCGTTCATTTAATCCGGCCCTGGTGAGGGCTTTCGTTAAAAGGGGCGTTCAGCGAAACAGTTGTACAACTTGGCAATGGCTGTACTGAATAAAGTTGTTCAACACAATTACCGTCGAACATAAGAGGTTGTAATCACTGCTGAGCACTAAAGAGGCTTATGTCCCACCTGGAATTATTTGGTAATACAGTTTTTGAAATAGACGTTTGTTGGTAATCAGTCCCGTCGCCACGGGGACTTTGGTGGGCTTAGTCCCCCAAACAAAACTCCAAGCTGCCCCAAATTAAATGTGAAATACTATTAATCAGTGGATTTTTTGTCAAATTTAGAATGCCAACCCCCCCTGCACAAACGTAAAGTCCTCCAATTGAAGAGATTCTGGTGATGGTTCTGTTGGTAACGAACAAAGGCAAGAAATAACACTGTGCACGTGTAATTGGAAGACGTCCAACAGATAGACCAAGTGTGCGGTGACAATGAAGGCTACAAGTCAAACGTTTCTCAACCAGAGCCAGTTATTACGCCTATTTGACCTATCTTATCAAAATGGGTCCACGCACCTGTAGAGGGCCCCACGCAAGTGCCCACAGAGTTAATATTTGACGCCTTTTATATTTTCTAAGCAAATCAAACCACTACTGAAACGTAAAGTGAAGAATGAAACGTTCTTTATGTCACTGAGATTGTATTATCAGATTTATTATTATATCCTGCTATATGCAGTATATATACTTTATTTAGACGTGGATACTACACGAAATATTGACATACATAAATGTTTATACATCTATAAAGTAGGTATGCCGCCACCACATCTCTTAATTTTTCGTTTGATCCCTGCAATGAGTAAGCTATTGAAAAGCCATGCGGTGGATTACCGGAGACTAAAAACCAGCAGGGAAGAAAATTTGACGAAACATGTCGGGTTTCTATATGCATACGTAAAGAAAGCAAAAGAATAGAAAAAGTGATGATGAGGAAGGTGGCGACAAGCCGAAAAAGCAAGACCCATAATCCACAAAGAAAAACAAGACACATTTTAGTTTGTGGGGGTTTGATTGTGATGTTCAAGATGCTTTGTTCGTCCTTATATCTTTAAATAAGCACGAAACATGATCTTCTTTCATTTAAAATCTTATAAGCTAATTTGAGGGGTGGAAAGGGCGGCACTTTTATGGTCGGCCCCGGGGGGCACTTGGCCTTGCTACGCCGCTGCATATGGTGTATAGGTACTGACGTCATATTCCAATGCTTGTGACGTCACAGTTGCCAATTGAAACCACAAAAATTTTCTATAGTTTTTTTGACATGCACTTGTACCACCCCACTTTGAAAAAGGTTCCGCCACCCATGGTAGAAACCAGGGCCGGCCTTAGCAAGTGCGGGCCCGATTAGAAGCACTTTTGCGGGGCCCCACTCAGTGACGTATGTAGAAATTTTTGAGGAGATGCATCAAATCATGATTATAGAAATCAGTGATGTTAAAAAAAGACGAGGCCCGAAAGGGTGACGCCAGGACTTCTGCAACACAAATTTCAATGAACAGTGCTGGAAAACCCAATGAATCAAAGAATTACAACACTCAATGTCGTCTATCGGGCCAGGCACTTCCACGACCAGAAAGAGTTTTGTGTGTAGTACCGTAACCATCTCTGCCTTGCCTTAATGAGGTGCTACGGAAAAAAAACTTGGCTAAACATTACTGAAGTCTGAAAACAATGACGATTCTTACTAAAGAACTTTGATGAGGTCGTTAAAAACCGCGCAGTTCACTTGGATTTTTGTTGAAAATCGCCTAGTTCACTTGGATTGGCAATAGATCCCACGCTTACAAAATGCTGTGGGCCCGCCAGGGATTTTTTAAAGATTTGACCTTGTTGCCTGTAAAGCCATTTTGAGAGACTGCAACTGTTTTATGTGAACACTGAGATGATTGTAAAGCAAGTTTTCGTGTATTTTGATGGTGGCAGTAAAGCGACTTTAAACTGTTTTGAGAGACCATTGGATTAATTTAAGAACCGTTTTGGTCTCTCACAACCTCTTGAAAAACACTGGGCCCCGCTCCGGCATTATTCACAATCAGCTTCGACACAAAGTGCAAATTTGTGTTAATTGGCGTAGTGCGGGGCCCCCTTCGGCGCGGGGTCCGATTAGAAGAAATCGGTCAAATCGGCTTAAAACCGGCCCTGGGAGAAACCTATCTAAGACCTAAGCATGTCGAAATGTCCTTTGAGAATTTTAAAATTTAATTTACTGTATGAGCAGTGTTTCTCAAACTTTTTTATTCCATCGCTCCCATTTCACTCTCGACACGTCGTTTTCCCCCCAAGCCTGATAAAACAAACACAAGGTAATAAATTTAAAGAATTATACTGTATTTAAAGAAAGTATTAAAATAGCTGAACCAAGCCATTAAATAGCTGAACTAAGCAGTTGTATTACGACGCTAATATTACGTTCAGAATTCTTGTGAAAATAATCCACACTGTAGCCGGGCACATAGACGATCCAGAGTAAAATTAACGGATAAATTGCTTCAGCAACAACTTCCAACGATTATCATATTAAATTAAAATTTGCAAGAAACTAACAAGTCATAACAGTAGGTTGCTGAAGTTAACTCAACGATCGATTAGTGGTTGAGCATTTTTGACCCTTTGTGTTGTTTTGCCCCCCTATCGCTCCCTTTGTTTTTTCGCCCCCGTGCCCCTCACTTTGAGAGCCACTGCTTCACTCGGGTTACCAACGACTTGCACATGGTCTGAACCTGATTTCTTAAACCTGTAGTCCACACTATGTATTTGCGTAGCCTAAATGTTTTTCCAATTAAGCGCTTAAACTAATTGAAAAATAAACTAACTCTCCATGTGCTTCACGCAAGTCCCTGTTCAGTAAAAACATTTTGTTCAATACAAATGTGACCTACAATTCATCAAGTGACTGAACATTGGCTTGGATTTTACTCGCTGGAGGAATACGAGTTTCAACATGTGTGCATTAAGTCGACACCTGCCTAATTTCTTTTGTTTTTCGTGGCGATGATCTGCTAGAACCCAGCACGACACTAGTATAACTATACCACATACAGACTTCTATAGCAACTGGAAAATACCTCGGATTAGTCGTAACAAGCTTAGATTAACTGCACAAGTGATAGGGGTTAGAAATAAGATTTAATTCAGGTTTAGCCTATATTCGAAATTTTGTTTTTCTATTGGCAAAAATAGAAGCTGATCAGCCCAGTAAGTTTTAAAATTAATCTCATTTCTGCATGTTGCTGAATAAGCTAAGTTGAGTTAATCATGGTGATCAGTTGCAGCTAGAGTCCAGCTGACTGTTTACTTCAGCCTAATGCTTATTTTCATTTTTGACTGTGTGGAACGTTTTGTGAAAACATTTACAACTTTTCATTTTCTTGGTGTTTTTCGTTTTATCAATACTAATTTCCGCTATGTTTTTGAAGTAGTACTAGATGACTTCATCTTTTACATAAAAAGCTCACGGAACCCCAAAAATCTTTCGGTGGACCCCTGGTTGGGAACCATTGGTTTATGCAATTATTAAAGGGTTTTGCTAAGAATGTAAACAGTGTTTCACTGCATAATTCTAAAATTTTCATAGGGATGTCATTCTGACGAGCACCCTTTTTCTCTGAAAGTGTGTCTATGATGTGCATGATTTTTTCAGCTGACGTTTCATGTAAATAAAATGAGGACTGACAGTTCATTTCTGCGCGGTGACTTTTATTACTTTGGGAAGAAATTATTTTGCTGGCCATTTTTTTTCCAGTAGGTACAAAGAAATCATTTAGGATATGTGCTATATCTGTAGGGTTTTGCTTGCATTCTCCAGATATGGGATGGGTTAAATTGGGAGGAGTGGAGGTAACTTTGGTTCTTCATGGCAATAGGGTATTAATGAGTTTCCATGCTTTTGCACTGTCATTGTTTGCGATTAAAAACTGGGATTGATATTCTTCTTTTGACAATTCCAGCAAGTGTTTGTTGATTTCTGTATCTTTTCTAATACACAAGCTTCACTTTATTTACAAAACAATTTTTTACGAGACCGGTATTATGCGATATATTTTGTTTTTTTCTTTGATAGATTTGTATAATGCTTGTGTGATCCATGGCTTGTTGAGGAGTTTCCTTCTGTTTCTTGATAGTGGTTGCAGTGGTGTATGCATTTGCAATTTCAGCATTGCATCACTAAATATGGAGTGTAGGTTATCCACAACCTGACATGAGTTCTCATTGTTTACTGGCATGTCTAGTCTAGGGCATCTGTTATTTCTTGCAAAAAAACTATTTCCATCCAAGTTTTTGTAATTATGTCTTAGGGTTACAGAAGAATGTTTTTGCTTGAAACAAGAGGGCTTAATCATGACAAAAGTAGGCAGGTGGTCAAACAAATCTGAAAGAATAATAACTTCTTTCAGTCCTGGTTGTACAGGGATTTTGATATTGTTAGTGTATATATAGTCTAGAAGGGTGGCACCGTGGTCTGTAATCCTAGTAGGTCTGGTGATTAGTAGTTGTGTGCAGTTGTAAGCAAGCATTAAGTTGATATAGTTTTTTACTTGCCGTGAGCTTATACATTGCAGAAAATTTATGTTAAAGTCTCCACTAATATAGTAAGTTACATTGTTATCATTGAGATTGTGCAGAATGTTTTCCACCTCCTTGGTGAAGTAGTCATATTGGGGTCAGGATGCCTATAGATGACTGAAATTACTGTTTTTTTTCATTTAGTATGACTTCTAGTCATAAACTTTCCGCCTCTGTCAATATTTCTGAAAGGTCATGGCGTGATACATACCAGATATTATCTTTGGTATAAATAGCAACACCACCAGCTGCGTACTGTGTCTGAATGAGCAAACGAGTAGCCTGGTATGTTAACCCTGTGTCCGTTTTAATTTTTGTTTCACTTATTGCAGGGTTTCCCAAATTGTGGTACGCGAAGGTGTCCCAGGTGGTACGCGAGTAACTTCCATTTTTTTCACAAAAACATGGATTCACAGCCTTCTGGTTTACGTATCGGGCTTTGTTTCTAAATAAATAAATTTTCCTGCAGCCTGCTGTTCCTATTGTTTCGTACCATTATGATTTTCGATGCGCTGTTAGCAAATTTACGCCACGCATCGACCAATTGGTTGAAGATAAAGAAAAATCTCATTAAATTTGCTTGTGGTCTTTTATTATTATTTTAAGGCGTAGTATTCTTATGAATGAACTAAGATCAAATTAGTTGTTTCTGAAAGAAGTGGTACGCACTGACCATACGAGTTGCCCAAGTGGTATGAGATCCTAAAAAGGTTGGAACCCCTGACTTATTGCAATGAAATGCGGAGGGTGATTAAGTTCAGAGGGGAATATTGTCAATGGTTATAAGTTCTTCTTTAAGCATAAAGCTTCGAATGTATGCAGAAACGTCCAGTGAAATATGGTCCATGCGAATTTTACTATAGTGTGAATGGAATTACATTAACGTTCCCGAATTCTCGTGATATACAAAGAATCTGACATGTTTAGCCTGAAAAAAGTTAACAAGAAAATATCGTTTTGTTTGTTATCCTGCACGAATTCAGATCTTTCCGCTTAATTTTTTGTTTTCCAACTCACAATCATCTCTCTCATCATTTGCTAGCAACTGATCTCGTTTTCCAGGATGAACCAATGACTAACCGAAACATAGGAACATGGCCTGTACCCCCAAAATCACTTACACGAATCTACCCCTTTAAACAATATATTGTCGGCATCAACACGATACAAATTGTGTACAATGTATTTGATTACCGAACGATATTCGATCGTTTATATTAGTGAATGTCTTGATTGTTTTTCGCGTGCACATGCACTTCGATGCATTAACCTACAAAACGTTGATGATACAACGCAAGGCACGATTCACTTCTAAAAATATCGAAGGTGCATTCATTGTTTTCGTGCATTTTGGTCTAATAAAAAAATCAAGAAACTTGACTATCAACTATCAGATTACAGTTGTTCCAGTCGAGGAAGAAGTAGAAATAGTTCCTGGTTTATCTGTTGGCAACGAAATTAAAAATTTGGAAAATTGCAGCTGTTCTTGAAATAACAAACGCAATAATCAACATCACAAAAATTTCCAAAATATCAATGGTGTTGACCTATTTTCTCTGAGTAAAAATCTTTTTCACAATCTACAGTATTACACCCTATATCCAAAAAATAAGCTAAATCAAATCAAGAAAGTTAGTTATCGGGAGCGCACGTGTTCGGATGAAAAGAAAGCTTTACATTTCTTACACTTGACACTTCCACCAAAGAATATTTAAAGGTTCTGTTAAGTCACGTGAACGGTCAAATACGTTTGAACATTATCAAAATTTTCATCAAGTGTGTTTTTGCATATGTCTTCTCATGTTTCCAGCCTGGAAAAAATATTTTTCCACACTTTTGGCAATGATAAGCTTTTTCTCCACTATGTGTTCTCATGTGCGTGGTCAGGAGGCTGGGCGCGGAAAATATTTTTCCACACTCCTCGCAATAATATAACTTTTTCCCGGTGTGTGTTCTCATGTGCGTGGCCAGGTCCTTGAGCTGGGAAAATACGTTTCTACACAGATGGCAACAATAAGATTTTTTCCGAGTGTGTATTCGCATGTGTGAGGTCAGATGGCTGGGAGAGGAAAATCTTTTTCTACACAGATGGCAACAATAAGGTTTTTCTCCAGTGTGTAATCGCACGTGTGTGATCAGGCTGCTTGCAACGGAAAATCTTTTTCCACACTCCTGGCAACAATAAGGTTTTTCCCCCAGTGTGTGTTCGCATGTGTGTAGTAAGCTGCTTGCAACGGAAAATCTTCTTTCACACTCCTGGCAACAATAAGGTTTTTCCCCAGTGTGTGTTCTCATGTGTTTGTTCAAGTCGCTAGTCTGTAAAGACCTTTTTCCACATTCCTGGCAGCAACATGGTTTTTCCCCAGTGTGTGTTCGCATGTGTGTGGTCAGGCCGCTTGCAACGGAAAATCTTCTTCCACACTCCTGGCAACAATGAGTTTTTTACCCAGTATGTGTTCGCATGTGTTTGTTCAAGTCGCTAGTCTGTAAAAACCTTTTTCCACACTCCTGGCATTGGCAACAACATGGCTTTTCCCCAGTGTGTGTTCGCATGTGTGGTCAGGCCGCTTGCAACGGAAAATATCTTCTTCCACACTCATGGAAACAATAAGGTTTTCCCCGGTGTGTTTTCGAATGTGTTTGTTCAAGTCGCTAGTATGTGAAAACCTTTTTCGACATTCCTGGCAATAATGTTTTTCAACCTTATGAATTTTCATGTGTTTAGTGAAATATGACTTTTGCGTAAAGCACTTTTCGCATTGAAATTGTCTATCACCTCGTGTATTGTTCATGTACTTCATGAATGCCAATTTTCTGACCAGAGCTCTGTCTAATGGGCTGGCGACGCCTCCCTTCATCAGTTCTTGCTCGTGTTATGTTAGTCAACGCTGTTGCCTCTGGAACAGCTCTTCTACAGTGTTTGAAGCTTATCAAACTTTTATCATCAGGACATTGGCCACTTGCTATTGGTTTCTTACGTTTCCCTGCTTCAGTTGGTTGCGTCGTTTTCGATGTGGTTTCGAAAACACATTTTTGAGTCAATCCCCCCAATTGTTGCAAACGCTGCTCTTTTGATAAATTGAACGAATCTTCAGAGTACATGTTGTGGCGGTTGATATTTTTGCATCTGATGATCTTTCAGAGTCGGCAAAATTTTTCTGTTTCCCTATTATTTTTTGAGGCAATTTTTCTTTCCAGATCTTTGATAACTTCCTTCAGTCCTTGTGTGATACAATTTTTTCTGAGATTTGTTTGACTATGAACTTGTTGTCAAGCTCAAAGCATTTAACCAATTTCGATCTTCTTGTCAAAGCTTCGTCTAAGTGTTCGCTACCTGTTAGATAAAATAGTTATTGGCACGCTCATACATCAGGCCATATTTTGAAAAATCCAGGATATTCAACTTTTTGAGCTACAATCAAACAGTTTATGAAACGAAAGATTCTTATGTTAAGTCTATTGACATCACTCCATGGTAACATTGTTATTTTTATGCCAATGAAGTCGTTTTCGTTTGCCAGCTAAATTTATGTTGCATCTGGTCAGTCTTTATGCAAACTTAGGTTTTTCAAGCTGTAAAAAACAAAACATAGCAAACAAAATATGTCGTTACATATTTTAAACTTGCTAAAATGCAAAACGACTTTTTAAATTTATAATTGAAGCTCTTGACCCAGCCTTTAGATTTTTTTCATCGTCTTGTGCAAAAGTAGTGCTTGAAAACAGGACTCTGAAAATGGTTGTAATGAAGAAATCGGTAAAATACATTAATAGTTTCATTGAAATATTTGTAATTTCAGTGATACATGCGTTACCAGATCACCTGCTTATCTTACTGCACTATTAACAACCTGTCCTAATTCGTTTTGTCTTTTTGCAATGAAGCTTACTTTGAACAATTTGTAACATAATACTATTCTTTTGATGTCTCTGAATTAGTGTTATGAAAAATTCATAAAACACGATTCTACAAATGCTAATGCAATATGATATTGTATAGACGACTAAAGTGCATTTTTAATTTAATGTTTTGTGTGAAACTTATATCGGTAATTCAACACATTCCTTGCGGGACTCTACACCAGTGGCGTAGCGTGGAGGATTTGACTACTCATACAATTTTTGTTTTTTGTCTCGATGACGTCATGGTGCTCAGTTAACGGCCTTGCGATGTTTTTGCAAAAGCTTCCAATCAATGTGATTCAAACACGATGCCTTATATCTTGGAATTTCAACTCTTGCTCGCTTGACGCTCGGAATTTCTGATTGCAACACACGGTTGCACAGGCCGTAGAGGGGTGAAACCCCCCTTTAAAATTTTTCGCCCCCTGTAAAAACGTGTTGGACATAATTTAAAACTATTGGACATATTTTAAAAATTTTGGCCCCTCTCAGAAAACTCTCCGCCTCCCCTGGTATCCCATGCTGGTTACGGGCCTCTGTTTGCCTCAGTTTTTTTGACATGGCAATGCCATGAAGTTCACTTGAACTCAAAAAACGTGCTTTTCATGTCATTCACTGAGCTAACTACACAATCAAGCAGCATATTAATAACCATATTTTTGACTCTTGTTCTGGAGTTTCATCAGTTTAACGTAAAAACATGGAAATTATCAAAAACTTGACAATAAAAAAGAGAAAATCTAGGAAATATATATAGATCCATAAAATCAGCAGGAAAGCGCTACACCATTTCACTGCTAGTCAGATACAACGCTAATCTCGACCTTCGCTCATTCTGCTACGGTGCAGCAGGTTGTCAAACTCATTTTCACTGAGAGCAATACCAGCAATATGTTTGCCCTCAAAGGGCCAGCTGTAACTGTTAATACAGTGTAAATGTGGTTTTAGTCTGCATGACCTCAAAAACCTGCAAACATAGTGAATACATTACTGCACATTCAAACTAGCGCGTGTTTGCAATTAAATAATGTTTATTTTGTTTTATCGCAGACTCGTGGTCCATATCACTAGAGGTGGGCAACCGCTACTTTATTGATAGCGTCGCTTCCGCTCCCGCTATTTGTTAAATTTAATAGCGGCGCTACCACACCCGTTACTGAACAAAAATGGTAGCGAGCTATCGCTACCGCTATTCGCTACTGCTCCTTTTGCTGCACCTTAAAAAAATATTTGGTGTTGTTTTACTAACGTAGGATCTATTTTGAAAAACCTAACCTTGAAATGTTTTATGAAAAAAGTTGTTAAAGAAAAACGTGATTTGGAAAAGATAGTCATTGAACACTTATCATATAGGAAAACTTATTTTACATTATATGCGTATATAAATGAAACATAGACTGCAGCAACGCCCATAGAGTGCATTTAGCTTCGTGAGTGGATTGCCATAGGTTTAATAATTCGCCCTTATCAATGCAAGTTCCGCGCTGTGTGTACAGTGATCAAGACTTCAAGAGAATGGTCAAGCAATAAAAGATCAAAACTGCTTTTCACAGAGTTTAATGCGCGTGTAAATTGAATTAGGCCTGCAACCATGGGTGGGGGACAAACCGGGCATTCAAAGCCTCCCACGAATTTTCTATGCATTGTTTTAGATTTTCAAAGAATGTTATGTTTATCTGTGGTTCATGTGATACACCTGAACAAATTAGGATACTGACTACTTTTATTTTAAACTGAGGTCCTTGTTTCTGCACGGTTCAGTTTATTCGCGATAGTAATTTTGTGTAGAACGTAGTTTATATAGCCTGCGTGCAAAAAAATGTTATTTAGATATTCGAGAGCGAATTCCAGCTTTGGAAAGAGCAGGCTATGCGTGTTGAATGCTTGTGTTTCAAAGGTGTGCAATGCACATTAGGCAGCCGGCATCATCTCTAAAAAAATAAACCTCCGAACATCAACAATTGAAACTTCTCGATTTACTGCAAAAGCTTTCGAGAAATCTGCAGACGGTTCTGCTTTTATCTTTTTGCGATGACTTAAACTTGCACATATCTGTAGGCCTATTCAAGTTACGGGTCTCAACAGAGATGACAAGCAAGCGAATCAATCAAGTTAATTATTTTTATAGTACATCGATTTCACGTACCACTACGCATTCACAGTACTGAAATCTTATTCATATAAAATCTAGCATAAATTTCTTTTATTTCTTTATGAAATTAAGTTTCCCTATCAGTACCTTCAATGCCCATGCGTACTTTTTCGCAATATCTGAAAAACTTTTGCATGAAAAAATGCAAAAAACACTAAGAACCACACAGAATTTATTTAACAACCGAGGAAAAATCAAAGCCAACGGTAAGAAAACAGCTCATTTTCTTATGCGAAGTTGTAGCGTCCAAAGTTTGGTGTTACATTCGGACAACGATCACGTGCAAAAATCGACATCATGTGATTTGCGGCTAACCACATGGAGGTGAATAAAATTTTAGCAAGATCGTGATGATACAAGAAATCAACTTCACGTTTGGTGTGGCTGTGTCAGGTAATCAAAGAAACTTTTTTTCAACACCAACTGTGCTTGTTTAGCCTGGGCGATAGCCACTTGCAAAAAATGGCATCATGTAATTTTTACCTAAGCACAAGGTGGCAAATAAACTTTCAGCGAAATTGCAATGAGATGAAAAGCCCAGGGCTGTCAGGTTTAAACGTAGATGAACCAAAACTTTCGTCAATGCTGACGTTGCGTGTAAAGTTAAAAGAACGAAAATTATAAACAGTGAGATTTGTTGATTTAAATTATGTTCAAGCAAACTCACGATAACAAGTTTAACGCGAATTTATTTATCCTTTATCTCAAAGAGAACACTTTCCTTTAGTTTGCCCAGTAGCCAGAACGTTTGGTTTTCAAAACGGGGCGGTAGAGATTGAGGGGATGCATGCTCGGAAACCTAAACCCTCAAATGACCGGGAATTGTGATTTGGCAACGTCCACAGATTATGCGAACTTTTTCAGCAGTTATCACTGATGTTGAAAACTGAAAAATTATTCTGAGGCAACAAACATAGCGATTTAACGCACAACTCGAGTTTTACAGTAGATAAAGCGTTTGGCGTTTGGCAAAGTAGCCTTATTTGATTTTTGCTGAACAGCGGAACGTTGAATGAGAAGCAGAAAACAAAAATGATGCGCTTTCGGCGCGTCGTTCAGTGAAAGCGTAAAATTCTTCAACGAAGATAGTTTCACACAGAAGACAGATTTTTTTAGTGAGTAGCGAAAATCACTGATTTGCGATTGGAGTACCAGGGAATGTCATAAATTCAGTGCGATGTCTAGCAGTATATTTTTTTACAACACAAGTAACGCAGATGCTTCAAAATGTTTCAAGTGAAGAAAGAGGGAAACAAACAAAATATATTGGTGAGTGATTTCAGGAAAATGTTTGCAAGACATCAAAAGTACAACTTCATCGGCGAAGATTGCAAAGCAAAGTGTGCAAAAACTTGAAAGTTGGTGCACAACGTTAAACGCATGACAACTTCAATGTTTGAATGTAAATTTGTTCTCCGCATTGGATTAATTGAAAAGGCTTGATGCTCGATGTCCAGTGTTGGTTTGATACACTATAATTAACATGACGAGATGTTTCGGTACAGAAAATAACCGCAACCATGTATTAGGTTTCCTTACAAGCAGTGCAACCCTTGGAATACAAAGAAGCTTTTTGCTTTCTATGCGCGTTAATGCTAAGTCGTAAAAAATTTGCATTTTCAACTTGGTCGGTTTTGAAGAGTGTTTTCCAAGATGCTTAGGTATATGACAGTTTCGTTGCAAGTAGGAGGGTAGACCAGCAAGGCCGTTGAATTTTAACATTGTATCAAAAACATGCGTAGTTGCATACACTGTGAATGCTGGATTCCCGTCCTTTGTGACGCACCATAGAATGAGAACGAAGTGGGAAAGTTCGCAACCCTGGCTATCTGAAAGCATTGTGACGCAACCGTGAGTCAAAGTCGAACCACATGCCGGCGCTGGTTGCTGGAGACACAAGCGACGCCTTAAAACGTCACTAAGGTTCGTAATTGCTCTCTTTGCGAACCTCGGTGATCTTGATGAGATTTTGCAGCTGGAGACATTTTGTAAATCGTAATTACAAGCATCAGCTGACATTTGACATTTCATAATTGTTACGTGATATTCCAACCTCAATTTATACCCTCAAAATGCTGGGCCCGGGGACAGATTTTCCCCTTTCCCCCTGGATGCGCCCCTGTCTTCAGGACAGAATCATAAGCTTGCTTCAAGTTATGCATACAGCCAAATATGCTAAAGTCGAACCAAGCTACAAAAACTGTCATATTGACATATACTTCATAGCAAAAACCGTTGCTGCACACCCAACGAAATGTTGAACCCAGTGCCATATGTTTCCAAGCATTCAATTCAGTCATACGCAACTTTACCGTAAGCAGTAAAAGCAGTAGCCACTAGCCAATGCTTCGAAGCCCCAACTGCTTTAAGTTTTTCGCTAATGCTGTGTTTTTACCGAACTAACGTGGAACCTATCGATCAGGTCAAAAGCAACCTGAGCTAAATCTTTCCTCATGCTGCTAGCTTACTGCAAACAAATCATCCGAAATCAGCGCAAAACAGTGAGAAGAGCAGTTACTGTCAATGTGTGCTGAAGGAAGAGCTCTTGCGAACTTTTTCCTTTGGCCATCACTCATGCCAAAGTAGCGAATAGCGGTAGCGGTAAAATAGTGATAGCTCGCTACCACATCCGTTGTTTTTATCAAAAAAGAGCGGCGTTCCACGCTCCTGGAAAATTAGCTCGCTACAGTAGCTCGCTATTTTAGTGCATCGCTACTGCCCAGCTCTGCATATCACAAGCACAATCGAATAATGCAAGAGTACAAAAATGCGTAGCCATAGCGGATAGCACATTACGGAATATGTGTTAGCACACAATCAACACCGAGGGGAGCAAAACACTTTAACAACGCCCCAACTACAACTACTCATCATCATACAGGGATTCGGCAGTGGGAGAGAAATGAAAGCATTCTAACATCAAATTTTGGGTTGAACAGCTAAGAGAAAAAGAAAAAGAACAAGTAAATCGTATGGGGTGCACATTGGCACACAGAAGCATGCAAAGTGTTTCAATCAAGTTTTCAGAGGTTCAAGTTTTCTTCCACAATCAACTACGTTAATGCGTAACCAGCATGTCTATGAGGTAATAATTATTATGATGCATTGAAAGGAGCCTGAAAACTGAGTAACTTTTTTAAAAGAAAGAGAGACGTTAGGTCAGCAATATGACTAAAATAGCAAAGTTATAACATGGCAAAGACCATCATTCGCCTTTACAAACAGGTGTAAACCACTACTGTTCCAAAAGTGCTAAGTAGGCTGAGGCTTAAAATTTAACACCTTCTGTGCGGTGTGAATTCCACGCGATTATTTGGCAGGCGCGGGACGGTTTTTAGGTGGTTTTCATCCAACAGCTATACTCAAAATTGCATAACTCAAAAAGTACTCGCCCGATTGACCTCAAATTTCCGGGTAAGAGTCATTTTCACGCGAAGAACATTCATCTAAAATTTAGTTGCAAAAGACCACGCATGTTAAAAGTAATTGCGCCCTACTCAACAACTACTGAACCCAAATTAGCGCGTTGCCAGCCAGTGATGTGTCCGAGTCATTTTTGTTGAGGCAGAGTCGAGTCAGAGTCACAAGCCCTTCGAGTCAGAGTCGAGTCAGAGTCATCCAAAATTTTTTCAAGTCCGGTCAGAGTCAGAGTTATGACTTGGTCGAGTCGAGTCAGAGTCGAGTCACGAGAACTGTCGAGTCACTTCGAGTCATTGGTTTGCAAGCTCCAGTCAATGTCGAGTCACACAAAATTTCACGTTTTTTCTACGACATTTTTTTTGCTGTGAAATAGCGCCCAACTTACCATAAAATGGCGCCCGATAAGTTTGAAAATGGTGCCCAACATGCTGTGAAATGGCGCCCGATAAGTTAGAAAATGGTACGCAATGTTGTTTTAACAAGTTTGATTGCAGGTTATTTATATCTAGGTTCTCTCAGTTTGCATTTTACTTCTTTCTTTCACACTCAGTCATTTCAAAGAGTCTAGCCCAACCTTTCTGCAAGTGTGCAGCGTCTCAGTTAGCATTGTGTTGAAAGTGCGATTCACCACGAACGAGATGTGCGTGATGAACCACACTCGTGTGGCGCGAACAAACAGAAATAAAATTAGCACGACGTGGAATCTTTATTGTTGCTTGGTGCCACAGTGTGAAGGTTTGCGCACTTGCTGCTCTGCCTTTCCAATCACAAGAAAGTGGTGCTTTGACCAGGATGTGAAGATGGTGCCAGGTACAACCTTCACAAAAAGAACGTGCAATAGGCGCGGTTTGTTGAAAAAACGAGGGATATTGTTACAACCTCTCGGTTGGCTTTGCATTGAAAGTGTGGTTTTCGCATGCCCAATACATGAAAATGACCAGAGACGAACATGTACTAGGATTTAAACTTTACGACATTTCAATATATTGGTTGATTTGGAAGTTATCATTTTTGTTTAAACAGAATTGGTTTGGAATTGATGATTTTCTTTTGAACTTCTTCGCAACTTTCGCTTCAGTTTTGGGACTGCAGATTACTGTAACTTTCGCTTCAGTTTTGGGACTGCAGGGTACTGTAGAACTGCAGGTTAACGCAGGATTGCAACCACCGACACGTTGGGAGCCATTTGTTGCAGGCACAATGCTGTGTCGCCCTGAGCCAACCAAAGAAAGAGTCGAACCGAAAATCCTCAGCAAAACAGCAATTGAAATTACACATTTGACTAGGTTCGCTCTCCTATTACTGCTACAAATTCAACGTTATATGTGACTTTATCACATCGCCACCTGGGGTTAGGCTAATAAAAGTGGCAGGAATATGGATATAAACAAGATTCGATTTTCGCATTTGCATTATATTTTGCTATATAGTTTTTGGTTTGGATGCGAATTTGGAAAACTTCAGTCACTTTACTGGTATCTGGAAAAGACTCAAGGTCACAGTATGAGGCCCACTGCCACGATCACGATATGCAAATACTACATTAAACCACGATAAGGTGTCCATATATTGTGGCCTACTGACCCCACAGTGAAAGCAAAGCCTCAGGTCTACATCTACGCAAGTTGAGGACACTTGATCCTTAAAATGCAGCATAGCACAACTAGACAAGCAAAACAGAAAATTTGCGCCAATGTTGACCATCACTGAAGCATAAAATCCTCATTTCTTTGTGTGCAAACGAACCGGATTTGTCCATCAGGAACTCAAAGATATTGTGAAAATGACTCTGACTCCAGTCTCGAGTCACTGACTGTGACTCGAGTCGAGTCATTTTGTGAAAAACGTGACTAGAGTCAGTCACCATTTTTCTCAACATGACTCGAGTCGAGTCCGAGTCACTACAAATCGTGACTCGAGTCGAGTCATTGACTCGAGTCACGCTATCACTGTTCACGCGCACAATGCGTTGTCAGCCACGCGCACAAACAATTAGTCTGATGCTCGGGAACTAGAGTCCGGTTGCTCGATTCAACAAATATTAACTCGCAAAGATCTTGATGTAAAAATTCATAACAATTTGAAAATAATTCCTGTAAATTTTGGTTGCAAAAACTGTTGTTTTAAAAAATTATAGTGCTTCACAGAACAGCTGCTCAACCCTGCTGAATAGGATAAAGTTTTGTAGCTCGCGCGCGTCTGTAGTTACGAAAAAAAGTACCTAACTCCGAAGCTTGTCGTTAGAATTACTTCAAATTTTCAAGAGATGATGAGAATAGGTATGAATGTTATATGTGGAAACTTTCCGTGCACCAACACAACTAAAAAAAGTTATTCTTATACACGCAACAACTGTCAAGACCTAAGCGTTTTCTAAAAAGTGTTGTAGCCTAAACCTAGCAAACTGTTGCTTGATACCAAACAGCATAACTAAAAAAGTTCTTGCTGATATTACTTGAACTTTTCAGAGATTGTACGGGTAGGTATAGAGAACATCATCGTAAATTTTCACTGCAAAGAAATGAGTGCAAAAAATGTTATTGTGTGTTACCAAACAACTGTTCGCACCTAACTTTTTTGAAAAAGTGTTGTAGCATAGGCTTAGTAAGATGGTTTGCCATCAAACTTCATATTTCAAAAAGTTTTTTGTTAATTTCTATGAAATTTTCAGGATTAGCGTGTCTTGATATGAAGAACATTTTTGGAAAATTTCGTTGCAAACAAACAAGTACGCGAAAAGTTATCGCGTTGGTGTTTGAGCGACGCATATGCGTCGTTCCGCACCCTGTGCATTTGTACGTATGACGCATATATGCGTCATTCAGCACCGAAGGTAATAAGCTTCGCGGACCACATTTGGCCAGGGGTGTTGTAAAAGCACTGTCAAGTAAGACAAAAAAGGAAACCGTGCTTCGTCGCAAG
>Ga0210059_1002382_pt1 | contig 29367 bp, 33 predicted proteins | sample Ectturendosymbi2_FD_188042 | JGI IMG/M metagenome (GOLD analysis project Ga0210059, IMG submission 188042) | Ecteinascidia turbinata endosymbiont from Florida, USA - Sample 2 (SPAdes) (version 2) | ecosystem: Host-associated > Tunicates > Ascidians > Unclassified | place: Key West, Florida...
CTCAATCAACGCTCACCTCTCCTTCGTGTCCACCTTTCCTCATAATGCTAACAGAAGCGAAGGTGGATCCCAGCGATGACGTAGTCAGGAACGAATTCCCGACTGATAGTTCGTCAGGCAGATGACGGTCACTTTCTTTGACGTGATAAACTGGTTGCGAGAATTCAAATGTGCCGTGCGGGCTGTCGCTGGCTACGACAGTGAAACGGCAGGTGCTGCTACTTTGCTGGATTGTGGCGCCACCTGCAGAAGAGCCGGAAGCCAAACAGAGGTTACACAAGACAGACTTTTGCCATTAACCCACGAAATTATTTCTAAAATGTGAGGCAACTTGCAAAAGCTTTTATTTGCTTGGACGCGTCCCATTAATCCAGGCCCATAGCCACGGGGGACACTCGGGGGCAATTCCCCCGGAACTTTGTTGTGCCCAGAAATTTTTGATACAGTTTGTTTCAAACAGATAATAAAAACAAAAAGCTTGCCTCCCCATAAATTTATTTTACTCGCCCCCCAAACAAAACCTGGCTACGGACCTGCATTAACCTACACGATAAACAACCTAGGCTTATACGCTGACAAACATGGAAAATTCGACGCAGGCGGAGAATAAACGCACGTCCGGTTTGCAAAAGTTTGATCCTCACCAGAAGCAGCAATCAGGTGCAAGTTGTAATCTAGCGCCATTTCTGGAACATCATCATCGATGGTGCGAATCGCAATGTTTGTCACGTTTTGAAGATCTTCGAAATACACGGTGCCTGGCGAATGCACAAACGTCGGTATGTCCGAAAGTGGTGAAAAGGCTGGACTAAATGCAACTGGTTAAAACAAACGCGAAAACAAAAACTCAAATTATTTTAACACGTCGCTTTGCGAAATCACATAGCATCTCAATGCGCGAAGTATAGGACGAGGCGGCAATGACCTGCCTCCAACGGGAATTATAAACAGAATTCTCTTCGCTGTTCTTCAGTAAGCATGCACCTTCACGTTTGAATCGTCGACCTTCCTTCACCATAGCTTTACTGCACGACCCAGTCATAGACCGTAACACCTGATTCACCAGGCGAACCAAAAGCTATTTTATCATTTGCCGCATTCTTTTTGAGTTTTTCATGATACAGTACTTCCACAAACAGCTAAAATATTTCTTGCTCTGCGTCTTGTTTATTAACCGGAGGTTTGTCAACCAATGGCGAAAGCTAACGTCACAAATCGTTAAAACTTTCTTCTTGCAAGTGCACAATGAGGAATGTTCGTGTCTTATTCGAAACCGGAAAAAAACATATATTTTTAAAGCAGCAAGCATTAAAAATGATCCTGCAAATTCTTTCAAACCTTGGACTTCAGTGAACGTCGTCTTGTCCGAAGAAACGATCTGCCACTCAACGGCTACTGGACCGAATGCATTCGGTCCTCTTTGCAAAGTGAACAACGCAGTGCCATCGTTCCCGTCCTCCGGTTCTGAGGCCAACATATCCCCATCGCAGTCCACAAGAGAGACAACACCAGCAGCGCCCGGGTTGGCGTTTATCACCACCTGCAACAGTTGGCTGGTTTAAAGCAATCTCGAGAGTGCGAATGCGGCAACGACAAATGTTTGCACTGTCGCTTCGGTGGAAAAAGTTTGCTAATGGCAAGCGTTAATTTCACTTTAAGGATGATTGCAGCAATGAATGATTAACTCAAAAATATTTATAGATTTTCTATTTTTTTCAAAATACTGTTGTGCTTCGGAAACCACTATGAACACCAAACAAGAGAGGGTTGCATACAGCCCTTAGCCAGGTTTTAAGTTTTGCGGGGGCAAAATATATTTTTAGGGGGACAAGATGTTTGTTTTTATTATATGTTTAGAACACATTTTTCTGGGCTGAACAAACGTTTTGGGGGCACAAAAATTTGGGGGTGAACTGCTCCCGAATGCTCCCCCGTAGCTACGGGCCTGGTTGCACAGATATTCCAACTATAAAATATTAAGTTTAACAGTCTTGTTGGGATGCATCATGATGTTTGGTACATTTCTCATAAAACTTGATGACTTTTTCTGCCAACTAGCTGCATCTGCTCCATGGCAATGTTCAACTAACTCTGCCTCATGTTTTCATGCAGGCCATACCACCGCGTTGGAACTGAGTCGGGCAGCAGTTTTGTTGGATGTGAAATTGAGAGTGTTCGTTCTCATCCGAAAAAAGTATTAATCGCGAGAATACGAAGTGTAACTTTTACTGTCGTGAACGGAAAAAACGGACACACCAATTCCAATTAAGATGTTCAAGTAACAGCGTTTCAGAAGACATATTGCGTTGTTCATACTATTTGTCTTCGAGCAGTACCTCAGCAATACTGGCAACTGGTGATATTTCGGCTCCGCCTGTGACGCTCTTCAAAGCAACACTAAACTTTTCTTCCCCTTCGACTATTTGATCAGGAAGAGTCCGCATCACAATTGACCGGGAACGAACATCGGGGGGAAATACGAGTTTGCCGGAAGCAGGACTGAGGTCGTCTCTCCCGCTCTCTTCCAATTCCCACGTCACAATAACATCTTCCCTGAAGAAACAAAATCGTTAAGGTTTTCTTTGTACCTCAATTGCAGCTGAAAGAATTTTCAGCCGTATAGTGACGTATAGGGAGCCACACGATCAGGGCCGCAATCCACAACAGTCGAAACCAATGCAGTTAAAGCAGTTTTGAATAAGTCCACTCAAATTAAATTTTGACATTTTCGAAGATCTCGACGGATTGCATCCATTCAAACACGAAGATATCTCCAGTACAGGCTTTTACGAACTATCTACTTCAAAGTGTTGTTTCCAATGTTCGTCAGCTAATTGTTTCCTGATATCAGTTTCGTTGAGGCAAATAATCCGTGTGCTTCTAAATACACTCTTCGGCTCTAAATCTTTTAATAACACTTTGAGCTCAAAGTTTGACCCAAAAAGAGGCTGCTGTGAAGTGAACGTGCAGTCGTAACTTTTATTACTGTAAAGATTTGAGAACAAACTTAATTTATTACAAATCATTTGAACTCGTCTACGTACGGAGTATAATGGCACACAAGCTAGTGAACGTTTTCTGTAAAAATTGAAATAAAGCTCAGTTTGAACAGCTCTGAACAGTTTTTTAAAATTGACTTTCACGCCCTGCACTCACAAACGCTGTTGAATAGAAAAGAAGCCGTTCATGAAATTCGTTTTCACATCTCATTATAAAGCCTCTGTCAAGGCGAGCGATTACTTAGTACAGTTTGATGACAACAATGCGCATCAATTCATTTCAAAAATCGCTACAATTTTAGATTCCATGCTTGGGTGGTGTTACCTGTCGCCTTGATATCTTTGTACTTTAAACTCCACTATTCCTTTTGGGTCTTCGGCTGACACAGACTCGTCCACATGTTGAGAAAGCTTTGAAAAACCAAACATTCCGCTAGGCGAGTCATTGGGAAGAATGTTCACTGTCACCGTCAAGTCACCTCCCAATTTCGCACCCCCTGAGCAGCAGAGTTGCGTCACCTCTTTCAGCACTTGCATGCTGCGTCATAATCAGAACTGCGCACCAACCTGACGCAGCAACAAGCTGCACGTTAAAATTCTCCAAGAACTCGACGTACTGATCATCAGTGATGAATATCTCGATGTCGGCGTGTTTCTGACCGCTCTCAAATTGAACCAAACCGGACGAAGGGAAAAAGTCGGAGTTTTTGGCAGTTCCGGGTCTCGCCAGCCATTCCACACCAACTGCTCGGAAAAGACCAACGATCCGCATCACCGGGATCTGAAAATAGTAGGAAAAAATCAGAGTAATGGTTAAATTTATTTGACCTTTACTTCAAAATTTATTTGACTTCTACCTCAATTTTTATAATGTTAGTGTATCGTAAAATCTCAGCTATAGAAAATGCTTTGTGGAAGGAAAAAACAAGTGACTGTCCAGCTAAAATATAACTGCACTAATTTGCGCTTTTGCTTGGATTATATGAATTAATTTGTATTCTGAAAAACTGCGACAGTAAGGCTTGGATTGCTTTTTACGTGGACTGTATGAGACAAAAGTGATACAATGTTTTTGGCTGCGCATAAACAGCTTTACCAGAGGGTCAAGAAAACGTAATAAAGTTAAAAGTTTTGTTTTATAAAAATCAAGTGCATAAAACATGGCTTTTCGCGCCCAGAACAACGCAGAGACGCTTTGAGGATGTATTTTCTATCAAGTTCAAGCCTTCGTGCAGACCTGACGGCCAAACAAAGGCCTTTGCTTCTAAAAGTAAAAGCGTTTTGGCAGCGAACAAAGAATAGATCCGGGGAGTGGGACGATGCCTTACAAAACATGAACTATATTGTGCAACTACGAGAAGTTAAAGTTTTTCGCCCAGAAGAAACTAACCAGGTCTCCCAGTTTAACGAACGCAAAGGGTATAGTACACCACGCTCATCTTATAACGTCAGCCATCACATTTCAAAAAATCCATCAGCCCTAGTGTTCATCATGGCTCATAGCCGGGTACAAGATGAACTTGAGACTAAACAAAAGACAAACTGAACATCCATAGCGAGACGCACCTTCAGTGTGTTGTTTATTCCAGGTAGCTCGTAGGCGTCAATCGCACCTTCATCATTTCTGGTGACGTTCAGTTGAATAAAACCTCTCGCGTCGTCATTTTCGTTTATCGTCACTTCCGCAATTTCCGTGCCGGGAAAACCAATTCCTGGGGGGAATCAAAGAGGTCAGTGTGTCGTGCTTCGCAGCGATGACTTCAATTTTGGCAGCACAAGTTTGAACGAGCGAATAATTATCTTCGTAAACACGTTTTGTCACTAACAACTGGTATGCCATCGTATTTCGGGGATTGCCGATCGTTAGGAAAATAATTATCTTTTAAGCGAGCAACGTCACATCATTTTTGTAGAGGTGATCGCAAAAGTAAGACGTCAATAACATTGCAATCGCTCTACCTCTGGGTTTATATAATCGTGTAAAGCCGAACTCTTTTACGACGATATGGCAACAACATACTATGTGCTTGAAAATTTTACCAGGTTGCGTGTTGTACTCCGATTCCCCAATGAGCTTCACACCAGTAATTACAACATAAAAGCTTTCTATGTCCTCAGGCACGTCATCAGGAATAATGCTGATGGAAATCGCTGCTTTCGTAGAATTTTCACGCATCACCAGCGAAGAGTCACGTGGTACAAAGTCCACCCCAGGAAGAGCACGTGATTGGCTTGGAAAGCTCGTAGCAGTAGTTGTTTTGAAAAAGACCTTTAACAAAAAATTTTTTTTATACCTCGTTTTTCACCAACGCCTTAATTTTCAATCGCATTACAAACAGTTGTGGCACAGTGGCATCAATGACATTGCAAGCAAAGCTGGCTACTTCGCGAGCACCTCAAAGCTGTTTCACAAAACCGTACCTCGATATCACCCAGATCTCCTTGTCGGCGCACCATGTCCAGAGTGACCAGCTGCGACGCGCCACTAATAATCTCTGCCTCACTTACAACAGTGTGAAGTGAGCTTGGACTCCACGATACCACGCCGTGAGGCGAATCATTCGCAAGTATTCGCACTGTAGAACTCGACTTCTTGCCATTTAAATGAATTGGAGAAGTGCTGCATTACAAGCAAGAATGCAAATTATCAGTCGTCTACGTCTTATCAAGTAAATGCATGTTGAAACAGGCAATTAATTTTTGAAGTTAGTTTTGTAGCGTCGAAATGCTAGTACTTTGCAAGTGAAGGGAATTTTAAATTTATCTTACAGCAGAGGTGGGCAAATTACGGCCAACGGGCCGCATGAGGTCCGCGAGGGCATATTGTGCGGCCCGCAGGGCAGCCAAACTTACATAGATAGTACGTATTTCGAGTCTATGTTAAAGTAATTTTATCGATTAGATTAGAATTATCGACATTTTATTCCACACGTTTCATTCGAAACCGCATTTTTACTAAACCGGAAGTGACTATTGTGTAATATATGCGCCCTCCGGTAAAATGTAATGTAATATATGCGCCCCCGGTAGCAACAAGGTTTTCACAGTGGCCCTCCATAGAAAACGTTTTTCTACCCCTGTCTTACAGCAACCCTTGCAAAACCAACCATCGTATGCTGGAGCAACTATACTTCTATTGCTGGTGATTTGCTGGGTTATGGAAATGGAGAAAGAAGTTCAATTAAGCTCTTAGGTTTGATGTTTTAGTACGTCAAAAGCAAAGTAGCAAGGAAGCAAACAAAAAACGCAAATTTTAAAACATGACTATTGCAGTTTCAAAGACTACCTTAAGCAAAGTTAATGAAGTGGACTGATAAGCGTAAAAGTCTTTTAAGTTTCAAATGTTAGCAAGCGTTTGGAGCAAAATATTTTTTAAAGTATCCAACTGATACCTGGAGGGTGATTGTTACCTTGTGGCACCAATAAGGTGTGGATTAGACAATTCTACTGTGACCAACTCCTCTATCTCTGGTATATCGTCGGAGAGTACTGTCATTTGTATGCCAACCATTTGCTGTCCGTCCGCGAAAACTATCTGTGATATCGCATGAATACGCTGTCAATCACAGCATTGTTAGAAATGCCGATAACACACAAGGCGTACCAAATAATGAATAAAGTTGTTGAGAAAACTTCGAGATGTCACATGTAAGTGAATAAAATAAAAAACGAAATATTTTTCCAAACGTTGTGAGGCAAAAATTATTCCACCTGTTTAGGAATTGCGGTCGCAATCGTCTTACAAGTTGTATGTTTAAAGCGATAACGTCACAAACAAACACGTAACTCCGATGCTCAGCTTGCATTTGCCTCAACTGTCATTATTTGTCCATCAGAATACCAAAGTAGCAGACCAAAGCGCATTCATGTTGCATTTAATTGCAGAACGGTGAAATTTACCTCAAGCTCTTCGCCTCGGAAAATACCAGAAGTATCAAACCCCTGAACTGGTAAGGGTAAAACACTCCCAGTGAACTATAGCCTGCACGGTAAAACATGTCCACAAAAGCAAATGGAGTTTGGCATCGATGATGCGGTTTATTTGAGTTAAAGGTGTATCGTTTATGTGTGAAAACTGCAGCACTTATAGAATTTGCAAAAGGTTTAGAGCGACACCTGGCCAGAGATAGGGGTTACGTCGCCAATGTTTCCATACGCTTTCCAGTCGACCGACACCCGACCATAGACCGACTTCGAGCGAGCGACGTTTAATGAGAACTTGTTGTCACGTTCTGTTTCTTCAACGGGCTTTTCCAAAGAATCCTGGAAATGTTTACATGTTGGTGCAAACGTGGGTCGCGAACATAGGAACACAAAAAAAGAAACTGCAACCTTTTTTTTGAATCAATGCACCATGTTAAAAGTGATAACCAACGGTACGCAGGCAACTTACAGCTGAGTCTGGTCGGTATGAAAAGCATAGACGTACGCAAACGACGCTGATGCACACACAATATGTAGGTTCGTACTTCGTAATGCACAAAATGGGGAATTTCGCTGAGATCCCGTAGCTTCCGACAAAAAACAATTTACTTTCGTTTTTCTGAACTAAAAACGCAAGGTCGATGGCAATTACGATACCGATACCCCTCCATCAATAAAATACTTAATTTTGTAAGCCAGTGTTTATGCTTGATATCTTCAGAAATTGATGGCATCCGATGCTATAGTGATAACGCCAAGGTTTGCGTGCGTTTGTTAATGAAAATCGTTTCTTACCATCGGTTGATGCTGACGGCCATGTTGAGTAGGCACAAGATTTTTTTTCGGTTCGAGTTCGCTGCACTGTCACGAGTCATGAGTAAGTTAAGCCATGATCAAAAACTTACTTCAAATTCAATCGAACACGACGAGATCTGTGCATGATCGCAATTGCCGCGTCATGCATTCTGAGTCATAAACATGTTCACTACCTTTCGTAATCCTTTGCGAGCCAGCCAAGCGCAGCTACTTGTGGGATTGTGCTTAGAGAAATGAGCGATTGCATGGAGTGCGCGGCAACGAGCACAAAGATAGTCGTATTTGTGAACATCAACCACAAACACCTCAGGGTACTGAGGGTAAAGAAGAAAGAGCTCCCTGGCGACGTGGCATCAAGAAAACGCATGTGTTTCAAGGAGCCACGCGATAATATCGAGAACTCATCCAAATATCTAAAATCAAGGCTACCTACTGTTTTCATACTCGTATTTGAAACTTTTGTAGAAATATCTTTTGGGGGAAATTATGACCATATTAGCAAACACTCGTTGCTATTAGCAAAATCAGCAAAGTAGTGTTGCTAGTATTCGCTTAAGTTTTTCGATACCGAGAACCTTATCAATCGCTGAATGTAACACGGATGTTTGGACACGTCACTAAATTTTTGAATGCAAGAGTGCAACGAAAGTCGCAAACATGTGGATTGCAATTACAATCTTTCTGTACGCAAAAGCATTGTTTGTGCTTCTATCCGCTCCTTTTCAGTACTTGACCCTTTTCCAGGTATTTGAAGTTTCCAGTGTCCAAAAGCGCTTATAACGCTTTCGGTCAGACTACGTTGCTGCACGACACACTTACGCTGGCAAACTCAATCACTCCGTGAGCGTCGTCGTTTGCAGTTATGATGACAGTCAGATCACTTAACGAATCGTCGATCACGGCACGTTGATCGTGGCTCTTTCCAAGCGTAATCTATAGGTGAATGCGAAATTACTCTTAAAAGTAAAATCACGTTCGATACGCTTTATGTATAAAGCTAACATTACGTACAAATACCTTAAAACTCTCGTCTATTTCTGGTATTTCGTCATCAAGCAACGTCATCTCGATCGAGTGAACTGTCTCTCCGGGTTCAAAAACTAGAGTTTTGTTTCGAGGAAAAGGTACGTAGTCAGGTTGCAGCTGGCCCGAGACGAAGAGGCTGGTGTCGTTAGTGTGATGGACGTTCGTGAAGGCGTAAATACCGGACGAAGACAAGAGCGAAAACCCGTACGGGTCACGAAAACCCGACATCTCGGCGGTTGAGCGGCCTGGCTGGGCGGCCACGGCAACAGCAACCGTGTATCCGTTCCACTCCTTGACAACGTGAGGCATCAACTGGCGTGTGGGGAAGGTTTGCAATGCCGGTCTGAAAAACTCCGTTGAGTAGTCGAAGAAATAACAGCATGATCTGTTGTCAGATGCGACGCAGAGCAGGGTTACTGAGCCGTCTCTTATGAAGTTGCTCTGAAATGTTTTAGATTTACGTGTCAAACGCAAGCTTTTTCTTATAAGAGCCATACGCAACTTTTAACTACAGCACGTTCAAGTTTAAACGTTTATTTGTAACTTGTTGCTTCACCTGAATTCTGCCAGCAGAGCTCATGCTTTCCATGGGCACTGAGCTGATGTCCATCTTCCTCGCTCCAGGCAGATCAATGGTTTGATGAGGTCTGAGAATTATTTGCCCCATCACATCGTTCGATAGTACCTAAACAGATGATTGCGTTTTTATTTTCGATACCTATGTTTCGTGACAAAACTGCTCCCACAAAATGACAGTGCGGTCGGTCAACGAAATTTCCTTTTGCAGCAAGCAAACCGCAAAAATAGAGGCGGCGATAGTTCAGTGGCTGAATGTCCGCCTCTAAATTGGAAGGTTGGGTGTTCGATCCACGGCCACTGATTGAATCGAAACCGCTCCTTGGGCAAGAGCGTTCACCTTAACCGCCCCAGCAACAAGAAGCAAATTTCAGGCTTCGGCCTACCGCTAATTGCCGCCACCAAAATCAAATGTAAAACAAGATAACAAACTCATTAGTGCAGAAGCACAAAACCTGCAGAGTACGAGTTACCTGAAAAATCTTCAAAATTTGCGGAACAGTTGAATACGATTCCCCGCGCTCAGCGGTCGAAGACGTAGCAATAATGAAATGTTTTCCTTCAGCTTCGAAGTGCTGGACGTCACTCGCACGAGATACATCAATGACAGTGCGGTCAGTAAATGACGTCGTGGATGGATCCCACCTGTAACTTACTGACATGACTGGAGATTTGTCGTCACCCTCCGAATCGTACCTGAAACATACATTTGACCGGTGGATATCGATGCGGTACAGGCAAGGGAAACCCAAATCACCACACAAACCAATTAAAATGAATAAAGCGACGATCAGGCAACTCAAATGTGACAGAGAAAGACACACCATGTAAAAAAGTTGCTCTGTCTAATAGTCTAAAATCGACAAATATTATTGGCTGATAAAACGTTTCGAAGCTTCAATCATTTCACCAAATGAACCGTACATGCCAAACAAAACCAAACATACTGCTCTTTAATCCTCTCCGCTAAACTTGTACAGATGATGTTAACAAAGCTAGCTCATTTTTTCTTACAACTCATATTAATTTGCACAAACATTCCATTCATCTTGTCCCGATCGGACAGGTTATCAAATATTAGAATCCAATGCAGAGTGAAAGTCAAAAATGTATCCTTCCCTGATATAGGTCATGCTTTTGAAATGCTTTTGGACAACGCAGTATACTTAACTACAGCACTAATAGATGGATTGACCATTAACTACGTTCTCTCTCAAGCAAGTAGAGTTGATCACATTGCCAACCATCTTTTTACGCTTTTATGTCTTTTGCATCGAAAATTACTCAGGCATGTCATCATGAGCTGACCAAGGACAAATTCGACAAAATACCTGTTGGCGACAGCGAAATAGATATACCCTTCCATGTGAAACACAGTGGAACCCGCGGCACCTCTCGTTGGCAGGGTTTGTATCTCAATAAGCGTTTCACTTCTATAATCGAATTGGAAGACACTCGAATCTATGGTCGAAACCTGCATGGAGGAAAATTGCAGTAGTTTCAAACTATAGGCAAGCAGCGCGTGCTGCACAGACTTGGGTTTCGAATGCTCGAGACGAATCCTCAGAGCGGAAGCTTACTTTTGTATCAAACCAGTGTCAGCGTTTCAGAAACACTTTTGGCATAGTGCGGTCGGCAGAGTGAGATCTGAAACAGAGGAAACTTCACTTACCCCATTGTTGTCCATACTATTGGTAACAACGAGGTAATTCACGCTAGCGATTTGAAATTGCGAAACACTGCTGGCTCCTTTCGTATCGACGTTCTGAATTGCTGTCAATGTTCCGTCAGGCTTCAACTTGTACAAACGCGAGATCGTTTCCCGCCTGTATAAATACTTCATTATTTCTTATTGAAGAGAATTTCATGTACTCTGCAGCAAGGCAAACACCCACAGTCACATCGTCCGAAAGCAGAAATCTCCAATCTATAGAGTGCCGTTTGTAAAAAAATAACTTATGTTTTATATGGGACATATTTAACACACAAACTGCTAAATTGAACACATTTAGCTCACAGGACCCTACGTTGGGTAAACCTCCGTCGGTACACCACGTCAAAAAAGGAGTTGAGTAACACACTGCTAGTTTACTAACTGAGGTGCGCTGAATCTGGGATTTGATATAGAGTGTTAATATTTTGAATATGTAAAGGTGGTGGAAACCGAAAAAACACAAATTAGAAACTGAAACTAACTTCAGTAGCAAGAAATGAGAATTAATCAATCACTATACAAATTTAACGTTTTTCAGTCAAGTATGATGGTGACAGATCAACTCTAGCGTTATTTTTTTGCTGTAGCACGAACAACGAACCCTACGTTGTTGGTAATCGTGGATACTTGCATGAGACCTGCACGCGGTCTTGTCTCGAATGCTAACGTGCAATTTTTCTGAATACCGGTAGTTTAAAACCTTGACAGAAATTACAATAAAGAACTAGAAATCTCATATCACACAAGAAAGCAGTGATCATGAACTCAAAATTAAGAAACAGGCGAAAAGATTGTTTCTGCCCAGGCAAGAAACAATTTTTTCGTCTGTTTTTCAACATTTCTGCCTACGTTTGCTCACACCTTGAAATGGGAAATCGTTGAAATCAATGAAAAACATTTGCAAATGCACGAGAATAAACTAATATGGATCAGTTTATTTTATACTGTCGTAAGTATACTGCCAATGCAACCTTGACATTAACTTTAGGATGACATATATATTTCGGGACTGGAAAGAAGAACATTGAATGCGGTGGACTTCCGAAAATACTTTGCGAAGAGCTAGAGTTATTTGCATATGTATTTTGCAAAAGCCCGCCAAATATTCATCCGTGAAGAGTAAGATTTTTCACGCAATTACGAGTATTTTTAAGTCCATCTTGCTTCGGTTACCTTCCAGCATCGCCGCCATTGCAGATGAAGACGTATAGACGACCGTTGGAAACGAATGACGTGGAGTCGACAGCGCTGTCTGTTTCGATGGTCTGTATTATACAAGATTTACGCACTTAATCACAAATTTAGCTTTCCACCAGTGGCGTAACTAGAGGTTTGAGCCAGGGGGGCAAAACTTAGCTGAAGAGGGCCCACTGGCCACCGCAGGGGGCCCATTAGCTAACATTCAGAAAAAGAGGTGAGAAATGATAGTCAATCCGGATGTGGATGTCCATACTAAAACCCGTAATCACCGGAAACCACTCCGAAAAACGCAAAAAACAACAACCTACTGACAACCAAAAGAATACTAAATACCGAAATATAAGCTAAGTGGGGGCCCGGTTTTTACATTCAACTTGCCAGGGGAGGCGGTTCGCACTCCTGTCCCCACTGCTTTCAGTTACGCCACTGCTTTCAACAACGATAGAATTCAGCTGACCAGCAATAAAAAGCATCCTAAATTCAATATTTCACTCCAGCGCACGTCTGAGACGCCACAGTGAAACCAGGCATTGGATGCCAAAAATATTACACACAAAGAAGTGCATCACGGATACAAAGTAAGGACCTGGATTGGCACGTAGATGCCTTCCCATTTGTATAAAGTTGAATGCACGTCACTGGTCAGTGAACTCAATGTCCCGTCGCTGTCCAGCGTTGTAGACGGGAGGCCGGTCAGAACCGACGTCAGATAGATCAGGTAGCTTGTTCCATTGTGATCGAAACTGTGAAAGGAGACGCCTCCCTTCCCACCAAACGTTTGAAACGGTGTGATCGCAGGAGGATATCTGAAGGATTCCTTAAGAGGCAACGCGGTGCCTGCGTAAAAGAAGGTACAAGAATGTTTTTACCCTCACACTGGGGAGAAGCTCCTTCATGCTGTACCTGTTGCATTTCCGCTATCTTTTGAATTTGTAAATGCTCACGTTTACCCCCAAAGTACATTAGGTTATAATATTTCAGTAAAGTTATCTTGCGATCCACATTTAAAATAAAAAAACATGAACACAAAGTACGCGAAAATGCAAGGACTTAGAACAAGCAGACGTAGAGCAAAAGGCAATATTGCTTTTAATACTGAAAAAAACATAGCATTTTAACATTGGAAAACAAATAGCATTACTTCGCTGTCAGCAGATCATTATAGGCATTATCTGAGGAATTTACAAATGCGTTTTTGGAAAGAAAAGTTTTTGTGCAAGTACAAATGTAAAAATTTATTACTTTCCACGACAGAGTAATGTACATCCGAACATCATTACCCACAAGGGAAGAGGCTGCAAGATACAATTTAATAATGATGCTGTTTTAGGAAAATATTTTTTGCCACCAATTGTTGCTAGGAAAGTTATTTTTTAGCAACTGGCTAATGAAGCACATCAGCAAACCAGATAAGAATCCCAAAGCTTCAGACCGACATTGAAGCAAAACCGAAACAGAGATTGTTGATATTTTGTGGCACTTAATTCTTCTTGTAACTACTGTATATGTGTATAACCTGAAGTAGTGGTCACATCAATTATAACTCTTCCCAAAGTTCCATGATGTCGCACGATATCAAAATGAAGAATCTTATTTCCAGAACCTTCTGTAACTCGCATGTCCCTCGTCGCATTTCTGAAAGAGAAGTAACGCTGACAATCAGCATAAAGTCCCTCCGTGCGTGAAGCTTCTAGAAACGACGTGCATTGCCACGCAACGTACCGCGACCCCTTAGGATGCACGCGAAAGTCTCCGAAGGGTGCGTCATTTTGCCGAATGCAAATTTTGGTGACAGTTCCAGTTTCGTTCAACGTGGCGCCATGACTAGGATCAAACAGTGTCACTCGGAAGCATTCCTCCAGCTCAGGGTCAGCGTCTTCGACAACAGCAACTTCCAGCACCTTCAGGAGGATATCAATTGTAATGTAATCATATCTTAGTTCTGCTGATTCTTGGCTGTTCTCAAGCGAGTATCTGATGCATACCGATGAAAGCCTCAGCGAGTTCTATTACAATATCAATGTTATCGAAAGACCAACAACTCTGGGTATTTAAGTGGCCGTTTGGTGCGCTGTTAAGACAAGATAATTTGAGGCTGTGTTCTTCTGCATCGGATGCGCAAGTAACGAAACTAATTTGCTCACCCCCAGCCTTTTTCGATCATCAATAGTGACGTATCCCTCGGCAGGCGCTAAATCAATGACCTGGCCCGGTATTACGTCACCTCCATCAGAAAGTTGCTCGATTTTGTAACGGACGGAAATCCGACCGAAAATTCCATCGCGGGGATTGCGAGAAATCAAGAGCTCCGTTCGACTGTTAGCGATGCTGGAAATTAACAACAATATGACTGTTTGGAAATGCTGGAAGGTGTGACGCTTTCAATGTGCAAACTATTGAGAGAGACTGACTATAAAATAACACGTGCTTGGTTCAGCAATTCGCAAGCGTCTGCAGCTGAACGCAACAAGTGTTTTTGTGCGTGCGCCACTACGCTCAGATTTCTTTTTCAAGAACATGTTTGCTGAAAAACACTTACTTCCTACTGTCGGGCTCGTCGAGTGTGATGCTGACGTGGTTTTGAAAAGCCAGCCTTCCATGCGCGTCATCGTTTGATTTAATCACAATTGTCGCCTTTGTCATATTACCCAGCACAAGGCCATCCGAAGGATTGTCCAAAAATATGTCGAATTCTTCGTCGCCTTCCGGCGTATCGTCGTCCAAGATATCAACTACATATTCCGCGACAGACTGACCATCAGAAAAGGTGACCGTCTGCAATCACGTAAGCCTCGAATGATTCACAACAAACCAGGACAGATCCTCGACCATCCAACATGTGAACTTTGGATGATTCACGTTGCAGTAAAAGCTAAACCAACGTTAGCAGTTGTATCACTTTGAGACATAACAATGGGTCCGCAGAAAAAATAAGCAGGTCGCATCCAAAACGAAGAAAATATAGGCTGTTGTGCCTGTAGAAATTGCATTATACAGATACAAAAACCATTAAATTTGATTCTATATGACTAAGATTTCAGGACTGACGGTGTGTAGTGCTACGTGAAAACGATTTGCTGTTAAAAACATTTGCTGGTTGATTCAACTTTGTCGCCTTTGTGGAGACTAGTTACTCAAAGACACAGGCAATTGTTTCACAACAATCAACAGATGCCACTACCCTATTTCTGTAAATTACCAGGGTCCGATTTTGTTGTTGTTTTCCACTTTCCAATATTTAGATGCTTCGGCAATTATTTTTTGCCAGAAATTTGAAGCGTGGTCAAACTTTTATTCACTCTTTTCCAGAATGTTTTTGATCGCCTTTTTAATGAATGGTTTTGGGCGTTTTATCAACTTGTTCATTTTTCTTCAGAATTTCGAAAGCACTTACTGAACCCTTTCTGAATAGGTCCACATAGCTACTCACGTACAATGGGAACCATTCGTGTTTAAATCAAATAAGACAAGTTTGCAATGAGTTTTTACAACTTCATGAATTGTCAACGGTTTTCGTCATTTTAAATGCATATACTCTGCTGATATCAGATAGAGTATATTTACATTACCGATTCCGAAACCTACGGATTAGTAGATCTTTTGTTAGATTCGAGAATTTTGTTGCAGTAAAACCCAACCTCCTGCTTGCAGTAGAAATCTTCGTTGATAAACGCTTGTTTGTTTTGTGGAAAAACGAATATATCGACTTCACCGTAAGTTCCTCTGTCTCGAACAAGCTGAAGGGTGATGCTTGTGGTTTCCCCCTGCGTAAAATTAAACATTGTTTCTAGTACACTTTTTGGTTTAAGACAATAACTGGCTGTTACTTATTACACACAAAAATGTGAGAAATGGAAGACCAGAGACTTCTAACAACAGTCCTGGCTGAACAATGCCCTTACTTCTTTTTCAGTTGCTTCCACCTTCGTCGAGTTAAAATGAAATCGCACAACTCCTTTTGTTCCATCATTAGCGTCAATGACAACTTGGGAATAAGTGTTTGCGAAGTCTGAAAACAGCAAAATCACGGGGCTCGTTACTGTTCTTATCAAAACACGCTCTCTCGCAAGCATAACAATAACAAAAAGGTATGAAGCTCAAAAGCTAGACTTATACAAAAAGGACGAAGTATTTGCCACCAACGAAGTGCTCAGCCAAACTTGCCGGCACCGCCAGTGTGAACACAATTTTTTTTACACTTTACGACGTGGGCTTCTTTAAAACGCTCAGTACTGACAAACCTGCTTAGTATTGTGTCTTTACCATGTTTGATCAGTGTGTTTCGGAGCCTGTGATCTCAAATAACTATTGCGTCGATACAGGTGTAACAAAGAGATTTTCCAACTTTTTAACTCCACATGCAAGCGCTGTTCTACGACAAACGTTTCTTTCAACACGCTTTACCGATTTGGGGAGGCAAAAGGGGTGCATCGTCATTTCCGTCGACAACGAGCTGACATTTTGTCAAGTTCACATGAAATATTTCATTTAATTCCGGAATGTCGTCATCAACAACCTCCATCATGATGGCGGCAGATGTGACGCCATCTTCAAATACCACGTAGCTGCTTCTTTCGTCATAAATGAAGTCTTCCCCAGGCTTGGCCACATCAATATCCGGGTTTAAGGTGCTTAATGTGCCTGTTTTGCAAAAATTTCATAAAATCGATTAAAGACCGCATACGCAATCTGGCGTTAGTCACATTACACCGGGAGCGCATATTTCGCCCCAGAAAACGAACAGCAAAAAAGCTTCAGGCCACATTAATCGATGCCTACACAAAGAATAAGGACGCAAGATTGAAAGTCTGAGGAACTGTACGACCGTTGTGAGTCTTTTCTTAATAAGCCTCACAAAAACATACCTAGAAGAATTCAGCGCCAGGAGCAGGCATGGAAGCCCGCAACTAAGAACAAGACGGAGTTCTTCCCAGTTGAAAACTTAAGCGTTTTCAAAACAACAAACAAAAGCGTAAGAAACTTGCAAGTGGAGCTACATTTTTCCAGTTGTGCAATATTGCCGGTTCTTCTATAACAAGAAACGCACAGTAAAAATTATAAAATTGTTAAAAAATGTCTCATTGCCTGAATGTTCACAATTTACTAATTTCGTCGTATCCAACACTATTTTTGTTTGCGGACATTTCCCTGTCCATGCGACCAGATCTACCAAAAAAGTTTTCTTGTCCAATTGGATGCAAACAACCCATGAGAAAAACTTTGCGCCATTTTGCAGTTTCTATACCTTCATTATTTAAAAAAATTTAATTCGGGTGATGACAACGGCGCAAGTTGAAACTTCAAATTTGCTGCTTCCCCGGGGCAGTTGAGGTGAACGCTCTTGCATAAAAAGCGCTATACGACGATTGACTCAGTGGTCGTGGATCTCCCAACCTTTCAACTGAGAGGCGAACACTCTGCCACTAAACTGTACCACCTACCCAATATATTTCTTTATGACATTAAAACTCTGTTTGTCTACTTATTTAATTGTCATAGCATCTTTGCAAAGATCATTATAATAAGATACACATACTGCAACACGCAAATGACAGTTTTGTTCGTCTGAAAACGCTTTGGATGAGGAAAAAATGTTATTTTTACATCAGTGTTTATTCCAGGGGTTTTGAAAAGCGAGTCGCTAACTTTTAGACTTTTAGGATCATTTAAACCCCAATACAAGCGGAATTATTTTTTTGCATTTGGATCATTTCTCCACTACCCTCACTGCTGCTTAATACATCCAACAGAAGCAAATTTCACTGGAAAATACGTTCAACATTCCGCGAGAAGGATGAAGCAGCAGAGCAGGAACTTAAATTAACACGAAGCAGTTGCTTTCAAAGCAGTACAATGACATAGCCCAACAGTGCAAAGGCATGTTTCTGCTGCATGCTGTTCAGTAACAATCGAAACAAGCATAGACCAGCCTACCCGGTATGACTTCGTAATAAACGCGAACGCGACCAATTGAGCCGAATTGTCGAGTGACGTAGATCTCGAGATCGCCATCACTCTCCTTTGCGGTGATCCTCTGGGAAGTTGGAGTTACGCGGAATATTCCATGAGGGTCATCGCTCTCCTCAATTGATATTTCTGATTCCGATGATGCGGAGTTGATGGCTGCTGCTCCGGACGCAGCGATATCTGGAGAAAATGTTCGGAAATAAATTCTCACAAATGCTGGCTCTAAGGTTGGGCATTGCTCGGGTTGCTTTTGATGTACAGTAGGAGAATGTTTGCAAGCTTGTTGATAATGGTGTTAAATTTGATCGCTTCCCCTTCCAGTTTGTCCTAAGTCGGCTTATTTCTCCTTATTCGTCCAAAAAAGTTCCTGTGGTGAGTATACCACTCTTAAAAAATCTTTAGCGGAAGTCACTCGTTCATCTACAAGAGTCTGCAGTCGGAAGGTTTGTGGTTAGATGAGATAATCCACAACTATTCGTGAGCCTTTGCAAAATCTGCTGCTTTCGCAATCGATTCTTGACTTTCTTTTAGTAGGAAGAATTCTTGCGTCTCGCTAAAAACTCAATTTACTTTGAAATTCATTCACTAAAAAGCTTGTGCGTGCATGCCAAACTTACCAAAGCTCGTTGCTCTGCTGAGCACAATCCTGTATACTTCTCGCGTTTCCGGCTCTGTGTCGGGGTTGAGGTAAAGCAGAAAACTGGCATTGGTTTGGCCAGATTCGAAACGAATCAGCCCTTTCGTGAAATTCAGGCCACTTTCCACAGAATGTCCGCTGACCGACTCAGCAAACCACGTGACTTCGCAAACACCAATAGCTGGCCTGCTACGCTCCAAGTGCAGTGTGACCATTTGACCTGCCACGAGTCGAAACATACATACGAGAATTATAGAACTGCAGAAAGATAAGATCGCAATGGATGGAAAACAGTTGTTTTCAGAGGACACAAAATTTATTTTAAGTAAGTAAGAAAAGTCCAAATTTCGATCGGTAATTCCGGTCTTGCGACCGCCAGCGCCAGCATAGTTGGGGCTCAACTGCTTTTAGCAGAAAAAGTCTTTTAAATTTCTAGTGAATGATGCAAAACCATTTCCCCAAACGATCGACACCAGAAAATTCAGAAAACTTTTCAAGAAATCCTTTTGATATACCAGGCTTACGCAGCGTACAAGAATTCCTGTGGTTTTGCCTTAACCTTTTTTAATTTATGACACGCAGTACCACTTGCACAAAATCTCCAACCTGCTGCATAGCCGTTGTTATGAAAGTGTGGCTGAGAGAGCAATAGTGATTGAACAAGCAATCGGCTCAAAAACATTACAAAGTCAGAGAATAGGAAAGATATAGCTTTGTTTTGGACTTACCCTCGCGACCGATTACAGCTCTTGAATCATTTCGGAATCCGACGACTCCACCAACACGGTCATTGGCCAGAATCACAACACGCGTCTGATTGAGCGACTCGCTGACAACAGCGCCGCCAGTGGGGTTGGAAAGACGAATTTCGATGTCTTCATCTGGTTCAGGTAAGTCGTCTTCCAACACCGTGAGACTTATAACTGGCGACAAACATGTTTCGAATCTGAGTAATCCTACTGAGAAACTTTCTTTAATGTTTTAAATTTAAAAGATATGTAAAAATATAAAAAGGTTTACTTAAGCGAAACACGGATAAATGATAAATTGATCGAGACGTCTGAAAACTCTGTGAACGTTTTTTCAGATTGAAAGTAGTAACAAGGGAAAGTCTACATTAGAACAGAGTAGAAATCAGAATCTTGCAGTTCGTATCAGAAGCAGCAATGCATGAATCAAAGATTTAAGTAGAACCATCTTGGATTTTTTGAAAGCAAGTCACTCATAGTGAAAAGCATTTACAATGAAACAAATACACATTACTAGGAAAAGCAATTCATTTTTCGAGTTTAACGGTTGCCATATGGCACTGAAGACACTTAATCAACCAAGCTGTTGAAATTATCCAACATATTCTATACACTCAGTGGTGAAGTCCGGGGAACGTCGTCCCCTCACCTTTTTGAAGGGGTGTCAGGTTTCCCTATTCATTTATTATGGTTTAAAATTATGAAACTTTGGCTGTACTTCTTTATTAATTTTCTTCAGAAAAAATCATCTCCCACTGCAAGTAGCATGGCATGTCTACAGAGCGTTCCCCACATTTTTAGCACGACTGCATACACCTGAGCTCATTTTGAGACCCCAAGAAGACACGAAACTATTTGAATTCGCACTTAAATACACTTTGAGTCAAATTTCAAATCGCCTCGTCGAGAATCAGTTGTACAAACATTTAAAGGCAAAACGGGACGAACTTTTAAGGTAAGCTTGCGAAAAAAGGAAGGCATATTACAAATCAGTGAAGTTTGTTTAATAGGTTGTAAGATTGTAACTATTGGGCAACCACTGGCTTACTTCACGCTAACAACATTACTTACTGCGAAAAGCGAATCTACTCTTGCAACCTCTCCGGTGGTGTTGCGTTGATTGTGTGATTCACCACGAACGGGATGTGCGCGAAGAACAAAAATACATGTATGTGGCGCGAACAAGCAATAATAGAGTGATCTCGTCGGGTGATCTCTATTCACAGTAAAAAATGACTAGCAGCCAGCATGAGAAGTTCTTCAAGTGTAAACTCTTCGTGAGCGTCAATATAAAATCATGCAAGCGTAAACTGAACGCCGCGGTGTGGAGAGCAACATCACTAAACATGGTGTCATTTGTGTTTCAGAAAGTTATCTTCGATTATATCTATTTCTCCGCAGTAGAAGCATTACACCTTCATTTTAATAAGTTGGTAAAAACGGTAGATTCTATGTATACTCCTAAATTTAAAAAAAGTTACGCTTAGCACCTTTGGCTGGTCGTTTATTTCTACTATGTGCAAGTATCATGATCAAACTTAGCATCTGAAATTCAAGGCACCATTCTCACTTTTGCTCGTCTCGCCGTGGCCAAACTTCAGAGTTGCGTCATCACCGGTGAAGTCAACATTGCGCAACGCCATTCCACCAGCGACAGACCAATCCACCGTCACACCCCCAACCGATCCCCCTGTCATCATGTGGAAAAATGTTGAAAACGCGTTTGAAATGCTCTAGTATCAGACAACAATAAAAAAAACTAGAAAGAGAATTTTCAAGTTTGGGATTAACCGAGGCAGCGCCTGGCAAAGCTCATAAATCGTTCAACGTGTTTTTGACGTCCAACACCGGTTGTGGTGTTGTAGCCACAAATTTATTTTTAATGTACACACACTGTGTGTAGCAGAGTTTATCTCACCATTTTAGTAAACATTTTAACTTATAAAAACTGTTTTGATATTTCAAAAGCTAAGCGACAACAAACTTCGTCATAAATTGAAATAGGGTGGGTAGAAAGCATTCTGTACCAATGATCTGTGTAAATGTCAGGCAGATCTGCAAAACCAGTTTTGCTAATAACCTCATAAATAATCACCTTGTCTCTCCACCACCAGTTCTAAGGATAACTGTGGTCTCTCCTCAACATCGATTCGACTCAATTCGTTGGAACCTCCTGGGCCTGCACTTCGTAGAACGAACAACCCATAAGGATGATCATTTTCGTGAATTGTGACTCTAGCAGAAACGGGTCCAAGTAATCGAGGAAGATTTGTCTGACTAGATTCCACGTCCAGCATCTCCGCACTGAGTAGCGTCACCTGAAATTATATTTGTACGCCTCCGTTACACATCGCTAACGAAGTAATTAAAATTAGATGAAAAGTTTATAATCGTGAAACAGCAATACACTCAAGAAAAAGTCCTAGTGTGCGTTAATCGTCTTTACGCAGCATTAAAGCTGACGTCGGACTCTTCTAATGTGGCAATTCAGCGTTTCGTTTCACCATCACGCATATTTACAATCGAACCCCGACCGCTTATTAGTCCTACACAACTGCCCCGTGCGCACCAACAAACTTGCTAATTAAAAACAAGTCCAAAAGTCGGAAAAGTTGTTTAAGAAGGTTATACAATCTCATTTGCCGCAGCAACATCTTTTTTTTTAACCTTCACCTTGAAAAACTCATCCAGCTCAGGCTCATTGTCATTCAAGATCGTTATATCGATGTTAGCAGACCGCTGGCCAGCGCGCAGCACCACAGAAGCTCCTGTGACTGGAACGAAGTCTAAACCCGATCGAGCTTGCGAACTGTACACGAAACTTGTCTGTCAGAAAACATAAACCGAGGTAATTGTACAAAGAGTCTGATTTTCATAAAATGCAATAGTTTCAAACACCAGTTCTTAGTCGCCAGCAACACAGGCCATTTCAATCAATCAAAGCAGCGGCATCTTCATAAACAGGATGAGAAACTGGTGATAATCAACTGACCAAGCTTCATTTTTCTCATTTACATACATCTACGACTAGATGTTTTAGTGCACACGGTCGTTTTCGGAAAGACACAGTCACTGAATATCCAGTGTATCACACCAAAAAATCTCGTAAATATTTATACAAGCAATGCATAGATCAAGCTACATAGGAAGAAGAATTTGTTCACGTTTTCAACTTTACCATAACACAAGTTCAGTAAATGCATCAAAATACTGTGTTGCGCAACAAAGGACGCAATTGCTCTACATCGGGGATTCCCAACCTTTTTATGACCATGTATCCCCTTCAGTATTTCGACAGATTAGCACGTACCCTGAAATTTCTTATGACAAAAAGGCTGAGTAAAATAACAATAATACAGTAATTTTCATAGAATGTTTAGATTTTTAGAACTATAAAGGTAGATTCTGTTTTTGTTTCAAAGTTAACTTATTTAACAATAAGCATACTCACATTATGATTTTTGAAAATAATATTCACCAATATATGTTAAATATTTGGAAAAAATATACATATCTACTTTTCCCTTCTATTGCTAACCTTAAATGTATGCAAATATACCCGTAGGGGTACATGCACCCCAGATTGGGAACCCCTGAGCCTGGTCTACATAAAACCTGGTCATTTGCATCGCAGCAGTTCAGTTGCAAACCCTTGAAAGAGTAGATGTAATGTGGCGTTATGTATTTTTCAGAAACGCAGACGGTATGGCCACGCATGGACAAATGTAAATCTTTAGCCCTAACTGCTCTCATTGCTGATAATACCAAATTGTTAGCTTCTTTTCTTAAAAAAGCAAGAAGTTATACCAGAGTACCTACTGAATTCACGTCTGATTCGATTCCTTTTAGCATTTTTCGAAACTCGAAACGTACCATTTAATTTTTACAGCTCAACTTTTTACTAAGGCTGCAAAGTACTGAATGGAAATTTTCTACTTCTGTTACCACAACCACTGCCATTGCTTGAGGCCAAAAAAGTTGCGTTTTTTTCAATTTGACCAGCCATCCCAGTTATGCACTGCGGCCAGCGTTAAAAAATACAATATGCAGCCTGAACAAAAATATATCTATTCTAAGAAGTTTTCGAACCTCACAGAATTTCGCCGTGTCTTACAGTGGTCTTAATATGAGACAAAGCTCGTTGCAACATTTCCTACGCGCTGCACAAATCTTTTTTTTTATTTTCAAATAGGCCACTTTCGACTGATAAACGATGGTTTAGATCAGAGCTGGGGAACGTTCGGCCCGCGTAAACATTTGATATGGTCCGCATCAGAATTTTCGTTACCCAAGTTTGAGTACAACATCGTGTCAAAACGAAGCTCCATGATAAGCAGGTACTTACAGTACATAGTAAGGCAAGAGAAGTCACTCTTTGTCATATTTATGTAAATGTAGAATTTTAAGATGAAATGAATTGATTTTGCGGCCCGCCAGTCACAATTCATGCGGCCCGTGATAGTAAATAGGTTCCCCACCCCTGGTTTAGATCAACTGCAGTTTCTTGAACTGCGCAAAAAAAAGCGCACAAATCAGTTAGAACTCTTAAGCGTCAAAGCTTTTTGTTCCAGTGAAGAAACAAACACTCAAGACTAAATCTGGCGCACTGTTTCCGTCACACGAAAAGTGCTTGCAGTGTTAAGCAAAATAAATCACATCGAATGAAGCCGAAGATACCTGCAGTCCTGCATGTGTGCTAGAACTCACAAAGGTTACTTCTTCACAGCATGCCAGCAAAAAAGGCAGCAAGTGGTACAGATTCTTGAGAATGCGTACCTTCGTAAGATTTTTTGTGTAAAACATGTACTTCGACGGCTTTGTTTTATCTTCTATGGTGAAAGCGTTCTGTCTGTTCGCTAAGCTCTCTTCTGTGAACCACTTGCAATCGTAGTAAGTATCGCTGTACACAAACCCGACGCAGACTTTTTCTCGCAAGCAAGCTTCCGCGCAAGTGGTTCGAGGTTTTTCTGAAGACCCCATGTCGACCGAGTGCGCTTCCTGTTCCGGTTCTGTGACGTCAAATCGATGACGATGGTGAGAAAACTTGCAAGTAAAACTTGAAAGGTCACTATTCTGAGTTGGCAACCTACCCGTAATGGTGCTTTGCACCGGAAAAGGAGGACTATACATCTTCAGCAAATCTTGGCCTTCGTCAAGCATTTCAGAAACGAGGTCGATCTCCGAGGTGCTGAACACCACCCTCACATTCCCGTACAATCCAGCACTGCATGAAAAACGACTAAATTCAGATTCAAACCGGGATCGCCAGCTGTAAAAATTTAAGTGAACAGTCTATTCTGCCAAAGTTTTGAAATTTAATCGCAAAACTGGACGGTGCAAAGCAGAGCGAAATATAGGAATTGTATTCGGAAAGCTAACACAGAATCTCTTGACGACTTTGTAAGTCAGCACGTTACAAAATGAACTTGACTGCAGTTGCAGGTATTGACGGGAGTTTAAGCTTATGTCGTGGATGAACTACTCTCCGTCACGCTGATCTCAGTCAACAAACCATGTTCTGAAAACATGGCAGTCCACGGGCAACTGTGCTACCGAGTCTTATTTCACGGTACCAGCATGATTATAAGTGACTCGTTGCTTTGCCACTCATGCTGCTCATGTGCAAGTGCAACTGCACCTTAAAGTTATGAAGCTCACGTCTTTCACGAATTTTTTTTAGAAGTTAAGGTTCCTTCGCGCATCTTCCTCTAAACCTCCAGGCCAGATTCGAAGCGATAAAAACGTGATAGTGAAAATCTCTTGCCATACAATCCACCACACCTTAACAGATTTCGGGAATATACGTACGGTAGAACACAAAAACAATGCTGTCTATAGATAACGAAATCGGATAAACATACCTTCGCTTCACTGTTAGCCTAGAAAAGGAATCACCGTCGTTTATCTCGAATGCCAGGTAGCTATCGTTGCCCAACGAAATGTCACCATATGGTCGGTCGTTAGCAGGTATCACTACACGGGCTTCATTTCGAGTTTGGTCGATCCTGCCTTGATAACCGGGCAATATTTCGACCAGCTGCACGCGGAGAAGCTCATTGTCTTCTGGAAGATCGTCAGGTAAAACCTGCGAATGACCGCAATCAACGCTGCTGTTCGATTCCACGAGTACTACGTGAGCGACTTTCAAAAACACAGCCAGCGCAGGACTAAAAAAATCCACACATATCAGAAATCTCAATACACTCGTGCACAATAATCTTGAAATGTTTATAATATTTAGGTGTGTCTGACTAAAAGAAAGACAGACGGTTAAAGCAGTCAAAAATTTTCTACAAATTTTCACATGTTTGCTACAAGCCACAGCGGTTTCGCTTTGCTGATGATGTTTTCCATGTTCTTTGGTATGAAAGAAAACTCCACGAATCACGAAACGACGACCATTCTTTACCCTGAGACTAAATTTCTGAACTGAGTCGTTAGTGACAAAGTGAAGAACCCCCTCGCGCGCGTCCACGTCACCCCCATCGTCTGCCGGATTCGTGCTTCCATCGCCAGAAGCAGCTGCGGTGCTGGCGGGTTCGACAAACGCGCGCCACCTGCACGCGACCACACCACGCCGTCCGTTCCTCCGGTTGACAGCAAACGTCACGGGTGACGTCTGGTCGTCTGCAGGTTCATCCATAAACTTGGTATCGACCGAAATGTCTAAAAAGATGAGCACAACTTGTCGATTAGCAGCCTGTGGCCCCACAAAAATTTGAATCCAAAAAGATCCATTTTTTGAAACTAAGGTACACGAAAACGCGCTTGTTATGTTTTCATTGACTCTCTTGCGCGATCGGTCGGCGAGTTATGAAGGAAACTGCCTGAAAGTCATTTAAGTGGTTTTCCCGGTCCTTAAGGGGCTTTGTTATTGCACAAATCAGAAAAAAACAGTTACACGCTTTCTAAGTATTAAAACATGATGCAAAATTGAAAAAAAGTATTCACAGCAACCCTTGGCGCTTGTTTAAACTGTTGCCATCGCTTCCGCTACTTTGTATACCGCAGCAGATATTTCAAGAATTTATTCTTACCAAGTTGTATTTGCCTGCTTCCAGCCAAAAAAAACTATCCGATCAGACCTAATTTTTTGTTGCGATTTCATAAAGAAAAATCACTCGAGTTGTAAATAAAAACAATCACGACAAACGAAATGAGAAAACAACGTCATCACGGCCATAAAGTATTGTTATGGCCATAAAGTATTGTTATGGCCATAAAGTAGGTAAATGTAAAATCTGAGCTCTTTGCGAAGTTCATATGGGAGAAATCAAAAAAAGAGGAATCTGATTGGCTCGCCGTTACACCCAGACAACCAACATTTGAAGTTGATAATCTGCAGTAAAACACTAACCAAGTGCTCCGTAAGGATCGTCTGATTCGTCGATAACGACACGGCATGTGAGGTCATCTCCAGCAGTAGCACCTCCTACTATGCTTTCTGGCAACAACTGGACTTCAAAGTTTTCTTCAACTTCTGGTGTGAAGTCATCAACGATTAGAAGATTTAACGGCTTCGTTGACTCTCCTTCCAGCAGTGTCACCTACACCACAAATTTTGACGAAAATTTCACAGCTATTATCACGTCATATATTCAGCTCGGGTGATAATACTACTCGAAGAGTAAGCTAGCAACTAAAGTGCTCACGTAATTTACCTGCGATGCTATCAAATTGTAATCTTCTTGAGGACGAGCCGTTCCGGGAATGACGTTCACGTTCACCGTAACGTCACCAAACGTTCCCAACTTTCGCGTGACGTTCAGGAAGCTTCCTCCCCTTCCACTGTTTGACTCATCTTCTGCGACAGTGACGCTGGTTGCGCTCAATTCGAGCACACCATGAGGAGAATCATTTTCACTGATGATTACTTCTGCCAAGGTGTCTTGATCCGGACCCAGGCGAGGAGAGTTTGGTACTGAGAAATAGTAGCAGAGCAGACAGTGTCAACCAGAAGTTATTTTGAATTCTGCTTCTACGTGAAACGATGTAAACATGCGTCATCAATGTACAGTATATAAAAGTTTTTCTGTGGGAGCTTACTCAAGTTAAGAAAGTACAAAATGTTCATGGTTGCAAACATTTATTTTAAAAAATCCAAAAAAAGCTTTTTTCGTCAAAAACATTGTGTTTGGCAAGAGAGCGGTTTTATTATGGGGCGAAATGCAATCTTACATGTTGTGAACAACCAACTAAGAACAAATATATTGTGACCTGGGTGAACTTAAGTCAACAGGTCTCTTCTTACCAGCTAGCACGTTCGCACTCATCCATGGGCTTGAAGTGAAAAACCAATAGTTTTAATTCGTCACAGAACAGGACAACTCTCAAACATAGGCGTAGCCAGGGGGAAAGGGGGCCAAGCCTCCCAAATTTCTAGCATATCTCGTCGTTTTGTGCTTTGGGAGGCGATGTCCCAAACAAAACACTGTTGCTCGCTTAAAGTCGAAATATCTGACCCCAAAAAATTTTGTCCTGGCTACGCCACTGCTCTCAAAGTCATAATTGCATTAAGCACGATCAACAGGTGCATGCCAGTTCATCAGCATTATATATGCCACAGATTTGCATTGACTAGTTGGTTGCAAGTCCGATGTGAATTACGGTTTCATAATTACGGCACGTCAACTACACGTCAGCAAATTAACCCAATGAAAATCTTGTCTCGTCCTTTGTCATTGTGGTAAAATAATAATATTGACGGCACTGAAAGATTAACCTTATATACGGCAGGCCCTTTTCGTAAAATCATGGACTGTTGCTTTACTCGTGTACACGAGAATGTCACGACGTGATCCTACTGTGAGAGATTATATATGTCCTTGCTCAATTGCGGATGACGTAGCTGCTGAACATATATGTTGAGCATCTCTTCGCAACTCCCAACATAGTTATTATTTGCTGGTGTGAGCGACGGCTAGATTTGGTCACAATGTTAATGGAATAGAAACAAGCATAATGGAATAGAAATAAGCAATACACTTTCAATTAAGAAAAATAGCAATACGCCGATTTGGCAAAGTTTGCTTGGAACGAGAAAAATTAGAGCTTCAGCAAAAACGAAGCAACCTAAGGCATTTCAATTTTAACCTGTCGAAAATTCTACCATGCCATCTCATGATCTATTGGTCTTGATTTACTGTGAATATGCGTGAAGCCAGTGATACCTTTCCTCAGGTTGCAAACTTATGAAGTTAAGGTTGACATAAAAGTCATTACCTTCGGTTATGTTGTTATATTAGTTACACATTCAAAACCAAGATTGTTAGAACAGCAACAAAAACTTCATCTGCTTCACAGTCTATATTCCAATGTCTTGTTCCCCGGGAATGCCTAACATTTGCTAATATATTAATGTTTTTTTTACACAATCACGTTCAAAATGTTTTCGTAAGACCTACTCGTGCTTTCTTCAGTGAGAGTTCAAGGTCGTAAAGAAATAAAAATTATTTTACTTCTTTTTGTTGTCCCCAAAGAATCTCTCTACTGACCAGCGCACTTTAGGCCAGGGGTGGCCAACCTTTTGACACCACGCGCCAATTTTTTCCACGCTTAATTCAGATGCGCCACACAAACTTCGCTCCCTTTCAGTCTTTTGAAACGTGTGGTAATATGGACGTATTTTGAACTTATAATAACATATATCAGGGTTTTTTTAAGGAAAATGTTAGGTACCCGGTATGGATCTGTAGGGACCCGATTTCTCTGATTCTAGGGGCCCGATTTTCTCTGATTCTAGGGACCCGAATCGGGAAA
>Ga0210059_1002383_pt1 | contig 29362 bp, 20 predicted proteins | sample Ectturendosymbi2_FD_188042 | JGI IMG/M metagenome (GOLD analysis project Ga0210059, IMG submission 188042) | Ecteinascidia turbinata endosymbiont from Florida, USA - Sample 2 (SPAdes) (version 2) | ecosystem: Host-associated > Tunicates > Ascidians > Unclassified | place: Key West, Florida...
AGCTGGCAAAAGAGCTTAAACATCACCTACCAAGTCTACCTTTTACTAGTCAAGCTTCAAATACCTGAAATATCTGTAGAAAAAATGAGTATTCATAATACTCAAAAATTGCCATTTCTGCTACGTGCTAAGAAGCATGGATGTAGCCTTGCTTATTAACAGTTTTTTTCAGCGCTACAGCAATAATACAAAATTACTTTGTAAACTGAGAAAAAAATGTCCTATAAATTAAAAGATGTAATGTGGTGTGGTCCCTGCTATAACAATTGCATGTTATCTTATTTTCTGATGGAAATGTTCACTAAGGTACAACATCACAAGAAATGAGCAATTTGTCTAACCTTTTCAACTCAGAGATATAAAAAAGACTACTTTTTATTCATTTGCGGCATTTTCAAAAAATTACCAATGTAGGCTATATTATATTATATATATTATATTATATAGCAAATACTTCAATCTCTAAAAATCATCATTTGGTATAAAAAGTTATCATTTGGTTTAAGTAGGCTTATTTGCTCTTATTTGATAGGGACTTCTCAGAACTTTTTGAAAGAAATTTAAACACGCAATTTTTTAGGTATAGAAGTTGTTTTGAAGCTTTCTTTATTTGCTCATTGGAGATGGTGGTGGGTCGCTTTGAAAGGACAGTAGCCTACTTACACACTACAGTTGCTGTTGGGGGCCCCTTTGACAGCATAGTACTTGAACATTACAATTGCTGTTGCTGGCCACTCTGAAAGCAAGGTACTTTCACATTACAATTGCTGGTGGTGGCCTCTTTGAAAACAAGGTACTTAAACATTACAATTGCTATTGGCGGTTCCTTTGAAAGTAAGGTATTTACACATTACAATTGCTGTTGGGGCCTCTTTGAAAGCATGAAATTTTACATTATAATTGCTGTTGGGGCCCCTTTGAAAGCAAGGTGCTTACATATTATAATGGCTGTTGGGGGGACCTTTCAAAGCAGAGTACTTACACATTACTGTTTCTTTTAGGAGCCCCTTCAATGAAGTTCAAATGCAGAGTACTTACACATTTCTGTGGCTGTTGGGGGCCCCTTTCAAAGCAAAGTACCTGCACAGTACAGTTACTGTAGGGGGCCCCTTTGAAAGCAGAGTACTTACTTATGATCTGCTTTGTAGTACATTATATGTGTGAATAATACGTTTTTCATCAAAACTAAGAAAATTTACGCTCGTAACACCTCAAGGGGGCCCCCAAAAAGAGGGGGCCCGAGGCAAGTGCCTCGCTCGCCTCCCCTTAAACGCACCACTGCTGTTATTAGCCTGAGCCCATGTGGCAACGATGATTACGCCATATATAACGTTGATTTCGTAGCAGCGATGCAAGAGTGAACTTAGTCGAATTGGGAATCTCGATTGCTGTTATGCCGAGGGTCGTCGGTTCGACTCTCTCTATGGTTGGCTCAGAGCGACGCGCAATTCTAGCTGCAAAATCCAAATTCAAAGGCAATCAAATAGTTTGGAAAGTAAATCAAGCTAACTTTTTATTGGCTCCATTTGTCTCACAATATCATACAATTGACACTGCAGAAACTTTAAAATATGCACAATTAGCAGCAATGCAATGAGAAGCTCTGTCAAACACAGCCATAGCGTGTAAGATATCAATCCAGATGACTAACAAGTATAGTACACAAAAGACTCATTAGAACTGAGCTACGCATATACATAATGATGAGCTGGGGTAAATGTAGTGTACGTAGGGTATAACAATGAAGAATCATAAAAGGGGATTTGATCAATGAATATCAAACCTTTGATGACACCATATACAATAGAGCAGACTAGTTTAGTTGTTCATAGATAAGACTTAACTTTTTACAAACACAATATACAATCCCAACAGATTTGAGAAACTCTTATCAATACAGTAACCTGCAGTCCCAAACCTGAACCGACAGTGCGAAAAATTTCAAATGTATATCATCAATTCCAACCCATATCTGGTTAAGTACAAATAAAAAATCCAAATCCCTCACAATACTAGAATGCCACAAGATATAAATCCAAATTCAAGTACATGTTCGTCTCTGTGGTGATTTTCATTTGTTGGGCATGCGAAAGACAAGCAAGTATATTTCTTTCAGCAAGGTTGGACTAGACTTGTGGAAATGATTGAGAGTGAGAGACAATTAACATGGAAACTGCTCTCTAAAAAAAACTAGTTGTAAATAACCTGGAATTGAGCTTGCTGAACCATCTTTGGGCACCGTTGTTATATTCGTAATAATTCACCAAACCTCGATTAATCTGGGTTCCATTTAATCCAGATATTCGCCTAATTCGGATGAAATTGGAGGTATGAATGATTTTTGTTGTATTGCATTTGGCCCACGGGCCACAAGTTGCACACCCCTGTCGTACACTATGGTTGATGCAAGTACGGCAACTACATCAGACAGGTAAATTACATCATAAATAATTTCCTATCACGTCACAAGAAGAGATATTTGTTTCACTTTATTGATGATAGCAACTAACAAGTAATAAAGTTAGTTTTCACTTATTTTGCATTGGCAGTTCATTAAAGTTATTTTATTCTAAGTCAGGGGCGGACCCAGAAAGTAATTTTAAGGGGGGCCATTACAGTAATATTTGGAAGTCAAATCTCATAAGGGCTTCTCTACAGTAAGAGAGATGAAGTATCGGCTACTTCACAACACTGCTGTCACAACACAATGGACGAAAAAATGGTCTTTAATCGCGAATGTTGTTTTCTGAATTGTATAAAACATGGTGAATAAAGTTACTTTCGTAAGTTTTAAGGGGGCGATCTCCCCAATCGCACCCCTGGATTCGCCCCTGTCCTAAGTTGTACATTATTAGTTTAGTTTGGTGAGGTTTTGAAATAGCGCTGCTCAAGGGGCTAATTTGTAACTGGCTCGAAAAAGCACGTATCTGCCTAAATGCTTGCTGATATTAAAGGGCTCCAATAGGATTTTTTTGGGGGGCTCCAACAGCCTTTCACACGGCTCTGTGTGCAGGTAATAAAGTTTTTGTAAAGTATTAAGCTCAAGGGGGGGGGTTTAACCACAAAACCCTCGCCTTGCGTACGCCCTTGTGCCCATGACTCTCGTTGGAAGTATTTAGGGCAGGGGTGCTCAACACGTCTATCTGCTGGTCGAGCACATCAGCTTCCTTATCGGATTTTCAGGCAAATCATGATGGTTTGACTAAACCGATCTCCCTTATACAACATAATCTGTGACTGTGTGTATGGTCAAACTGTTACCAGTCTTCTGTTTTGAATGAAGATGTGGTGAAAAAAGTAAACAAATATTTATTAACACGTGCGCTTAATCAAGTAACAAAAACCTTGTTGCTGATTTTCTGGCTAATTGATTTTGGTTATCCTCACACAATATGTTAAAAACCAGGGGTCAGAGGTGCTTCAAGTCTGGCAAAGCATAAGGAACTGAATGATAATCTGGAAATAGTAACTGAGGTTGAGGATTGCTCTAACTAAACAGTGTTTATGATGAAAAATTCTTGGAAGTAGATGTTGTTCAGCTTGTCTTGTTGGCAAAAGGAAATGTAGTGCAATGTGGGGAGAGATTTACATCACACCTACCCTGACTTCCATATTGGATGTCTGTTTGGAAAAGCTGTGGACCAGCGGGAGAACTTTGCTATGACAGTTTGTTTGCTGATGGTGAAATGTGTGTACGGCTGTCCGGAGTTGATCTGTAAAAGTTTCCCTGTCAGCATCATGACATCACCATTTTTGGCAAATCAGAGTTTACCGGTTAATAATACTGCGAACCATCACCGTGATGGCCACGTTTTCGCTATAAGTTTTAGTGGACATCAAACTAATCGATCAGAAGTGTTTTCGAATTTTAAATTCCGTTCAAGGCAAACCTTGGCTGAAGGACGACAATACTTTATTGTGTGATTATGTCCATATAATATAATGAAATGAAATGCATTCGCAACAACTAGTTGACCGCGAATAGATGCTAGCTGCTGTTGGAGTATGAGCAAAAGGTTCAGTTAGCCAGAGGGAATGATTTGAAATTGCTGCATGATGCTGAATCAAACTACGTCCCTTTAAGCTTTCCAAACTAAGTGGTGTGTCTCTTTCACCACAACCTACCGAACGACAAAAGGTACCAATAGGCTTGCAAGCTTTTTTTGTGTGGACCTCCTGATCTGGCCGCTGTTGATTTTATGTAGCTTCGTTGTCGTAATGACTGACGCAGAATTTGTTTGAAGCAGCCAATGAAATTGTTGTTGATGTTCCTTGCGTGCAGTGGCAGAACTACTGTGAAGGGAAAGGAGACATGTGGCCCGGGCGCAGCATTTTAGGATCACCAATGTGAGGTTGGAATGTTACGTAATTATTACGAAACGACATGTGTCAGTGGATTATAATAATTACGATTTACAAAATGTCGAATGCTAGCGGCTGCTGCCCAGTTGCGAAATCTCATCAAGATCACTGAGGTTCACAAAGCGAGCAGTTTCGAATCTTCAGGGACGTTTTGAGGCGGAGCTTCTGTCTCCAGCAATCAGCGCCGGCATTTGGCTTGACTCACGGATGCGTCACACCGCTTTCAGACAGCCAGGGTTGCGAACTTTCCGACTTTGCCCACGTTCTACAGATGCTCCACAATGGGACGGGAATCAAGCGTTCCCAGCGTAACAGTGATGACAGTTACAGTACGTTGTTACGAGAACAGATCTGATGTTCAGGAAAATTTTTCACCTTTGATGGTTTGAAGAACGTCATTTTGAAATGGACTTGATGTGGTTGTGAAGGTAGATATGATGATTTTATTTGTGGAACATTTGAAATAAATGTTGCTGCTTTTGCACGATTCTAATTGTAACTGTGCAACATTGTTGAATAGGTGCTTTTGCTATAATTGTGAACTTTTCAGTTGCTGCTACATTTAATTATTTTGTATTAATTCGACCTATAAACTGATCATCTCTGTCGACATGACTGCAGTAGCGTAGCTAGAGGTTTTAGCAAGAGGCATAAAGTAGCTGAAGGGTGTCCACTGGTTGACACTTAAAAAAGTTGCGAAATGATAGTGAATCCTGTTGCTTCAACGATTCCAAGGCCATGACGAAAATTTTGCGACATCACACTCACTCAAAGTTTTCGTACGGGTCTAGAAACAACTGCAGTACATGCGGGATCAGAGTCAGCTTTCAATACCCCTTTATTCGGAACTTACTCTTCGCACCTACGTTGCCACGAACGAGCTGGGTGGGGAGCGCACAAACTTTGTCCCCGGGGGCGGGAAATCAGAGGTAAGTCACCGCTTGGGTGATGTGTTCATTTCTGCTTCTGTGCTTCATTTTGATCAAAACCTTTAATGCCTGGTCAATAGTGAATAGGAAAAACATGATTTCATGGGCGAAAGGGGGGTGGCAAGTCCTCCCCTGGATGTTGAAAAATTTCAGCAAGAAAGGTTGTTTCCTTAGTTTCGAGAGGGAAAAAACAAATTTCACCATTTTTGCCCCCCCCTAGACAAACTTTGAAAAAATCGCCCAGTGCCCTCCCCTGGAAAAATTCTTCCGACGCCCATGCATGATTTTATTGTGAAAACTGCATTGTTAACATGACGTCAAAGTGGTTTATACTGCAATCAGTGATTCATTTCACTCCACCAAGTTGAAATCAACATCACGCAGAGTTTTGCACTTGCGTTTGCAGTGCAGCATCAACGCGCTATCTGCATCCATTCAGCAGGCTACATCGCACCACGTCAGGGCCTGTGTTTCTAGATGGACATGATTTTGCGTCACGTAAAAATACGGGCAAGTGGTGGGTAGGCAGAACTTTGTGTCGTCTTCAATCAATCCCCATAAGAAAAGCGAGTGTCACAACGCAAGTCACAAACTGGAACCCAGGGTTGCAGTGCTAAAAAGAGGTGTGGGAACGCTGTTCCCAACCCTCTTTTCTGCTCAGATGGCCTCACACGAGAAAAGCTCCTTTAGTTGCCGCAATCCGATCAGGCAAACTGTGATTTACTCCGCAACGACCTGAACAATTCAAAACTAATTACTCCTCAGAAACGAAGAGCCGACATACGATAAATGTAAGCAGTCAGACGAAGCGAGGAGTACGGAAATACCAGTTTTGATGTCACAAACAGTAATTCCATAACCATGCTACGATGCTATATCCTAGATAACTTGTCATTTATTCATACATGCTGCTACAGGAGCTACACGTAGAAATTCAAATAAAAAATCTAAATATTCAAGTAACGTGACTAGTGCAAAAAAGGTGTGGGAACCAGGGGCATGACGAAGGGGGCAAGGGGAGCACAATTCCTTGGGCGCAGAATCACTGCGAGGGTGATGAATTGCTGCGCGGTCGCCGAAAAAGTCCCAACAATGTCACAGGTACTTCTTCAGTGCAATACATTTGCTTCTGTAAGACCTCAGGTTTAAACTTGGGTGCGCCAAACTTCTTGCCCCAGGGCCATCTAACCTCGTTACGCCCTTGGTGGGAACGCCGTTCCCACCCCACTACAGGCTTGTTGAAACCACGGAAATCTGTATTATATCACCCGCGTGGAAACTAGTTTAGCTTTTATTCGTTCACCAGTGATCATCTTTTCATGTCTGACCGCACAGAAATCTGTCGGAAGAGAACACACAGTGCGTGTCTTGTGTGCTGAATCGTCGCACGTTGCGTTTTACATAGAGCGAAGTGTGGATGCACAACTGTTGTTGTTATCCTAAAAAGTAGGTCGAATTCGAAAACGGATCACTTCGTACGTTGTGCGTTCTGTCGCACAACGTACCAAGTGGCGTGCAAAGGGGAGGGGGGGGCGAACGGGGCGACGGCCCCGGGCATCCAAGGCAGAGGGGCATCAAGAGAGTGAAATTACAAAAATGTAAATGCTGTAACTAGGTGATTTTTCCTATTGTAAGGCTACTGATACATGCTGCATGGATTCAATTTTTCGAAACTTGTCTTGTTGTCAACGATAATTTTTATGTATTCAAATGCCAGTAATTCTCAGCTCCTTCAAAACCAGGGACCTACGCTCTAGGTGTACGGCGCACACCCAATCAAACTGATGGTGATGTGACTTGTTCCAGATCGTGCGATCAAAGGAAAATCACAAAAAAGGATTGAAAGATAACCAGGTTTGAGAAAAACCCGAGTTTTTTTTGAAAACCCCAACCCACATGTGTTATTTGTTTTTTTTTAATCCGGGTGGTTTTGGGTTTTTTGAAAAGAAACAGGTTTTTGTTCTTTGAAAAAACACAAACCCCATTCTAAATTTTTATTGCATCATGCAATGTCACCATTTTCAGAATTACACAAGAATAACTTGTTATACCTATTATGGCATTCAAATTCGGGGGTAAAGAAATGCACCTAATCTTTGCTTTCGCGAAGTGTTGTTGGTCAATTGACTCGAGTGGTATGGCTTGGCAAGCATGCGCACAGCAAACAGAACCACTCCCACAAACTCTTCAGTTACACGTCAAGTTGATGTAGATGCCCTGCTTGTTCAGCATCTATAGAGTGTATTTTTTCAATATATGGTTTGGTACGGTCCAACATCAGAAACAGTTTGGGTGCAGAGAAGGCAGAAAAATTGATTAAATTATACCTATTTTACAGAGCTCAAGAAGATATCCAGCAGAATTTACTCAGACTGTTCGAATTATTCTTCTCTGTTTTTCAAACCCTTAAAATTTCGTCGCTGTTCGTTCTGTTTCATTAAATAATATGTACAGTTAACTGTACAAGTGTGCTTTTTATTTTACTTTTTGCTTAACAGCAAATTTTTCAAAGGAAAAGAAAAGAGTGGGATTTTTGGTGGGTTTTGGTGATTTATTTGTTTTTTTTTATAAAAACCCGAGTGGTATTTTTTGGTTGGGTCCAATTGCATCAACTCTGAAGATAATTATAGACGTTGAACTGATTTTCCGAGTCTAATTTCAAAATTTTCCTATTTGAACGTAGTTGATCTAGAAATTTTTTGATGCATTACTAATTTCCCGTTTCGTTTTTTGTGCTAATACAGTCGCAAATCTGTGTTTGCAATATGAGCTTCGTTTCGAGCTTCACCATTAATTGGCAGTCCAGGCGAATTGACCATAACGGCTCACACAATCCCGTATCCAGGGGTGTAGTGGGGTGGGAACGGTGTTCCCACACTTCTGCACTGGTAACGTTATTGAAGATATATATCAGGGGTTCTTAAATTTTTTCTCCAATTCCCCACTTTTTAGTGGGCCAACTCTCCATTTTCCACAAATGGTTGTGGTTTGTAAGTCAACATTTGCATGTGATGCGTTAAATTTTGAAGCAGTGGTTCTGCTGTCCGACCGGTCATTCCCCACTTGGCAACTCGACCATTCCCCACCAGTGGGGAATTCCCCACAGGTTAAGAACCACTGATTTAGATTTTTCTTTTCAATTCCTACGTGTAGCGCCTGGAGCAGCATAAATGACAAGTTATCTCGTGTAGGCTATAACACCCAGCATGATTGTGTAATTACTATTTGTTACATCAACAATGGTATTTGCGTACTCCCCGCTTTGTCTGATTGTGTGCATTTATCGAAATCTGCTATCTTCGTTTCATAAGAGTAATTAGTCTCGAAGTTTTCAAGCCAAGCCGTTGCGGACAGTGCTTTCACTTTTAGGGATTTTGTCCCTGGGTTGGAACTTTTGACCCTTTGTAGGGATTTTTGGAAAAGTATGAAAATGTTTGAAATGAACCATTTTAGTTTGTTTTTCAAATCATATTTGGCTCTATTTTTAATATTTGTCATGGCACTCCGATTTTATGCTGCCCCATTACATATTTAGGGATTTTTTGGTACTGTTCTAGGGATTTTTGGAGTTGCATTTGTGAGAGCCCTGGTTGCGGAGTAGATTACAGCTTGCTTGAGAGGATTGCGAGAACTAAAGGAGCGTTTTGCGTGTGAGGGAACGGCGTTCCCACACCTCGTTTTTTAGCACTACGCCCCTGCCCGTATCTGTTTTTCCCCATAGTAATTGTACATATGACAGCCACATAATAAAAAACGAAAATTTTCTTGCGTGTTCTATGGGCATTCTTGGGTAGTTTACAAGCTTCAAACTATCAACCCGGGGTGTCCGCCATCCCTGCATTTTCCTTTTGATCAACTGGTGTTCGACGAGACTTTCGCGCAGCCTTGTATTTTCGCAGTTGTGAACTGCGCCGACGTAGAGCCGTGTGTATTCTACTCTCCTGTTTTCACGCGTTGGCAGATATTTTGCAATTATGAACTGCTCTGTCTTAGGAGACCGCTGCTAATTTATGTTCATTACAGTGACGCATTGTATATCCTACAACAACGAGTAAAGAGTGCGTGTAGAATGTGCACAGCAACGCCGGAGAATGGAGGCATGGTGGGCCACTGCCCCCTCTGCCCTTTGAAATGGGGGCAGCGGTGGCGAGAGGCGAATATGTCTTTTCATAGCAATTTCGTAGGTAATTTCATGGTTTATCAACATCGACTTGAAACAAATTTATACAGCTATTTTGGCACTCTGGAAATTCCGAATGATTTTCTATAATTTCGGTTATTTATTTTTGTGGTCAACATTGTTGATGAACAGAAACAAACATAATTTGTAACGATTTTTTTGTTTTTTAAGTTTCCATTGCCCTCAACTCTTTTACTGCTCCCCCCCCCTGCCACTGCTTCAGCGTCCATGAATATGCATGTTGTGTCAATAACCTTCGCCAAAATATTGATTTGCAAATGTGAATATGACGTCATATTGTAACGTCACAGACAGCGTATTTCCAATAACAATGACCACTACACACCACTGCTCACTACCAGAATTTGAAAGGGGACATCCAATCAAGCAGTCGTCCCGGGCATCACCAGACCTCTGCACGCCACTTTTGCTACGTAACTTCTGGCTGCAGTGTTATGCTATATGCATAGCTTCAACTCGAACAGGAAAACCGCTTGGCTTAAAACCTGATTCGTACGGCGTTGTCGGTGTCATTGCGAATTAGACTACTTGAAACCGTTCAGTAGCCTCCATAAGTCAGAACGTAACAACCTATGACGTACATCAATGTAAACAGGAGATTTATTGTTCCTGGCGCTGAATATCATGCATGCTCTGCTGAATCAAGCCGAAATATAAATATTTTCCGTGTGGTTCGCAGCCACGAAAGCTGTCTCGGTCATAGTAGCGGTTCAAGCAACTTTTATAAAACGCGAAGATGCGCATGTCCTCCATTTGTGCATCCGATAACAGCCGCGCGGCTGTGAGTTTTCGCGCAGTCAGCAACAGGGAGGTAGGGAGTCCGAAGGACCGTGTCGAGTTGTCTCGCGAACTATCAGACTAACCATGGCCTTTCATTTGCCCATAGAAAAATCATTGCCCTTTAATGACCGCTAGAAAGACAACACTGAATAATATTTTGCAACCACCAATGAAGATGAGATTCTCGCCTATGTGCAAGTCATAAACGCCGAGCAACAAAGTTACCAGGTCTTCAGCTCCTTTCACTGCTAAATGTGTCTTGCCTTTCTCGATAAGACGAGTAGGCTGCGTGCGTAACAGAGATAGAAACTAGGCAAATGATTGCTACATTAACCATCCGAACCACACTAATTATCGCTCCGACATACGGACGGCCAGGCTGCTTTAATCTGATATTGCAGTGTTGAAACATTTGCTTTTACGGCTCGCTGTTCGGATAATGCATGGTCGGCAGGTGAATCTTGACAAAACGCATGGCAGGCAATCCCACCAACTTTTACAGCTCCGCTCCTTATTTCCTTTGAGTCGTATGAAGCGAATGAAAACGATGGACATTAGGGAGACTGACAGAAGCCCAGCACTTCTTTCCAAGATGCAACTTGCTTTGCTGTTCACTGCCTCTGCAAAATCATACATCCGCAAGATACTTGCTGGCCAAGATAAAATAAACATTTTCAAGAAAAACGACAACGTGTCCGAGTGGCAACGTTAGCAAGATATCTCTATTCGTCAGGCTCAGGAAGCAGTAAAAGTCTAAATATCTTGCTTGAAAATGCCGGCACTGATGCTAGGTTTCTTCGTCTCAGTAAACAGGCCATTTCCGCGCTCCCTAAAGCAGACGTTGGAAACTCAGTTTTCGTATGTTTTATTTTTATTCCAACCTAAACGCACGCAGCTGCAAATCGAACAAGTGCGTTATGGGCACCCTGTTTAGATGATTACGCCACATTCGTCCACAATTATTCAGCGGATGATTCCGCAGCTTCCTACAGTGACACACTTTTGAATTGACCTTAACTGTTCATCCAATTCATATGAAGTGCATGCAAGGAAGAATGTGCATTGTCACCACATGTCCTTGGTGTCCAACATCCACGTCGAATGGTTTCAACAGAATGCCGCTGACACGTAGACGCTTCTGATCTGAGCAGGAATTCAATCACTTGACGGAAAGTTGGAAATGGCAGTCAACGTCGAACTCCTGCAAAACTCCACAAAGCTGTTCTCGAGGGACCCATTCTTACAATTCTTCACAGTATTTCATTTTATTTTGTTCAAGCTTACCTGCTCGTCGAAATGTTATAAAACCCAATAACATGAAGCATCAGGCTGGGACACTGAAAACCCCAAAGTTTATCTTGTCCAGGTGTCCGTAAAGCTACGAGAAGTGCTTTGGTGGCCATCTGAACTAAATATTCAAGACAGGAGGAAGTAAGAAAAAATACTGTTGGCGTAATAATTACATTTTGTTTGTGCTTTGTACATTTATTAGGCAATGGTGAAATAGTTTTGGTTTTTGCAGAGTGCCACGCGCGTTTTTCTGCAGGATGCACGTCGTTTGTTTTGCCCTATACACGTTTTCCTTCTGTCACCTCTCCTCAGTCTGCTGCTGACTTGAGTGACGAGAAGGTGCTCTCGGTTTGTTTTTCGTTCCTTTCCGTTTGCCTAAAAAACTAATTCGCCCTAAAACTACTTTGTCTACGATACGTGCTGGAAGCTGAGATAGGATTAATCGAAACAAAAACAAGTGATGCACTTAAATATATCCAATATTCAAGCCATACTTTCAGCAAATATCCAAATATTTAGATTTTGGCCAAAACTATGATTTTTGGCCATAACTTGCAAATCTCAAACGCTATATGGCCACTCAAGGGATTTAAAGATGCCGATTTTCGTCTAGTTTAAAAAACAAAATTTCCCTTTGGGTTTGGGGCCCAGGTCCCGATGACGTCAAACAAAGAAACCTAAACGTACCCAAATTATGACGTCACCACAAATAATCTCAAATCCAAAACTTCCAGTTTATTTTTCGAAGCTACAAGACATTCCGCAGCTTATGAAGGTTTTGAACAGCTCTCTAGCTCTACCGGCTGGCGATTTATGGCTAAATATGAACATGCCATGATTATGGCTTCTGCCGGCCTTAATTGGTTCTACAAGAAAATATAATACGGACTTGAGACAATGATGCACTGTGAACATTTAGGCACCAATAGTGAGAAAAATGAATATCAACAAGACGGCTTGAACACACAAAATGATGAACAAGTAGTTCGAACGAAGAAACAGCCACCATGTAACGGATGAGATGAAATTCTCTGAGGCAATTAGGAAATGATATTTATTGAGAAAAGTTAAGCTTGGGATGTACTATATAGCGCGATAAGAAATTATTGGAAACCTTGAGAGAATTTGCCATATTAAATAATTTAAAACTGTTACGGTATGATGGACCATGCCACTGGTCCTTCATATGCTAAGTATCCTTTACCCGAAGAAGAGCCAACACTGAGAGAAAAGAAATTTTGGTTTGCAGGTGATCTAGTGGTCGACAAGTCAAGCGGTGGCATTTCTGAGATACACACAACATTTATTAAACTTGTTGAAGAGTGCAATTGTGGTTTGCTGTGCTACGGCCAGGACCAAAGGCGTATTGATTATCCTGGAGTTTAGCTCCAGTTATTTCATGACATGTTTTTTCCACTCACTTGGCGTTCACTTTTCAAGGGAGGCAAAGGATGGAAATGCCCAGGTGTTTTGTGCATTCCCCTACCTCTTCTTTTGCACGGGACGTCAGAAAAAACGGAGAAATTTATGAGTAACCTGCAAATTGCTCCGCAAAAGACTGATAGCACTCTGTCAATAATGATGAATGAAATACAGGAAATTCGAAAAAGTCAGGAACACTTGGGCAGCAAATATGAAGAAATTAAAGATGAACTGAAAACGATGCAAAATATCAATAAAAATTTGGAATATGAAAATGCAATTTTGAAACAAACTGTTGCTTCACTGCGAAAACAAAGCGCAGAAACAGAAGCTAAAGTGAATAATTTAGAACAATACAGCAGGAGATGTTGTCTACAGATACAAAAACAATGAAAATACAGAGGAAGTCGTTGTTTATTTGGTCAAACAACTTGGTATTGACATCACAGAATCAGAAATCAGTGTAGCACACAGGTTAACCCCTCCGAACGACTCAAATAAAAATCCTGCTATTATTGTCAAGTTTCTTAGTCAAAAACTAACAGACACTATCTACCATAAGAGATGGAAACTAAATAATAAGACCTAAATAATAAGACCTGAAATGATGGATTTAAAGTTTTTACAAATGAGAGTTTGACGAAAGCAAACAAAGACGTTTTCAAGGCTGCATTATCCTTCAAACAGGGATTCCAATATAAATATGTTTGGACATCCATGGCCCTACATATTTAAAAAAGGATGAGGACCATCAGGCCACTATTATTAGAAGATTTGAAGACCTCCCATCAGATGGAAAAGGACTTAAGTAGAACAAGATTGTCTAAATCTTGTATGTAATTTTTCACTCTCAACAACTGCAATGTCTCTGTGCTTAAGTGAGAAGTGCAAAGATTGTGGTAATTCCTGTCAGTCTGATGCTGTTCTGTGCAGTTTGTGTAACTGCTGGTCTGATAGTGGCCGTTATCATTCTGATGCTAAAAATGATGTTGTATTGCGAAATGACTTGTTCTATGTTTGCCTTAATTGTCTAATCAAAAAAGGTAATGATTTCAATAATTCCATGTTTTCTGTGCATGATCAAGTGGAAATAAGTGATGATACCAGAGACAATTTCGGGACTGCACTACATTTGTGTGTTATATGTAGTAATTATAATTTATCAGATATAACTGCCACTTTTGTACAGCATTGCAAAAATAGTCTTTCTATTATTCATGTGAACACTGTAAGTCTGTCTAAAAATTTGTATAAGCTAGAAAATTTCCTTACTCAGGTAAGGTATGCTCCAGATATAATAGCTATTACTGAAACTAGAATCAAGTGCACTGTGCCAATTATATATAATGTTAATCTGCAGGGTTACAAATTTATACATGTTGATACTCGCAAGAATGCTGGCGGTGTTGGTCTTTATGTGAAAAACTGCATAGATTTCACTGTATTAAATAAGTTACAAATAAAAAACTGTGATTGTGAAACTCTGTGGATAGAGATAAAACTTAATAATCAAAAATATGGTGTCATATACAGACATCCTGATCCTAATTTTAAGACCTTCTCAGAGGAGCTGTTTAGTATTTTCCATGAGTTGAATGATAAAAAGCATACATACTTTGTCTGCGGTGACTTTAATTTTAATTTAATGTAGTATTCCAAGGTCAGATATGTTACAGATTATGTTGATGTGCTTCATAGTCTTATCTTGTAAATTGCTTATTGATAAACCAACTAAAACAACTAGACATTCAACTACTCTCATTGATCACATTCACACTAACGATGTTAAATCCAGCATTGTTGCTGGTGTAATAATAGATGACATTTCAGATCATTTACCAATTTTTGCAAGTAGCAAAAAATATCACCTCAGGAAGTATATTCTAAAAGAAAAGTGAGAAAAGTTAATCGCATCAATGCAGAACATTTTATTGCTGATTTGCAATCTCGGTTAAACTCCAAATTAAATTTTGACCAGCTTACCTCTGTCAAATTGCAATTAGAATTATTATATGAAACTTTTCATGCAGTATTGGAGGACCATGCCCTTTTTATTAATCCTTCGCGAAAACAGCAACAATTATCTAAAAAGCCATGGATGATTGCCAATATTCATAAATTAGTAAGGAAAAAAAATGTTTCATCAAATTTATAACAAAAAACAAACATATGCCTTGCTCTGTTTATAAGCAATTTCGAAATAGTCTTAATAGGACAATACAGATAGCTAAAAACCCTTATGAGAAACACAACCTTAATAAAAACAATTCAAAAAATTGTGGCAGACTCTAGGACATTTGGTAAATTTCAAAAGTAAAACAAACAAAAGTTCCACAAAGTCTAGAAAGTGGCCAAGGTGATGATTTATATGACCCTGTCAATATTGCAAATGAATTTAACAATTATTTTAGTGAAATTGGTTCCAGAATGGCTGAAAAAATTCCTGCTCCAAATGGCAAGCCTGAGCATACTGCTACCTTATGTTCGTCTTTCTATTTATATGAAACGTCAGAGGAAGAAGTGGTACGTTTAATAGGGAATCTCTCAGAGGGTAAAGCTATAAATGAAAATTATATACCAACTAAGATTATTAAGTTAGCCAAGTATGTTGTAACACCAATTCTTACACGTATTTTTAATAAGTGCGTTATGAAGGTTTCTATCCTGATTGTCTAAAAGTGGCCGAAGTTATACATATCTATAAATCTGGAGAACAAAATATTTGCTCAGATTATCGATCAATATCTATTTTGCTTCAGTTCAATAAAATTTTTGAAAGAATTCTATATGACAGAGTGTACTTTTATTTACAGGAATATAAGTTATTATCCAAATATCAATTTGGTTTCAGGCCTAGATCTTCAACTTCATATGCAGTTAAGAGTAAATACTCCAATCTACTGAGCAATGTTGATAATGGATTATATTCTTGCTTCATATTTCTAGATTTGTCTAAAGCATTTGACACGGTAAATCATGACATACTATTTGACAAATTTTATCATAACTTTGGCATTAGAGGAAATCCGTTACAATTATTTCGCAGTTATTTATCCAATCGCAAGCAATTTGTAAAGTTGGACAATGTGCGCAATCTGGTTTAGTTGACATTTCAAATGGCGTGCCTCAAGGGTCTGTTCTGGGTCCGCTATTGCTTATCATGTACATTAATGATTTACCTAAATTCTCTGCATTTCATACTGTACTATATGCTGATGACACTTTTCATAAAAATCTTGACAATTTGCAGCATATGGTCTATGTGGAACTAATTAAAGTAGGCAACTGGTTGCGCTCAAATAAATTGTCCTTAAATTACTCCAAATCAACATTTATGCTTACAAAATCTTTGACAAATAATAGCAATCTATCGGAAACTTGTTCGTTCCAAATAAAAATTAATGACCGCTGCTTTTAACGAACAACATGGGCAAAATACTTAGGAGTTTTGACAGACAGCTCGTTAGATTGGTCATCTCACGTGCAATACATAAAATAGAAACTAGTTAGGGCATCATACTTATTCTATAGAATTCGAAATGTGGTATCAGCTGATGTTTTAAAAATGTTATATTTTAGTCTTGTGCATTGTCATTTGACACACTGCATTGTTTCATGGGGCACAGCTACTAATCCTGTTTTGCAACCACTACTGTAGAAGTAGTGCACAATAATATTCTACGAACTATTACATATAACAACTACAGATGTCATATTACACCTCTGTTTAAGTCTTTCAATATTCTGAAACTTCACGATATTCATAATTAGATTTAACTAAACTGATGCATAAATTTCACCATGAAATGTTGCCAACATCTTTTAAAGACTTGTTTCAGAAAACCGCTGAACTTCAATGTTATAATACAAGATATGCAACCAACCAAAACAATTTCATACAACAAGTTTCAACAAACGCTGGCGAAAAAACAATTTCTCATCGAGGAGTTACTCTTTGGGCAAATGTAGACCAACAATTCAAAATTAAATCCCATAACGCCTTTAGTAATCAATACCGATCATTTTTGTTGTTGCAATATGGATGAATGTCTGAAATAACTACTGTATACTACTTGGATACATCTAGTTATCACTTAATCTGCCTTATCGTTTGCGCATACCTTTGGCATGCGTTTCGGATTGCTCGTCTAGTTTATAACGTGGCGCTTGGCATTTTGTGGTAGGCAACTGAAATATTTCCATGATCCTTATCTCAGGTCTCTTTCACTGTGTTAAGCAAATATGTCTTCGTTTACACTTATGGCAATTGCTGAGATGTACCATGGTGCTGGGGCACTTCGACTCGATAACCGCAAGGTTTTTCGGTGTGCCGGCTGCAAGGTTTCACTTGTTTTCTTTTTTTTTTGTTTTATGAATGAGTGCGACTCTGGATCGTTAAAATGCTTGTTTCTGTCCGCGTAGCCAATACCGTTATTACGGTTTTCTCGGTTAAAATTTAACTTAGATTGCCGCATTTAGATATATCCGTAAATTCACTTGCATGGGTTCGGATCATGGATGTACGCAGGACGATATTCACAAGACTGAGCTTGCTTGATCTCCCTCTGGTTTTTGAATGGCTAGCAAATAACACTCATTATTTCTTATGAAATCCTTTTATTCAATATTAGTTTTATTTCACAAAATGAGTACACAACAAAATTCAAGGAACTTACCAATTCAAGCATAACATGAATCTATTCTAACTCTCTCTCGAATCAGAATCACAAACACGACTAATTCAGTGTGAGAACAATCTCACAATCATCAGGTTCACCTCTAAATTAAAACCTGTTTACAAGGTTTGATACTTCAGAAAGTGAGGCTGAATATCCGATGAATATTTTAATCGTGACTGGGTCTTCGCGGACTTAGAGGAAAAAGCTTAAATGAATTCTGTTCGGTTGGTGCTAATTCATCGGTTAGAGCGACAGCATGCCTTTCGGACAATGCCAAATTTATGGGACAGAACGTCAGGGATTCACCCGGACAATTGCCACTCGTGTCGATCAAGAACAAGTCTTTCTAAGTGACTTTGTTCTTGATCTGAAGCTCGCGCTACCGACGGCAGACCCTGGGGCGTGGCGCGGCGGCACTTACAGACGGATCGTTCGAGCTTTGTTCCATATGCAAGGCAGAACTTCTTTTACTTCAAAGGCTAAACCACAAGTTTATGGCGTAGACCAGAGAAGGAGTTCTCAGTTCGAAGTCGAAGAGTGAACTGATTTGGGTGGCCAAAATCGTGCCTTTTATACCCACTCCCTGTGGAAACTCCTTAATTAATCATTTTATTGGTTTCTCATAAAACATTTCATCATAATTATTAATTGCTTATTGCTTCACGATTTCATGTCACGTTTTAGCGTTCAGCAGCGTCTCCAGTATTGAGAGCAGAATGAGGCTCTGTTTATGTTTAGCATGCAGTTCATGCTTGTTTCTTGCTGATTGAAGCTTGGACTTTGTTTCTTTAGTCAGATCAACATTTAATATCTGCAGACCATTGTTATGTGTCTGCTACACCATCGTCTCGTGTGTGTTGGGGCGCGTACAACTGCCTCGAGTATGATTAAGTTCGCGGGTGTCTTACTTTGTTCTATATGTGCGCTGGCCATGTCTTGTGGGCCTTGCAACCGAAACCAATAAAACTGTCAAACTGTCATTATTAACGTAACACATTTCTTCAAAAAAGGTTGTTTAGTTGCATTTTCGTTTCGAAACCTGATAATTTTTAACTAAAATTAGCATGAGGACTGTTTGACGTTTTAGTGTCTATCCTGGTTGATATCAGTATCACGGTTTGGGAAAAAGGTTTAGCAAAGTGTCATATGAGTGCTAGTCAATTGTTGAAAGCGCCTACCTACTAGACGGCTTTGGTTCCAAATGATGCTTTACAAGACCCTAACTTTTGCAACCAGTGCAAACCCTGAAAGCTCATAGCAACCCTTTAAGTCCCGCGTGCGCCACTTTTCTTGCAGAGATTTGCAACCTACAACTCGCCAGGCGATTGAGCTAGAGAGCTGTTCAAACCCTCTACGGATTCAGCAAGTCTTGTGGTCGAAATCGAAAAAAAAATTTTTCGGTTTCGGTGGGGGTTTTCTCGAGATGACGTCACAAAGAGGGCATGTTTTGGAAATGTTGGCCATCTTTGGCAGGCCCTGGGACCCAACCCATTGAACCATTCTTTTGGCTAAAAGTTTTGTTGAAAACTAGGTGAAAATCCCCGTCTTTAGAGCCCTTGATTGACTTGCTAGCACATCTGTGGCCAAAATAATGGGCCAAAAACACAGTTTTTTGCCTAATTCCCAACTTTTCAGAAAAGGCATAATTTGCCCTTTCAGGCCAAACTTTGTCCGGCCATAACTCGGCAGCAGAGAGAGCTAAAGAGCTGTTCAAACCCTGCAATGACTAGTGGCTTCGTGTAGTTTAGAATTAAAAATTTTTTTTTTTAATTTGGATGGGTGTTCTGGGACAATGGGCTCATGATGGGGGTTTGTTTTTTTGGTTAGTTATATGACGTCATCATCCGATTCCACGCGCCAATATTGTGGCTCGCAGTATTTGTGGATTCTAGGCTAAAATACGCGTTTTTAGAGCCCTTGATGAAGTTTCTAGCGCTTCTGGTTCAAACGTTATGCCAAAAATATTCCAAATATGTCAGGAATTCCCAACGGCCTTCAGGGGATTTCCCATATTAATATTCTGCCATCTTTTTCCACAACTCATGAACCACAAATGCTAAAAAGTCCATCAAACCCTCTAAAGCCTCGTACTATAGCCTAGAATGCATTTAAATCTCGCGCTGTTTCGCGCCGCTGATTCTGCTCGATTCACGCACTCCCACGGGCCGTTGAGGTCACGGATTGTTCAGAGAAACATGTCAAAGCATGTCAATACAACCTGTGGTTTTGTAAACATAGCCAGAAAGGCCGAAATCGCACGGCGAAAAGTTTTTTTCAGCCTAAACTACAAATCTTTCCCCATTCAGAGCGGATGTGAATAGCTCGATACGCTGACGAGTGATGGCCAATTAGAAAAGGGGTGTGCTCCAACCCAAATTCGGATTTGTGGGTGCAGACATTTTCACCAATTTTGTTTTTTTTGGCCATGATTTTGGCTACGGATATGCTAGAAAGTCATTCAAGAGCTCTAAAGACGCGGATTTCGGCCTAGTTTCCAAAAAAATCTTGAACCATGCTAATGGACCAATGTATTGGGGCCCAGGGCCAGGTAAATGTAACCAAAAACATCCCCACTTGTAGCATTCCCCCCGAAAATCCCCCACCGAAAATGAAAATTTTTTTTTTCGATTTTGACTACAAGACTTGCTAAATCCGTAGAGGGTTTGAACAGTCGCCTGGCGAGTTATAGGATTGCAAATCTCTGCATGAAACGTGGTTTTCACGGGACTTAAAGGGACGTGCTTGTAAAAACTTTCACAGAATTCACGGATGCCAGTAAAAGCCGTTTTACCCGAAACACACCTTATGCGCCAAAGACACAAGACACCTTACCCGTTTTGTCCGAAATGGTAGCATTCAAAGATCCCCTCACCATTGACATAGGCTGTCCCTCAAATTTGGGATCGTCATTTGTGATAGAAATTCAAACACATGCCAGAAGAATAGAGCTAGAACGGATTTGCTAAACAAGACGAAAATTAGGCTGGTTTACTACTGTAATAGCCTATAGATCTGTTACACTAACGCCATGACTGCACTAGCTGAGTACGGAACCAGGTGTTTGTATAAGGATACTAATTTTTACTCTGTCCTGATCATTCGGTCTGCCTCTTGATTAAAACTGAAAAGTTCTCATTTTCGGAAATGTTGGGAAGAGAACTTTATCTGTATTTCAGGCCTATGCAGAGTCGCATGGAAATGTTTTCAACTGCAGGAAAACTGCTTGTACAACGTTCAAGGCTAAGAGTGCAAAGTGCACGCTCACTCCATTACTGACAAATGGGTGGTAAAAATCTAAAATCTATTCCTCAGATATCTGGGAGCTGTACTGAGTACTGAGCTCTCAGACGACAAAGACATTCAGAGACAACTGCGATAAAAATATTGTGAAGCAAACAAGCTGCGAGCCTCTTTTTTCCGATGTTCAAATGCAGATAAAAATGTACTTTCTCGTTACTTTTCTACGCCCGTATATGCATCACAAATATGGTGGAATTTCAGAAAGTCATGCATGTAAAGAAGGCGTGTGGCCTATAATTTTGGATGCAGAGCTCTATACAACTTGCCTTAGAGAACGAGTGTTGGTAGTCATGACGCATCAGGTTCAAGGTAACATTCCTACATTTGAGGCATTATCAAGAAAAAAATGTCAGCTACTTCTTTCTCGAAAGATGCCTTATTCATTGAAGACTACAAATGCATGTTACTTTGTGACTGAGTGCTCGAACATTGCAGTGTTTGTTCGTTTGAGGGAGTGCATGTCACAATGCATTCGTACTTTATCTGGCCTTGAACAGTTTAGGAATTAGCGTTGTACTCTGCAGTAGCGTTGTACCAAGTGAATAAATAGTGTTAAGAATGACTCTGTCAACCTGAGGCTAGGCCTCCATCGCCGTTACAAAACGGTCTGTTAAGTTTCTGCAGGCCGGTGTCAAGCGAAATTTCTGACCTATTATTTTTTGTCAGTCATTTTGCTTCTCAGAGTAAAGGAATAAAGTTTGGCGATTTCTTTTTCATGTGTGCTGTGTAAATTAAAATTTTTGGTTAGATGCCAGATACCCACAACAGGCTACACTACGGGAATAAGTAAAATCAGTGAAAAGTATTGAACTTAATCCCAGACTTCAATTATTTTTCGTTTTCTAAGTGTAACATAAACCTAAACCCGACACACTTACTTAAACACTAAATCCTGATCATCAGTTTTCCCAGCGTATTTTATATGTGGAATGTTGCTCTGTTTATGCGCGTATGGCGTGAAGTCAGAAATTTTGTATGAAACTGGTGAATCAGCCTCCAACGCTGTTGTGAAACGTTCCGTTTTTATCAACCAGCGTTGTGCAGAATGTGTGTGTTGGAATGCTATGGACTTCGTGTCTGCGGTCAAAAATACATTATTATTATATGTGACCGTTTGCAAAAAAGTTGTACCACGGATGGATAAGTACGATGACGCCATCGAATCAAATTTCATGAAAATTGACCCCCCCCCCAGACATGAAGAGCTGGTTGCGCCCTTGCTGTTGTCCTAGAACTGACCACCTGATAAAGTAGGAGTGAGCGAAACAACAAGTTACAAAAAACTTGATTTATCATTCCCAGCTATCACAACTATCTACAATTTCTTACATTCTGCTTCTGAAGAAATTCTGGTGGAGTAAGAATTTATATTGATAAAATTGTAATAGATTAACTTTTAAACAACATACCTAAAAAGAAACCCTGAACTAGTATAATTGGGGTAGCATATTAGCTTCCCAAAAATGACACAAGTGCATTTACTGAAAATATTTGGGAATTTCTTCGCAATCTCAGTGACGGAAATGACCATATATCAGGGGGCAACAACACAAATCTACAGGAACAGACTGTAACTCCGCAAGTAAGAAACTTTGTTGATGCTTATAAGATTTACGACTTTGTAGATCTTACAACTGATCCTAATACTGCACAATAACTTCAAGTAGCTCTACGGTTTGATCATATTTATACTACCGTGCCATTAGATACGGTAAACCATACCCTGGAATCTTAACACGTTCAGCGCCAAGATACGTAGAACGACGTACTACGTTTCAATACGAGGGTCTCCGCCGTACGTTATTCGACGTATTTTGGAAAATGCTGTGCAGTACGTGTCATGCTAATCCCTTTGCTTTTGTAAGTACGTTCTGGAACGTTTGAGTGCTTTGCTGCGCAACGGGGTGGGCGTCTGAGAGAATCATTTTCCCTTCTGTTATTTCGGTTTATGTTACTTAAGACGTCACGACGGTTTTAGATCTTATGATATTCCTATGACTTTATAAGTGCCAAACTGGCTAATCTGAACACCAAACCCGGCTGAAATTGTTTTGTAACAACAACAAAACAACAATTTCAATCTTCTTTTTACTTTTATTATATGCGTTGTCAACTCTTACTACCTATATTCAGAGCAGGAAACAAATACGCCACACGACCAATCAGTGTTTGAAAGAACGCCCAAACTTCCACACTTGGTGTCATGTAACGTGTTCATGAACGTTTTTAATTACATCCTTCATTACATTTCTTCGAAACATAAAGACATTTTAAGTAAAGATGAAAAAATGCCAGTTTCACCCAAAACAGCTTGAAACTCGAGGTCACTCTTGCGAAAAGTAGCCGGGACGCCGAAGGTGTTAATCAGTGACCATCATGACCATCTCCCAGTTTTTGTTTCAAACAAATGAACTCACATTGAGAAACTGGTTGAAAAAGCGAAACTTAAGCATGATTTTTCTACGTTTAATGGCGATGCGTTCATGGCTAAAACAGAGAAAACATCAGTAACCTGATTATCAACTAAAACAGTCCATCAGCAAGTTTAGATGCTGGAATTTATGCAATTGAAGAGATTGTAGACCATCATGCACAATCAAAAATGTCTACAACGCATAAAGATTGGCCGAAGAATTTTGAATAACACTAGAACTTTACAAACAAAAAAACAAAAATGAACGTTATAAAGCACAAGTTCTTTCTTAATTTGTTAATGAGCAGGAACGTATAAGATACTAAAATAAGGAACAAAGTAAAACACCAACTAGAAATCAACAAATACATGTACTATTAATGTCAGCTTTCTGGATGTGGAAATGACAGCCAAAATGTGAAGGCTAAATACCATTTTGATCAATTATCGAGTCAAAGCCCAATCTCATCCAAACAAGTTGCTGAATCCAAAAATCCAATCACAATGCACAGGAAATCCAGAAACTAGGACATATATATTTAATGACTACCATGTAACAGGAGGGAGGCGCATTGCAAAAAGCATCACACTTCCTTGCAGTAGTAGACATCTTTTGACAACCCTCTGTCACTGCAAAAAAACTGATGATAACCTTGGTGATACAATTTGTCATAAACAACAAATATTTCTTTGCAATTTGCAGTATATAAGACTTCGCGGAATCCATTTCTGCTTCTCAAGCCAGTCTTAGGAAGAAATCAGCAAAAATTTTTTTCGGCAACGATATTGGCGATTAAAAAATATTTAAAGGAATTAACACATTCGTAGTAAGGACTAATGAGCAAATAATCAACATGCACGATGGAAATTCCGTGAAACATCGGAAACATTACAAACTGCAGGCATTAAACCACAACAATTGCATTTAGAAGCATTTGCAAGGGAAAGAATTTAATGTATGTGTCGAGATTGAATATGTTACTTTGAATAAATGAAATGCGACATATTGAAAGAGAGCGAGTAAAGTGAATTTTGCAACATTTCTCCTAGTCATTTCAGATTTTTCAATATAAATTAAAATATCAAAATTGCAAAAAATAGATTTCAGAAAAGTTCTATCATTTTAACAACCGCAATGAAATTTCGAACGTGTTTTAACTCAATTATTACGTTCCCGATTTCATGAAACAATTTCTGATCAAAAGCGGAACGTTAGAAAAGAAAACTCATTTCATCCCATTTTAAAAGAGTTGGCATCGCACTTTTCTTGATCCATGAATTTCAGGTTTTGATGTCTGCCGTTATTCTGCAGTAATTTTCTTTTTTCCACTCCCCTCATTGATATATACCGACAAAAAATTTGTTCTTATTGTAGAATGTCATACACAAGGAAAGAAACATGCGGTACAGTACTTCAAAATTTTCCCGTTTCTTTGAACAAAGCAAGAAACAAAACAACTATAAAGATTTGCCTACGACACAGTAAAGTAGCTGTTTTCGTTAAATCTTTTCGTCTGTGAAATCCATGATTTTCTAAATATTGTCAATTTAATCATAAACAGCAAAACGACAATGCAAATGATTTAACAGACAGACAGTTTTGGTACATGCTGTACTCGGTTTTCACGATATATAAACAATTCCAATTCTAGTTAAAATTGTTCCAATGTCATTTAGGAATAATATGGTTAAAGCTGTCAAGGCATTGTCATAGAAATGTAAACTTTGTTGTAACTGGTATATGTCACTCAATGTTATGGTCAACCGTTATACTATTCGATTCACACCAGGCAGTTATGTCGCAACAATGAGCTACGTACACAATACAAGATGCAAAAAAATCGGCCAAACTCCGTTCACATTCGTATAAGTCTATTCTCCGCCACTTTTCAAAAATATGATTCCTTTGAGTGTGGAATTTTCCTCATCTAAACCTCCTGTTGCAATGCTGTAGGGATTGGCTGAATAATTTTTTTCGACCAACCAGCCTGACGATTTACGCCTCCTTTCAGTGCAAACACAGCACTCCTTTTCATTGAGTCAAGCCACCATATGTTGATGCCTGGTTTGCCACATATATATATTTCAAATTTTGGGAAAAGCTTTTCTAACATTTCCTTTGCCATGATTTCATTCACTTCAGCTCGAATGGCAGTTCTTCCAATATAGGCCTTCGCCCAGCCCACAATCATAAATCCACCATTATCATCAATTATTTGGTTAACATCAAGAGACCACATGCGATTTTCGCCATAGTTGAACATTACGACATGATTGCCATTTGCGTATTGCCTGTTCGACTTGTTTTCTTGAGGGACTATCTGAAATGCTATCCAATTTCCCATTTCAGTCTAGCTTTTGTAAGGCAATTATTCTGTATGTATGAAAAAATAGTTCTTCATGAAAAGCATATTTCCTGCAGAATAATTTTTATAGTGTGTCACTATATGTATATTTACTTTTTCGTATTCTCTGTGTGCACATTCTATGCTTTTCGGCATGAAAGTACACTTTTTGTTTTTTTTTGTTTTGCTTTGTTGTTTTATTGTACCTGATTAATTAGTTTTTGTAACTTTTTTACTTTTTTTATTACTATGTTTTAATTTCTTTGTATTGCTAAAAATATTCTAATCACACCAAATTCCTTCACTTAAATTCGATCCACTCATCTATGTATATAGGAATGCGCTTTCACCTGTACATTTTCTTCACCATGTTCTGCATTCATTCGTTTTTTGTTTTTGTTTTTCTTTTCTGCATTCATTCGTTTTTGTTTGTTTTTCTTTTTTCTTTTTTGTTTTTGTTTTTATTTGGTTGTATTTGAAAGACAGTGAGTTTCATTTCGAGCACAATAAAAGTATTAGTTTCGCCTATTTTGTAGAACCAGAGATTTACCATGTTTTGCTTCCTAGGTTTAGCGCCAATGCACCTCATCAAGAATTAACGTTTGTAAAACATGAAAAAATCGTTAATGAAATGGAAGAGTTTGGAATCGATCAGCATGCAGAAAATGATAGATTTCTGTCCAACTGCTAGACAGACTATAGCGCTTCAATTTACTGCGGCAACCCTTGTTTACGTCGACGATCTGGTAATGGTAATGGTTTATTGTTTCATATGACTCAGCTAAAAAACAGAAGACAGACACAATACAAAAATCAATCGCACGCTAAGTAAAACAACTGTCAGTGAACATTAGAGCAAATGGAACTACAGTGGCATAATAGCAGATCAGTGTAGACAAAGAATGACACTGTGTCGTACAGGTTTGGTGAAGGCAGGCACGTAGCCAGGGGGGGGGGCAATGGGGGCAATGCCCCTCCCCCAATTCCAAACATTGCACCAACAATTTTCAGGGTGATCAGGGTTTTGATGCGTAAACCAAAGAAATACTTCAGTGCAAATCAACGACACTTCTTACGGAACCTATTACATCAGCCTTTAGTCGCACCTGGCCAAAGCACTATGTTTTACCAATTGTCCATGATTATTCAAACGTTGTGTACATGAGGGTCGAAAAATGTTATCCAGGGCGGGAAATAGCAATTTTTTCAAGTCAAGCGAAGGATTTTTCTAGAGGGGGGCCAAAAATGATGAATTTTTTTCCACTCGGAATTAAGAAAACAACCTTTTTGCTAAAAATTTGATAGGAAGATGTCAAATTTTCCAAGGCACCCTTTTACCCCTCCCATTTAGACGCTCATATTATACAAGCCCGTAACCAGCTTGGGACACCAGGGGGGTGAAGAGTTTTCTGCGAGGAGGACAAATATTTTAAACTATGTCCAATAGTTTTAAAATATGTTCAACACATTTTTCCAGGGGGGGGGGACGAAAAATTTTCTAGGGAGGCGCTTCAGTTACGAGCCTGTGTGCATATAACATTGTAAATGCTAGAGAATTCGTGTCATATCTGGCATTTACCTCAGGTTTAAGCTTCGTGTGCAAGTTGATGATAATGAAATACAAACTTTTATCTAAGTGCTTGTAATCACTAACTGAAAGTAAAACAAGGAGTAACGCTTTTCGCCACTGTTTCTGGAGCACCAGCATGCTGTATGTCACCTAATGGTGATGTAAACTTCAATTCAATACCATCGCAAAAATTCCTCTCTGTTGACCCTACCGCGCTACAAATACAGTATTACTTTTGTCTGTAGCATCAGCCGTAACCTTAAATGGACATCGCATACTGTTGTTTTTGTACGGTTTAAAAGTAAATAGTGGCAATGTACGTTTTATATGCCTTGCAGCTCAAACTTTGACTGAGGAGCAATCCAGTGTCAAAGTCTTTTTTATTATGCATATAGGCCATAGACCACGGGCCTCAAACTCAAAACGAGGGCCAAACGAGGACTTAAAAAGAAACAGGGCCGCATTATGACTATTCTAGAGCTGCAATATGAAGCTGACGCAAAAAAGGCTGTACCTGAAACTTACTAGAAACAGCTTTTGAATATTTTTTCCTGCGAACGATATCGTGAGTTATAGGAAGTTTATCTCTATCCCTCTACATGTTCGTTTAAAACAGCTATGTCCAACCCGCGGCCCAGTCGAAGGTTTTGTACGGTCCATTTTCAGTATTAGCTGCAGTGATAAGTATCCTACATACTGACAACCATTTCTTGTTTTGATAATCTTCAATTTGCCATTTTTGATGCAGGCAGTTCTCAGTACCACTTTAACCAGGGGCATAACGAGGGCGGCAAGGGGGGCACAATTCCCCAGGCGCTCTGTCACTATGGGGGCGCCGAATGACTGCAGGGTTGCCGAAACGTCACAACAATGTCACAAGCACTTTCTTCAATACACTATATTTACTTGCAAAATATCTCAGGTTCGAACGTGGGGGCGCCAAACTTGCTTCTTTCCGCGGACGCCATCTAACCTCGTTATGCCCCTGACTTTAATACGTCTGTTACCATTGCAGTTAAGATTCGAACGCAACCAGTACATTAGCTTAAGCTAAATTTAGTTTGCTAAGATCAACGCAAGCCATTCAATATGCGGCCCACACTACTATGCCACTCATTATATGGCTCTGGTTGAGATAGTGACGTAATGTTTTGCTCAGTAAGTCATTTGGGTTGGACATAGCTGGTTTAAAATGAACTTGTTGACACGCTTGCCGAGCACTTTTAAACACCGGTGAATAAACAAAATAACTTAAATGTTACTTATTTCAAAATTCCCAAAAAGCATAGCGGGCTGTACAAAACGCGCTCGGGAGCGACATGCGGCCCCGTGTTTGAGTCCCCAGAATTCATTCTTGATATTTAATTGCTACGATTAAGCATGCATTGTGCCGGTTCAATCACAATCATGTGGAGTGTTAAAGTTTTCATCAATGATTTCACATTAACTTACAGGCGAAAAAAATGTTGTGTCAAGTCATCGTAGTCTGACCTATACGTAGTCTTGAAAGTGTTTCAACTTTCATCTGATGTTAAACCCTATCCTACAGAAAATTGAAATTATTCAGCTGCAACGGATAGACTGCAGCAAAATCTAACGCAAATAGGAAGAAGTTTTTTTTGCAAGTGCTGAGGACATTGACACTGCCATCACTTACAGGTAGTTTGTAATCTCTTTTCTTGATAAAGCGCATGTGCCTAAAATGAAACTAAATTGAATTTTTTCCCAGTCGATTGGATTTTGTTATTTAAACACCCATGGATAAAAAAAAAGCTTCAAACTCTTAAGCTAAAATGGCTAAAGCAGCGTGGAAGCAGTTAAGCAATCTGTGGTTTGTGGTGAATACCAAAATGTTTCTCCACCTTATTCTATCGTGCAAAAAATAAACTGTCATTGTCAATAATTGCGTGAAACAATCATCACCTGTTTACAATTTCCATCAAAAGGAAGATCATATGGGAGCGGTGTGTAAAAGCAAGCAAAATATCTTCCATCAAGGAAAGCTGCAACTAACCATGTCGCTGTTGCCAAAAGAGGTACCATTACACTACGTCCGCAGCAACTCATAGAA